>Ga0181530_10006837_pt1 | contig 11090 bp, 2 predicted proteins | sample PEATcosm2014_Bin_42_FD_119769 | JGI IMG/M metagenome (GOLD analysis project Ga0181530, IMG submission 119769) | Peatland microbial communities from MTU Mesocosm Facility, Houghton, MI, USA - PEATcosm2014_Bin10_60_metaG | ecosystem: Environmental > Terrestrial > Soil > Wetlands > Peat | place... | reverse complement strand
CCGGCAACGCCAACAGCCCCGACGAATTCTGGCAGCTCCTTTGCAATGGATCGGACCCGATCCGAACCGTTCCGCACGAGCGTTGGGACATCCGCAGCTATTTCAGTCCGGACCGCGCAGCCCAAGGCAAGATGCATTCCCGCTGGGGCGGGTTCATCGACGGGATCGACCTCTTCGACGCGGATTTCTTCGGCATCTCCCCGCGGGAAGCAGCCCGAATGGATCCGCAACATCGCCTCCTGCTCGAGATCGCGTACGAAGCGCTCGAGGACGGCGGAGTAACCCCGGAACAACTCGCCGGAACGGCCGCCGGCGTATTCGTTGGCATTTCGACGTGCGACTATGGCGCCATCCAGGCCAGCCCTTCGGAACGCGATACCATCGACGCGTACACCAACATCGGATTGGGATTCTGTATCGCCGCCAATCGCATCTCCCACCAGTTCGACCTTCACGGGCCGAGCCTCGCCATCGATACCGCCTGCTCCTCGTCCCTGGTGGCGGCGCACTTCGCCTGTCAGTCGATCTGGAGTGGCGAGTGCTCTGTCGCGCTGGTAGGCGGAGTGAATGCGCTGCTGCGGCCCGAATCCACCATAGGATTCAGCAAAGCCTCCATGCTCGCGCCTTCGGGGCGATGCCGGTCCTTCGACGCCCTGGTGGAAGGCTATGTGCGGTCCGAGGGCGCCGGCATACTCTTGTTGAAGCCTCTTACCCGCGCCCAAGCCGATGGCGACCGGATCTACGCCGTGATCCGCGGCACCATGGTGAACCAGGACGGCAGAACTCCAGGTCTGGCGCTTCCCAGCCGCGCCGCTCAGGAACTGCTGCTCCGTTCGGCTTATGAGAAGGCCGGTATCGATCCACGCCACGTGCACTTTGTGGAGGCCCACGGCACTGGCACGCCGGCCGGCGATCCGATCGAGCTTGGGGCCATCGGCGCAGTTCTCGGCGCCGGCCGAAAACCAGGCGACCGGTGCGTGATCGGTTCCGTGAAGAGCAACATTGGACATTTGGAAGCCGCCTCGGGAATAGCCGGCATGATGAAGGCGGCGCTGTGCATCGAACGCGGGGCTATCCCTTCCAACCTGCACTTCGAAACGCCTAACCCGAACATCCCGTTCGACGCCCTCAACCTGCGGGTCGCGCAGGAATTCCAGCCTTGGACCAACAACGGCTCGAGTGCGCGGCTCGCCGGCGTGAACTCTTTCGGATTCGGGGGAACCAATGCGCATGTCATCCTGGATGCACCGCCGCGCGCCATCGCGCCCGCCATCGCCGCTGTCGCCGACCGGCCGCGAATCCTCCGGCTGTCGGCCCGCAGCTCCGCGGCGCTCGAGGCCAGCGCGCGCGCCTATCGCGCACTGCTGGCCGATGAGGCGCACGCCGGCAGCGCGGTGACGGACATCTGTTACAGCGCGGCGCTACGGCGTGGCGACGGCAATCATCGGCTGACGATGGTGGGAACTTCCAAACAGGAATTCATCGAACAATTGGACGCCTTCACCGCCGGGGAGAGCCGTCCCGCGATGGCGTCGGGGCGGCGCAGCGTCAGTCAATCCACCAATCTCGCATTCGTATATCCCGGCATGGGACAGCAGTGGTGGGGCATGGGACGCCAACTGCTTGCCGAGGAGCCGGTGTTTCGCGACATGGTGGAACGCTGCGACGCACTGCTGCGGGACCTGGGCGGGTGGTCGCTTCTGGAGGAATTGTCGGCCGGCGAGACCGACACGCGAATCCACCAGACGCAGATTGCCCAGCCGGCGATCTTCGCGGTACAAGCCGCCCTGACCGCGCTCTGGCGATCATGGGGCGTGGTTCCGGGCTTGATTATCGGGCACAGTGTGGGTGAAATCGCGGCAGCTCACGCCGCCGGAATCCTGTCGCTCGAAGACGCCGTGCGGCTGGTTTACCACCGCAGCCGTCTGCAACAACGGTTTGCCGGACAGGGCGAGATGCTGGCCATCATGCTCCCCTGGCGGGAAGCCGAAAAACTAGTGCAGCCCTACGAAGGGCGAGTGTCGATCGCGGCCATCAATAGCCCGGAGGACGTCTCGTTGTCGGGAGATGCGGAGGCGTTGCGAGCCATAGCCGCGACGCTTGCGGAGCGGGAAATCTTCAGCCGGTACCTCCGCGTCGAAGTGCCGTACCACAGCCCGCGAATCGAACCTCTCAAGGGCGAGTTATTGGAAACGCTTGCCGGTCTGCGTCCCCAGCCAGCCACAGCCGCCATGTACTCCACCACGCTCGCCAGGCTTGTGGAGGGCCCCGAACTCGACGCCGGCTATTGGTGGCGCAACGCGCGCCACGCCGTCCGGTTCGCCGACGCTATCGAGGCTGCCATGGCCAGCGATCACCTGTTTTTCCTGGAGATTGGCGCACACCCCGTGCTTCCGGCCGCGATCGCGCGGTGCCTGGCGGAGCGCAAGAAGGAAGGTGCGGTGGTGACGTCGTTGCGCCGCAACGAGCCCGAGCGCGTGACGATGCTGGGTTCGCTCGGCAAGCTCTACACGCTGGGTCTTGCGGTCGACTGGCGCCGGCAGTTCCCGGAGGGCGGGCGGATGGTGAAGCTGCCCTCCTACCAGTGGCAGCGGGAACGGTTCTGGCACGAATCCGACGAAACCCGGCGGGACCGGATCGGCCTTAACGTTCATCCCCTGCTCGGTCGCCTGATGCATTCGGCCAACCCCTCCTGGGTTGCGGAAATCGACGTCCAACGCCTGCCATACCTGCGCGAGCACCGCGTGCAGGACGCGGTCATGTATCCCGCGGCTGCCTACGTCGAGATGGCGCTTGGCGCCGCGCGCGAGCTGTTCGGTCCGGGTGCATACGTAATCGAAGATCTGGCGCTGGAGCGCGCGATGCTCATTCCCGCGGGAGGGGCTGTCACCACTCAGTTCGTGCGCCGCGGGGAAACCGAATTCGAGATTTTCGGGCGCCCGAAGGGGTCCGACTCACCGTGGGTGCGGCACGCCAGCGGCAAGCTGCGCCGCCGTCAGGAAGGCGAAGCGCCGAAGCCGATAGCCGCCGCCATCCTCGATCGCTGCCGGTTGGAAGTCGCCAAAGACGCTTTCTATCAGCATTTCCACAACGCCGGCATCCAGTACGGTCCGCCCTTCCAGGGCGTGGCCCAGCTCTGGTGTGGCGAAGGGGAAGCGTACGGCCGAATCGCCGTGGATCCGGAATTGGATGCGGACTGGCCGGATTACCTGCTGCATCCCGCGATTCTCGATGCCGGCTTCCAGGTGCTGGCGGGCACCCTGGCGCTCGCGGCGCTGCGCAATCCGTCGGCCGCCAAGGCGGGCAACGGCGGAGTCTACCTGCCGGTCCGCATCGGCCGCATCCGGTTCTACGGGCGGTCCGCGAAAAACCTGACGGTCCATGCCCGCGTGGTGGAATGCACGGCGCGGTGTTTTAAAGGTGACCTCCTGCTCATCGACGACGGCAATGTCCTGGCCGAGGTCGCGGGGCTCGAGTGCCGCGCGATCGAACGCCCGGCGGAGAAGATCAACAACTATCTCTACCAGGAGCAGTGGAACCTGCAGGCGCGTAGCGGCCAGCTTGTGGCGCGCCGGGACGCCGGCTACCTGCTGCCGCCTTCCGAAATCGCTGCGCGCCTGGCAGACGAGGGTGAACGGCTGCGGCAAGACTTCGGTCTGGACCGCTGCGAGACTATCGAACCGGAAGTCAGGCAACTGGCGAACGCATACGTCCTCGGGGCGCTTAAGCACCTGGGCTGGAAGTTTGAGCTCGGACAGCCGATCTCCGCCGAAGGACTGATCGCGCAGCTCGGCATCCTCTCCGATCACCGGCGCCTGTTGGAACGTACCCTCGAAAATTTCGGGGCCGACGGGTTCCTGGCGATTGGCAACGAGGGCTGGGTGCTGCACCGCTTGCCCGATGAGGTGGATACCAATGAAGTGTGGGCGTCGCTCTGGCGCCGGTATCCTTCGATGCAGGCGGAGCTCATATTAGTGCGCCGGTGCGGCGAACAGCTGCCGGGTGTACTGAAGGGCGCCGTCGACCCGCTGGAGGCGATCTTTCCGGAAGGTTCGCTTACCACGGCCGACCATCTGTACCAGGATTCGCCCAGCTACCGCATCTACAACATCCTGGCCGAAAAGAGTGTGGCTGCGGCGCTCGAGCGGCTGCCGCACGACCGGACCCTCCGCATCCTGGAAATCGGCGGCGGTACCGGCGGGTTGAGCACCTATGTGCTCCGCAGCCTGCCGCGCGAGCGAACCGAGTACGTGTTCAGCGACGTCACTCAATTCCTTACTTCTCATGCGGAACAGAAGTTCCGCGACTATCCCTTCGTGCAATATCGCGTTCTTGACATCGAATCGGATCCCATCGCCCAAGGCTACGAGCCGCATTCCTTCGACCTGATTCTGGCGTCGGACGTACTGCACGCCACCCGCGACCTGCGCGATTCGCTCACGCACATCAAGCAACTGCTGGCGTCGGATGGCATGCTCGTCTTGCTCGAGCTGACCCAGCCCCCGCGCTGGCTTGTATTGGTTTTCGGGTTACTGAAGGGATGGTGGCGCTTCGCGGACTCGGATCTGCGTCCCAAGGAACCGTGCATTTCGCAGCGGGCCTGGCGGAATTTGTTGGCGGAGGCCGGGTTTACCGATGTCGCGTGCCTCGCGGACACGCCCGTCGGCGAGAAGGCGGAGCACAGCGTAATCATGGCCCGGGGCCCGAAAGTCGAGTTGGATGGCGCGTCCCCGGAAAGCCAGGATAAATTGTCGAACGCGGCCGGCACCTGGTTGATTTTCGCAGACTGTCGCGGCATCGGCGACGATCTTGCGCGACGCCTGCGCGACCGCGGCGCGCGAACGGTCCTCGCGTACGCGGGCGACACTTACGAACGCGCCGGGACCGATCGGTTCCGGATTCGTCCCCGGAGTGACGATGACATGCGGCATCTGGTAGCCGCGGTCGCCGAAGATCCCGGGGAGTTCCGCGACGTCGTCCATCTTTGGAGCCTGGATGCGGCGCCAAGCGACGAATCGCTCGCGGCCATGGAATCGACCCAGGTGACGGGATGCTTCCATGTGCTCTCCCTGCTTCACGTGCTGGAAAAGGTGGAGCGGCCCACCCCCGCCCGGCTGTGGCTCGTCACCGCGGGCGCGCAAGCTGCCGGCCCCATGGCCGGGCCAGTGAGTTTTACCCAGGCTTCGCTGTGGGGCCTGTGCCGGACGATCACAACCGAGCATCCGGATCATCGTGCCCACGCGATCGATCTTTCCGAATCGCCATCCGCGGGCGAAGTCGAATCGCTGCTGGAGGAGTTGCTGGCGGGCGAGGCGGACGACGAGGTGGCATTGCGCGGGGCTTCGCGTTACGTCCACCGGGTTTCGCGGCTTTCCGTTGCGGCCATCCAGGAGTCAGCGAAGCAAACGGCGCCGGTGGAGTCCTGTCCGCCGTTCCGCCTGGAGATCGCCAACCCCGGCATGCTCGACACGCTGACATTGCGCGGGTGCGAGCGTCCCGCCCCGGGACCGGCTGAAGTTGAGATCCAGGTCTTAGCCGCGGCTCTTAATTTCCGCGATGTGATGCTCACGATGGGGCTGCTGCCTGACGAAGCCATAGATGGCGGCTCATTCGGGCGCGCGCTCGGAATGGAATGTGCCGGCCGGATTTCGGCCGTGGGAGAGCGGGTGAAGGGATTCAAGATCGGAGACCGGGTGGTTACCTGCGCGCCGGGCACGCTGGGCAGTCACGTGCTGGCCGACGCTGGATCCGTCGCCCCGATTCCGGGACAGCTCAGCTTCGAAGAAGCCACGACTATCCCGATCGCTTTCACTACCGCCTACTATGCGCTACACCACCTCGCGCGGATTCAGAAGGGCGAACGGGTGCTGATCCATGCGGCCGCCGGAGGGGTGGGGCTGGCGGCGTTTCAACTGGCGAAACTGGCCGGCGCCGAGGTCTATGCCACCGCGGGGACGGAAGTCAAACGCGACCTGCTGCGGGCACTGGGCGCACGCTTCGTGGCCGACTCCCGCTCGCTGTCCTTCGCCGAACAAATCCTGGAAGCGACGGGTGGGAAGGGCGTGGACATCGTGCTCAACTCCCTGGCCGGCGAATCGATCGCCAGAAGTTTCGCTGTGCTGGGCCCCTACGGGCGCTTCGTTGAAATCGGGAAGCGCGACATTTTCGAGAACAGCCGGATCGAGCTGCGCCCCTTCCGCGCCAACCTGTCGTACTTCGGCGTCGATCTCGACCGGGCCTATGCGGAGCGGCCGGACTTCGTCCGGTCTCTGATGGGCCGGGCGATGGCCGAATTCGCGGACGAAAAGCTGCACCCGCTAGCCTACCGCTCGTTCCCCATCGCGGAAGCGGTCAACGGCTTCCGCTACATGGCGCAGGCCAAGCACATCGGCAAGGTCGCGGTTTCTTTCGCCAATTGCAACGTGGTGGTGACGCCTCCGGCACAAAGCGAGATCGCCTTCGGCGCGGACGGCACCTATCTGATTACCGGCGGGACGGGCGGATTCGGGCTGGCCGTGGCCCAGTGGCTGGTGAGCCACGGCGCGCGCCACCTTGTGCTCATGGGACGAAACGACGCCTCGCCGCAGGCGGCCGCCGCCATCGCCGCCCTGGGGGACGCGGGTGCACAGGTGTCGGTTGCCAAGGCCGACGTGACGCTCGAATGCGACGTGGAACGAGTACTCGCTGGAATCGCAAGCAGCGGATCGCCGTTGAAGGGCGTCATGCACGCGGCGATGGTTCTGGACGATGCGCTGCTGCACGAGCTGGACGAAACGCGCATGCGGCGGGCTATGTGGCCCAAAGTCGCGGGAGCGTGGAATCTCCATTGGCAGACGCGCGATCTTCCGCTCGACCACTTTGTCCTGTTCTCTTCGTTCAGCGCCATCATCGGGACGGGCAGACAGGGCAACTACGTCGCGGCTAACACTTTTCTCGACGCGCTGGCGCACCATCGGTGCGCGCAGGGGTTGGCGGCGCTGTCGGTAAATTGGGGCGTGGTGGCCGACACCGGCTACGTATCGCGCAATACGGAGCTCCTCCAGAAGCTGGATCAACTGGGATTCAGTCCGCTACCGGCTCAGCAGATGCTCGACATGCTGGGCGTTCTGATCCGGGAAAAGGCCGCGCAGGTCGGCGTAGCCAATCTGAATTGGCAGCAATTAGCGAAGATACCGATGATCGGATCGTCGAAGCGGTTCGCCTACCTGGTGAAACCGGAACTGTCCGACGGCGACTCCAAGAACGGCGCATGGCTGATCGACGCCATCATGGCGGTCGATCCTTCCGAGCGACAGGTGTTCCTGCAGAACCACGTTCGCGAGCAGCTTGCCCGCGTGCTCGACACGTCGCCGTCGAAGATCGACGTCGATACTCCGCTCATCAACCTCGGCCTCGATTCGTTGATGGCTGTGGAGATCGGGCACCGCGTGCAATCGCAACTGGGCATTTCCATTCCCGCGGTCAAGTTCCTGGAGGGGATGACCACCGCGGGTATGGCGCAGTATCTGATCGAGCATCTCTGCGGAACCGAATCGGCGGGCATAGCTCGCGCGGCCGCGGCGGCTCCCCTCCAACTGCGTTCCGCGCCGCCGGATACCGGCGACGCGAGCAGGCGATTGATCGATTTGCCACCGGTTCACGGATCGGACGGCATGCCCCACAACGGATCGGGTGCGGCGTCCGATGAGCATTCTCTGGCGCACATGGAACGGCTGGTGGCGAATCTCTCCGACGACGCAGTGGATGCGCTCTTCGAACATTTGTCCACGACACCGGAGAGCCTGATGCCGGCGGATTGGCAGCCGGATGGAGCCTTGCGGCGCGCGGCCGGGGACGGGGATGACTAATCACCAGAACGGCGACAGGCGAAAGCTCCTGGCGCGCATGTTGCGGGAGAAACTGACACAGGAGGAGGCACGCCCGGAATCGGGACGCGAGCCAAACGGCGATTTCGAAGCGTTCGCGCTTCCGGTGACGCAACTCAAGTCGGAGATTCTGCTCGACCCGGCCATTCGCTTCGATGCTCCGCCCGTCCAAGTGGACGTCGAACCCGCTGCGGTCCTTCTGACCGGCGCTACCGGGTTTCTCGGTTCGTTCCTGCTCTACCAGTTGCTGCGGCAGACCAGGGCGCGGATTCACTGCCTGCTGCGGTGCTCCGGCCTGGAGCAGGGGCGCAAGCGAATTTACGGCAGCCTCGAGCGCTATGGGCTGGCGGGAGGCTACGACGCGTCGCGCGTGGTTCCGGTGCAAGGCGATGTGTCCCAGCCGCTATTCGGACTCACGGCTGCGGCCTTCGAACGGCTCTCGATGGGCGTTGACGCCGTGTACCACAACGCCGCGGTGGTCAACTGGGTATACAACTACGCCCAACTGAAACCGACGAACGTGCTGGGAGCGCAGGAGGCGATTCGTCTGGCGGCGTGCGGGAAGCTGAAGCCCCTGCACTACATCTCCACGGTAGCGGCGTGTCCGCTGGAAGATGCGTTCGACGTCACCATCGTTCCCGAAGCGCCGCTGGCTTCCGATACGGGCGTCCTCTACGGGGGGTACCCGCAAAGTAAATGGGTGGCGGAGCAGTTGACCCTGCGGGCGAACGCCGCCGGACTCCCGCTTCGCATCTACCGTCCCGGCATCATCTCGGGCCACAGCCGGACTGGCGCGTGCAACGTTAATGACGCAACCAGCCGCATGATCAAGATGGCGGTGGACCTGGGCGTCGCCCCGGACCTGGATGCAGCGGTGGACATGACACCCATCGACTACGTGAGCCGCGCCATCGTTCACCTTTCGTCTCTCAACCGGGCGCCGGGCACGATCTATCATCTGGCCAATTCCGGGCCAGTGCGTTCGAGCGATCTCGTCGCGTGGATCCGATCTTTCGGCTACCCCATGCGGCTGGTTCCCTACGAAGTGTGGCGCTCCGACATGGTCGGTCTGGCCAAGCGCACCCGCCGGAATCCGTTATCCACGTTGACTCCGCTGTTCTCCATGGTGGTATCGGACAAGCTCCCCGCCTGGACCGGTAAGACCGTGGCGGCGTGTTTTCAAAATACCATGGACCGGCTCATCGGCGAGGTGGCTGCGATGTATGGCCGCAAGACGGTCCAGCTCGATTGCCGGGTCGCGCGTCGCGATCTCGCGGGCACATCTATCCTCTGTCCCGCCGTCGACGAGCAGTTGCTCCACACCTACCTCGCGTTCTTTGTACGCGTCGGGTTTATCGGTCCCCCCGCCACTGCAAGTCGAGCCGGAGTAGCGAAGGCATGGTGACCAGCCCGCCCACGCAAGAGCGCGAACTCTCCGACGGACTGATTGCTGCCGCGATGGCCGGGTCCCTTGACCTCCAGTCCACGCTGGCGCTCTATTCGCAGCACGTAAATCCCCGGTTCGTCGACGCGGTTGCCGCCCTGAATCTCGCGCGCAAATACGTGCGGGCCGAAGGCATTCACCTGTGGGACGAAGCTGGAAACCGTTATGACGACTTTTTCAGTGGGTTCGGGTGCCTGAACCTCGGCCACAACCATCCCAAAGTTCTGGACGCCCTCCGCAAAGCGCTGGCCGACCGTGCGCCTGTTTTCCATAAACTGACGCCATCGGCGGTGGAGGCCGCGCTCGCGCACGATCTCGCAGTCCTCCTGCCGAGGCCGCTAGGCGTCTCGTTCTTCGCCAACAGCGGTTCGGAAGCCGTGGAGGCGGCCATCAAGCTCGCCCGCGCGGCCAGCGGCCGGCAATCGCTCCTGTCAGCGACCAACAGTTATCACGGAAGTACGCTCGGCGCCTTATCGCTGACGGGGATCAAGAAGTATCGAAATCTGTTCAAGCCGCTGCGTCCGGACGTCAACCACGTTCCGTTCGGCGATCTATCCGGCGTGCGGGAGGCGCTGCGGGGCAGGCAATACGCTGCCGTGGTGCTGGAGCCCATTCAGGGCCAGGGCGGGGTCATCGTACCTCCCGATCAGTACCTGCAAGGGGTCCGCTCGTTGTGTGACCGGTTTGGGACGCTGCTCATACTCGACGAATCGCAGACGGGACTGGGCCGCACCGGAGCGCTGTTTTGCTTCGAGCACTTCGGCATCGTGCCGGATATCCTCGTCCTGTCCAAATCGCTCGGCGGCGGTGTCATGCCGCTCTCGGCCTGTATCACCTCATTGCCCCTCTGGCGGCGGGCATACGGATCCTTTTCGAAATTCCACCTGCACAGTTCCACGTTCGGCGGCAACTACCTGGCGTGCGTTTGCGGCATCGCGGCATTGCAGGTGTTGACCGAAGAACGGCTGGCGCACAACAGCCGGACCATGGGCGAGTATTTCATCGGGGCGTTGACGCAACTGAAACAGAAGCATCCCGGCATTGCAGAGGTGCGCGGCAGGGGGCTGATGGTCGGAATCCGCATCGAGATGGGAGAGGACCGCCGGCTCAACTGGCTGGCCCGGCGAATGGTGGATCGCGTTTCGCCGAAGCTCGTCACTTCGCACATTGCCTCGCGGCTGCTCAACGAACACCGGATCATCGTCCCGCCGAGTCTAAGCGACGAATATCTGCTCCGGGTGTATCCTCCGCTAAACGTCACGAAGGAGGAGATCGACCGTTTCGTCGCAGCGTTCGATTGCGTGTGTGGTTCGCTGGGTACGTACCAAACGCTGCTGCGGCAAACGACGGAGCGCTTCGGAAAATACTATTTCTCGCGTGAATAACGGGCCTGCGGAGAAGAATTCCCGCAAGAAATCGGTGCGAATCGAGGTTCAGTTCTGCGCTCGGTTTGGGATGCGCAAGCTGCGGAGAAGCACCGGGTCCTTTTCAACCGTTTTCTGCTTCCCGATGTAGGTCCGTTCATCGCGGATGCGGACGGAAAGAACGAACGCCCGCTCGTGCCGCACCCTGAGATCGGGTACGCCCCCAACGTTTCGCCGGATGGCCGGTGGGTGGTCTTCACGTCGGAACACCTGGGTCCGGCGGATATTTACCGCGTGCATCCGGACGGATCGAGCCTCGAACAACTGACGCGCGATCCCGCCTTTGACGGGCACGCATAGCCCTTTCTGGAGGACACATGGAAGTTAGTTGCCGTTATACGGCCCGAAACGAAGAAT
>Ga0181530_10006835_pt1 | contig 11091 bp, 11 predicted proteins | sample PEATcosm2014_Bin_42_FD_119769 | JGI IMG/M metagenome (GOLD analysis project Ga0181530, IMG submission 119769) | Peatland microbial communities from MTU Mesocosm Facility, Houghton, MI, USA - PEATcosm2014_Bin10_60_metaG | ecosystem: Environmental > Terrestrial > Soil > Wetlands > Peat | place... | reverse complement strand
TGACCGCGTTGAGCTTCTCCGGCCGGTTCAGCGAGATTGTCGCGACGCGGTCGGCGCATTCATAGAGAACGAGATTTTCTTCGGCCACCGCTTCCTCCCGCCAGCCTGCGCAGTTTCGCGAAAAGCTTGCGGGGGAAGGGCAGGGCTGTCAACGCCGGCCCTTGGAGGACCGGCGGTGTCATCAGCGTTTGCCGGCGATTTCGCGCACGGCGTCCTTTACCTGGCCGACCGCCGATTGCACGCGGCCTTCCGCCTTGTCGGCGCGGCCTTCGGCCTCAAGCCGGCGGTTGCCGGTGGCCTTGCCGACGGCCGTTTTCACGGAACCGGTGGCCTTCTTGACGCCGCCGGCAATGCGATCCTTGTCCATCGTTGCGCTCCTCAACTCAATTGGTTGTCCAGGCTCAACGGCGCGATCGGACAAATGGTTCCGAGGGTTGCCTAGACTACCGCCGCCGCGAGCCAGCGTTCGTCGCGCGCGGAGGGCCGGCGGGCGAGGCGCGCGGTGAGCCGCGCCGCCGCCTTGTCGCGCTCGCCGGCGCGCAGGCAGGCGACGATATAAGTGTCCTCGAACACTTCCCTCTGCGCGTGGCTGCCGCCGATCCGCGCCAGCTCGAGCAGGACGCTGCCCAGCCGCTCCGCTGCCTCGCCATAGTCGCCGCGCGCGAAGGCGGTCGCGCCGGCGCACAGTTCCGGCACGACCGCGCCTTGCGGCAGCCGGGCGGATTCAAGACGAGCTCGGCTTTGCCCGATGCGCCGCTCGGCGCCATCATGGTCGCCGGTTGCGCCCTCGGCCAACGCGGCGTGGACATCGGCGAAATGGACGCCGGCCTGCGGGAAGTATTTTCGCGCGTGGTCTGCGACCTCGGGCCAACCTTCTAGCTCGCCTCCGGCCTCATAAATCTGCCAGCGCCACAGGAACGAGGCGGCGTCGGCGAGATTGAACAGCGGCGGCGCGTGCGACATGGAAGGGCGGATCGCGTCTGTGTAAAGCGCGCGGGCGCGCTCGGGGTTGCCGCGCGCCAGCTCAAACAGCGCCAGATGCCAGGAGAGGTGGCCATGCAGCTGGCTCTCGCGCGGATAGTCGGGCAGCCAGGATTCGATAAACGCGACGCCGGCATCTGCCTCGCCCGCCTCGAAATAGCCGTGGGCGCGGGCGTGCGCGGCATAGGCGTTGCCCGGGTTGCCTTCGAGCGCGCGCTCGACCTCGGCGGCGCCGCGCGCGATGTCGCCCAATTCGATCCGCGCCCAGCCGAGATAGGTGAGGAACCACCAATCCTCGCCCCAATGCCGTGCCTGGCGTTCGAGCAGCGCCAATTGCGCCTCGTGATGGTCGATCCGGCCGCTGAACCCCAAGAGGCCGAAGACGCCGAGCGCCAACCCCAGGACCATGGCGTCGCGCGGGTAATCGGCGATGTGCTCTTCGAGCAGCGCCATCGTCTGCGGGCCGTTGCCGTCGATCGTCAGCGCGATCGTCTCGATGTGGCGTGCCTCACGCGGCGTGACCCTTGCGGCGAGCGCGCGCGCCTCAGCCACCGCCGCCTTCGCTTCAGGGATGCGCGCCTGGACCTGGCAGACGCGCGCCTTGGCGACATGCGCCAGCGCGAACCCCGGATCGACGGCCAGCGCCCGGTCGAGCCGCGCCTCGGCCCCGACATTGGACGACAGCATCAGATCGACCGCGGCGATGTAATCGTCGGCGGCCGGCCCGGAAGCAGTCGTCAGCGGCAGGCCGAAGCGGTCGGTCATCGTCATAAAATCACCCCTGCGGAAAATTGCGCCGCCACACCGCGGCGAGGCGCGGCTCGGCCTCGGCGCGCAGCGCGATCGCGTGGAGCCTCGGACAGTTCGCCGCGAACCACGCGCGGCGCGGCCGCCAGCGGGTCATCACCGCCGCGTAGAGATCAAGCGCGGTCAAGCGCTCGCCGAAAAACCACGGGGCACCGGCGGCGCCCTCGACCTGCCCCCACAGCCGCTCGCGATAGGCCGAAACGCTGGCGACAAAGCCCTGCTGCGCCGCTGGGTCGGCGACAAAGCGGGCGGGGTCATCGACATAGGTGAAGGTCGGATAGAGATTGGCGACGATGAAGATGAGCCAGCGCAGGAAATCCGCGCATATCGCCTCGCCCGGCGCCGGCACCAGGTCGCTGCGGCCGGTGACCTCCGCCAGATGCAGCGTGATCGCGGCGCTTTCGGTCATCACCCGCTCGTCGGGCAAGACCAAGGTCGGAACCTGGGAGAGCGGGTTGACCGCGCTCAATTTCGCGCGCGCCTCGGCCGAGGCGAAGCGGTCGTCGACATCCTCGACCTCGTAGGGCAGGCCATACCAATGCAGCTGCGCCTCGACCAGCGTCGAACCCCAACCCGGTCGCCCATAGAGCTTGTACATCGCTAGCAGGGTTATGTCGCCGTTGGTCCGACCATGTCCTCCGGCCGCACCCATTTGTCGAATTCGTCCGCGCTGACATGGCCTAGCTTCAAAGCCGCGTCGCGCAGGCTCAACGCCTCGCGATGCGCGAAGAGCGCGATCTCGGCGCTCTTTTCGTAGCCGATATGCGGCGACAGTGCGGTCACCAGCATCAGCGAATCCCGTAGATGTTCGTCGATGCGCGCCTTGTTGGCCGCTATGCCGCGCACGCAATGCGCGGTGAACGAGCGGCACGCCTCGGCCAGCAATTCCGCCGATTCCAGCACGTTGAACAGGATGATCGGCTTGTAGGCGTTAAGCTGGAAATTGCCCTGGCTGCCGGCAAAGGCGACGGTGTGGTCGTTGCCGAACACCTGGGCGGCGACCATGGTCAGCGCCTCGCACTGCGTCGGGTTGATCTTGCCCGGCATGATCGACGAGCCGGGCTCGTTTTCCGGCAGGGTCAGCTCGCCGATCCCGGCGCGCGGGCCGCTGGCGTACCAGCGGATGTCGTTGGCGATCTTGAAGAGAGCGCCGGCCAAGGTGCGCAGGCTCGCGCTGGCGGCGACCATTGCATCGTGCGACGAGCCGAGCGCGAAGAGATTGGCGGCGGGGCGAAACGGCAACCCGGTCTCGGCGGCGATGCGCTGCGTGGCGAGCCCACCGAAGGCCGGCGGCGCGTTGAGACCCGTGCCGACCGCGGTGCCGCCCAGCGGCAGCTCGTAGAGCGGGTCGAGCGCGGCGCGGATCCCCGCGACCGCTTGGTCGAGCTGCGCGATCCAGCCGGAGAACACCTGGCCCAACGTAATCGGCGTCGCGTCCTGGAGGTGGGTGCGGCCGATGATCACGATCGCGCCGAGCGCGCGGCTGCGTTCGGCGAGCGCCTCGCGCAACTCGGCGAGCGCCGGCAGCAGCGCGCGCTCGATCGCCTCGGCCGCGGCGATGTGCATCACCGCCGGGAACGCGTCGTTCGACGATTGGCTGCGGTTGACGTCGTCGTTGGGATGGATCGTGGGCTTGCCGCCGCCAAGCGCGGTCGCGCGGTGGGCAATGACCTCGTTGCCGTTCATGTTGGATTGCGTGCCCGAGCCGGTCTGGAACGCGACCAGCGGGAATTCGCCGTCGAGCTTACCGGCGATGACCTCGTCGGCAGCGCGGACGATCGGCGCGGTCTTCTCCGCCGGCAGCTCGCCGAGCGCGAGATTGGCCTCGGCCGCGGCTTTCTTGACGATGCCGAGCGCGCGGATTACCGCGCGGCCCCACACAAAGCGCGGCCGGCCGATCGGGAAATTCTCGATCGACCGCTGGGTCTGCGCGCCCCACAGCCGCTCGGCCGGAACGTCTATTGCGCCCAGACTGTCGTGCTCGCGCCGCATTTTTGCCATTCGTCGTGCTCCCAATCCTTATGCGGTAAGATGGGAACGCAGTGCGTTTAGGGAACTCCGCGTGGCGATGCGCGGTTATCGTTCCGGGGAGGGGCGACAGGAATTGAAAGCGCGGAGCCCAAAGCCCTCGCAGAAGGCACTCGCCGACGTGCTCGAGGCGATCGGCGACGCGGTCTATGCGATGGACCGGCGTGAACGGATCCTGTTCGCGAACCGGCGCGCGCTCGAACTGTGGGAAAAGACCGCCGACGCGGTGATCGGCCAGCGGCTGCTCGATGTCTTCCCGGGAATCGAGGACGGCGAGCCGTATCGCGCCTACCGCTCGGTGCTGAGCACCGGCAGTCCGCTGCAGCTCGAAACCGTCGCGCCGGCACTCGGCGGGCGGTGGATCGGCCTCGACGTGCGGCCCGGACCGCGCGGCGGGCTCGTCGTCGTGTTCCGCGATATCGATGACCGCAAGCGCGCCGAAACCGCGCAACGCGAGAGCGAGGAACGCTTCCGCTCGATGCTCGATGCGCTGCCGCAAATGGCCTTCATATTTCATGGTAATGGCGAGGCAATTTACCTCAACCGGCAATTCTACAACTACATCGGCCGCGAAGCCGGGGCGACCCCGGCGGAGCGCGACAGGCTGATCCATCCCGAGGAGCGCGCGCGGGTCGCCGCCGCGCGGGTTTCGGGGTTCAAGAGCGCATCGGAATACGCGGTCGAGGCCCGCATTCTGCGGCACGACGGCGCCTATCGCTGGCATCGCATCCACAACCGGCCGATGCGGGTCGGCGGTAGACCGGCGCTGTGGCTCGGCACCGCGGTCGATATCGACGATATCCGCCGCACCAACGAGCTGCTCGAGGAGCGCGTCGCCGAGCGCACCGCCGAGCTCGAAGCCGCCAACCGGCGCCTGGCGACCCAGATTGAGGAGCGCGAGCAGGCCGAGGCGCAGCTGCGCCAGGCGCAGCGGGTCGAGGTGATCGGTCAGCTCACCGCGGGGATCGCCCACGACTTCAACAATCTGCTGACCTCGATCATGGGCAATATCGAGTTGCTCCAGGGCCGGCTCCGCGGTGTCGACGAGCGCAGCGCGCGGCTGCTGTCGGGGGCGCTCACGGCGACCGAACGCGGCGCCAGCCTGACCGCCCAGTTGCTGGCCTTCTCGCGCCAACAGCGCATGAACCCGGAGCCGGTCGATCTCAACCGGGTGATCTACGGCATGGCGTCGCTGCTGCACAGCACGATCGGCGCCTCGATCCGCATCGAACTGGCGCCGGCGCGAGGCTTGTGGCGCACGCTCGCCGACATCGCGCAGCTCGAGCTGGTTCTGCTCAACCTGGCGATCAACGCGCGCGATGCGATGCCGTATGGCGGCACGATCACCATCGCCACCGGCAACGCGGCGCTCGGGTCGCCGGACCGGCCCGAGGAGCCGCCGCCCGGCGACTACGCGATGGTCTCGGTCGCCGATACCGGCGACGGCATCCCGTCCGGCATTCTCGGCAAGGTGTTCGACCCGTTCTTCACCACCAAGGAGGTCGGCAAAGGCTCGGGCCTCGGCCTGTCGCAGGTGCTCGGCGTCGCCCAGCAATTGGGCGGCGGCGTCCGCATCGAGACGAAGATCGGCGCCGGCACCACGGTCAAGGTCTTCCTGCCGCGCATCGGGGGCATCGCCGCCGGAAAGTCGGTCGCCGTCGCGAGGGCGCATCGCCGCGCCGAAGTCCAAAGCCGCCGCACCGGCGGCATCCTGCTCGTCGACGACGACGATGATGTGCGCGCCGTCGCCGCCGCGATGCTGCTCGACGCCGGCCACACGGTCATCGAGGCCGACAGCGGCAGCGTCGCGCTCCAATGCCTCGACCGGGACCCGCCGCATGTCGATCTCTTGATCGCCGACATCGCCATGCCGGGGATGAGCGGCGGTGAGCTCGCCCGCGCCGCGCGACAGAGCCGGCCGGGATTGCCGATCCTTTTCATCAGCGGCTTCGCCGATCTCGCCGCGCACGACGAAGGCATCACCGAGATGGTGCTGCAGAAACCATTCCGGGCCGAAGAACTGCATGCAAAGGTCGCGGAGGCTTTGGCTCAGTCGGCCGAGGTGGCGGGGTTGTCGCCGGCGCCGGCGGCGCGGCGGAGCCTCGCCGAGCCGCGGCCCGAATGATAGAGCTGCCGCTCAGACGATCATTTGCGGGATCACCAGGAAGAGATCGGTGTCCTCGGTCTTTTCGCCGGCGGCGGTGATCAGCGCGTGCGCCTGGCCGCGGTGATGGGTCTGGTGGTTGAAGAAATGGGTGACGAGGAGCCGCTTCGGCGCGCTGATCTCGCGCTGCGCGGCGCCGCTGAACCAGGTGAGATCGGCATTGAGCCAGGCATCGTCCACCTTCGCCGCCCAGCGCTCGATATCGGCGTCGCCCTTGACCCGGCGCGCGCAAAGCTCAGCGTAATCTTCGAGCATATGCCGGCTTTCCTTGATCGGCGTGGTCGGACGCTCCCAGTCGTCGAAGCGGCTCATCCATTGCCCGTCGCCCCACAGGATGTGGACCAGCGTGCCGTGCAGCGATCCCCAGAACGCGGCGCGGTCGCGCCGGCGCTCCGCATCGGGGAGCCGCGACGCGGCGGCGTAGAGCCGCCGGTTCATCTCGCTGTTGTAAGCTGCCATGGTGCGGCAATAGGCAGGGGTGATCATCGGGGTTTCCTCTTGCTGTCATTGCGAGGCGCCGCAGGCGCCGCGGCAATCCCCCGCCAAAGAGGGCCAAGCCGGCTGGAGATTGCTTCGCTTCGCTCGCAATGACACGTCGGTTCGGAATGTGATTTTCTTCAATCTTGATTCGGGTCAACCAAGGGGACAGAACAATGCCTGAAGGAAAACGGCCGCGGCCGCAGCCGACGCCCGAGACGCTGCATTTCTGGGACGGCACGCGCGCCGGCGAGTTGCGCCTGCAGCGCTGCGATGCGTGCCAGAAGGTCTATTTCCCGCCGCGCCCGTTCTGCCCGGGCTGCGCGGCGCGCGAGGTCAGCGTCTTTGCGGCGAGCGGCAAGGGCCGGCTCTACAGCTACGTGATCCACCATCGCCCGGTCCCGGGCTTCGACCCGCCCTACGCGATCGCCGTCGTCGAGTTGGCCGAGGGCCCGCGGATGATGACCAACATCACCGGCTGCCCGCAAACCCCCGAGGCGCTGGTGCTCGACATGCCGGTCGAAGTCGCGTTCGAGAAAATCGACGACGACATCACTTTGCCCCTTTTCCGCCCGGCGAAAGGCTAGGGCTGGTGAAACTGCCCCGTCCGTGCCGGCCCCCACCCGAGCGCTGCGCGCTCCTCCTTCCCCCGTGGCCACGGGGGAGGGTCGGGGAGGGGGCTGCCACCGGCCATACAGACTCTGCTCTCCTCAGATCGTAGGAACAGTCCGATGAAACACGACAGCATTGCCATCGTCGGCGCCGCCGAGACCACCGAGATGGGCCGCATCCCCGAATTGTCGCAGATCGGCCTCCATGCCGACGCCGCGCTCAACGCGATGAAGGATGCCGGCCTCGGCCCCAAGGACATCGACGGCATCGCCACCGCCGGCGAGACCCCAGTGACGATCGCGCATTATCTCGGCATCACTCCGAAATGGGTCGACGGCACCGCGGTCGGCGGCTGCTCGTTCATGATCCATGTCCGTCACGCCGCCGCGGCGATCGAGAGCGGCCTCGCCAAGACCATCCTAATCACTCACGGCGAAAGCGGCCGCTCCGGGGTCGGGCGCACCCGTCCTGCGGCATCGCCCGCGAGCCTCGCCGGACAGTTTGAGGCGCCGTATGGGCCGATGGGCCCGCCGACGCTCTTCACCATCCCGGTGCTGCGCTACATGAAGACCTACGGCCTCACCGACGAGCAGCTCGCGATGGTCTCGGTCGTGCAGCGCGAATGGGCGTCAAAAAACCCGCGCGCCACGTTCCACGAGCCGATCACGGTCGACGACGTGCTCAATTCGCGGATGATCGCCTATCCGTTTCGCCTCTTGCAGTGCTGCCTGGTGACCGATGGCGGCGGCGCGCTGATCCTCACCTCGGCCGAGCGGGCCAAGGACTTCCCGCAAAAGCCGGTCTACCTGCTCGGCACCGGCGAATCCGTCGAGACGCCGATGGTCAGCCAGATGGAGGATTTCACCAGCTCGCGCGCGTTCCGTGTCGCCGGGCCGACCGCCTTCGCCGAGGCCGGGATCAAGCACAGCGACGTCGACCACCTGATGATCTACGACGCCTTCGCGCATCTGCCGATCTACGGGCTCGAAGACCTCGGCTTTTGCCAGAAGGGCGAGGCGGCGAGCTTCATCTGGGAGCGCAACACCGCGCCCGGCGGCACGCTGCCGCTCAACACCAATGGCGGCGGGCTCTCCTACATGCACTCCGGCATGTACGGCATGTACGCGCTGCAGGAGAGCGTGCGCCAGATGCGCGGCATCGCCCCGGCCCAGGTGCCGGGCGCGAAGATCTCGGTCTGCCACGGCGTCGGCGGCATGTTCGCCGCCAGCGGCACGATCATCATGACCAATGAGAAGGGGCGATAGCGCTTCGCTGGCCGAGGACGGTCGGGATCGGCGTTAACGTGATGTAACTCTTGCGGCACTGTTCCATTGTTGCAACAACTATAGCTATCGGCATTTACAACGCCTGCCCAGTCAGAGGTCTGCCATGACCCTAATGACCGAAATTGAAACCGTACAGCGTGCGGTAAATACAGACTCTTATCAGATGTCTATCGGCGAAATAACAAATATATATAAAGATGGAGAGCTAATAATAAATCCCATTTTTCAACGTTTATTCCGTTGGAATGACTCTCAAAAATCCAAACTTGTTGAGTCAATTCTGATTGGAATTCCCCTTCCATCCATCTTTGTTTATGAGACGGCTGAGGGAAAATGGGAGCTAGTCGATGGCTTACAAAGAATTTCTACATTGCTGGAATTCCTGGGTTTGCTGACCGACGACGGTGGCAACAAAAAATCACCTTCAGCGTTAGAATCGACAAAATATCTACCTTCACTGCATAACATCGTGTGGGAAAAGAGTCCCTATATTCCAGACCTATCTGAAGACGAACAAGAGGAATTACCTAAAACTCTACAACTATCTATTCGCAGAAGCCGGATGAGTGTAGAGATACTCAAGAGGCCGAGCGATGCGCACACGAAATACGATTTGTTTCAACGACTAAATGGTGGTGGCTCCGTAGCCAATCCTCAGGAACTACGTAATTGCGTCATTGTAATGGTAAACGAGCCATTTTTCGTGCAACTCAAAACGCTATCGGAGTGGCCCAACTTCGCACAATTGCTGCAGATTACGGATGACCAGAAGGAAAACCAACGTGACTTGGAGTATCTTACTAGATTTCTTGTATATGGATATGTTGAGTATGATGGAAAGCTCGATGTTGAGGAGTACATCGATAACGGAATAATCAAAATTGCGGAAGAGCAGCTGTTAGGACCGGCGGCGGAACAAGCATTTCGTGATACCTTTTATTTGCTGCACGATGCGTTGGGCGAGAATGCACTCAAGAAATATAGCGATGGAGCTTTCCGGGGTCGGGTGGGACTAACGGCGCTTGAGATAGTAGCAGTAGGGGTGTTGGCTAACTTGGAGGCGATAAAGGGCTGCCTAACCGCAACGAATACCTAGTCGAGCGGGTGCAGAATCTATGGCTCAATGAAGAGGTTAAGCGATTCTCGCGGCCGGGACTGAGAGGAACGCAACGCATCAGACGAACTATTCCGTTCGGTAGGCAGTGGTTTTTTCCAGCAGCGTGAGAGAGATTCAAAATGGCGCAACTCCGAACGGTCGCGGAGTTTTCGTCTGCGATAACATCGGACCTTACGTGGAGGATCAGAGAAATCTCAGACCTGAGAACGGTCGTAAAAAAGGTTGATGTTTCGCTGCGGCCCAGCTTGTTGAGGGCAGGTGTCCCTCTCATTTATGCCCACTGGGAAGGACACGTGGTAATGGTGGGTAGTGCGTATGTCGAATTTATATCGTTACGGCGGCCAGACTACTCAACGATAAAACCGAGCTTTCGACTTAATGAATTTTTCCGAGAGCTAAGTTCACTTAGCCAGATACAAACTAGCTATAAGCAAAAAATTGAGCTGATTTATAGAATAATTGATTCTGGGACTCAAAAATTTAGAAGGGTAGACGAACAAATAGTGTCAGGAATGTCGAATTTTAATTCAAATGTTCTAGAAAACCTATGTAATTACCTATCTGTAGATGTTAATGAGTTCAAAGAGGATTGCGACTTTATCGATAAGATATTATTATACCGCCGCAATAATATTGCCCACGGACAATACATAACTATCGATGAGGCAGGCCTTGAGGAGATGTCTGATAGAGCAATCAAGATAATGAGGCTGTTCAATAATCTAGTTGAAAATGACGTTGTGCTAAGCGCTTATCGCGTTGTCTGAGAACCCTCCATTTTGCGTTAATCAAAAACACGACCGGGGCTAAAGGTATCCACCCGCGTCCTCGCCCCACCTTTCGACGAAAGCGATCTCGCGCACCGGCTTGCGGGTGAAGGGCCGAAATTCTGTAGCGGCCAGCCGATCGGTATCAGCATGAAGCTCGCCACGTCGCCGGCAGCAAATAGCTCAAATCCGAAGCGAAATTTTCCGCGTCGAGAAAGTCGATAGAGAGACCGGCGCGGCGCGCCCTGGTATCTTGCGCGATGGATGAAGGCCCACCCCGCATCCTCGTCGTCGACGACGATCCCCAGGTGCGCGATATGCTGACCGGCATTCTTGCCGATGAAGGGCTGTCGGTGACCGCCGTCGCCGACGGGACCGCGGCGACGGCGCTGCTCGACACGCGGAAATTCTCGCTGGTGATCATGGATGTTCGCCTCGGTCTGGGGCAGGACGGCCGCGAGGTGATCGAGCGGGCCCGTCTCACGCAGCCCAAGCTGAAATCGCTGTACATCTCCGGCGGGACCGCCGGGCTGGCCTACAATCCGGACCTCGACGGCTTTATCAGCAAGCCGTTCCGCAAGCGCGAGGTGATCGGCTGCGTCTGGGAACTGCATTATCGCGAGCCGCGGCGGCAAGCCGGAGCAATCGCCACCAGCGCCGGCTAGTACCTCTGCACAGAGGATTTGACGAGTTGCCCGTGGCGGGCGCGGAGGGGCGGTAGCGCTTCGAGCTCGACCAGCACCTCGATGCTGCGAGCGATGCCGGGTTGGCGTCGGATCAGCCCGCTTCGTTCGAGCGTAAGCACCATCTGGTGGACTGAAGGCGGGGTCACCTGGAAGAATCGTTGCAGAT
>Ga0181530_10006834_pt1 | contig 11091 bp, 8 predicted proteins | sample PEATcosm2014_Bin_42_FD_119769 | JGI IMG/M metagenome (GOLD analysis project Ga0181530, IMG submission 119769) | Peatland microbial communities from MTU Mesocosm Facility, Houghton, MI, USA - PEATcosm2014_Bin10_60_metaG | ecosystem: Environmental > Terrestrial > Soil > Wetlands > Peat | place... | reverse complement strand
TCCAAAAGCAGGATTCCCACTTTCCCACGCTTGTTTTTCTCTCTCAAAAAATCAAAAACGAAAGGAGCCTCACGTTACCTGTTACTCTCGTCCTTCAGGCTCATCTCTGAATTAGAAAAGACTAAGGGCGCTGTCCCGCGCCGCCATCCAGCGAAGGAACTTTCCGCAGCGGCGGCGTGGACGCGACCCGTTTTGCGCGAGTTCCTTAAAAGATGCCGGAGAACACCCGGCTTAGCCGCAATCGGCGCAGCCTGTCCAACGTGCCCGACGTCTCGAATGCGCCGTTTATTAGAATCGGTATTTCTATGTCGAAAAGAGAATTTCAAACCGAAGTCAATCAATTACTCCATCTGATTGTTCACTCCCTCTATTCCCATCCGGAGATTTTCCTGCGCGAGCTGGTGTCGAACGCATCCGACGCGCTCGACAAACTCAAGTACCTCACTCTGACCGAGGATCCTTACAAATCCCTGGCATTCGACCCCCGCATCGATCTGGAACTCGATGAGGTACAGCATCGCCTCACCGTCAGCGACACCGGTATCGGCATGAATGACGAGGATCTGGTGGAGCATTTGGGCACCATTGCGCGCTCGGGTACGAAGAACTTCCTCTCCAATCTCTCGGGAGACGCCAAGCGCGACTCCAACCTGATCGGCCAGTTCGGCGTCGGGTTCTACAGCGTCTTCATGGTCGCCGACCGCGTCGAAGTCGTTTCGCGGAAAGCCGCTGAAGAACAAGCCTGGCGCTGGACCAGCGACGGCAAGACCGGTTTTGACATCGAACCCGCGGAACGCGATCGACAGGGCACCACGGTCACCGTCTATTTCAATGAGGAAGGCAGGGAGTACGCCAACGGCTGGAAACTGCGCGAGATCGTCAAGAAGTATTCCAACCACATCGCTTTTCCCATTTATCTGACCGCCGACAAGAGCGAATGGGACGAAACCGAAAAGAAGTCCGTCAAAAGGCGGACCACCGAACAGATCAATTCCGCCAGCGCTATGTGGAAGCGCCCTAAGAGCGAACTGAAGGACGAGGACTACAAAGAGCTTTACAAGACTATCTCGGGCGACTGGGAAGATCCCCTGTTCTGGTTCCATACGAAGGCCGAAGGAACCATGGAATACACAACCCTGTTCTATGTCCCGTCGAAGGCGCCGATGGGCATCTACCAGGCGGATTACAAGCCGGGCGTGAAGCTTTATGTGAGACGCGTCTTCATCATGGACGACTCGAAGGAGCTTCTCCCCACGTACCTGCGTTTCCTGCGCGGGATTATCGACAGCGAAGATCTGCCTCTGAACGTCAGCCGCGAAATCCTGCAGCAGAATAAGGTTCTGAACGCGATCCGGACCGCCAGTGTGAAAAAGGTGCTTTCCGAGCTCAAGTCGATCGCCGGCGAAAAGCCCGAGCAGTACGTGAAGTTCATCGAAGAGTACAACCGTCTGTTGAAGGAAGGTCTCTACAGCGATTTCGGCAATCGCGAAGCACTGCTCGATCTGGTGCGCGTGAAGTCCACAAAGGTCCATGGCTGGACGAGCCTGGCCGAAGTGAAAACGCGCATGAAGGAAGGCCAGAAAGGCATCTACTTCATTACCGGCGGCGCGGCGGATGTCCTGCGCACATCCCCTCTTCTCGAAATCTACCGGAAGAAGGACATCGAAGTGCTCATTCTCGACGATGAGTTCGATGAAATCGTGTTCGGCGCCGTCGACAAGTATCAGGACGTCGAACTGAAAGCGGTGAACAAGAGCTCGGCGGGTGAAGATCTCAAGGACGGCGCGGATACAGATTCCGCTAAAGACAAGAGCGAGGAACTGAAGCCGCTGCTGGAAAAGATCAAGGGCGTGCTGGGCGACAGGGTGAAAGACGTGAAGGCGTCGGTGCGCCTCGCCGGCAGTCCGTCGTGCATTGTTTCGGACGAAGATGAACCGTCCCTCCAGATGCAGCAGATGCTGCGGGCGATGGGACAAGATCGGCTTCCTTCGCTCAAACCCACGCTGGAAATCAACCCGGACCACGAAATCGTCAGGAAACTTCGCGGGTCGACGGACGAAGCTCTGATCGACGACGCCGCGTGGCTGTTGTTCGAGCAGGCGCTGTTGATTGAAGGCATGCCGGTCGAGAACCCGGCCCTGTTTGTGCAGAGGCTGAACCGCGTCCTCAGCCGCGCGGCGTAGGGGTACACGCGGCTGAAGCCGCGTCTTTTGCCGTCCGAAACAACGCGGCTTCAGCCGCATCTCCCTTATGCACCGGCGCTCTTCCTGAGCGTCAGGACCGCTTCGATCTTCTCGCGAAGCTCCGACACCGTGTACGGCTTCCTGATAACGCCCGCCAATGCGTTGGTGAACTGCTCGCGGATCGTGCTCTCGCTGTATCCGCTCGATATTATGATCGGAATTTCCGGCCGGATCTCGTTCATCAGCCGAAACGCCTCTCCTCCACCCATTACCGGCATCGTGAGATCCAGCAACACCGCCCTGATCGTCTCCGCGTTGCTCCGGAACAGGTTCACCGCCGTTATTCCATTCTCCGCGGTCAGCACGGAATACCCGTATCGTTCCAGAACCGCGTGCGCGAAATTCCGGACCATCGGATCGTCGTCGACCACCAGGATAACCCCGCTGCCGTGCAGATCGGCCTTGACGGTCACTTTCGGTTCCGGCGCCTGAGCCGGCACTCCCGGAAAAACGATGCGGAACGTGCTGCCCTCTCCCGGCGCGCTTTCCACCTCCAGCCGCCCTTTCAGCCGGCGGACGATGCCCGAGACGGCGGCCAGGCCCAGGCCGCGCCCGGTAAACTTCGTCGTGAAGAACGGTTCGAAAATTCTGCGCTGCGTCACATCGTCCATGCCGCATCCCGAATCCCGCACTTCGAAATACACGCCGTCCGGTTGGCTCTCTCCCGTTGACACCCTCAGGCTCCCGCCCCCAGGGCCGATAGCTTCCGCGCCGTTGATTACGAGGTTCATCACGATCTGCTGGATTTCGCTCGCATCCGCTCGCATCCAGGGCAGGCCGGGAGCCAGGCTGAGCTCCAGTTGAACCGCCTTCGGTATCGACGTCTCAATCAGCGGAAGTACCTCGGCAATCAGCGTCGACAGATCGAATCGCGTGACATTGGAATCCCCTTTTCCCGCGTATGTCAGCAATTGGGCGACCAGTGCCGCGGCCTTAATGCTCGACCGCTCGGCGACATCGAGCAGCGGGCGGGTGGGATCGTCCTCCGGCAACCCGACCATTGCCAGACTCACATTGCCCAAAATGCCGGTCAACAGGTTATTGAAATCGTGCGCGATGCCGCCGGCCAGGACACCGATGCTCTCCAGCTTCTGGGCCTGCAATACGGATTCGGCCGCCTTGCGCTCCTGCGTCACGTCGTGGAGCAGTCTCCCATACTCGGGGACATCGCCCTTGCTGCCTATTCCTCCCAGCCGCGCGGTGACGGTTTCCGAGAAGAAACGCATGCCATCCTTTCGCACCCTCCAGCCTTCGTCCTCGACCCGTCCACGCTCCTCGACGAGCAGGATTTCGCGCGCCGGTAGTCCGCTTTGAATATCTTCGGGAGTAAAAAACGCGGAGCAATTCTTACCCACGATTTCGGCTTCCGTGTAGCCCAGCAGACGCTCCGCGCCGGGATTCCAGCTGGTTACGCATCCCCTGCCGTCAACCGTGAACAGTGCGTGATCCGTCGATCCGTCAATCATCATCCGGTACCGCTCATTCATCCGGTGAAGATCTCTGTCCAGAATCGCGGAATAGCGCTGCCGCAGAAAAGCCTGGCCCAAAGATGCCAGCAGATCCGCGTAGAGTCGCAGCGTGGCGCGGCTGATGGGTACCATATGCACGGCCGCATGCCATAAATCCTGTTGCGACACTCCGAAATAGCTTGCGACGCGCTGCAGTGCGAGAGGTTGAGGGTATTTGGCGAGAGTCTGACCCGCTATCAGGGTTCCCAGCCGCCGGGTTCCCAGAATCAACGGAATTGCCACATGCGCCATGCCGGACGCCTCATGTACGTACACCGTTTCCCCTGTGGTCAAAGCTTCCGCAACGGCGTTACAGGAAGAATCCGGAATGAGACAAAAGGGGCACCCTGGGCTTGATTGAGCGGAGCTGGATTCGGTCGCCCTTACCGGGCGCATCCCCTTCCTGGTCAGACTCCAGACCGGCTGCGGGTTATGGCACGGCCCCAGCATGTTGCCGTGGATGTCGGTCAGCGCGACAGCCAGCTTCATCGTGCGGCCGTACTGGCTCAGAATCTCTCCCCAGCCGTCCGGATCCAGCAGTTCCGCGCTCCACCGGCTGACGTCAAGATCGCTCAGCTCGGGTTCGGCCAGCTTTTGGTGTTGTTCACGGGGTGTCGCGTGGGCCGCCGACTGGGCGGGCATGCGGGCTGGGGCGCTGTCCGCCACCGCTCGCGCAAGGTTTCGCGCCGTCATACCGATGTGTGCAGCCCTCCGTTAGGCTTTGGTACTGAAGCGCCGAAGCGCGTGGGCGCGCGGCTCAGGATGCTGGAATAACGCGAAAGGGGCAGGCGTAAAGGCAGAACCTCGTCGGGCGGCAGCAGATGAATTCCCCCTTCACGTATCTCATACTCCCGGCTGTCGAATTGATGTGCGCTGCCGCGCGCCTTGACCACGGTGACGCAGCGCCGCAGCGAATTGTCGATTTCCACCAGGCTCAACAGAATGATGTTGTCCACGATCGAACTGACCGGAAAGTCCGGCATGAACGTCGAGACGCCGAGAAATTCCGGATTTTCGTAATTGAAAAAAGTCGCCATCAGCCGGGACTTGCTGAACGCCACCAGAGCGTGAAAGAAGTCCCGGAACAGCGCCAAATCGCCCAAAGCGGTGCTGTAACTCGTCATCCCGTCGATCACCAGCCGCTGGATGTTGTGCTTCTCAACCAGGCTGACAATCCGTGAAAAATGGACGTCGATTTCCAGCTCCTGCGGACTCTCGAACAGGATGTGGATCTCATCCGCGGCCACCTGCTCCTGCAGGTTCAGCCCGATAGTGCCGGCATTGCGCAGGATTTGCGCCGGGTGCTCATCCAGAGACACCAGCAGTCCCGCCTGCTTCTGCCGCGCCACGCCTTCCCGCAGCAGTTGGGTTCCGAGCACGGTTTTCCCCACTCCCGAGACGCCAATGACCATCGTCGTGGAGCCATCGAAAATCCCCCCGCCGATCAGATCGTCCAGCGCTTCCACTCCGATAACGGAACGCTTGGCCGTGGACGACGGTTGCGCAATGTCGCGGCGCAGAGGAGCCTGCACCCGGCGGTATACTTCCAGACCTGAGCCCGACTTAATTTTCAGCGTGTGGTCGCCGGCGTCGAAGTCCTGACCGCGGCTCTTGATGATTTCGATAGAGCGGTGCACGCGCCCACCGTGGTTTTTTCGGCTCAGGTTAATCACGGTATCGGCCAGAAAACCGGCCGCTTCCAGCGTCAATTGTCTGTCGGTGGAGTTACCGGTCTCGTGAGAGATCAGCGCCGTCAATTTCTCGCGGCTCAATGCTTCGATAATCTGCTGCAGCAATTCGCGGTAGCTGCCCGTCGGCGCCGCGTGCGCGGGAAGCCCGGTAGCCGCCTGGTTCAACAAGCCGACGCCATCGATAAAGATGCGTTGCGCCCCGATCTCAGCCGCCGTTTCCAGCAGCAGGCTGTCCGGCGAGCGCACTTCCTGCTCCAGAACCTCAGGGCTGGTAAATACGACTTGCAGCTTCCTGCGCGTCTGCAGTGCCTCGAGGTCCCACCCCATGGCCGCCGCATCGCGCATCAGCTTTTGGGCGCTGGTCTCAAAGACGACGATCATCCCCGGTTCGTCGAATTCAACAACTCCCCGGTAGATGAATTCGGTTCCGAACAGAGTTTTGCCGGTCCCGGTTTCTCCCTGCACAAGGATGATGTTGGCCCGCGGAATCCCGCCCAGCAGGATTGCGTCGAGCCCCGCGATGCCCGTTCTGACCAACCCGTTTTCACTCATAAACGTCATCTTTTCTCAGTGGGGCCGGCGCTTCCGCGCTGCCGCCGGGCTTCCGCCCGGCGTCCCCCGCAACGCCACGCAGACCGAAGCCCCGGGCCCGCATTTTGTCTTTCAGGCAAGATGTAAACCTCCGCGCTGCCGCAAATCTTTGCCGCATTCACGCCGGCGCAGCTGCGCAATCAGCAGCAACCGTCCCTGGCGATTCTCCGCAACCTTCAGCACCTCTTCCAAAGCAAGTTGCGCCGGATCGCCGGGAAATCCGACCACGGATTGATACAGGCGCACGCCATGAGAGTTGCGCGAGCGTTTCACCAGGCCCTTAGCCGTCAATGATTCGAGCGCCGCGCCGACCGCAGCCTTGGTGCAGCCGACCAGCGCCGCAATCTGTTCCGCGCTCGCGAGGCTCGTTCCGTGATGATGAACGAACGCCAGCACGTCCCATTCGGCGAGGTCCGCGATGCCCAATGTGCCCAGATGTTTCACCACCGCGTCTGCGGTTCGGTTCTCCAATCGACCATTATCTCTCTTTATAGGAAAATGTTTATTATTTCTTTTCAATAAAACAGCACTTCGGCATTACGCGCTTTCGGTCGCGGCAATTTCTTTTTGACTGGCCGGGAAAAGAAACCATCCCACAATGGCGGCCGCGCCGAGCGCCGCGGCCGCCATGCCGAATGCCGACGCGTAGCCGAACCGCTCCGACACAGCCCCGGCCGCAAATGAACCGGCGCCTACAAACAGGTCGTAGAAAGCTCCAAGTATGCCGATGGCCGAGCCGTGTTCCCGATCCGAAGTTTGCCGGAGCACCGTTGAGACGACCGAAGACCACGGGAAGGAGAAGCCGAATCCGAGTATCGCCGCCGCGCCGATCGCAATTGCGGGCGGCGGGCCCGTGGCCAGAGTCAGCAATCCCAGCGTCATGAAGAAGAGGCCGGTGTAATAGGTGATCCTCGGATGCACTCTGTCGGGCAGGCTTCCAAGAAAGAAACGGGAGAAGAGAATCACCACCGCGTAGGCCGAAAACGCGGCCCGTCCGGAATTGCCGTGCCGGGCCAGAGACAGAATCAGGAATCCCGTGACGACGGGATAGTGCATGTTCACGAATCCCACGGCGATCCCGGGCGTAATCATGGAGCGCGGCAGCCAGGAGCGCTTCGCCCGGTGCGGATGCGGCTTGTAGCGCTCCGGCACGCGGAGGAGCAGCGCGAACCCCAACAGAGCCAGCAGCGTCTGCGTCAGTGCTGCATGTTCGAATGAGCCCAGCCAACTGCCCAGCACCGGCCCTGCGGACATCCCTCCCCAAATCCCGCTGCTCACATAGCCAAGCGCCTGGGCGCTGCGATGCACGCCGGCAATCTCGATGGCCCAGGTCGCGGCGCCCGTGTAGAGGAAGGCTTCACCGAACCCCTGCAGCACGCGCGCCAGATATACGCCTGCAATGCCCAAAGGCGTCAGATACACGGCGCCGGCGATTGCGCAACACAACAGGCCGATGCGGAAGGTGTTCTTGCGCCCGCGCGTGTCGGCCAGGGTTCCGGAGAAGAAACGGGCGCCGAGCGCGACGAATGAGAAGATGCCGATCGCGTAGCCCACCGTTTCATCGGAACCGCCCAGATCGTGCCGCACATGCGGGGCAAGCCCGGGCAGCACCGTCCCAATGCCGAGGAAACCCAGAAATGTGGCTCCCGCAACCGACCAGAACTGCGGCGGGAATTCCCGAAGCGAAGCTGCCATTAATGGTATGATCGCGCGTTGATTACGACGGCCGAGCCGCGCGCGACCCAAGCCTGGTACCGGCAGCTGTGGGTGCAGGTTCTCCTCGCCATGGCGATCGGAATCCTGCTGGGGATTTTCCGGCCGGGCACGGGCGCCCGCATGCAGCCGCTGGGCGACGCCTTCATCAAGGCCATCCGCATGTTGATTGGTCCGATCGTATTCTGCACCGTGGTTCACGGCATGGCGCGGATGACCGATCTGGCGCGCGTCGGAAGGGTAGCGATCAAGGCCATCGTCTATTTCGAGGTATTGACCACAATCGCTCTGGCGATCGGGCTTGTCGCAGTCAATATCCTGCAGCCGGGGAAAGGGATGAATGTCGACCTTTCTCATATCGACGCATCGGCCGTGAAACCGTACCTCGCCCAGACGCAGAACCAGACGGCCACGGACTTCCTGCTGAACGTCATTCCGCAAACCATGGTGGGCGCGTTCGCCGACGGCAATGTCCTGCAGGTGCTGCTGATTTCCGTGTTGTTTGGATTCGCGCTGACGAGACTGGGGGAATCCGGGAAACCGATTGTCCGGATGGTTGAGGTCGCGTCGCGTGCCCTGTTTCGGGTGGTCGGCATTGTTATGTGGGCCGCGCCGCTCGGGGCCTTCGGGGCCATCGCTTTCACGGTGGGCAAGTTCGGCGCCGGATCGCTGCTGTCGCTGGGAAAATTGCTGGGCGGTTTCTACCTCACCTGCCTCGTCTTTGTCTTCGGCGTGCTGGGGCCGGTATGCGCGTGGTCCGGATTCAGCTTGCTCAAGCTGATCCGGTACATCCGCGAAGAGCTGCTGATCGTTTTCGCCACTACGTCATCGGAGACGGTGCTGCCCCGCATGATCGCGCGGCTGGAGGATCTCGGGTGCGAAGAGAGCGTGGTCGGGCTGGTCATCCCCACCGGCTACTCTTTCAATCTGGATGGCACCTGCCTTTACCTCGCGACCGCGGCCGTGTTTCTCGCGCAGGCCACGAATACGCCGCTCGATATCGGGCAGCAGGTCGGACTGCTGGCGGTCCTGCTGCTGACTTCAAAGGGAGCGGCCGGCGTGGCGGGGGCTGCGTTTGTGGTTTTAGCCGCCACGCTGGCCACGGCGGGCACGATACCGGTGGCGAGCGTAGCGCTCATTCTTGGAATCCACCGTTTAATGTCGGAAGGGCTGACCCCGACGAATCTGATCGGGAATGCGGTGGCGACGATCGTGGTCGCCAAATGGGAAAGGGCGCTCGATGAGGAGCGCCTCCACCGTGCGCTCAATGGCCGATAGCGGGCAGGCTCGAATCGGGCGGCCTGCGGATGATCCCGTCCACCGTGGCGATCAGCGCATTGAGTTTTTCGGTCGTCTCTTCCATCTTCAGTTCGAGGGTCTCGATCCCCTTCCAAAACTTCCGGGCGGACTCTTTAGCGGCTTCATCCGTCTTATCGAGGGACTCATTCGTCTTCTTGAGGGACTCATTCGTCCTCTCGACCGTTGCCATCAGCTTGTCGAGGGCTTCATTCGTCTTTTGCATTGCGCCATTCATGAGGATCTGAGCGGTCAACAAGCGTTTGTCTTCCTCTTGAAAACGCTCGTGTGCCGCTTCGTTCGCGCGTTCCTGGCGCTCGATCATCTCCTCGATGCGGTCGAGCCGCGATTTTCCCTGTCCGTTCGTCCCGCTCATCTTGATCTGGTCTCGACTTGACACCATTACAGCATGTGCGGAAGTCACGGTTTGATCAATTGATGCAGCCGTTCGTCCCAGGGGCTGCCGATCAGGGGCTGCATTTTTTCGCGGAATTCCTTCGTGTACGGAGCCGAATCGTGCGCGTCAAAGGCCTTCTGATCCTTCCAGATGCCGACCAGCGTCAGATGGTTGGGACGGCCATCCTGCTGCAGTATTTCGAAGCGCACGCAGCTCTTCTCTTTGGTCGTCTCCGCGGCGAACTGCTTCATCGCTGCAATGCCGGCCGGAACGTTAGCGGGCATCAGGTCGATGTGCGTAACGGCGTAAACGGGCTCCTGGGCATGGGAAACTCCAGCCAGAAGCAACGGAATCAAGGCGAGCAGGAGACGCATGAGCAGATTGTATCCGAAAGTAACCGATCCGGCCCGGCTTCCGCCTAGATGATTGATTCCCCAACGGTACAATCTGATTTAAAGCCCCATGTGGATCGTCAAACTAGCGCTGCGGCGTCCCTATACGTTCGTGATCATGGCGTTGCTGATCATGATCCTGGGGGGAATTTCGATCGTGACCATGCCAGTCGATATCTTTCCTTATATCGATATACCCATTCTCAGCATCATTTACCAGTACAACGGACTGTCGCCCGAGGAGATGGCGAACCGGATCGTGTCGGGGTTTGAGCGCGGCCTCACCACCAGCGTCAACGATATCGAGCATATCGAGAGCCAGTCCTACAACGGCGTCGCGGTGATCCGGGTCTATTTCTATCCCGGAGCCCGCATCGAACTCGCGCAGGCCCAGGTAGTTGCGAACGCGCAGTCGAATCTGCGGGGGAATCCGCCCGGCACGTTCCCGCCGAATATTTTGAAGTACGATGTTTCGAGCGTACCGGTTCTGCAGATCGGTCTGGGCAGCCCGACCATGAGTGAGTCGCAGCTGTTCGACTACGGAAACGCTTTTATCCGCACCCAGCTGGCGACCATTCAGGGGGCCACCGTTCCGAACCCCTACGGAGGCAAGTTCCGGACTATTCTCGCCGACCTCGATCCCGACGCCATGTACGCCAAGCAGATTTCGGCGAGCGACGTATTGAACGCCATGCAGCTGCAGAACCTGATACTTCCGGCCGGTAACGCCAAATTCGGGGATCGCGATTATCAGGTGAAGCTCAACAGCAGTCCGCGCACGATCCGGGAATTGAATGACATGCCCGTCAAAATCGTGAACGGCGCGCCGGTTTACATGAAGGACGTGGCGCAGGTTCGCGACGGCGCCGCGATACAAACCTCGATAGTGCGGGTGGATGGCCAGAAGGGCGCGCTCATGGTCGTGATGCGCAACGGGCGCGCCTCCACGCTGAGAGTTGTTGACGACATCAAGAAGGCGATCCGGACGACCGTACTCCCGCAAGCCCCGCCCGATCTGCAACTTAGGCAGCTGGCGGATCAATCGCTGTTCGTCCGAGCCTCGATCCAGGGAGTACTTCGCGAGGCCGTGATCGCAGCCTGCCTTACCGGTTTGATGATTCTGCTGTTTATCGGCAGCTGGCGCAGCACCATCATCGTCTGTATTTCGATTCCTCTTTCCATTCTCACGTCGCTCATTGTGCTGGGTCTGACCGGGCAAACCATCAACGTGATGACGCTGGGCGGCCTGGCGCTGGCGGT
>Ga0181530_10006827_pt1 | contig 11103 bp, 10 predicted proteins | sample PEATcosm2014_Bin_42_FD_119769 | JGI IMG/M metagenome (GOLD analysis project Ga0181530, IMG submission 119769) | Peatland microbial communities from MTU Mesocosm Facility, Houghton, MI, USA - PEATcosm2014_Bin10_60_metaG | ecosystem: Environmental > Terrestrial > Soil > Wetlands > Peat | place... | reverse complement strand
TCGCGGGCGCAATATACCGATTACAACGGCGTTTGTGATCGTGTTCCTCGCGATCACGGTGGTGGGTCTGGGAGCGGCCGCGTGGATAATGATGCGGACGCCCGAAGCGGCGCGCGAGCAACTCGCCGTCGCCAACGCCCCAGCGGCTTCTGCGCCCAATGCGGCTGCGCCGGAGCAGAATGCCACGGTGAATCCGGCGGCGGCTGGAAGTCAGAACGGCACCTTGCCGGCGGGACATCCGAAGATCGAGTTGCCGACCGAGGCTCGCACTTTCGTCGACAAGACCGAAAAAGACGCGCGCGCGAAACCCGGCGACGTCGAGGCATGGAACAAATTCGGCGCAGTCTCGATGCGCGCGGCGATGTTCGATCAGGCCTACTATGGCAAGGCCGAGGAAGCGTACGGCCACGTGCTGAAGCTGGACCCCGACAACCTCGACGCGCTGCGCGGTATCGGTGATATCGACTACGACAAGCAGCGCTATGACGAAGCGATCGCCGCGTACGAGCATTACCTGAAGAAGAAGCCGGACGATCCGGAAGTTCGCACCGACCTCGGCACGATGTATCTCTACACTGGCAACGCCGATCAGGCGGTTGTTCAGTACAAGAAAGCGGTCGCCGGCAATCCCGGATTTTTCCCGGCGTACTTGAACATGGGGATCACGTACGCGCAGGAGAATAAACCCCAGGACGCGCTCGCCACGCTCAAGCAGGCGCTGGCGATCGCGCCGGACGATACGGCACGCGGCCAGGTGAAGGATCTGATCGCGAAGATCAGCGGTGCGCCGGCTGCAAGCGCGCCGATGGCGGCGCAGGCATCCGGATCGCCCCCGGCTGCGCCAACGGCCGGAGCAAAGGATTTTCACAGCGCTATCGAGCAGATGGTCAGAGGTCTGCAAATCGCGGGACCGATGGTCGGCTCCGTCCAGTGGCCCGACAAGCTCAAGGCCAGCGTCCTGATGAACAATTTTCCGATGGACGAGATGCCTCCGCCCGCGAAAAAAATGTTCCTGGCGGACGTGAAGGCGAAAATCGACGCCGTCAAGAAAGACAACAGCGTGTCATCGCCGGTCGAAGTGAATTTCGTGGACGGCGCAAGCGGCCGGGTGATGGAAACCATTACCGAGTAGCCGAGCACGCGAAGAATAATCGCGTCACGGAGCCAGATGCAGGGCGAACTGGTCAGGCTGCGCGCTTACGAAAAATCCGACGCCGACGCGCTGTTCCGATGGTTCTCGGACGAGGAGGTCACGCGATGGCTTGGGCCGCCTAATCTGCGATCGCGCGCGCAGCAGGAACAATTCATCGAGATGGCATCGGCGTCCGGCGACGATGCAAAATACTTCGCGATCGAAGCGCTCGACGGAAAGCTGGCCGGCGATTGCGGCCTCCGAAAGATCGACTGGAAGAGCCGCAAGGCCGAGTTCTTCATCACGATTGGCGAGAAACAGTTGTGGGGCAAGGGCCTTGGCAGCGACGCGCTCCGAATCGTAATTCGATTGGCGTTTCACAGAATGAACCTGAATCGATTGTGGCTCACCACCCTGGTCGATAATTCCCGCGCGGTCCGCTGCTATGAGAAGTGCGGCTTCGTGCGCGAAGGCCTGCTGCGGCAGGAGAGTTTCGTCGATGGAAAGTATCGCGACGTTTTGATGATGGCTCTGTTGAGAGAGGACTACGAGGCCGCGTCGCGGCTGTAGAGTTTTTTTTCGAACTCGAGGTGCATGACGATGACATCGAAATCTCTCGAACGGCTGCGGCAGGTCGGGGACAGGCAGACGCTGCGTCTGACTCATTATGGGCGCAAAACCGGCCACCCCTACGAAGTGACTATCTGGTACCTGGTCAATGACGACCGGCTTTACCTGATCTCGTCAAATGCCGCGCGCAACTGGGTGCGCAATGTAAAGGTGCGCCCCGCAGTTTCACTTCGGGTCGGCGACGAAGTCTTCAACGGCAATGTGCGCGCGATTACGGACACGCAGGAACGCGAGAAGGTGAATGGCCTGGTCGAGCGCAAGTACTGGTTCGTGATACCGATGCTTCGGCTGGGGCGATTTCTCGCGTCGATGGGAATCATCAGCGACAACAGCGCCGCCTTCGAAGTGATCCTGGCGGACGACTAGAGCGGCGCTTGGCGATCGCTACGACGGCTCTCCGCCTTCGGCGACGCGCTTGAGGCTCTCGACCCAGTTCTGATGCCCGCGCTCGAGCATCGGGCGCAGATACCACCACGCGAGCTTCGGCACGAGACCGTTCTGGCATTCCTCGGTGATGACGCGGCATCCGCCACCGCCATCCGGTTCGATAAGCCAGCCGTGATACGCGGTCAGCACTCCATGCGCGTCCCATCCGAGTTCATGCGGCGGATCGAAGACGATCACGCGGCTGGCGACGGTGGCGCCAAACGTCTTCCATCGAAATTCGGTGTCGGGCGCGAGGTCGGGTGGATTGCCGCGAATGAAATTCACGTTGGCGCTGTTGCTGTACCATTGGGGCCACTGGGCGGCGCGAACGAGCCATCGCCATACACGCTCAGGCGGGGCGGCAATCGCAATTTCATTGCGCGCGTAAACCGATGAGTTGTCAGGTTCGAATCCTGCCGGCCATTTCATCGCGATAAGTGCTCCTTTCGGATTGCCATCGTCTGCCCCGGAAACGGATTTTCCGAAAGCGCAGGGGCTGCTCGTTAACGGGGTTGGAGTCGCCTACTTCACCGCTGGGGCCGGATGAAGGCTGGCGTTGACTCTTGCGAGGTGGCGCTGATGGCTTGCGGTCCCCAGATGCATCAGGCGGTAAACCTCAACCTTCACCATGTCATTGATGAAGAACCATACAAGCGCATAGGTCCACACTAACAGTGCGTACTTCCATCCCAGCGGCGTCATGCCCCATCCGTAGACTGCGGCCAGGGTTCCGATGACCTGGGTTGTTTCGCAGGCAACGACCAGGCGCCAATTGGGCCATGGGCGCCGCCAGAACGTTCCCACGCTTCGGGTGATGTAAATGGTGAGATGCCCGGCGACCAGCAGCTTTAGGAATATGAGGCTCTGAATGACGGGCCGGGGCAGCTGAAAGTATCTCTCTGCGATCCAGAAAAGGCCGAACGCAGAGATAACTCCCATCACGCCGAGCACCGAGCTGACCGTAAGTACGCGTTCCATGTCCCATCGCACCGGGCGTGGAGCTACGATGGTGTTGTCGTAGGCGATCATCATGATCGGGAAGTCATTGAGGACCGCGATGAGCACGATCATGACTGCGGTTACCGGGTAGAAGTTAAACACCACAATCGCGAGCGTCATGAAAAGCAGTACGCGGATGGTTTCGGAAATCCGGTAGATTGCGTAACTGTTCATGCGTTCGAATATCTTGCGCGCTTCTGAAATGGCGGCGGTGATTACCGAGAGTCCGGTCGCCGTGAGCACCAGATCCGAGGCCGCGCGAGCCGCGTCGGTCGCACCGCTTACCGCGATTCCGCAATCGGCCCGTTTGAGCGCGGGGGCGTCGTTGACGCCGTCACCGGTCATTCCGACGATATGCCCACCAGCCTGAAGGGCTTTGACGATTTTGAACTTATGCTCAGGAAAAACCTGCGCATAGCCGTCGGCCGCGTCTATCTTGTCACTGTCGTCGGCCTTACCGTCAGGAAAGAGATCGCCGGCAACCGCGATGTTCGGTCCCAGCTTGAGTTCGAGCGATACCTCGCGGGCAATTGCAAGGTTGTCGCCGGTTACCATGCGAACCTGCAGTCCCATGTTTCGCGCGGTCGCGATGGTAGAGGCCGAATCGTCGCGGGGCGGATCGGACAAGGACAGTAGTCCAAGAAATTCCCACTTCCCCTGGGTATCGGTGCGGGCGACGCCAAGAGTGCGATAGCCCTTCGCCGCAAGCTCGTTCACCTGGCCTTCAGCCTTAGCACGGGTCGCCGAATCGGGATGGACCAGATCCAGAATCACCTGCGGGGCGCCCTTCGAGACTTTGAAAGCGGCGTTGTCGTGTTTGGCCTCGGCCTCGGTTCGCTTACTAACAGGATCGAAAGGCGTGAAATGAGTGATCTGATAGGTCTTTAACACCGACTGATCGCTGAGACCTTTGAGGACCGCCTCGTCGATGCCATCGCCGCCCTCCCTTCGTGATGCCAAAGCCGCGCCCAATATCAAGTCCTGATCGTTGGCCGCCTTGAAGACAACGGGTTTTCCCAGCTTGAGCTCATTCTTGGTGAGCGTACCGGTCTTGTCCGCGCAGAGAATGTCCATGCCGGCCATCTCTTCGATCGCGACGAGACGGGAGACGATGGCCTTCATTCTGGCAAGCACGGATGCGCCGACGGCCATCGTGACGGACAGGACCGCGGGCAAGGCGACCGGGATTGCAGCTACGGTAAGAATCAGTGCGAACAGCAGAGTCTCGATCAACGGGTCGCCGCGATATAGCGCGACCGTCAGGATCAATGCGACCAGGCCGAGCGTGATCAGAATCAGGAAATTACCGATTTTGATCACCGCCTTCTGAAAGTGGGAGACGGTCTTAACGCTCTCGACCAGTCGTGCCGTGCGGCCGAATAGCGTATTCATTCCGGTGGCGACGACCAGCCCATTCATCTGCCCCATTCGCACGATCGATCCTGAATACGCGACGTCGTTTTTCTTCTTGTCGACCGGCAGCGACTCGCCCGTCAGCGCTGACTGATCGATGCTGAGGTAGTCGCCATCGACCAGCTTCAGGTCGGCGGGGATGACATTGCCGAGCTTGACCATGACAATATCCCCGCTCACCAGCGTCTTGGCCTCGACGTCGCTCCACTTGCCGTCGCGGAGCACTCGGGAATGCAGTGCGAGATTCTTTTTGAGCGCCTCGATCTCGTTGTCGGCCTTAAATTCCTCCCAGAAGCCGACGACCGCGTTGAGCGCCAGCATGAAAAAGATGATGACGAAGTCTTCCCAATGCCGAACCACTGCGGACAGTACCGCGGCAATTTCGATCATCCATGGGATAGGCCCCCAAAGAAATGTCAGGAACCGCTTGAGGGGGCTGATGCGCTTTTCTTCGATAGCATTCGGGCCGTCCTTCTTGAGCCGGCTCGCCGCTTCTTCCTGGCTTAGTCCATGTTCGAGACTCGAATGGAACTTGGCGAGCGCTTCCTGGATCGTCCCGGTATCAACTGGCGTCTGCACACCCTTGGCCGCATCTGCCTTGGCTCCATTTGTCTTGGGAACATCGGCCTTGGCTGTATCTGCGGAAGCTGACGCCTCTGCCTTTTGCCAGTCGCCGAGCGCACTTCCCGGTCCGCCGTGGCGCGCTTGGAATATCTCGTAGGCGCGCGTGCGAATCTCGTCCACGCCGGGCTCCGACCCTTTGGACTTAGCGACAACCTTGGACCCGTTTGGCGCGGAGTCAGATGAAGCGTCTGAGGTCTTCGCATCATCTGCGGAACTCTTTTCGGTAGCCATCTCTTAACTCCTGCCAAACTGTTTACATACGGCGACGACTGCCGTTGGTTATGAGTCTAAGAGTCGGCGAATAGCTGGCCGTGCCGGTCCCGAATGCTCTGCAATCGGATTTTAGCAGACTAGATATCAGGCTTAGCCCGTCGATTTGCATTATTTGTTCTTCAGATGACCAAGAATCCCGCGGTACTTCAAAGGTAGCCCAATTGCCGCGCGCCGAGGCGAAGTTGCTCGCGAAATTTCGGATGAGCAATTGCGATCAGCGCCTCGGCTCTATCCGCTGTCGATTTGCCGGTGAGGCAAGCCACTCCATACTCGGTAGCGACATACTGAGTATCGGTTCTTGGATCGGTAGTGGGTCCTTCGATCTTTGGGACGATGCGCGAAATGGCGCCATCTCCCGCGGTCGAGTGGGCGGCGAGAATCGATTTGCCGCCCCGGGACAGCTGGGCGCCGCGGATGAAATCCAACTGGCCGCCGGGAGCGCTGTACTGCTTGCCCATGATCGCTTCGGAATTGACCGCGCCGTCAAGGCTGACCTCGAGAAACGCGTTGATCGAGATTGCGTTATCGTTCTGTCCGATGACGCTCGGGTCGTTCACATAGTCAACCGGGCGGGCCTCCATGCTCGAATTGTCGTTGAGAAATTCGTAGAAAGGCTGGTCGCCGACCGCCAGGGTGTACACGTTCTTGTACCGATTGAGGTTCTTGTACCTGTTGGTGACGGTGCCCGACTGAATCAGCGCCGCCAGCGGCGGCATCATGAGCTCGCTGTGTATGCCCAAATCCTTGTGGCCGTGCAGGCCGCCACATACCGCGCTGGGCACTCCACCGATGCCTACCTGGAGTGTCGCGCGGTCCGGGATCATCTCCACGATGTATTTGCTGATCACATTGTCCAATGCCGTCGGCAGCCGTGAAGCCACCGAGAACAGCTCAGTTTCATTTTCGACGATCGCCGCGACTTCCGATATGTGCACCGACGAATCGCCGAACACGCGGGGCGTCCTGGGATTGACTTCGACGATCAGATTCCTGGCGATTCGTGCGGTCGGGATCGTGTAGTCGGCGTTGGTGCCGCAACTGAAGAATCCGCCTTTGTCCATCGGCGCGACCATCATGATGAATGCGTCGATTCCTATTTCGCGCAACACGCGCGGCATCGCACTGAAATTGCCCGGCATGTAGAAGACCACGCGCCGATTGTCCTGTTGGCCCCGCTCGAACAGCATTCGTTCGATGATCGTAGGGAAGAATGGATGCGGCTTGATGACGTCCATGTATTCGTACTTGAGAATCGTGACCGCGGCGGCTGCGACTGAGTGCGAATAGTAAACGCGAAGCTCCTCGATCTTGCGGCGCTTCACTCGATTCTCGAGCGCTCCTAACAAGGCGGGCGGTTCGCTGACCGCCATGCCCATCGAGAGCGTGCCTCGCGATGGAATCAACTCCACCGCCGCCGCCGGCGTCATCAATTTGGATTTGTATTCCGTTTTGTACATCTACTGTCCGTTCTCCCGCCCCATTACCTGGGGATTTCCGTACGGCGTCGCGAAGCAGGCGTGTAGTGGGTCATCTTCTTGTAGATGGCCATCACTATACTGTAGAACTGCTTGCCGCGCGCGTTGGGATATTCCTCACGAGCGCGGGCCTTCGCGCGTTCCCACGCGATCTCGTCTTCCGGAGTTTTGACTACCCCGACCGGCATAAGCTGGACCTCCTGCTGACTATCCGATCGCACCACCCGGACGGATAGGCAAGTCCGGATAGCAGTTGAATGGATCAATCGCCCGCTTGAATGTTAGTCTTCGCGGACGATGTTGTCGCGCCATCCCCCCGAGAAGCAGAAGTGGACCGAGGAGCGCCGATATTTCGAATCCGACGGCCGCCCGCTGTACGGAGCGATGTATCGCGCCGAGCGGCGGGGCGCGCCGATCGTGCTCTTCTGCAACAGCTTCTCCGAGAATCATTGCGAGGGGAGAGCCGAGGCGATCGCGGCGCGGATCATCGCGGCAAACGGTTACTCCGCCTTCCTGTATCATCCGCGGGCGCATGGCGATTCGGCAGGCGACCCGGAGGACGTAACGTTCGAGGGTCTGGTCGAAGACGCGGTGAACGCCGCGACCTACGCGCGCAGTCGATCCGGCGCGTCGCAGATCGTGTGGGTGGGCGTTCGGTTCGGAGCGCTGGTTGCCGCGCATGCAATCCCCAGAATTAGCGACACTGCCGGGCTTGCGCTCTGGGAGCCTGTGCTAAACGCGCGCGACTACTTCCGCAAGTCGATGCGCCACGTTATGTATTACGAAATGTCAAAAGGCGAACGGCCGTCGCTGACGGTCGATCAGATGAGTGAGCGGCTTAAGCGCGAGGGCAAAATCTCCGTGCTCGGATTCGACCTCCACCGCAACTTCGTGGAGAGCGCCCAGGATGCGGACCTGCTCGACGCGCTCCAACCGTGGCGCGGCCCGACCCTGATCGCGCAGTTTCAGAAGCACTCCCGGCTTTCGCGCGAGCACCACCAGTTGCGTGAGACTCTCGTCGGGCGCGGTCTAAGCGTGCGCGCGGTTCTACATCGCGGGCCGGCCGGAGCCGACTGCTGGTGGACGCCGGAGGGTATCGCAAAACAGACGGGAGACTGGCTCGATGAATTGGCGTGAAACTCCCGCCACGCTGAGCCGCGCACGCGCCGAGCAGCCGCTGGTATTCAAGGGTCCGAAGGGCGCTCTGCACGGGATCTTCACGCCGCCGGCGCCTGACGCGTCGCCGGCGAGCGTGTGCGTCGTGTTCCCGGGGCGTCCGCGTTCGGCGCTTCACCGTCTTCCGGTACTCGCCGCACGAATCCTTGCCGCCGAGGGATTCGCGGCCCTGAGATTCGACCTGCGAGGCCGTGGCGAGAGCGCCGGCGAGGTTGAGATGCCGAGCCGCCAGGAGCCGCGCGGTGAAGACGTGGTTGCCGCGATTCGTTACCTGCGTGAAGCGCACGGGCAGAAGCAGTTTCTGCTGGCCGGCTACTGCTTCGACGCGGTGACCGCGCTCGATGCATTCAGGGATGAGGCCGCCGCGATCGCCGGCATCTTCTTTGCCACCGCGGCGGTGCTCGAGGAAAAGCTTGGCCGGCCGCCCGCGGACGGCCTCGCGCGCAGCGCCGCGCTGCGCCTGCGCTCGATGGTCAGGCGCGCGCGTGCTCCGAAGATACTGGAGAGTTTCGAGATTTCCTTCAGAGCGCTGGCGCGCTCGCATGCGCGCGCGCTCTTTCTCTATGCGGAGCAGGACCGGCTGCGCGCGGAGTTCCGCGTCGCCGAGGAGGTTCTGTTCTCAAAGCTCGACAGCGAAGCGCGCGGGCGGCTCGAGATCGAGATCTGGCGCGGCCGCATCCACACCATCGAGGGCGAGCCCGCGGTGATCGAGCGTGCAATATCGTGGCTGCGCGAATTTCATCCCGCGCGAAGCCAGAGCAGCGCTCGGCGCGAGCCGCGCCAGCCGATCGCTCAGGAGTCCTAGCTCGATGCCGACGCTGCCATCCTTCCTCACCGCGACGGCCTCCCGTCACGGCGCGCGGCCAGCGCTGATAATGGACGATCGGGTTCTCACCTATGCCGAACTCGACGCAAGCGCCAACCGGGTTGCCAACTCGTTGATTCGCCACGGCGTCCGCGGCGGAGATCGCGTGGCTTTGTGGATGCCGAAGTCGCTCGAGGCGATCACTTCCATCTGGGGCGTTCTCAAGGCTGGCGCCGCCTTCGTGCCGGTTGATCCGGCCGCGCCCGTGGCGCGCCTGGCGACCATCGCGCGTGATTGCGAAATCCGAGCCCTGGTCTCGGCGTTGGACCGCGCCGACGATCTGCGGGATGCATTCGGCACCAGCGCGCCGATGCGCACGGTTCTCTATGCCGGCGACGGGCCTATCCCACCTCCCGCCCCGAGATGGGTTTCACAGAGATGGAACGAAGTCGAGGCCGAGAGTGCGCAGCCACCGCCGCTTCACAGCGACGATGCCGGTCTCGCTGCCGTGCAATACACTTCGGGTTCCGGCGGGACGCCCAAGGGCGTGGCGGTTTCGCATCGTACTTTCGCCGGGCAGGCGGAGTGGACCGTAACCTCGCTCGGGCTTTCGACCGAGGACCGCATCCCGGGCTACACGCCTCTCAGCGGCGCCATGTCAACCTTCGAGATCTTCGCCGGTGTGCTCGCGGGCGCGACCGTATATCCAGTCCCGCCGCGGCTGGCGCCGTTCCCGGCCGCGGTCGCGAAAAGCTGGAGCGATCAGCGGATAACAGTCATCTATGTGGTGCCGAGCGTGCTCCAGATGCTGCTGAACCGCGGAAATCTCGGCGCGCTCGACTTCTCCGCGCTTCGAATCATCGTGACAGGAGGCGAACACTTGCCGGCGCAGCGGCTCGGCGAGCTGATGCGGCTTCTGCCCCGGGTTCGTTTCATCATCTCGTATGCCCGCACCGAAGCGAAGCTTCGCACCTTGCACGAGGTGAAATTTCCGCCCGAAGATATTGACACGCGCACCATCGGCAAGACTGCCGCGGGTAGCGGGCTGCTGGTGCTCGGTGAGGATGAGAAGCCGGTCGCGGACGGCGCGATTGGGGAGCTCTGGATCTCGGGTCCATGCCTGATGCTTGGCTACCACGGACTTCCGGAAATGACCGCGGAGGTCATGCGAACCATCCGGCTCGGCCGAAGCGAGAGCGTGCTCGCGTGCCGCACGGGAGATTTGGTGCGTCGGCACGCCAGCGGACGGCTGGAGCTGATCGGCCGTGCCGATGAGCAGATCAAAGTACGCGGCTACCGGGTTGAAACCGCGGAGATCGAATCCGCACTCTGTCGTCATCCTGCCGTCCATGCGGCTGTGGTGCTCGCCGTCCCCGATCCGGAGACCGGCAACCGGCTCAAAGCGGTGGTGGTGCTGAAGGACGGTTCGGACGACGGCGAACAAACGCTGCGCAATCATTGCGCCACGGAGCTGCCGCCCTACATGGTGCCCGAGACAATCGAATTTCGCGCGAGCCTGCCCCTGATGAGCAACGGCAAAGTCGATCGCCGCCGCCTGCGCGAGAGCTGACTCCGATGAAGAGCATCGAAGGCGCCATCCGCGAGTTTTTGCTCCAGCTTCCCACTGCGCGGAAAATCCGCGAGCTGAAACGCGGCGACTCGCTGTTCCAGCGCGGCCTGCTCGACTCGATGGGCGTCATCAGGACCGTGGCATTTTGCGAGGAGACCTTCGGCATCGAGATTCGCGACGAGGAAGTGATCCCCGAGAATTTCGAGAGCGTGCGCGCCCTGTCGCGCCTGATCAAGCGCGCGCAATCGCGCTCGGGCTGAATCGCGGATTCGCGAAGCTGCGGCCGCTGAGCGCGCGCGCCGAAGCCGGCACTGGAGCAAATGGAACGGGAGACGCCCTCGCACTCCAGGCTTAAGGGGTTTGCCCATCGCCGCGGGACCTGCTTGAATTCGCTCGGAGGACAGTCCCATGAATGCAGAAATCGAGTTGCGCGACCATCTGTTCGTCGGCCCGCTGCGCCGATCCGTGAATAACGCCCGCAACATTTCGGGGAGCATCCATGATGACGCGATGGCGACCAAGCTCGGTTTTCGCGGCGGCACCGTCGCGGGATCGATCCACCTGGAACTGTTTCCGCCGC
>Ga0181530_10006820_pt1 | contig 11112 bp, 7 predicted proteins | sample PEATcosm2014_Bin_42_FD_119769 | JGI IMG/M metagenome (GOLD analysis project Ga0181530, IMG submission 119769) | Peatland microbial communities from MTU Mesocosm Facility, Houghton, MI, USA - PEATcosm2014_Bin10_60_metaG | ecosystem: Environmental > Terrestrial > Soil > Wetlands > Peat | place... | reverse complement strand
CGAATCGCACCCGCGCTCGCGCCGATGCGCTCGCCGAAGAGTTTCAGGGCCGGGCGATCGATTATCAGAATTTTCTCCAGTCGATGCCGGATGTCGATATTCTCCTGGCTTCGAGTGGCGCGCAGGATTACATTCTGACGCGGGAAGAAATGCGAGGCGTGATTGGACGCCGCCGCAACCGGCCCATGTTCCTGATCGACATCGCGGTGCCGCGCAACATCGATCCGGCGGTGAACGAAATCGAGGGCGTATTCCTCTACGATGTCGACGATCTCGAAGGCGTGGTGAACGCCAATATTCAGGAGCGCACGAAACAGGCCGCGCAGGCGGAAGTGATTGTGACCGACGAGGTGGAGCGCATGATGTCGCGCCTCAAGCTCGAAGAGGTCACGCCGACGATCATCAGCCTGCAGGAGCAGCTCGAGGAGATCCGTGCGGCGGAAGTCGCGCGCACGATTCGCCGTATGCCGCCGCTGACGCTCGATCAGCAGCAGCAGATCGAAGCGCAGATCGAGGCGATGACGAAATCGATCGTGAATAAGATCGCGCACGGACCGATTTCGGAACTGCGCCGGAACGCCGGTCAGCCGGAAGGCGTGCAGGTGATCGACGCCATCCGGAAGGTGTTTCACCTGCAGGAGTGAGGCGCGGCGGGACTTGACCCATTCCTTGTTCATCGGGCGCGCACCGGGGCCGCTTTCGCCGCCCACGATCACCCAGTGAATGCCGGAAAGGTCGATTTTGTTGACGGCATCGCCGCGCCGGAAATGCGCGCTTGTGGGTCTGCCATAACTGTCATATAACATCGACAAGGACTCGCCGTTCTGACCCACTTCCGATTCGACACTCAACGAGGTGGTGTATGAGAGACTCGTGTTGTAGTTTTGGACGCCGATCCGGCACAGCGCCTCGGCGGGCTGTAACCTGAAAGGGTATCAAGCATGCTCAAGACCGCACGGTGCCTGGGATTCGCAGCCGTTATCCTGGCATCCGCCCTCTTATTCGGCAGCCGACCGGCATCCGCTCAAGCGAAGGATCCTCTCAACGGCACGTGGGTTCTGAACTTCGGGAAATCGGATTTCAAACTACTGAACCCGCCGACAAGCAAGACACTTACCTTTGCGGCAGGGGAGAATGGATTTACCGAGAAGTCCTGGGTCCTCTACGCCAACGGTGGCAACGGAACTTTTATCAATCGGGTGGAGTTCACAGCAAAGTACGACGGCAGCGAAGCTTCCATGCCGCCGGAGTCGCCGCTCAATTCGATAACGGTCAGGAAGATCGATGCCAATACCATCGAGCAGACCGGAATCATCCGCAAGAAAGCCGTGGAAACGTTTGCCTGCAAGCTCTCCAGCGACGGCAAGACGCTCACGGTAACGACCGTCGGCAAAGACGACCCGGCCAACGATTCCGTGCAGGTTTACGACAAACAGTAGTTTAAGTGGCGGGCGAGCTCAAGTCAGACAATGCTTCCTGGCCCTTTTTCCCGGATCTCAGCCTTTAGCGGTACTGCCCCCGACCTGCCAGTTCGTCCGACCAAACAATTCAGCCACAACCCGAACAGCGGATTCCGCCGCGGCCCGGTCCGGCTGCTCACTATCGTCTTTGTACCCCTCCATGTCGCCGATGCCACCATCCTGCACGACGATCCCGTCCCGGCGCGCAAGAACGTTCACGTTCTTATAATTCACGCCATAATTCACTTCCTGCTGGGGAATCAACCAGGCAATCTGGCCGCGCACCGGAACAATCGATTCGTCCTTCCACAATGCCCTCGCTCCGTATCCGGTTGCGTTGATCACTACCTTTTGCGCTATTGAGTTCAACTCGGACGGGGAGTGAAACTCCACATTCTGAATCTTCCCGCCCTCGACCAGGAAGTCGTTTACGAGCTGCCGGGAATAGCCCGCAACATTAAACGTAAGGCTCGAATTTCGCCTGGCATATCGTGTGGGAAAAGGATGGCTTCCCGGGGGCAGATCTACAGCGCGCGGGGTCAGATCGGCCACCCGGTCCTGATAGCGCGCAAAGTTCAGGCGTGTGCCGGGTGGCCCCGCGGCCTGGACGGCGCGTTCATTTTGACCCGGCCTCAGATCAGAGAGTGTATAGCGGTCGAGCCATTCCACCGGATTTCCCGCCATGCCCAGATAGCTCTCATACATGTGGAACGACGTGCGGCACATCTTTTCCCAGAGCGCTGGGAAGTCTGGCGCCGCAGCGTCTGTCAGCGCAATCCGGGAGTCGGGTGTCCAGGATCCGGTTGCTCGCGCCGATCGCACGTCCGGCGGACGCTCCCTGGCGTAGATCGTGACCTTCGCCCCCGCGCGTTGCAGCAGAATCGCTGAGGTCAAACCCAGTGCGCCGCATCCGATGACAGCGACGTTCTCCTCCCCGGCAGCCATCGCTTTCTCGACGGCGACGCTGCTCGACCCCCACGAAAGCGACCAGCCGCTGCCGCCATGCCCGTAGTTGTGGACCACGGTCTTGTCGCCGACACGTTCAACGTCCAGCCGGGGACCTGCCGGGCGGAAGGGCCGGAGGCATACGGTGACTCGAAAGATCCTGTCCACCTCGGCCCGGATGGGCATGAGCCTGGGGACAATTTCATAAGGTGGCAGGCCCGAAGTGGTAGCCGCTACTCTGGATTTACGTGCGCAGCCGCTCAGGCCCGCCGCGGTGACGCTGCCCAGAAAATTCCGTCGGTTCATCGCGCTCCTCGCAGAACTGGACTGGAAGCCCGGCTCGTCGTGGTGCCGATACCTCGGTAGAAAACAATTTAGCAGACGATCGCCCGTCGCAAATTCAATGCGCCTGATTCTCCTGTCCGAGAAAACAGGCGGCGACTGTTGACGGACATCAGCGTGTTTTCGATGGTGCGATACTTCGGAGATGGAAGTGGGACTCTTTCCCAACCCGCTCAGGCCCGGAATTGGCCTGCGACCGCGCCGCGAGGCCCAGCGCCCCCTTCTGCCACAGCACGCCCGCCACTGTCCCGTGCTCGAAGCCGGAAGCACCGCAGGCTTCCTTGTCCATCCTCCGCTCGCTGAAAAAGAGAGCTTTCAGGTCGGGTATGAGGGGGAGGGCCGTTATCAGTTTGTCTACTCGGTGAACACCAAAGCAACCAAGTGGGAGCCGGTCTTTACCGTGACGTATCTGCTGCCGGTGGGCGGGATCGGCGCCAGCAAACGGGAAATCAAGATGCACATCCAGGACACGCCGCAAACCCGCGAGATCGCCCAATTAATGCCCGACATGTTCATCGCGGAGGATGACATCGGGACACCGGCCGGGGCCGTGACGCTGCGCGGAGCGTGGAATTTCCAGACCGCGCCGGGCTGGGACACGGTCTACACTCCGGTCTTCAACATGATCGAGCGGCCTCTCGCCCCGATGCTGGTGATCCGTGTCGAGACCGATTGGTACGTTCACGACTCCGAGTTCCGCTACGTCCTGCAGCCTGGCGAAACGATTTCTGCGTCCCACAACATTCCGATCGGGCAGGTGATCTTTGTGCCACGAGAAGAGGTCACCTTCCGCGACGGCACAAAAGAGGAGATCGCGGCGCGACACCAATCCAGTCTGGCGTTCTACGACGAAAAGGCGAAGATGAAGGTCAAGACGCCATACGGACTGGAATACAGCCCGCACTATCTGAGCACGAGCCGCAGGAAGAAGGTCACGATCAAAACGGGTGGCGGGGACGCAGCGGACGATCCCACTGCTTAGGCAGAACGTTGGACAGTGCTCGCCTCCGGGATTAACAACGCTGTCTCGCGCATCGCAGATTTGTCGGCTGTGGCAGCGCAGGGGAGCATCCCGTGAAATTGGGAAGGCGGTAGCGAAGAGGCTCGCACGGGACGGCTTCGCCGTGGCCGTGAACTATGCAAGCAACGCGAAGGAAGCCGACGCGGCTGTCGCCGAGATTCAATCCGCCGGTGGTCAAGCTGTTGCCGTGAGGGCCGACGTCGGGAACGCGGCCGAAGCAGAGCATCTGTTCGAAGAGACGGTGAAAGCCTTCGGGACCGTCGACGTGGTGGTGAACAACTCCGGAATCATTCCCTTGTCGCCGATCGGCAAGGGCGATACCGCTGTCTTCGACAAGGTCATTCAGACCAACTTGCGCGGCACGTTTCTGCGTATGGCTCAGGCAGCGCAACGAATGGCTGGCAGCGGACGGATTATTGCATTTTCCAGCAGTGTGCTGGCAAGGTCGTTTCCGACTTACGGCCGTATATCGCCTCGAAAGCCGGAGTGGAGGGCGTTCTGCTTCGCCGCTCACCACCGCTTCATCGCTTAGGCCAGCCGCCGGAGTGGGCTTCGGTCTGACGTACTTCGGTCAACTGCCAATCGCAAACAAAATATTAGAATTCGATCATCGTTCTGTCGAACAGAACGATGCATGGATGAACTGCGGGGCAAGGAACGAAGACGGGATGAGCGTCGGCGGCTAACAGGGGCTGCGACCCTTTTCTGGAGGGCCGCTGGCTATGAGAGCTCGTGTGTGGGAAACGCCTTCGATGTTTCCGATACCGGATTACTGATCGAGGCTCCCCAATGTATCCTCGTCGGAACCAGAACGTCCGTCCAGATCAACGGTTCCGGCCAGCGTATGGAGGCGACGGTACGCCACTGCCGTAAGCACGGCGCCTGGTACAGGATTGGACTCCAGTTTAAGGCGAAGGCCGCGCAGGCGCGAAGTGTTGGTTGACCGAACGCCGGCCTCAAAAAAGTGGAAGAGATCTAACCGCATTATTATTGATATGCGGACCGGCGGATGAGTTATTGGACCGAACGCCCTTGCGGCTTGACAACGGCTCCGGCTACTGGCAGGATCACAAAATGCAAAGCATGTCTGTTCGACCCGAGTGGCGCTCCGTGTGCGCCGGACTGTGTCCTTCAACTTCGGTCTTACCGCTGGCTGTCCTCTTGTTCCTCGCATCGGTCACGGCCAGTCTCGTGACCGCTCAGACCCGCACCCCGCAGCGGACCGTTTGGGACGGTGCCTACACGGAGGCTCAGGCCACCCGCGGCGTAGGATCCTTCGGCCAAAGCTGCGGGGGTTGTCATGCACTCGCGGCGGAAGGCAGGGCACCGCTCGTGGGCGACGCATTCTGGAAGAGTTTCGCGCAAAAGAACGTCGGCGATCTGCTGGAGTTCGTCAGCAAATACATGCCAAACGGCAGGGGCGGCTCTCTCAGCGAGTCCGTCTACGAGGATATCGTCGCGTTCATGCTGAAATCCAACGGTTTTCCCGCAGGAACCACTGAGCTCGGGCGCAATACCAGTGCCGGCATGCAGATTATCCAGAGGGACGGGAGTACGGCGCTCCCGGCCAATGCACTGGTTCGAATAGTCGGCTGTTTGACGCGGAGCGGATCGGATTGGGTGGTCACGCGCGCAAGTACCCCTGAAAGGGCGGAAAGCGCAGGCGGAGAAGAGGCCACTCGACCTCTCGGCGGCCGTTCGATGACGCTGAAGTTCGTTGTAACCCACCTGGACGGGATGGTCGGTTCCCGCGTGGTGGTGACCGGGCTCCTCATCGGCGCCGACGGCGCTGACGGCATCAACGTGACGACCGTGAACCGCGTCGCCCAGAAATGCCCCTGACGGCTTGAGAACCGGAGAGTGATGCGCCTGCTGCAAGGGCCAGAGTCTTTCCGCTAACAGGCGAGCACGGGAAGCCTCCGTCGCCGATTCCATGAAAAAAGGGCACGCCCCTTTCGAGGCGTGCCCTTTTCTACTGCAAGGCCTTCGTTACAGATCGATTTTGCCTGTACTCGCTCCCATACTGTCGATCTCGACGCCGCCCACGTGTGCCAGCCCCAGCAACAAGTTCGCGGTTGGAATGTCCTTCGCGACAATGTGCCGGTTGCCTTTCATGTGACCGTTCGCGCCGCCCACCATCACTGCGGGTGGACTGCTCCGGTCGTGCTGGTTGCCGTTGCTCATGCCGCTGCCCCAGTACAAAACGGCATGATCCAGCAGGGTTCCGTCACCCTCTTTGGTCTCCTTCAGCTTGGCCAGGAAGTCCGCGAACTTCTGGATTTGGTACGTACCGATCTTGGCGTATTTCGCGAGCTTCTCCGGATCGTTGCCATGGTGCGAGATGCTGTGATGCTGCTCGGGAACGCCGATGTGCGCGTAAGAACGGTCACTCGCTTCATGAGCGGTCATGAAGGTGAACACGCGCGTGATGTCGCCCTGATAGGCCAGGTGCATCAGGTTATAGGTCACCTTCATGTGATCGTCAAACGCCTCCGGTACGCCAAGGGGCGCTTCCGGATTGCTGGTGATAGTGTTCATACGGCTTTCCATGCGGTCGAGCTGCTGTTCGACATCGCGAATGTTGCCGAGGTATTCGTCGAGGATGGCCCGATCGGAGCCGCCCAGAGACTTCTTCAGTTTCGCCGTCTCCTCTGTCACGGAGTCGAGCAGACTCTCCTTCTCCTTGAGGCGGGCAAAGCGGCGTTCCTTCGAATCCGTCTCGCCGAACATCCGCTCGAAGGTGACGCGCGGATTGATTCCGACCGGCAGCGGGCTGAAATCGTCGCGCCAGGCCAGAGTGTTGAAGAACGTGCAGGAGAAGCCGTCGCACGCGCCGACGGCGGTGCCCATGTCCTCGGTGCCGACTTCGAGGGAGCGCAGGGGCGTATCTCCGGCCACCTTGTCCGCAATGTACTGGTCGAGGGTCTTCTTCGACTCGATTTTTCCGAAACTGTCTCCAGTGCCGTCACGACTGCCGGCGGGCCCGACACCATTCAGGAACGCCGCGCTGGCGCCCAGATGGACCGAAGCGCCCCACGGCGCCCTCATCTTGCTGACCGTCACGAGCTGGTCGCGGAAAGGCTCAAGCGGCTGCATCACCGGCTTGAAAACGAAGTCGCTGCCTTCCTTCTCAGGGTGCCATGTATCGGGAAACACACCGCATGGGAAGTAAACCGCGCCGAAGCGCAGTGGTGAGGTCGGAGCCGCGGAGAGCGCCGGCACCATCGCGTCCAGAAATGGCAGCGCGATGGCGGCGCCCAGCGTACCATGCATGAACATGCGGCGTGAAAGATGCTTCTTTGTGATGAACATAGCTACTCCTTAATTTTTCGATTCTGCAACTCTGTTTGCCTGTGCAACTTTGACTGGTTCAGACGGACCTTTAACGCTCTCGGCCGGCTCCAGCTTCGTGCGCATCTGGAACGGTGCGCTCTCGACGATACCCATGACAATGGCGGACAACTTGTAGTCGTTCTGTGCCGCCTTCTTTACGATTTTGCGAACCACCGGCATATCGCTCGGCTCCAGCCCGCGGCCCAGCGCATAAGTCAGCATTTTCTCGGTGATCACCGTCACAAATGCGTCTGGTCGGCCCACAATCGCCTGCCGCAGCGCCGCCGGACCGTTCACCCTGGATCCGTCCGCCAGGACACCGGCTGTGTCGAGCGGCAAGCCATCGGCGCCCGTGTCGCGCCACTGACCGGTAGAGTCGAAGTTCTCCAGCGCAAATCCCACCGGATCGATCACGCTGTGGCACGATGCACAGGGCTGATTCTTGCGGTGGAATTCCATCTGCTGCCGAACGGTCTTCGGGGCGTTGGCAGCGTTCTTTACGCTGTCAGCAAGCGTTGGCACGTTCGGCGGCGGTGGAGGCGGAGGTGTGTTGAGGAAAGTGCCCAACACGTACTTGCCGCGGAATACCGGTGAGGTTCTGGTGGCGACGGAAGTCATCGCCAGGATGCTCCCTTCTCCCAGCAGACCGCGACGGTTGGGATCGGTTAGCTTCACCTTCCGGAACTGTTCGCCATAGACATTCGGGATGTTATAGATCCGGGCGAGCCGCTCGTCGATGAACGTATAGTCGGCGTTCATCAGGTCCAGAGCGCTGCGGTCGTTACGCAGAATGTACGAGAAGAACATCTGCGTCTCCTTTCGGAATCCCTCGCGCGTGTTGGCGTCGAAATCCTGGAACATTGTGATGTCCGGAACGACCTTCGCCTCCAGATTCCGCAGCTGCAGCCACTGCCCGGTGAAATTGTTGACCAGAGCGTCCGATCGATCGTCCCCGAGCATGCGGTGCACCTGCGCTTCAAGCACTTCGGGCTCACGCAGCCGCCCCGAAGCTCCGACCTCCAGCAGCTTATCGTCGGGGATGCTGCTCCACAGGAAGAAGGAAAGGCGCGAGGCCAGCTCGGTACCGCTGACCGGATGCGCAACGCCGGGCTTGGCGTCAGCCGGATCTTTCTCGATACGATACAGGAAGTTCGGGCTCGAGAGAACGCGCGCGACGCCCGCGCGAATCCCGTCGTCGAAACTGGCGCCGTTCTGGCGGGTTTTCTTGTAAAAAGCCATCGGCGCATCGACGTCCGCGACCGTGACCGGACGCCGGTACGCGCGACGCGCGAAATTGGTGAGGATCTTGTCCGCGCAGGCGGTTTCATCCGGATTCGCAGCCGCCGGGTGACAAGTGAAGAGCAGTTTTCGGCTGGCATCGTCACTGACGCCGCGCACGTTGTAGGGGCCGTCGATCAGTACGGTCTTGAGTTTCGGCATGCCGCCGACGAAGTGGATTTCCTGACTGTCGCGTTTCGACGGCTGCCAGGTGTCCTGCGACTGGAACGGCCGTTCCTTCCATGTGAAGCCGACGTCGTGAGGGCCGGCAGTGACTCTCACGCGCGCGGTCATCCGCTTATCGATTATGTCGCGCGACGTGTTTAAATCGGCCCCCTGCATCTCGTGGTCCTTGGGACCGCCAATGGGTGCCGAATAGACTTCCTTGCCGTCCACGGTGATGATGAACGTATTAGCGATGTCATTGCCTTCGACGCCGGAATAGCCTTCGATGATTCCCCGGACCAACCGGCCCGCAAGGTTGTAATCGGCGTCAGCCGGAAAGACATAATGCAAAACCGTGCCGCCAACGGTTCCGAGCGGCAGACCCTCGACGTATCCGTTCTGACTGAATTCGAAGGGGATCGAATGTTCGGTGGTACCGGGCTTGACCTGAGGATCGCCCACGGCCTCGGAGCTGATGCGCTCCGCCGCGTTCACGTATCCTTCCAGAAGCAGCGGCGACGTTTTCAGGGCCGTCGCGATGTTGTCAAATCCGAATTCCGCGCCGTCAGTCGGAAGCAGGTCGGAAACGTCGATATTGACTGCCAGCAGATCGCGGATCGCATTGGAGTATTCGGCGCGATTCAGACGATGCACGACGTAGCGGCCCGGAGTGCTCCGGCTTTCCCATGCCTTATCGAGCGACGCTGAGAGCCCATTCGTAAAGGCAGCATACTCGGCCTCCGTCGGACGGGGCATGCCCTGAGGCGGCATCGCCCGCACGCTCAGCTTGCGCAGGACTCTCTCCCAGGCTCCTGCGTGGCCCAACAAATCGCTGGTGGCTTCCGGACCGAGATTCAGCGGGTCGTTCGCCGGAAGCGCCGATTTTGGGTTGTGACACGCGACGCAGTACTTATCCAGGAACGCACGATTCTTCGCCATGTCCGCCGCCGAGTTGGCGGTGGTGCTGGCTGCGGAAGGCGCAGCCGCCGTGCCTGCCGATGCCGCGGCTGCCGGCCGCGCCGACGTACCGCTCCCGGTCTGCGCTGCCAGAAACGCAGCCGCACCCAATACCAACGCCGCCGATACTACGATCTTGCTCGCCATGCTTTTACCGGTTCCTCTATTATCTGTTATTACTCGGTCGCCGCCGCCGCCGCTGCCGCCGTTTCCGGCGGTGCCGCTGCTGCCGTTTCCCTGGGAGCGTCCTTCTTCTCTGCGCTCGCCTTATCGCCGCCCGCTTTCTTGTCTTCAGCCTTCGGAGGTTGCGGGATCGGATCGTTGGGGCCAAGGTGCATGGCTTCGCGCAGCGCCGCCACGATCTCGGGCTTGTCGTTGCGCGGCCGGTGCCATGCGTCGGGATCTGTCATCGCCACCGCCGCGATGTCGGCAAAAGTGACATTTTTCATCTTGTCGGCCGCCATCAGCGGCGTCTGACCCTTCTTATCGACTGCATCCAGTTTCGCGCCGGCGGCAACCAAGGCCTGGATCATCGGGACCTGCTGCAGTGTCACGGCCTGATGGAGCGCCGTCGTGCCATCCGGCGCCTTCACGTTCGGATCGGCTCCGGCTGCCAGAAGAAGCTTCAGCGCTTCGACCGGTTCGCGGCTGCCGGGTTCGCGGAAAGGAGGCGCAACCACGCGGCTAAACCCGGGACCGCCACCGAACGGCGCGCCATTGCCGCCAGCCATGGCGACCATGACAGCGGTCTTGCCGACACTTCCGTTTACACCGCGGGCAGGCTTTTGACCTTCCTTCGGCTTGACCGTGGCCGGGGTCCAGTCAAGTTTCGCTCCGTGGGCCAGCATGACCTTCAGCACTTCGATATCGGCCGCCTGAGCGGCGCGGAAAAAGGGCGAGGCGTTTACCGTCGGGCCACAGCAGAGCGTCGTCGAGTGCAGCGTACCGACGAACGGCTTGTTCACATCCGCGCCAACATCAACCAGCACCTTGATCAGAGCCAGAGCGGACAGCTTGTTCTGATGGGTGGGAACCATCCTTGAGCCATCGTGCTCGTGCATGTCGGTCGTTGCGTCATGCATGTCAACGGCCCAGAACAGGGACCCGTCGTTGGGGTCAGCGCCGAGATCGATCAGTTCTTTGGCCAGATCGAAGCGGTCGTTATAGATGGCGACGATCGAAGCGGTTGCGCCATCGGCATCGGTCGCCTTGATATCCGCTCCGCCGGCGATCAGCGCCTTGGCGACATCCCCGTGCCCTTCGCGAACGGCGAACATCAGGGCCGTAAAGCCGCCCGAAGGATGATCGGCGTGCTCGCGATTTTCGATCTGGGTGACGTGGGCCTTGAGGTTAGGATCCGCGCCAGCGGCCAGCAGCGTCTTCACCACGTCCAGCTGACCTTCGGCGGACGCCCACATTAACGCGGTCTCTTCCTGATTAGGATCCGTTGCGTTGACGAACGCGCCTTTTGAAAGCAGCAATTTGACCGCGTCCACTTTTCCCGTGCGCGACGCGGCCATCAGCGGCGTCTCGCCCTCTGCGTGCCAGCGTGTCGCATCCGCTCCCCCGTCCAGCAGGGCCTTCATGACTTCGACGTCGCCGGTGCGGCTT
>Ga0181530_10006818_pt1 | contig 11113 bp, 9 predicted proteins | sample PEATcosm2014_Bin_42_FD_119769 | JGI IMG/M metagenome (GOLD analysis project Ga0181530, IMG submission 119769) | Peatland microbial communities from MTU Mesocosm Facility, Houghton, MI, USA - PEATcosm2014_Bin10_60_metaG | ecosystem: Environmental > Terrestrial > Soil > Wetlands > Peat | place... | reverse complement strand
GAAGCTGCTCGAGTTCCGCCTGGCCGCCGGTGAGTTCTCCGAAATAGCCGAGATTGTAGTTCAAGAGGACGATGGCTCCGAGAAGGGGCGCTGGCAGGAACCAGAAAAGGCCTTTGGGCTGGGTTCGAACCAGCCACAGGACGATGACAGCGGCGAACAGGCCGTCGATCAGCCGGCAGGAGAAGAGAAACGCCGTGGCAAGCCCGGCCAGGACCAGCCGCCACCAAGGTACGGGCATGGGACGAAGCAGCGCGATCGCCCCGATCAACAAGAAAGCTGCCGGTCCGTGTTGCCACATCGCCTGGCTGCCCACGGTCCAGAGGTTCGATCCCAGTGCCGCGGCCAGGGTTGCCGGCAAGGCCACACGCCTCAGTCCCAGGCTGATCAGCAACCCATAGAGAATGACTGCCGCCAGGGACATCAGCACGGCCAGCGACCGCCGGGCGATCTGCTGACACGCTTCCTTGGCCAGCAAGGGATGCCGGTCCCAGCCGGGTCGAAGCCAATCGAGGAAAGCAATCTGGGGCAAGACGAACGGCTGGACCAGGAGCGCGGGGGCGGCCGGATACCGCGAGAGGATATGCCCGCGCCAGGGCTTCACGAAGACGGGCAGCACCCGGTTCGCGTCGTGCAGGATCGGCCGGAACCGATCGAGGTAAACCCCCTCCCCGCGGGCGAGAGTCAGCAGCATCATCGTTGTCGGCGCCGTATCGTAGTTGCCCAGGTTACGGCCATTTGCCGCGTAAACGGCCGCCAGACCAAGGCCCAGCACGAGCGCGCTGATCCAGCTCCGCCGCTGTGGTCGTGAGATTGGCCGGGAGAGATCACCTGTCTGGGTCTTGGACTTCGGGTCCATCGATCGGGTCCGGAGTCGGTTCGGGCAAAACGGCCAGAGTGCCCCCCTTTCCTTCCGCCCTGGCAGCATGGTATCGTTACCTGATGCAGATGCGGCCCCGACAATTTGAAGCAAGGGAGGGTAAGCCGTCTTGAAAGATCTGAAGGAGCTTCTCTTGGTCGCAAGCGTTGTGATCTCGATTGTCGGGATCGGGCTGATTTCGTTCGCCCTGTACCGCCTCGGAAGCATAGGGCGGGAGATGTCTCATGTCCGCAATGACCTCCAGATCGTTCTGTCGAAGGTTAGGACCGAGGAGGACGGTCTGGTCGATGAACCCGGAACCGAGCCGCAGGTCAGGTTCGCCACGGTCGGCGATGCAGAGGGTGTGGTCCAGAAGCTCGGGGATAATCCATCGACGGAACGGTTGGCCGAGGCGATCTTGACGATGGACGGGTGGCTGATCAAGCCAGGTGAGGAGGAACGATTCAAGAAGTACAAGCTCGGCCGGCAGTCCCGCCTTCGCCAACTGGTCAAGGCCGAGGTTTTGGCCCACCAGGAGGCGGCCCTCGGGGCGGCGACCAGTGCGGAGGGTGTAAAAGAGCACGCCGAGGCCGGGCGAATCCTGGCCATGTACCCCATGTCCGACGAACCCTCCGTCGTTGGGGAGGCGAAGCTGCTCGCCACCCGCCAGGCCGAGGTGGTTGGCCGGCTCGAAGCCCTCCGTCGCCAGCGGTACAACCGATGGGCGACGGATCAGATCGAGAAGAGTATCGACTTCTACAACGCCAACGTCAGTCACTTCAACCCGTTCAACGACAACGCCGTCCTGGTCGACTCGCTGGTCAAGCACCTGGGCGAGGTCGATCCGGCGGGGCTCGAACCGGCCGTGCTGGAACTGTATAATTACGTCATCGATCGGACGAAGGGCAGCATCTCCGAGAAGAACAAGCTGGAGCTTGCCAAGCGACTGACCGACCCATCGGTCCGACGCAAGGCCCTGGGGGACTTCTGATGAAGCTCGGACGATTCGGAGCGATCATCCTGGCACTCTGCATCGTCTCGACCGCCGAGGGTCAGACGAGCACGTACAGGCCGCTGGGGTCGTGGACCGATCCCACCGCCGAGGCTTACGCACGCTGGGACGGCGAACTCCAAGGCAGGATCGCCCGTGCGAACCCCGTGCGCGCAGAGGCCCGACCTCAACTGGCTGGCCTAAGGCCGAAGAGCGTCGAGCTGCTGGAAGACGGCCTCTTGAGGAAGCAGAAACGGGGTCTCCGCAACGACCCACGGCTAGCACGACGGGCTATTTCCGACCTCTACCGGAGGCCCATATACGGCAGGAATGTCTTGCACGGCTCCATGGCCGAAGCAATCTTCCTGGACCGGAACCAGGATTGGGGGTACGTCGGCAAGCCGAACGCCGCCCAGCACGACGTCTACCGCTGGGTCAACGGCCGAAGGACGCCGTTCAACGGCCAGGTGAAGTACCACGACTCGGGTAGGCCGTCACTCTACGCCAGGGACATGCTCAGCGACCACCGTGCGGCCAGATTCTTCATCCCCGACGATCACGTCGAGCCGACCAGGGCCTATCTCAAATCGGAATCCCTGCGGCTGGAAGCGGCCGACGACAAGCTGGGTGCGGCAAGGAGGTGGCGCGACTATGGCCGGGTGCGTCCCATCGGTGCGACTTCCGCCGAAATTCGCACCGCCACGAGTGAGGCTGCTCGCAGTGTCGCCCGTGAGAGGTATGCGACCTACACGTCACTCGGGGCGACCCTCGCCATGTCGCTCGGGCCGACGATTTACGATTGGGCCAGGGGCGACCTGTCGGCGAACATCGCCGCCTACCGGGTCGTGCGTTCGTTGAGCCTGATGGGCATCGGGGTTGGCACCGATATGGCCTTGCGGCAAATCGGCCGGGGAGCCCTCCGGGGCACCGTGCGGGGCAATGCGATCATCGGCACCGCCATTGCCATCACGGAGACCGCTTGGCTCCTCCACGAACACGGCTGGGGCCGGGCCTTCTACCAGCCCGAGTTTTACGAGCAGGCCGCTGGGGGCGTGAGCGCCCTCGCCATCGGACTGGCCGGCGGTGCATACGCCACGGGGTTGGCGGTGGAGACAGGTCCGTGGGCTCCCGTGATCGGATTTGGAGCGGGCGTCTTGACGGGGACCATCGGCTACCTCGGCGGCAAGACCGTCGCCAGGGCGATGATCGAGATCCTCTCGCCGGAGATGCTGAGGCATGAGGAGAGGCATCGCCTCACGTCGGTGCAGTCGTCGTTGGACCGTCAGATCGCCGCCCTCCAAATCTTCGGCAACCGTTGAGAGTTGGCCCGGTGAAACCTGTCAGCCGACCACACCACATATGGAAAACATAGCATCTCGGCTCATCATTCTTGACAAGAGTTTCCTGCAGAAAGAAGACAAGACCACGCCACGACTTCGAGCGTTGGCTCATTGCGGTTGTGAGTTCGTATTGATTGACACGCTAATTTACGAATTATGTTCTGATACTAACTTACCACACTTGTGGCCTTCTCTCCAGAAGAAGCTCTTTCCCTTCGCAGGCCGCCTTCACTCGTGGTTCCACACGGCGGAGCTGCTTCGGCAAGCAACAGGAAGCGGTACAGGTCCGATATTGCTAAGTCAGGCGAGTTTTCTGCTTGCCCATATTGCCAATAGCGGACCTGTCCCGCTTTCGCTTTCTGTCCCGCTTTCGCTTTCCGAACCCCGCCAGATGGCCGTGCTTCAGCATTTCCGGGCAATGATCGAGACCCGCTATTCCGAATCCGCGTCCGTCGGGATAGAGCGCCCCATCGTCCTTCTCCTGGAAGCCACGGATAGCTCATGCCCTTCCCCAACCACCCCGGCGCTTTCGCCGACATACCCTGAACCCCAGGGAATTTCACACCATCTTCACATCCACGCCAGTCACTATGCCTTGGCGCACTTGCCCTTGGCGCGGTACGATTCAGAGGTTCAGTACCTAGCGCTCTGGAACGGTGATCCCCAAAAATGCTCAATAAGGAGAATGAAGCCGGTTTCCACCCGGAACCGCGCATCGAGCACATGCACTACCTGGCAGCCGTGGGGACTTGACCTACTCCAGAAGGCCATCCACCTTACCGCCGTCACCGGCGCCCCCGCCGCCGCTTCCTGAACCCTGTTCGAGATCGGCTACATCCTCCTGAGGCAGAACCAGTAACAGCTATCAACCAGGCAGTTACCACCATGCGGTTTCGTCAATTGTTCGATGTCTTCTCCCGCAGACAGGCTCAGAATCCGAAGCCGGTTGCACCGCTAACGCCAGAGTTCCGCAACCGGGTGATAATGCTCTGTGCGGAGACTTTTGGTTCCGGCAGAGACTCTTATCCGAATAACTTCTGGGATGAGATTCACGATAAGCTACGCTACCTGGTCGGAAGGCCCCAGCTTACACAAGACCGATATGTCAACACGCGATTTGACGACACGACCACGTTTCTCCTCCAGTGCACTGATGCGCACATGTTAGATTTTATAGAGTTCATCTTCCAGACACAAAACTATTGGCACCAGACTGAGGACAAAACCGTCCTCATTACATCTCTCAATCATATCTTCCTAGCAGATGACCTGCCGTACGCCATCACCGGTTTTGTCTGGGAGACCCGCAAACAATTCTTCTACGGCACCGAGCGTGACGCACAGGTCATTGTCTCCTACCCCAAGGTCATTCGCCGGGATGACCAGGTAACCCATGTGTGGACCATCGAGCCCACGCTGACCTTGCTGAAAGAGGAGCACTTCACCTCCGCAAACAAGGAGTTTCTTGAGGCGTTGGAGGATTACCGCAAAGGGGACTATGGCGATTGTCTTACCAAGTGTTGCAGTGCCTTTGAGAGCACGATGAAAATCATCTGCGACCGGAAGAAGTGGACACCGCAAAACGACCAGGCAAGGGGTCTCTTGCTGACGATTCTTCAGGAGTCGGGACTAGAGCAGAATTATTTTGAGCAACCATTGTTAAACATAGCTACATTGAGAAATAAACTCAGCAAGGCTCACGGAGCCGGCACACAGCAGCGTCAAGTTCCTCAGCACGTCGCAAAGTACGCGATAAATGCCACAGCAGCGGCGATTCTTCTCTTGGTTGAAGAGTGCGGCTAGGTGCCCCTTGGGGCAAATCCGGTGTCAGTTCATCATTCTTGCCCGAAAAGATGAACTGACACCGGATTACGCCTTTGCCTCTCCAAGCGGCCCGGCTTGGCCTGTAACGCATCGTCAGGCGTCGGGACGCCCAATCTATCGATCCTCCCTCCCGGCCGTTCACGCCCGATGGAAGTTTCCTGGTCCGCTGCCAGGAAGTCAATTCGAGCCAGGTTGTGGCTGGCCGGTGGGAACGCTCACCAGGCGAACCACGGCGGGCCAGGCGGGGCGCTGGCCGATAAGGCCGTGGCCTCGATCATGCAGGTGGCTCCGCACGTCTGCGATTCTTATCTGAGCGCGATTGTTCAACGAGAGGGGGGAGAGTGGACTGGCTTTCCTTTGGAGGACTCCAAAGCAAGCGATCCCTGGTATCGCGATCTCCGACCAACAACAAGCGGTGTCTGAATTTCCGGCCGATATCACTAATTGAGAAGCAGTGAGACACTGGTACATCCCGGACCCTAATCATCTCCCTTGTCACTAAACCGTACGACACCAATCTGCCCATTAAGTAATATGCTGGATCGCTGCTCATTTCATCTCTCATCCCTGTTGATGCGTGAATATCGTCATTCGACAGATAGTCCATAAAGATATCGAAGATATATCCACTATGCTTAAACACATCAGAAAAGACATTAGTCTCAGTGTACGCCTGTTTCAGACCCAGTTTGATGATTACAGATCTGAAATCCGCATCGACGACAGGTGACAATTGCGAGAAGTCCGTTTTGTCTTGGCAGAGTAACTTCACCAGATCATCGAAATCGAGCCCTCCAAACGATTCTTGGCGTGCTGCTAGCGTCGCACGCAATTCACTGTTTTCGCGTGACAGACGGGCCAATTCATTGGTGACTTCAGGGTTAACAGCTTCATCACCCCTGACCCACCCAATCAAGTCGTCTCGCTGAGACCAATCGGTGAGAATCTTTTGAAGAATGTGTGATCTTATGTCTTTCCAATCGTCCCAGAATCCACAGTGTTGCACGTTGAGCTGATCCTTGAACTGTTTGTATTTCTCCTGATTCTCTCTTTCGTCCACATCTAATCCACGGCTCTTAACTCGCTTCTTGAATGCTGCCTCCGTGATTAGGAGTGAGAAGTACGGCTTTTTGTTGTCTAGCGCATACTCGTACTCCAGTTGCACATAGCTCTTCCCCGAGTTCGGTTCGAGTGAGCCATATCGGCCGCCCAGAATCAGCATGAAGCAGTCGGATTCGTCTATCCATCTCCGAATTTTTCCCCACGCCGTTTCGTCACCAGGCGAAAACTGCTCCATGGCTGCGGGAATGTGATGTGCCGCAAGAATCGCCTCTATTGCGGCAGAGCGGTCGTCAACGAGGTCGGTATAAGTGGAAGATACAAAGACTTGGAGTTTTCGCTTTCGCATGTCTTCCTCCTTCTCGATAGCCTTTGGATATGATATCGCCTTAGGCTGGGATAAACTCCCGATCGACGATCACCCATCGGCACGAAGACGCGACACTCATTATTAACGGGACTAAGGATAACGCCGAGAATCCAGTGACCCCTCACTTTTTGGCGATTGCTCGTCCTCTGGAAAAAAATGAATGAGCAGCGACACGAAGGCCAGACCGAATCTCTGTCGATGTGACTCAGGCTTAAGAGGGAAGTCGCCCGCCTCGCCCTTTTCGTTTTTATACCAAGATAGTCTCTCGCAATGAGCTGCAATCTCCACATCGTCGAAAGTCAGTAGCCTGTGGGAATGCGCGAATCTGTTTCTGATCAGACCAATGGCATCCAAGTTCTTTTTGGCCTCTTTCGAGATCAAGCTAAGGCAGTAGCAGAGATCAATGCGAGCTTGAAAGGTTCCCAGGGGCCCAATATGCGATAGCAGGCGCTTGGCGGTGTTGCCTGGCGAGAGCCGCTTAGACAGGGTAGCCTCCAGTATCCCATCCAAGTAATTGCCGACGAGTAACACTAAGACCAGGTCTGGTTCGTTTTTGGTGGACTCGATCAACGCTTTGAGAGACTCTTCACTCGAAAGAGACTCTAGAGCTGGCAGATTGTTGTGTCCCATGCTTCACACCCTGGCTAACGAGCCACTACGACCCCCCCCCCCCGAGCATTTCCCTATACCGGCCGAAACTCCCGATCGACGATCACCCATCCGCCCGGAATACCTTCCTTGCCGATCCGAAGCGTCCACACGGCCAGGCCCTTCTCGTCGTGGGTACGGCATGATGCTTCACCGATCGGCATGAATTTGTCGAGCGCTTCGAGAACGCCGATCGAGCCAGGCACGTCGCCGGGGGTAATCCGGTGTCAGTGCATCTTTTCGAATTTAGCTGGCCATGCTCATCTCGTTCTTCGCCGCGGCAACGCGCAGCGCGTAGTGCACTTTCTCCGGCAGTTCAAGCCGGACGGCCTTTAGAACGGGTTGATTTTCTCCCTCTTAGAATGGTATATCATCCATTTCAATGTTATCTCCAAGTTCACTGCATTTGCCCCACAGGGGTGAAAAGTACCTATTGTTAAGATCGATGACACCATTGACATTGGTGACGACCTCTAGCAATTCAAGGTCCTGAGTTACCTTCCTCCAGCCGCTAAGACTTAGGTTCGTTGAGCCTTTGATCGCGATGAGTCCATCAACGACTATGAGCTTCTGGTGTGGAAAATCACGTATTAAATCCGATTCCGCGAATATTTGGCACTGGAACCGTGGCGCTTCTCGCGGAAATTCCTTGAGTTCTCGAATCGTCGGAGCATCGGCACCGGAAACGATGCCACGGACTGGGATGCGCTGCGAGACAAGCTTGAGGGCTCCGATAAACTGATGGCTCATATTATATGTGGTAAAGTGAATGAATTGTTTCGCTGCGATCATGAAAGCGAACAACCCGCGAATTGGAGGGTAATTGTGCGATCGCGTCTTTAGCATACGGGCAATTTGGGCCAGTGAGCGACCATGCACAATCGGATTGGAGAACCTGATGCCAGTGTTGGCGATCTTGCGTAAATACTGGTCTACCTGAAAGGCACCGTAGTCATCCGTTTGCACATAATTCACGCCACAGATAGGGCACTTGACCGCTTGGTCATGAGGGTCAAGCAACCGCGCTTGAGGCAGGTTAAGCGCGCAGCATTTTTGGCAATAATAAGACGGCGGCTCGAATTCCAGCAGGCTGTTGATGTCGAAGTCAGACATGGTGACCCTCCCCGAAGACAGATGTTGTCTGACGTGGGGTTCCCTTTCCCGGAAGACCCAATTCGAGCTTATCTTAAAGTTAAGCGGGAAAAAAGAGGGTTGCCATCAAAAATGCAGTCCGAACCAGCCTGATTTGTGACCACCCATCTTCACCGATTATGAAGCTGATGCTCAGCCGGAGCGTTCGCCCTAACTATGCCCGACTCGCATGTCGCGAACGCTGAAACCCGCTGGGAAACTAGCGGGTTTCTTCGTTGAATGACCGTACAGAGTACCGTTTTGCCCCCAAGTGCACTCATGCGAACGCCTAGAATGCCCTAAGACGCGACATCAGACCACCACGGGCAATCTACCGGGTCCCTTACCGGCCGCACTGCTCGGCTCAAGCTGGTGAAACGTGGCTTCAATGAGTAAACTGCATGCCTCGATACTTCGCCCACATCAGCCAGAAAGGCAAGATCCGATACGGGGAAGTACCCGGGTCGATCGGTGTTCTCGAAGCGCTCGACAAGTTCATGCCGATCGGCGAAGCATCATGCCGCACGCATGACGAGAACGGACTGGCGGTCTGGACGTTGCGGATCGGCAAGGAAGAGATTCCGGGCCGATGGGTGATTGTCGATCGGGAGTTTCGACCGGCCTCGTGCGGCATCCAAATCCAAAGGCGTATGAGTAGGACTGGAACATGCGAAAGCGGAAACTCCAGGTCTTCGTTTCATCCACATACACAGACCTCATTGACGACCGTCTTGCCGCCATAGAGGCGATTCTTGCGGCAGGTCACATTCCCGCAGCCATGGAGCAGTTTACGCCCGGTGACGAAACGGCGTGGGAAAAAATCCGCAGGTGGATCGACGAATCAGACTGCTACATGCTCATTCTGGGTGGCCGATATGGCTCCCTCGAGCCGAGCTCAGGCAAGAGTTATGTGCACCTGGAATACGAGTACGCCTTGGACCAGAAAAAGCCGTACTTCTCACTTCTGATGGAAGACAGCGCGTTCAAGAAACGGCTGAAGGCCCGTGGAACAGACGTTGACGAGAGGGAATACCCCGCGAATTACAAGCAATTCAAGAGTCAGGTCAAGCAGCGGCACTGCGGATTCTGGGCTGATCGCAAAGACATAAGAAATGCCATCCTGCAAAAGCTGCCGGAATGGTCTCAGCGGGACGACTTGCTTGGGTGGATCAGGGGAAACGAAGCGATTGACCCTCAAGTCACCAACGAATTAGCTCGCCTGTCTCGAGAGAATAATGAACTTAGATCGAAGGTTTCAGCGTCTGAAGAAAGGTTCGGCGGACTGACCTTCGATGAGATGTCGGCTTTACTTCGCCAGGACAAAATCGATCTCAGCCGATTTTCTCAGGTGGGGCTCCAAATAGAAGAAGTGCTGGCCTACGGAGGTATTCGCCCTTCAGATCTTAATCCAACAGTACTATGCTCATTCATAAAGAACGCTGGTGATGTTTTCGAGTATTTCCACGATTATTTGTCTGTCTACACTTTGCAATTCGACCGCCTCAGCCCGGCGATAAGCCACCCTCAGCTTGACATGGGCTCGGCCTTGATTGGCAGTCTCGTTTCGCCCGGGCTACTCTCCGTCCAGCAAGTCCAACACACAGCTCTTTATACACTCTCTGCCGATGGTAGAAGGTACCGGAATCGTCTGCTAACAGTCGCCGATCCGCAGACTCGCCGCTCGGTTTTCTGGAGAGTTGACGCATAGGGTAATCCCCTCCCCGAAGACACCAGGCACGACGGATTTTCTGCAATTTTGCCAGACCTTCCTGAGCATGGAGCTTGCCCCACTCCGACAGCCTGGCCCGTTGCTCTTCCGAGAGTCGCCGCCGCCTGGCCTTGATGATCTCAGCCGCCGCGTCAAGCTGGTCGACAGGCAGGGTGAACGACCATTCGGAAATCCGGTGTCAGTTCATCATTCTTTCCCGAAAAGACGAACCGACGCCGGATTTCCCAGCGGCGCACCGGGTCAATCTTGGCAGGATGCGGCGAATATGGTAGGCTAGATATACTATGTACATAGAGGAATGCACATGAGCACTATTACGACTCATACCAGCGAAAACGAGGTGACGATCCTCGCTCGCGTCCTCGGCAACGAACACGGCCAGCTCTCCCCCGAGATGGCCCGGCACATCCTGGACCTCGGCTTCAGCGATCGCGACAAGGCCCGGATGCACGACCTGGCCGTGCGGAACCAGGAGGACGCCCTGTCGGCCGCGGAGAAGGAAGAGCTGTTCGCCTTCGCCAAGGCCGGTACGTTGCTCTCCATCCTCAAATCCAAGGCCCGCCGCACGCTCGGCATCAAACTCGAAACCCAAACCGCTTCCTGACGCCGCTATGGATGCGGCACTCTCCCGACTAAATAGCTCCCCTCAATTGGGAAAGCCCTTGGCTTGATTGTAGGGTCCGCTGTGCGGACCGATTCGGATGGTCCGCACAGCGGACCCTACATCTTTCCATGCATTGCGGCCGTGCTATGGATTAGACGCCTGACAACCTTGGTTCGTCTCACGCGGCGATTGGCAAAACGGTGTGCGAACTGTACACTTGGGTAGATATCCTGCGGTTCGCTCCAGGTCGATGTCGTCGCCGGTCCGAGATGATCGAGAGAGAGCATCAAGCCGCTGGCAACATTCCGAGTGCTCGCTCATGTTCAGGTTCTTGCACGCTGCCGACATCCATCTCGACAGTCCCCAGCGCGGGCTTGACCGTTACGAGGGGGCCCCGGTCGTCGAGTGCCGCGGGGCGACGCGGCGGGCACTCGAGAACCTGGTCAATCTGGCCCTGGCGGAGAGGGTCGCCTTCGTGGCGATCGTGGGCGATCTCTACGATGGCGACTGGCCCGATTACAACACGGGCCTGTTCTTCGGCAAGCAGATGGTACGGCTGCG
>Ga0181530_10006817_pt1 | contig 11114 bp, 7 predicted proteins | sample PEATcosm2014_Bin_42_FD_119769 | JGI IMG/M metagenome (GOLD analysis project Ga0181530, IMG submission 119769) | Peatland microbial communities from MTU Mesocosm Facility, Houghton, MI, USA - PEATcosm2014_Bin10_60_metaG | ecosystem: Environmental > Terrestrial > Soil > Wetlands > Peat | place... | reverse complement strand
CCGCGCCTCGACCGTCACGTTTCCTGGGGTCACGGACTTGAGGATGCCGCAGCTTTACTGATCAAGGCCAAGTACGACCCCACCAACCTCTTTCATCTCAACGCCAACATACGACCCGGCACGTCATAGCTCGTGCGACCGGAAAACTCGGCACAAATCCCGAGGGCCGATTAGATCCAGGAGCGCCGGGGGGTGTCAGTTCCTCGAAGGGGTCCGCTCGAAGACGTAGTAGATGGCGACCAAGGCCGTAATGGTCACCGAAACGGGTGCACTGGCGAACGCCACGCCCACGGCGATCAGATAGGGCAGCTGCCCGATGTAGAAACGGGTCCGGACGGCTTGCCTTGCCGCCGCGGGAACGGGCTGGTGCATGCGCTGGTCCTCGTGCAGCGCCCACTCCAGCACGCCGGTAAAGGCGAGGCCCATGAGTTCGAAGGTGCCCGCGTACAGCGCGGCCGCGACGTGCGCGTCCTGACCGCCCGCGGTCAGGTAGGCCGCCATCGTCGCGGTGACGAACGGGATGGCCACGATGATCAGCAGTAGCAGCAGGTTAAGGAAGAGCAGGGTCCGGTTCACAACCGCGATATTCCCGACCAGCGTGTGGTGGTTGACCCAGATGATCCCGATCGTGAAGAAGCTGATCACGTAGGCGACGAAGGCCGGCCAGTGGTGCGCGAGCTGGTGCAGCAGCGTCCCGTGCCCTGGTCCCTCGATGGTCAGGTTCAGCGCCAGCAGCGTGATCGCCACGGCAAACACGCCGTCACTGAACGATTCAAGCCGTGAGCGTTCCACCGCTGCCTTCCCCGTGCCCAGAGAGCCGGTTGAGTGTGCCACAAAGGTAGCCGGAACGATCCATCCGGCGGTCCCGCGGTGACCAATGCCCCTGCCCCGGCCGCGCCGGGACGGCCAGCGCCGTCCTGGTCGGCAGCGCCGCCTGCCAAGACAGATTTTCCGGCCGAACGGACCTGGTGAGAGTTCCCCGAGCGGCCTGGGCAAGTGCACCCCCGGCCGGGCTGGCCGATTACGAGATTCCTCCGAGGCGTTACTCTGTGTTTACGAATACTTGCTCAAAGTAGCCGTAATGACATGACGTCCCTCGGAGGGCAAGCACATTGAGCGAGAGCCCACGGACCCCGCGGGTCCTGGTCGTCGATGACACTGAGGAAATGCGCAGGACGATCCGCCGTGCGCTCAGCGCTGGGGGCTATCAGGTTGATGTCGCTGGCACGCTCGCGGAGGCGGAGGCTAAGGAGCCGGGCGGATACGATGCCGTGCTCGTCGACGCCCAGCTGGACGGCGAGAGCGGGATCGACCTGGTGGAAAGGCTCCGGTCGAAAGACCGGGCGGCGGCCGCGCGATGCGTACTGATCAGCGGCGGAATCCCGGACCGGCTTCCGGAGGGCACCGCGTACCTGGCCAAGCCGTTCCGCATAGCGGACCTGCTCGAGGCCGTCCGCGAAGCCGGCCGTCCGCGGCCGGGCCCGTGGCCGCTGGCGGGACCTGATCCCGGTGGGCCAACCGAGCCTCTCGCCGGCCGGTCACGCCGGGCCGAGCGTACGCCTGCCGAGGGCGGGCCTGCCGAGGGCGGGCCTGCCGAGGGCGAGCCGCCGGGCTGGCTGCTGCTGGCCATGGATCGCCAGCTGCGCGCGCGGGAACAACGTGCGCTGGCCGCCTACCTGCATAACGGCCCGCTGCAGGAGATCTTCGCGGCCAGCCTTGAGCTCCAGCTCCTGCACCGATCGCACCCGGCCCTGCCGCCGGGGATTTTCGACCGGGTTTTCCCGCGGCTGGACGCGGCGGCGGCTGCGCTGGACCGGCTCCCCGGCGGCTTCCCCGCTGAGACCGGCCCGCTGGACCGGCTCCCCGGCGGCTTCCCCGCTGAGACCGGCCCGGTGGCCGGTGTCCTCGAGCGGCGGACGGCCTGGCTGCTCGCCGGGCCGCTGACCGTGGACGCCGGAGCGGGGAACGAGGGCCTGCGGGCGGCGGAGATACCCGTGGTCGCCGATGTCATCGAGCTGACTCTGCTCGGGACCGTGCCCGAGGGGCGCCGGGCACGCGCGTCCGCGGCGGTACGGGCCGACGGGCACCTGATCCGGATCGAGCTGACCATCACCCCGGCGGCGGACGACGCTCATGGGATCGGTGATGTGGAATTGGCCCGCGCCGGGCTGGCGCGGGTGGCCGCCGCCCTGGCGGCGAAAGCGAGCGGCGACCTGCGCGCCCGGCGCTGGCGGCTGCGGATTACGCTCCCGCGGAATCTCCCGGCGAGCGGGGATGTCCCGTGAGCGGCTTAACACGGTTCACTCGGGCTCGGCTCGTGCGCGCTCGACTCGCGCGGGCTCCGCAGGCCGGCCGCTGCTGTTCTCGCCCGCACTGTCCGCCAGCGCCTGGGTCACCCTGGCCAGCAGCGCGGCCCGGGTGAATGGCTTAGCGATGACCTGCGTGTCGGGGCCGGGCCAGCCCTCTGCGGCACCGTGTCGCTCGTAGCCCGACATGAACAGCACGGGGAGCCCGGGGCGGAGGGCATGGGCCTGGGTGGCGAACGCCTCACCCGTCATTCCGGGCATGACGATATCCGTAAGGACCAGGCCGACGGTTCGCTCGGCGTCCCCGAGAAATCCGAGCGCCTCTTGCCCGTCCGCCGCCGTCAGGACGCGGTAACCGGCGCTGGCCAGAACCCGGTGCGTGACGTTTCGTATCGCGGCGTCGTCGTCGACCACGAGCACTGTGGCGGTGTGCTCTGCCGCCCACCCTTGGTGCCCGTCCGGCGCTGCGCTGGCCTGGGCCGCGGCCGGCATCATCACCGTCACGGTGGTCCCGTGGCCCGGTTCCGACCGCAGCCAGGCCTTGCCGCCGGCCTGTGTGGCGAACCTGTTCACGGCGGCCAGGCCGAGTCCCGCCGCCTCGTCCCCGCCCTTCGTGGTGAAGAAGGGCTCGAAGGCTTGTTCCGCGGTCAGCGCGTCCATCCCTGCTCCGGTGTCAGTAACCCGGAGCCCGACGTAGCGTCCGGGGAGGAGCTCGGCGAGATCTGCGGCGTCCGGCGAGTCAGCCTGGTAGCTCGCCAGGTCGATATTCGCGCTCTCGATGGTGACCTGGCCGCCTCCCGGCATGGCGTCGCGGGCGTTCAGGGCGATGTTGACGATGACCTGTTCGAGCTGCGCGCGATCAGCTTGCAGCGGCCACAGGCCCTCGCCCGTTCGGGTGATGACCGGGACGTGCTCGCCTAGCACCTCGCTCAGCAGCCCGGTGACCTCACTGACTGTCTGGCCGAGGTCCACCAGCACGGGCTCTGCCTCTTCGCGCCGGGCGAAGGCCAGCAGGTGCCTGATCAGTCTTCTGGCGCGGTCGGCCGAGTCTTCGATCTCCTCCACGTCCCAGCGGACGGGTCCCCATCGGGACGCGCTCTCCGTTGCCTCGGCGATGATCAACTCGTCCCGGATCAGGCTCGCGTAGTTGGCGATCACCGTGAGCATGTTGCTGAAGTCGTGCGAGATTCCGCCAACCAGCTGCCCCAGGCTCGCCAGGCGGCGTGATCGCTGTAGCTCGCGCCGGAGCCGAAGTATCTCGGCCCGCGCCTGTTCGGCCGCCGAGGTGTCTTCGGCGAAGACCTCCAGGTAAAGCTCGCCGGCGGCCGGCCGGATCGCCGCCCCGGTCAGCCGGCCGCAAACAAACTCGCCGTCCTTGCGGACCAAACGCGCATCCGTCCGGATCAGGCTGGTCTCGCCAGATATGACGTCCTGGATCAGGGTCTCAAGGGCAGCCTGGTCTTCGGAGTGGACATCACCCAGGAAGTCCCGTCCGTCCAGTTCCCCCAGTGAGTAGCCCGTCAGCTCGCAGTACGCGTCATTGACCGCGAGGTAGCGGCCACGCCGCCCGGCGGCCAGGCTGATCATTACCCAACTGGTAGGCACGCGGCCGAACTCCCGCTCGAGCCGCTGCTCGCTGGCCCGCAATGCCCCGGCGGCGATATCGGCCACCACCGGCCGCTCATCCTGGGCGGCGTTGCCGTCGTCTGTCACACGTGCCCCTCTCCAACCGAGCCTTACCCCAGACGCGAATGCAGAACTGATCCCGGCAGGCTCGCCCGACTATATCATAAAGTAACCACGTGATCGCGCTATGTGGTCATAGGGCTCAGAGGCTAAGGTAGTAACTACACATCGTGCAGTAAGTTTGACCTTGAGTAACGATATTGTGTGCCTCCTCGCGTCCCCGGGGCGGCCGGCACTGGGACGTGCGCACGCGTTCCCGCTGCCCGAGAGGCTCGCCACCGCTTTTTGCCGCGTGACCCATCCGGGTCTCCGGCGAGCGGGCGCCGGCAGCGCCAGCTAGGGGGAGATTTGCCGTGCAACTCACGGATCACTTGCTGCTCGCGCTGTTGGAGGCGGCACCGGATGCGGTGGTGTGCGTGGATGCCGGCGGCCGGATCGTGCTGGTGAACGCGCAGACGGAGCGGCTGTTCGGGTACGGCCGGGACGAGCTGGTCGGCCAGCCGGTGGAGATCCTGGTCCCGGACGCGATCAAGGCGGTGCACCCGGCGCACCGGGCCGGGTATCTGGCTGATCCACAGCCACGGCAAATGGGCGCAGGGCTCGACCTGGCCGGGCGCCGCCGTGACGGCAGCACGTTCCCGGCGGAGATCTCCCTGTCGGCCGTCGACATCGGCGAGGGCATCCTGGTGTCGGCAGCGGTTCGCGACGTGACCGAACGGCTGGAACTGCAGGCCGAGCGGGAGCGGCTGAAGACCCAGACCGAGCGGGACCGGCTGGAGCGCCAGCTGCACCAGTCGCAGCGCCTGGAAAGCCTGGGCCAGCTGGCCGGGGGGGTCGCGCACGACTTCAACAACCTGCTCGCCGTCATCTCCAACTACGCCGCGTTCGTGGCCGAGGAGGTAGCGAAGGCACCGCAGGAACAGTGGCAGTCCGTGCGCGAGGACATCCAGGAGATCGAGCGGGCGGCGGAGCGCGCCGCGGGGCTCACCCGCCAGTTGCTGGCCTTCGCCCGCCGCGATGTCGTCCAGCCACGCGCGCTGAGCCTCAACGACGTGATCGAAGACGTTGAGCAACTGCTCATCCGTACCCTGGGTGAGCACGTGGAACTGTCCACTGACCTGGCCGCCGGGCTGGGCCGGGTGCTGGCCGACCCGGGTCAGATCGAGCAGGTCCTGGTCAACCTGGCCGTCAACGCCCGCGACGCGATGCCGGCCGGCGGGAAGCTGATGGTCGCGACCGCCAGTACCAGCATCGAGGCGGATCACGCTGCTAGCCGCGTCGGGCTCGGACCGGGCCGGTACGTCAGCCTGAAAGTAAGCGATACCGGCACCGGGATGCCACCGGACGTGATTGATCGGGCGTTCGAGCCGTTCTTCACCACCAAGGCCAAAGGTGAGGGAACGGGCCTGGGCCTGGCCACCGTGTACGGCATCGTCACCCAGGTCGGCGGTTACGTCCAGATCTACTCCGAACCTGGCCTCGGCACGACCTTCACCATCTTGCTGCCCCAGACCGGCCAGCCCGGCCAGCAGCGATCGCCGAGCCCGCAGTCACTTCAGGGGGGCGCCGGCCAGACCGTTCTCGTCGTCGAGGACGAGGCAGCGATGCGGCAAGTGACCAGCCGGATCCTGGCCCACAACGGCTACCAGGTGATCACCGCCGTGAATGGGCTCGACGCCATCGAGGTCGCCGCCGGCCACCCCGGGAACATCGACGTGCTGCTCACAGACGTCATCATGCCCCAGATGCTCGGCAAGGAAGCCGCGAGCCGGATCCGCGCCCTTCACCCGGCCGTAAAAGTCCTGTTCATGTCCGGCTACACGCAGGGAGTCCTGGGTACCCGGGGTGTCCTCGCGGCCGACGTCAACCTTATCGAGAAGCCGTTTGACGAAGCGTCGCTGCTCATCAAGCTACGCGAGGTGCTAGCCATCCCGGTCGCGAGCGCACCGGGCTGACCGCGAAAATTGGGGAGGGGAGGCGCCCTAGCCCATCCCGGCGGCCGGATCATGATGACGGTGATCGAACAGCGTGTCCCTCAGATCGCGGATGGCCAGGTCCAGCTCGTCAATCGCATGCTGGATCTTGCCGGCCGCATGGTGCTCGCTCACCAGCCCCAGCGCGGCTTCCAGGTCCAGGGCCGCCGAGAACAGCCGGCGCACCACGACGTTGTTCATGCCCTCGGCGATCCGGTCGCGCTCTGCGATCAGCCGGAGGGTCATCTCCGCGGAGTCGCCTGCCCTTCCGGTCGGGGGACCGGCACGCGGCTGAACGTCCGGCTCGGGCCGTCTCGGTATTGCTGCGGCGGCGCGCCTCGCGCTGTGTGCTTCGTGCATCGTTGCGGCACCTTGATCCATTCCGGCCTAACTGGCCGTGCCGCCAGGCTCTGGAGCGACGCCGGTCATCTGCACCCTCACTCTGGCCGGGTGCAGGCTTGCTCGGGGACACTTCCGTTCCCGACACTACGCTCTGGCGGTGGCGGTGGATAGCCGCGCCGGCCCGGACGTGACGCCTGCGACCGCCCGGGAGCCGACGCCTCCGGCTGGGGGAAATGCTCGCCCAGGACTCTTTCACCCGATTCGCGGAATTCTGGGTAACTGGCAGACCAGGCGTGCGTCCGTGTCACGGCGGCGTGAGCTTGATGGCCAGGGGGGTGCCCGGGCTGAGCAGGTGGGGCTCGCCCCGGACGATGACCTGCAGTGGATCGCCCTCGCCAAGGAGGTAGCTTTCCTCGTCGTGGGTGAGCCTGACCCGGATCTGCCGGCCGCAGAACCGAAGTGAGAAGGCGAGCTCGTTCCAGGCGTGCGGCAGCCGGGGCGCGAAGGACAGGCGGCCGCCGAAGTCCCGCACGCCGCCGAACCCGAAGACGAGCGACGACCACACGCCGGCGGCGGAGGCGATATGGACGCCGGCGGAGGCGTTGCCCGCCACGTTGCCCAGGTCCATCAGCAGCGCGTACTGGAAGTACTCCAGAGCCTGGCGTTCCCGGCCGATCTCCGCGGCGATGATGCTCTGCACGCACGCCGACAGGGACGAATCGCCGGTGGTGAGCGGGTCGTAGTAGTCGAAGTTGCGGCGCTTTTGCTGCTCGGAGAACTCGTCGCCGAGCAGGAACATCGCCAGCACGATGTCGGCCTGCTTGAGTACCTGGTGCCGGTAGATCACCAGCGGGTGATAGTGCAGCAGCAGCGGGAACTTCTCCCGCGGCGTGGCGTCGAGGTCCCACGCCTTCCGGTCGAGGAACGTCTCATCCTGGGGGTGAATGCCGCGTTCCTCATCGAACGGTACGTGCATCGCGGCCGCCGCGCGCTCCCAGGACTCGACCTCTTTGAACTGAAGCCTGACCGCGTGCACCAGCGCGGTGTAGTCCTCCGGCCGCTCCCCGCGCAGGCGGCGGACGGTGGCGGCGGCGAAATTGAGATTCAGCCGCGCCATCAGGTTGGTGTAGGCGTTGTCGTTGACCACGGTGGTGTACTCGTCGGGCCCGGTCACGCCGTGGATGTGGAACCTCTCATCGGCGCCGTAGAAACCGAGATCCGCCCACAGCCGGGCGGTCTCGACCAGGATCTGAGCGCCGATATCGCCGAGCACGCGTCCGCTGCCCTCCACCTGGACGTAGCGCATGACCGCGTAGGCGATATCGGCGTTGATGTGATACTGGGCGGTGCCCTGCTGGAAGTTGGAGGACGCCTCCTCGCCGTTGATGGTCCGCCACGGGAAGAGCGCCCCTCGCTGGCTCATCTGGGCCGCCCGCTCCCGCGCGCGGGGCAGCATGCTGTGCCGGACCGCCAGCAGGTTCCGGGCGATCCTCGGCTGGGTGTACGACAGGAACGGCAGGACGTAGATCTCGGTGTCCCAGAAGTAGTGGCCCTCGTAGGCCTGGCCGGTCAGTCCCTTCGCCGGGACTCCGGCCCCTTCGGCGCGCCACGTCGCCTGCGCGACCTGATAGAGGTTCCACCGGACCGCCTGCTGCTGGCGCACCGGATTGAGCCGGGCCTGCACCTGGACGTCGGCGCGGTCCCAGAACTGGGCGAGATTCGCGCGCTGGCTCGTGAGGAGTCTGTCGAACCCGTCGCGGACCGCGCGGTCGAGCGTCCGGCGGCACCGATCGACAAGCTCGGGCACCGGGATGCTCCGCGAGGCCTGGTAGGTCGCGTACTTGGTGACCCGGATCGGCACACCTGGCACCGCATCGGCCGTGAGGAGTACCTCGCCCGTCTCGTCGTCGTCCAGGGACCCCACCGCCTGGGAGGAGCACGCCGTCTCAATCACGTGGTCGACGCCGACACCGAGTGTCATCCCGCTGTTGGTGGTCTGGTAGCCCAGCAGGATGCGCCGGTCGTCCCGCTCGGCCGCCCGCACGTTGAGCACCCGGTGCGGCAGTACGGTCGCCAGGCGGGGATCTCCCGGCCGGTGCTCGGGCAGGCCGCCGGTCAGGTGGGCGTCCTGGCGGTTGAGCACCAGCGAGGAGATCACGACGGGGGCCGGCTCATCCAGCATCGTGACCTCATACGTCATCGCGATCAGGTGGCGATATTCGAGTGAGACGATCCGGCGCGAGCGGATCCGAACATGCTTGCCGACACCGGTGACCCACACCACCTCACGGGTCAGCGTCCCAGCCCGCATATCGAGGACTCGCCCGTAGTCCTCGATGCGCGCAGTCGGCAGGAAGAATGGCTCGTCGTCCACGTAGAGCTTGAGGATCGTCGTGTCGGGCACGTTGACGATCGTCTGGCCGGTCTTGGCCAGCGCATGCGCCCCTTCGGCATGCATGATCGGCCAGGTCTCATGGAACCCGTTGACGAACGTCCCGGGGACCAGCGCCGGGCGCCCCTCCTCGAAGCTGCCGCGGACGCCGACGAATCCGTTGCCCAGCGAAAAGACGGTCTCGGTGTGACCGACGAACTCATCCGAGTACCGCGCCTCGACGATGCGCCATGGGTCGGCTGGGTAGAGGTGTACCGGCGGCAGCTCAATTTTTCGCTTGAGCACAACTGGGACGGTACTCCCGCACACGAAACAGGCACAGAGCACTTAGGCCTTAGCCCTCGGTGGGTGGTCATTAGGATCGCCCACTGGCGGTCACGAAGATGGGACCGCGGTCGTCACGGAAAGTGAGCTAATTTGGCAACGGCACGGCAGTACCTGACCTGATCGCCCGGCCCGCCAGAGCCCGGGCGCCATCCAGAAAGGCAGCGATCATGACCGCCAGCACTACGGTCCGCACCGGGCCGCCGTCCGCGGCGCAGCCGTTGTTCATCTTGGCGATGGATCACCGTGACTCGTTCGGCCGGACCCTGTTCGGCGTGCACGGCACCCCCGACGCCGGGCAGCTGGCGGGCATGCGCAGCGCCAAGGATCTCATCTTCGCGGGCGCCCGCCAGGTGGCAGAAAACAACACGGACCCCGGACAGCTCGGGATCCTGGTCGACGAACAGCTCGGCGCCGACGTCGCCCGGCAGGCCAGAAAGGCCGGCTTCGTCCTGGCCATGCCCGTCGAAGCCAGCGGATCTGAGCGTCTCACCTTCGAATACGGCGACGACTTCGCCGCGCATGTCGAGGCGTTTGACCCGGACTGGATCAAGGTCCTGGTCCGGTTCAATCCCGCTGACCCGGCCGAGCTGCGCGACGCACAGACGCAGGCGCTTCAGCGGCTGCATGACTGGGCGACCGCGAGCCGGCGCCGCTGGCTGATCGAGCTGCTGGTTCCGCCCACCCGCGAGCAGCTCGTCGCCCACGACGACCAGGCCCTCTACGATGAAACCGAGCGGCCAGCGCTGACCGCCCAGGTCATCGCCTCGCTCACCGCCGCGGGTATCCACCCCGGCATCTGGAAGCTGGAAGGCTACGAGACCACCGCAGGGGCGCAACGGGTCCTGGACGCCGTCCGGGACTCCGGCGCCCCGGCCAGCTCATGCATCGTGCTCGGCCGCAACGCGCCGCAGCGCCAGGTCGATCACTGGCTCACCATCGCGGCGCCGCTGGCGGGCTACGTGGGCTTCGCCGTCGGCCGCAGCATCTGGGACCAGCCGATCGCCGGCTACCTGGCCGGGCACGCCGACCGGGACGCCACCGAAGCCCGCATCGCCGGGAACTACCGGCGCTTCATCCAGCAGTACCTCACGGCGGACACCGCCGAGGTCGACGCACCGCGAACCGGGCAGTGAGCCGTGGGCAGCGCAGCACCCCATCCCGTGCGGTGCGTGGTGGCCGGGGGCAGCCTGGTCGGCCCGCCGCGTTCGCGGAGCAGCGCGGTGCGGCCTGTAGGGTGCGTCCCATGCCGGACGCCCCGCCCCGCCCCGAGCCGTTCACCCCGCAGACCGCCCCCGCGGCGCTCGAGGACCTCCGCGCGCGGCTGCGCGCGACGCGCTGGCCGGACACGCCCGGGGACGCCGGGTGGTCGCTCGGGACCGACCTCGGCTACCTCCGCGAGCTCGTCGCCTACTGGGCAGACGGGTTCGACTGGCCGGCGCAGGAGGCGGCGCTGGCCCGGCTTCCCCGCTTCCGCGTCCCGCTCGGGGACTTGCGAATCCACTTCGTGCACGTCCGGGCCGCCGGGCCGGCCGGGCCCGTCCTTCCGCTGGTCCTCAGCCACGGCTGGCCGGACTCGTTCTGGCGTTACGCAAAGGTCGTCCCGCTCCTCACCGACCCCGGCGCGCACGGTGCGGACCCCGCCGACGCGTTCGACGTGGTCGTGCCCGACATGCCGGGCTACGGCTACTCCAGCCGCCCTGCCGGGCCGTCCCTCGACGCCATCGCCGTCGCCGGCCTGTGGGCGGAGCTCATGGGCGTCCTCGGCTACGCGCGGTTCGGCGCGGCGGGCGGGGACATGGGCAGCCACGTGAGCCGCTACCTCGCGCTGGACCACCCGGACCGGGTCGTGGCCGTTCACCGCACCGACGCGGGCGTGCCCGTCTTTACCGGCGACCCGGCGGACCTCACGCCCGAGGAGCGCGGCTGGCTCGAGGACGCCGCGGCCTGGGGCGCGACCGAGGGCGCCTACGCCGCCATGCACCGCACGAAGCCCCAGACCGCCGCCTTCGGGCTCACCGACTCGCCAGCCGGGCTCGCTGCGTGGATCGTCGAGAAGCTCCGGGCGTGGAGCGACTGCGGCGGCGACAT
>Ga0181530_10006816_pt1 | contig 11114 bp, 11 predicted proteins | sample PEATcosm2014_Bin_42_FD_119769 | JGI IMG/M metagenome (GOLD analysis project Ga0181530, IMG submission 119769) | Peatland microbial communities from MTU Mesocosm Facility, Houghton, MI, USA - PEATcosm2014_Bin10_60_metaG | ecosystem: Environmental > Terrestrial > Soil > Wetlands > Peat | place... | reverse complement strand
GCGCCCCGGTCGCCACCGCCAGCGCGCGGTAGAGCGCATAGGCGCCGGAATGGGAGCCGATCGCGTTGCGGTGCCGCGGATCGGCCGGGCTCGCCACGACTGGTCCGCGCAAGGCGGGGTCGGCCGCGCCCCAGTTGAGCGGCACCATGCCCAGACCGGTGCTGCCCGGGTGAGAGGTCAGCCGAATATGGCGCGGTATCGACTGCTCCATAATGTTTCCAACACCGCCGACGAAAGCGAAGGACACCAAATGGTAGCGATCTGCCTGCGCTTCAACAACTCGCCGCTGCTGCGGCTCGCCGCGCGGCTATTCCGGCTTCAGCGGCGGCAGCACCTCGATTGGGTCGAGGCCCAGCTCGTACAACCCGACATTGTAGAGGCAGAAATCCGACGGCGGCGGGTGCAGCGGCCCGAGCGCGCCATCGCGGAACAGCTGCTCGAGCCGCGACGGCTTGAAGATACCGTGTGCGCCGCCGAGGGTCAGCGCCGTGCGGGTGACGCGGCTGACCGCCTCGCCGACCAGGTATTTCGCCCGGTAGAGCGCCGCGGTCGCGTTTTCGCTCAGCCCCTCGGCGTCGCAGAGCCAGGCCGAGCGGTAGGTAACGAGCCGCGCGGCTTCGAGCTCGGCGCTCATCTCGGCGACGCAGCGCCGGACCTCGGGGTGATAGGCGAGCGGCTGGGCGTAGCCTTCCGGCCGCCGCGCGGCGACCACCCGGCGCAACTCGTCGTACGCCGCCTCCGCGACCCCGAGATAGACCGGCGTGTAGGTGCCCCAGAACCAGTGCAGGTTGTTCTGCCGCAGCCCGCTCATATCGTCCGAGCACAGCAGCACGTCGCTGTCCGGCACCCAGCATTCTTCGAGGATCAGCGAGTCGCTGCGCGTGGCGCGCATGCCGAGGACATCCCAGTTCGCGTCGACCCGGCGTCCCTCGGCCACCGGTGGCAGCAGGAAGACGATCCCCGCCGCGGAACCCGCGCCTTCGAGCGAGGCGCCGACCATCACAAAATCGGCGGCCTCCAGCATCGACGCGAACATCTTGCGGCCGGTGACGCGATAACCGCCAGCGACCCGCCGCGCCCGGGTCTTGATCGGCCGCGCCCCGATCAGCGCGGTGGTGACCGGCTCGGAGAAATTCCCGGCGATGAGCTTGCGCTCGCGCACGACCAGATCGGCAAGCCGCCGCTTGGCCGCGGGCGCAACCTCGGGGCTCTCCAGCACCGGCATCACGACCGAGGCATGCATGTTGAAGGCAAGCGCGGTCGACGGGCAACCCGCGCCCAGCGCCTCGTAGGCGATGGTGTGGTCGAGCAGGCTCGCGCCCCTGCCGCCCCATTCCTTGGCCACCGTCAGCGCGAGGAACCCTTCCTCGCGCAAGCGGGCGTAGTTCTCGCTCGGATGACTGCCATCGCGATCATGGGCCGCCGAGCGGGTCGCGAAATCGGCCGCCAGCTCGCGGCATTGGCGCTGCAGTCGCTGCTGCTCGGAGGTGAGTTGGAAATCCACGCCCCAGACCCTCCCTGGCCGATCGTAATGGATCGCTCGTCTAGCCTAGCAATTCGCATGCCTTGGTGGCGCTTGCCATCTGGTTTGGCGCGCGATTTGCGTCCACAATCCGGCATGACCGACACGACGGCCGATCTCTTCACCACAGCCCCGGCGAGCAGCGCCGCTCAGGTGGCGTATGGGCTCGTCGACGGTGCGACGCTGGGGACGCTCGCGCAGCGCTCCGATCTGCGCGGCGCGGCGCAATTCGGCATCCACCTGACCTGCGTCGCGGCAACTGGCATTTTGGTGTGGCTGGCCCTGCCGGTCTGGTACCTGCTGATCCCGGCGATGGCCTTGCATGGCGTCACCCTGGTGACGATGTTCGCACCGATGCACGAATGCGTGCACCGCACAGCTTTCGCCTCGCGCCGGGCGAACGATGCGGTCGGCTGGATCGCCGGCGTGTTGGGCTTCTACAACTCGACCTATTATCGCTATTTCCACGCTTGGCATCACCGCTACACCCAAGATCCGGCGCGCGACCCCGAGCTGATGTTCCCTAAGGCGGCCGACCGGCTCGCCTATTGGAAGGAGATCACCGGGCTCCAGTTCTGGTATCGCCGGGCGATCGATTATCCAGCGCTCGCCCTCGGACGCACCGCCGGCCTGCCGTTCGTCCCGGACCGCGCACGGCACGAAATCGCGGTCTCGATGTCGTTCCAGTTGATGATCTATCTCGCCGCGGCGGTATCGATCGGGATGGGGTTTAGCGCCGCGCTGTATTTCTGGTTCCTGCCGGTACTGCTAGCGCAACCGCTGCTGCGCGCCGTGCTGATCACCGAGCACACCCTTTGCAGCGAGGACCAGAACGGGCTCAGCAACACCCGCACCACCTTGGCCTCGCTGCCGATCCGCCTGCTGATGTGGAACATGCCGTACCACGCCGAGCATCATTTGTTCCCGGCGGTGCCGTTCCACCAGCTGCCCGAGCTGCATCTGAAGCTGCGCGATCGGATCGTCCACGTCGCGCCAGGCTACATCGCGACCAATCGCGCGATCCTGCGGTCGCTTTAAGCGCGAAAGCCTTACGATCCCGCCGGCGTCAAACGAGGGACAACCCTAAACTACATGGTCGAGGTCTGGTGTGGGCGGAGACCGATAATGGCCGAGAACAGCCGATAACGTTCATTCGTCGGGTCGCAAGCAGTCTTGCCGGTTCGATCCGGACTGAGCTTCATGACGACGCGAATGGATGGTCGACGGGCACAAACCAGAAATCGCCGTCACACGGCGTCTCAACGGGCGCTAGTGTGCCGGCTGCTGCCAGCGTGAACGCCCGGTAGTTGCGGGTCGTCAAAAACGCGAACGCATCCTCAAGTCGATCGCCGGCGCGGGCCAGACCTTCGCTCGTCAGCTCCAGCAGCAGATGCGGCCGGAACCGATCGAGAGCCATATGCGCACCGTCCAGCATTTGCAGCTCCCACCCCTCTACGTCAGCCTTGATGAAATCCAGACGGTCGAGTCCGAGTGCCGCTACGATTTCGTCAACCGTGGTCAACCCGACGATCTCCTGCGACACGGCGGACCAGCGCTGCTGTGGTCCGCCGAGATGAGATAAGCCGAATCCGAAGCTGCCGCTTTGCTTCAACGGAATAGTCAGCGTATTGACCTGAGCGACCGAGCCCAGCGCCAGCGGTATCGCCGTCACATTGGCAAGGCGGCGTAGCCAGATGACTGCACGAAGGATAGAGCGCGCGTAGCTGCCCGGTTCGAACGCATAAACTCGGCCGTTGGCGGCGGCCCGTGCGAACAATTTAGTATATTGCCCGGCGTGAGCGCCGACATCGAATACGACAGCGTCGTGCGGCAGGAGTCGGGTAAGTGTCGGGGCGAGAGCTCGGTGATGCTGCTGCGTCGCCGCTTTCCACAGGTGCGCGAGAAGGCTGCCCGAAACTCGCCATCGGTAAGGGTAAACTTCCAAGGAGGCCCCTGCAAAGGTGAGCGCCCCGGCAATCTAACGGATCGATGCCAGCGGATCACCTCTTGGAAGACGAAGCTGAGATGCCGCATCAGCCAGGCTCTCACCCCGGGATGCTTGTGGGTGGCGTAGTCGAGGATCACATGAACGATTTTGCCGGTCGGCACCTAGGGTCTCGACTGCGTTCCGAATGACCGTTGCGGATCGACCTCGGCGGTTCGATAGTGGTGCCGCGAACGGCCGGAATCGGCCGCGAACTCGGCGTTCAGGGCGGGGGCCAGGGGCTGCGCGGGGCGCCTTGATGGACGTGAGCAATATGGCTTTGTCCGAGACAAGAGCGGGCTCTGAGGACCGAAACCGCTCGCGGATTGTCGCCGGCCTTGAGGCGGCCCTCGATGTTATCGCTCTCATGTTGCTGCCACTGATGACCCTCGTGCCGCACGCCGTCGCACCGCTCGCGGCGGTCGCGGGCCTCTGTGCGATCGGTTTGGCACTTGGCATAAATCCCCACCCGCAGCGGCAGTTCTTGGTATCTGCCGTCATACTTGGCGCTCTCATGCTTTGGTGCACCTTGTCGGCGGCAATATGGTCCATTGATCTTACGAGCTCTCTCGCGCTCGCCGCGCGAGTCGGCGCTCTCTTGGTCGCGAGCTTTGCTCTCGTCTTGGCGGCCGATATCGTCGCAGCTCCGCGGCGGCTGACGGCGTTTCTGCTAGCCGGAGCGGCGATTGGGATCTTGATGGCTGCGATCGATTGCCAGACCGGCGGGGGTCTCCATCAACTCGTGTCAATCCGCAGCTTTCGTCCCCAGCAATTGGATGACCTCGCGGTAGCACTGGCGATCCTCGTGCTCCCAGCCGGCGCGATGCTGGTCTGCGACGGCCGGGTGGCGCTCGCCTTCCTGGCCGTGGCAGCGATGGTCGTAACGATCTGCGCCCTCGATGACACCGCGGCCAAGATGACGCTCGCGGCAGGTGTTCCGGTAGCAGCGCTGATGTACTTTCGACGGCGGGCTACCGTGCGGGCGGCGGCGTTCCTGTCGGTCATCGCGATCGTCGCGGCGCCGATGATCCTGCCTCGGCTGGCCCATTCACCGGCGCTGTTCCACACTGCCGACTCCTTCAAGCAATCGGCCGCGCACCGTCTGCTCATCTGGTCCTTTGTCGGCGACCGGATCACCGAGCACCCGATCATCGGCTGGGGGTTCGATTCTTCCCGCGCGATTCCGGGTGGTAAGATGGAGGTTCGCCCCAGCCAAACGGCGCTGCCATTGCATCCGCACGACGCCGCGCTTCAGCTCTGGCTGGAACTCGGCTTCCCCGGGGCAACCCTCTTCGCGGCGTTTATCGGTTTCTTGTGGTATCGGCTGGACGCGGCGCCCTGGCCGCGTATCTATACCGCTGCGGCAGGCGGCGCTCTCTCCGCAGCCTTGCTCGGCAGCCTCCTCACCTACGGGATATGGGAGGAATGGTGGCTTGGGACGCAGGGCCTTATTTTGTTCGCGGTGCTTGTAATGGGTCTCGTAGCCGCCGCCGATGAACCTCAGCCGGCAACACGGTCCGAAAGCCCGGCGGCGCGCTTGACGAAATCGAGCGGGCCGGAGAAGTCGAAGGCGTTGTAGACCGCTTTCAGGTGGTTGAAATGCGGCGCCTGGGCGAACTGGACAAAGGTCAGCCGGTGCCCGGCATAGTCTGAATTCAGCAGGTCGCGGGCCAAAGCCCCTCTTCCGCGGCCGTCGTCGCCATAGGGCAGGCAATTTCCGAGCCGCGGAACGAACCGGCGTGACCCGGCAACACATGGCACGGGGCTTGCCTGCCTATTCCCCATCATACTTTGGAGACGCGCATGTTGCCCCGCGCTTTGAATTTGCTCCTGGCGCTGATGAGCCTTTCCGTGCTGACGCCGGCGCAAGCGCAGACCCCGCTGCCGCTGATCGACGCGGGCAAGCTGACCTGGGGCGCTTCGGTCACGTTCCCGCCCTTCGAGTCGCTGGCGGATGGCAAACCGGTCGGGTTCGACATCGACATGGTCGAGGCGATCGCCGCGAAGATGAAGGTGCAAGCGTCGATGACGACGATGGAATTCAAGGGTCTCATTCCAGCCCTGCTCGGCGGGCGGATCGATGCGATTGTCAGCGGCATGTACATCAACCCGGAGCGCAGCCAAGTCGTCGATTTCATCCCTTATCTGCGGGTCGGCAACCAGCTGCTCGTGGTCAAGGGCAATCCCGAACACATCACCAGCGTGGATGATCTTTGCGGACATCGGATCGTCGTGCCCGTCGGCACGGTCTACGAAAAGGAAGCCCAGGCTCACGCCGCCGACTGCCAGACCGGCGGCAAGCCCGCGCTGACGGTCATGACCCTCACCTCCACCGCGGTCGGCGCGCTCGCGATCAAGGAGGGGCGCGCCGACGTGCTGATCGCGTCGACCCCGATCGACGCCGCGCTGATCAAGGAGGCGCCGGACGCATTCGAGACCGCGGGCCCGACTTTCGAGAACAACACGCTGCTCGGGATCGGCGTCCCCAAGGACAAGACGGCGCTCAAGGAGGCCGTGGAAACCGCCTTCAAGTCGATTGTCGCCGACGGCGTCATCACCGACCTGATCAAGAAGTACGGCCTGCCCCCCGACAGCGCGCTTTAGCCGGAAACCGCGAGAAGACGGGAGCCCCTGATGTCGATTTTCTCGCCGCACATGATGCTGGGCTACCTGTTCAGCTTCAATTTCCTGCATGCCGCGATGATGACGGTGTGGATCAGCTTCGCCTCGCTGCTGGTCGGCATGCTGATCGGCCTCCTCCTGGCGGCCGGACAGGAGGTTCCCTCGCGCATCGTGCGCGGCGCGATCATGGGCTATTTGTGGCTGTTCCGCGGGACGCCGGTGCTGCTGCAGTTGGTCTTCGCCTTCAACGTGCTGCCGTTGTTCCACATCGTCCTGCCGGCCTATGCCTGCGCGGTGCTCGCCCTCGGCCTCAACGAGGGCGCCTACATGACTGAGATCATGCGCTCCGGCATCCGGGCGGTGGGGCCCGGCCAGCGCCTCGCGGCGCGCGCCCTCGGGCTCGAGGACCGGCAGATCATGCTGTGGGTCGTGCTGCCGCAAGCGCTGCGCATCGTCATCCCGCCCATCGGCAACCAGTTCAACGGCATGCTGAAACTCTCGGCCCTGGTCTCGGTGATCGGCGTGCAGGAATTGCTGTTGATGGCCGACCAAACCGCGTCGATGAACTTCCGCTATCTCGAAACGCTGACGACCGCCGGCATCTACTACCTCGCGATGACCACCGTGCTGATGGTGATCCAGGTCTTTATCGAGCGCGCCTGCCAGCGGCGCCGCGGCAGGATGCCCAAGGCGTTGGGCTTCAAGCTGCTGTCGCCCGCCGATCTCGGGATGGTGCGGTGACCCTGCTGCTCGAAGGCATCGCGATCTGGAAGAGCTATGGCGATGACGATGTGCTGAAGGGGGTGGACCTCAAGGTCCAAGAGGGCGAGTGCCTGGTGTTGATCGGGCCCTCCGGCTCGGGCAAATCGACCCTGCTCAAATGCCTCAACCTCCTGGAGCCGATCTCTTCGGGCAGCATCGTGTTTCAGGGCGAGGAGATCGCCTTTCTGCGGCGCGGCGAGGCGGTTTCGGTGCGCCGGCGCATCGGCATGGTGTTCCAGAGCTTCGAGCTGTTCCAGCACCTTTCGGCCGAGGACAATATCGCGCTGGCGCGCATCAAGGTGCACAAGGATGAGCCGGCGAAGGCGCGCGAACTGGCACGTCACCTGCTGCGCAAGGTGCATCTGCCGGACAAGGCGGAGATGTACCCGGACGAATTGTCGGGCGGCCAGCAGCAGCGTGTCGCGATCGCCCGCGCGCTGGCCATGCAGCCGGCGCTGATGCTTTACGACGAGCCGACCAGCGCGCTCGATCCGGAGACGGTCGGCGAAGTGCTCGACGTGATGCAGGAGCTCGCCGATGACGGAATGACCAGCATCGTCGTCACGCACGAGATGAGTTTTGCGCGGCGCGCCGCCGATCGGGTGATCTTCCTCAACGACGGTAAGATCGCGCATAGCGGCCCGACCGAGAAATTCTTCTCGGACGAGGTTCCCGATCGGCTGGCGCGGTTTCTCGGACGCATCCGGGCGTGAGTTCGCACCCATGAAACGCCGGATGCATCTCGCCTTCGACCTCTCCTACATCCACATGGAGGGGCGCTGGCGGATGCCGGGCGCGTGGCCCGGACGCTACCCGGATGTGGCGCTGTTCGAGGAAATCGCCCGCATCGCCGAGCGCGGCCTCCTGGACATGCTATTCTCGGGCGACGGCACCGGTGTGCCGAGCACCTGGCAGGGCAGCCGCGACGCGGCGGTACGCTGGGGCGTCTCGTGGCCGCGCCAGGATTTGGCGCCGCTTTCGGTGGCGATGTCGCGGGTGACAAAGCATCTCGGCTTCGGCGTCACCTACTCGACCACCTTCATGCATCCGTACTATCTGGCGCGGCTGTTCAACTCGCTCGACCACGTGACCGGCGGCCGCATCGCGTTCAATGTCATCACCTCGACGCGGCGCTCGGACTACGCGAATTACGGCTATGACGATCTGGTCGACCACGACGAGCGCTACGACCGGATGGAGGAGTTCATCGACCTCTGTCGCGCGCTGTGGAACGCGGTCGAGCCGGACGCGATGGTCTGGGACCATGAGACCGGCCAAGTCGGCGACCCGGCGAAGGTCCACGACGTCGAGCACCGCGGGCTGTTCTTCAAGGTCAGCGGCCCGCTCAACACGCCGCCCTCGCCGCAAGGCCGGCCGGTGTTGCTGCAGGCCGGCAGCTCGCCGCGCGGCATCCGCGCCGCTGCCTATGTCGCCGATATGGCGTTTGGCCCCGATATGCCGCTGGAGCTGCAGATCGCTCAACGCAAGGCGCTCGACGAGGCGGTAGCCGCGCTCGGCCGCGACCCGCAGAGCATGGGCATCGTTTGGCAGCAACCCTGCGTCGTCGCCGAGACCGAGCGCGAAGCGGTGGCGCGGCGCGAGCTGCTGTTGACCGCGATCCCGGAGGAAGGGGTCGGGGTCTACCTGTCGCACAATTCCGGCTATGATTTCGCAAAGCTGCCGCAGCGCTTCACGCTCGGCGAGCTGCATCGCGAGATCATCGCCAGTCAGGCCTCGCCGGGCGGCTTCATGCGCGAGCTGATCACCCGGTTCGGGGCGGATGCCGAGATCACCCGCGAGGAATTTTTCGATTACGGCCGCCTGTTCGCGACCAGCTATACGCGGACGATCGCGGGCACCGCGTCGCAGGTCGCCGATCGCCTGGAGGAGGTGTTCGAGGCAACCGGCAGCCGCGGCGGGTTCATGCTGGGCCATGTCGTCTCGATGCCCGGCGATCTGGCGGCGATCGCCGATCTCTTGGTGCCCGAATTGCAGCTGCGCGGCCGGTTCCGCCGCGAATACAAAGGGTCTACGCTGCGCGAGAACCTGTTCGACGACGATTAGGCACCGCGGTTGCGTCGCTAGGGAGAGTGCAGGTCATGACCAATGCGTTCGAGGTCAGGAAACCGTTGCCGGGAGCATTTTTTGGTGGCACGGCGCGGCTCGCTGGCGGGACCGGCGATGTCCTCGCCATCATCGCAGCGGCCGAGGCGGCGCCGGAATTCCTGCCGCAAGCGCTCGCGGAATGCGACGGGCTGATGCTGCTTACCGGCATGGACGCGATCGCCGACGACCCCACCCTGCTGGTCCGTTTGAGCCGCTTGTTCGGCGCCGAGGTCGAGGACTACCGCCAGACGCTGACCGACCCGACCGCGGTGCATCAAGGCGTACCCGAGATCCTGTTGGTGTCGAGCATCCCGCCGACGAGCCGGAAACCGCCGCCGCTGCCCGATCCGCCGCTCACCGCCGACGGCAAGCTGCCGACCCAGTACCCCCACCGCAAAGGCTGGCACACAGACCAGAGCTATCGCCGGCCGCCGCCGGATATCTCGCTGTTCTTCGCGGTCGTCCCGGTGCCGCGGGGACAGGGGCACACGCTGTTCGCGAACGGCGCCGCCGCGTACGAGGGCTTGCCGGCCGCGCTGAAGCGGCAGGTCGAGCGGCTCGAGGGACTGCATGTCCGGCTGTTCACCGGAAGATCGCGCGACGCGGTGCTGCGCGGCGAGACGCCGCGCGCGCTGGCGCCGCATGAACGCAGTCAGGCCCAGCCGGTCGTCCGCATCCACCCGGTAACTGGGCGACGTTCGATCTATCTCTGCGAGTCGAGCCAGATGGACTGGGTCGACGGCCCATTCGTCGGCATGGAACCGGGACCGCATGGCGACGGCGCCAGGCTGCTCGACGAGCTGATGACCCATCTGACCCGACCCGAATTCATCTACGCGCATGAGTGGAGCCCGGGCGATCTGCTGGTGTGGGACAATCGCTGCCTGGTGCATTCGGCGACATGGTTCGATGCCGCGACCTATGAGCGGGTGATGTGGCGGACGACGGTCCACGGCAACCCTGGCGCGGCCTATGCGGGCGAGCGCAAGAGCTGGGTTCCGCGGGAGGAAGTGGCCGCGGAGTAGCGAGGATGCAGATCGAGGCGCTGTTCAAGCCGCGATCGATCGCGATCATCGGCGCATCGGAAAAGCCGACGCCAGGCCGTCGGATCATTGCCTCGCTCGACCGTCTCGGCTTTGCCGGCTCCATATTCCCGGTCAATCCCAATTACGAGACCGTGCTCGGTCACACCTGTTACCCAAGCGTCACCGATCTGCCCCAGGCGCCGGACGTCGCCGTGTTCTGCCTCGGTCATGCGCGCGTGCTCGATGCGTTCGTCGCGGCGGCCGAGCGCGGCATGAAGGCGGCCGTCGTCTATGACGGCGGTTTTGCCGAGTACGGTCCGGAAGGCCGGGCGCTGCAGTCACGCATCGAGGCAATCTGCCGCGAGGCTGGCATCGCGCTCTGCGGCCCCAACTGCATGGGCGTGCTCAACCCGCGCCATCCGAGCTCGACCTGGCTGTCGGAGCTGCGCGACCCGGCGGGTCTTGCCGGCAACGTCGCGATCGTCTCGCATAGCGGCGGGTTCGCCATCAGCCTGTTGACCGATACGCGGCGCTTCGGCTTCAGCCATGTCGTCTCGTCGGGAAACGAGGCGGTCGTGACCGCGGCGGACTACATCGAATACCTGGTCGAGGATCCGCACACGCAGATCGTCGGCTGCTTCATCGAAACCATCAGGCAGCCCGAACGCTTCGCCGCCGCGCTCGATCGAGCCGCCGCGCTCGGCAAGCCGGTCGTGGTGCTGAAGGTCGGGCAAACCGGCCGCAGCGCTCGGTCGATCCCTACGCATACCGCAGGCGAGGCGGGCGACCCGGCCGCGGTCTCGGGACTGCTGCGCGCCCATCGCGCGATCGAGGTCAGCGACCTCGTCGCGTTCACCGAAGTGCTCGCGGCGTGCCAGGGCGCGAAGCGTCCGGCGGGGCGCCGGATCGGCGTCATCACCTCATCCGGCGGTCTGGCGGAATTGATCCTCGACCTCGCCGCGGCCGCGGACCTAAGCAAGATTCTCACGGTCGGTCCACATATGGCATAATCCGGAACCGGAGCTACCGTATGTGGGGGATGTGATGCCGGGTCGGTCACGGATTGACGTAACACCCGAGCAGCGCGAGGGGT
>Ga0181530_10006811_pt1 | contig 11125 bp, 8 predicted proteins | sample PEATcosm2014_Bin_42_FD_119769 | JGI IMG/M metagenome (GOLD analysis project Ga0181530, IMG submission 119769) | Peatland microbial communities from MTU Mesocosm Facility, Houghton, MI, USA - PEATcosm2014_Bin10_60_metaG | ecosystem: Environmental > Terrestrial > Soil > Wetlands > Peat | place... | reverse complement strand
TGCATACCTTAATTGGCACCGGTCTCATCGCTTCCGGCACTGCCGCGTTAAATCAGTGGTACGAACGCGAGGCCGATTGCCTCATGCGCCGGACTTCCGCAAGGCCTCTGCCGTCCGGAAGGATGACTGCGAAGAGCGCCATGTGGTTCGGAATCGCGCTGGCAGTTGTGGGATTCGTTGAAATGGCCCGCTGGGTGAACCTGCTCTCGGCCGTGCTGGGCGCGCTGACACTCGCCAGTTATCTCTTTCTCTATACGCCGCTCAAGCAGCGCTCACATCTGTCGACGGTGGTGGGCGCGTTGCCGGGTGCGATGCCGCCATTGATCGGTTATGCCGCGGCTTATGGCGGCCTGACACCGGAAGCGTGGGTCCTCTTCACGATCCTGTTCGTCTGGCAGTTCCCGCATTTCCTCGCCATCGCGTGGATGTACCGGGAAGATTACGCGCGCGCGGGGATTCGTATGCTGCCGGTGGTTGAGCCGGACGGCAGTTCGACAGGGCGGCAGATTATTCTCTATGCATCCACTTTGATTCCGGTAAGCCTGTTCCCGGTATTGCTGGGCATGACTGGCAAAGTATACCTGGTTGGCGCTCTGCTGCTGGGCGGGTGGTTTTTGTATACAGGTGTTCGCGTTGCGTTCGATCTCACGAACGTGCGCGCACGTCATGTACTTCTCGCATCGGTCATCTACCTGCCGATGATCTACGGGTTGATGGTGTTCGATCGTCCTTTCTGATGCGGCGTTACTTAGTTCCGGGTCTCTTACTGGCGTTGTTACTCTCGGGTTGTGCGGCGGAGAAGCCTCTTCCGGTTCTTGGTGAGATTCCGCAGTTCGAGCTGCTTAATCAGCAGGGGAGTAAGTTCGACCGGTCCGCGCTTGATGGCCATGTCTGGGTCGCGGATTTTATCTTCACCACCTGTGAAGGTCCCTGCCCGCGCATGAGTTCACATATGCATCGTTTGCAGGGCACTGCCGATCGGGACGTACGGCTGGTCTCATTCACCGTCGATCCTCTGCACGACACGCCGCCGGTTCTGGAGAAGTACGGTCAGCAGTTCGGCGCCGACGATGCGCGCTGGAGTTTTCTTACCGGCGACGTTGCCACCCTGAACATGCTGGATCGTGACGCATTCAAGCTCGGAACGATCGGCGCCGGCATGGATCACAGCACCCGGTTTGTCCTGATCGACAAGAAGAGCCGCATTCGCGGGTACTACGGCATTGCGGAAGGCGATCCGGTCGCCCGCATCGCGAAGGACGCGGCCCGGCTCGAAAAAGAACCGGCGTGAATATTTTCGACAAGCTTCCGACGCTGAACGCGGTGCTCAACGGAACCGCCGCCATTCTGCTGGTGTGGGGATTCATTCTGATTCGTAATCACCGCATCGAGCGGCACCGGCGCGTGATGCTGACCGCTTTCGGCGTTTCGACCGCGTTTCTGATCAGCTATATCGTGTATCACCTGCATGCGGGGATCGTTTCCTTCCAGCACACGGGATTGATCCGGACTGTCTATTTTTCGATTCTGGACACGCATACGGCGCTCGCCGCAACGGTGCCGGTGCTCGCGATTATTACTTTGAACCGCGGCCTGCGTTCTCGTTTCGACCGTCACCGGAAAATCGCGCGCTGGACGCTGCCGATCTGGCTTTACGTCAGCGTCACGGGCGTGGTGGTGTATCTGATGCTGTACCACCTGTAGTAGGATGAAGCCTTGCGGCGACTGTCTGCCATTGTTCTGCTCGCGCTGTTCAGCTTCTCGCTGATCAGCCCTGCGCTCTCAGCCGATTCCGAGTCAAGTCTTCCTGCCTGCTGCCGCCGCACAGGCCAACATCATTGCTCGGCCATGTCCGGTACGGAGCAGACGTCGTCATCCGGCCCGTCATTCGAATCCGGTGACAGATGCCCGTCGTTCCCGGGCTCGTTCATCACAACCACAGGCTCCGACACTTTCATCCCAACGGTCTCCCCCGCCGTATTCGCACCGCGTGCAGATCATGCGGCAGTGCGGTATTCGACCCGGGCGCGGGGCCGCTTGTGTCTCAGCCGCTCTCATCAAAAACGCGGCCCTCCTTCCTCTCCTTCGTTCGCGTAACTAACGGGCTGTCTCTGCGATTCCGTTACCGCTCCCTTACGGTCACGGCTCAGTAAAACCACCTGTTTCCGAGCCGTGACCGTGAGGGAGCGGTAACGACATGACCGGGACAGGCCAATATAACGGGCAAGAGCAATATCCGGTCGAATCGTTGTTGAACGAATCAGGAGATATGAGATGAAAGGTATGAAGTCCGTTGTCTTGTGCATGGCGGCTTTTCTGGTGTTTGGTTCTCCGCTCCACGCAACGATCTTTGGAAGAGTACAAGGAATCGTACACGACCCACAACACCGGCCTATGCTCGGAGCATCGGTAAAGCTGCGGGCGGTTACCTCGGATTGGTCTCAAACCGCAAAATCGGACAATAACGGTGAATTTTCGTTCACCACCGTGCCGGTTGGCGACTATAAAATAACCGTGACTCAGTCGCAGTTCGAAACTTCGGAGCAGACGGTCACAGTAACCTCCGGCTCATCGCCGGTTCTTCACTTTCAACTGGCGATCGCCACTGTGAATCAGACGACCAGTGTCGTCGGCCAGGCAGGTGCGGTCAACATGGATTCTGTTACTCCCACAACTCTGGTCGACCGTGAGGACATAGCCCAAACACCCGGTGCCGACCGCACCAACAGCATGGCGATGATTACCGACTACACTCCCGGTGCGTACGTAACCCACGACATGCTGCACATGCGCGGAGGCCATCAAGTCGACTGGCTGATTGACGGTGTCCCGGTACCCAACACCAACATCGCCACGAATCTGGGCCCGCAGATTGACCCCAAGGACATCGATTATCTGGAAATACAGCGAGGCAGTTACGATGCGCAGTATGGAGACCGTACCTATGGGATTTTCAACATCGTGCCCCGATCCGGCTTCGAGCGTAACAACGAGGCGGAACTCGTCACCTCCTTCGGCAATTGGTACCAAACGAACGATCAATTCAATTTGGGGGGGCACACCAGGCGCTTCGCTTATTACCTGAGTGTAAACGGCAATCGCAGCAACTACGGTCTGCAGGCGCCGATCGGCCAGGTTGTTCACGACGCTGACAACGGTTTTGGCGGGTTCGCGTCACTCATATTCAACGCCAGTTCATCCGACCAATTTCGGCTGGTTGCTTCGCTGCGCCAGGACTATTACCAGATCCCCATCGACCCGAATCCCAACTCGGCCGGAAATCAGGTTTATCCCAGTTACGGGCTGCTGGACAGTGAACGTGAACCCGATGGGTACCTCACCTTCTCATGGATTCACACATTTAATCCAAACCTGCTGCTGACGGTCTCACCCTTCTATCATTACAATCAAGCCAGCTATAACGGCGGACTGAACGACGTACCGGTGATCTCGACTGTAAATCAGACCTCCAATTATGCCGGTGCACAAACGAGCCTGAACATAACTACTTTGAAGAATAATGACATTCAGGTTGGGGTGTATGGATTCGCGCAGCGCCAGAGTAACTTCTTCAATAATGTTTTTACCGATTGCGCGCCGAATTGTCAGAATTACGGCTCGTCTTCGGCTGCTGTAACGGGCGGCCTGCTTGAGGAATTCGTAAGTGACCGGTTTAGAGTGACCTCATGGCTGACGCTGATTGCGGGGCTCCGCGAATCGCACTTTTCCACCCCCGGAGTCGGAGGCGAACCGGGAGTCATCGAAAACGCGACGGACCCGCGCTTCGGCGGCGCCCTCAGAGTCCCCAAACTGAATTGGGTCTTTCATGCCTTTTACGGCAAGTTTTATCAGGCGCCTCCTCTTCTCACCACGACCGGTCCCATACTCGATTTAGCTACCAGCCAGTCATTCACTTTCGGCCCGCTCAAGGGAGAGCGCGATGAAGAATACCAGTTCGGCATCTCGATTCCTTTTCACGGCTGGGTGCTTGAGGAAGACAGCTTCCAGACACGCGCAAAGAACTGGCTGGACCACAACAATGTGGGCGAATCGAACATTTTCTTCCCAATTACCTGGACTGCCGCCCTGATTCAGGGTTGGGAAACCACGCTGCGTTCGCCGCGCCTCTGGCGTCGTGCTCAGGTCCACCTGGCCTACTCGAATCAGATCGCACAGGATCTGGGGCCATTCAGCGGAGGCTTGATCTGCCCGGTTCCCGCGCCGGCGGGATGCGAGCCGCCCCCAGGGTATTCGCCGGTGGACCACGATCAGAGAAACACACTGAACCTGGGTGTGAATGCGAGTCTTCCATGGCAGACTTTCGCTTCGACGAATGTGTACTACGGCTCGGGATTCCACAACGGGAATCCTGACGTGCAATATCCGGGAGATTATCTGCCCGGGCACACAACGTTTGACATCTCACTGGGAAAGAGCTTTGGCGAGGGCGGAAAATACAAGGTCTCGGTGACTGCTCTGAATGTGGCGAACCGCCGAGTATTACTCGACAACAGCCTGACCTTCGGAGGATTCCACTTTAACGATCCGCGACAGATCTACGCCGAGTTCCGCTGGAGATTTCACTACTGAACTATTACTTCTTGCGATCCCAGAAGATGGAGCAGTCCTCCATGTCCACCCGCTGCTTATAAAGATTCTGAAGGCCGAAGTCGCTGATTTCGTCGTCGTCGCAGCTATAGGCAGTCGCAAATATGCCCGATTGCACCTGGCGCTTGAGCTCGGAAGCCGGGATGATGTGCACCAGCGCATTTTCCTTTGGGCCCAGGTCAAGTTTGTGGGTATAGTACAACTCGAGTCCGGGCGGCGGTACGCGCCTTGTCAGGAAGTAGATTGGCTCATTGGCATATAGAAGCGCATCACGGGGCGTAACGTCGTCGACTTTTTTGGCTAACCGCTCGTAGGCGCTCCAGCCGCCCACGTCTCGCCGGTCATAGAGCGACTTACTCAATCCAAAAACCAGCAACACAACAAGCGGCAGTACTGCCCACAGCGGTTTGTCCGGCTCGAAGACGCGGGACGCAATCGCGTACAAGCCCACCGCGGCCAGGATCGCGAGGAAGGGGACAGCCAGCAGAAAATATCGAGCGAAGGTCGGATGCGCGCGGCCCACCTCGGCGGCGAGCGCGGCCGCAAGCCACCCGCACAGATAGAACTCCGCCTTCGTCGCGGCTGGCCACTGGCTCCTGCGCGCTATATACACCAACCCGGACACCGCGAGCAACCCGATGAGCAACGCCTGTCCCGAGTCGATCCAGGACGTCAGAACCTCGAGGTCGTGTTGGGTTGTCTCGGGCCAATACAGCTTGCGGAAGTAGACGTGATACTGAAACACATTGAACCATGTCTGCCGCGGACCCAGCCAGAACAGCCAGATCACCGGCACAGAGGGAATTGCCGCTCCGGCTGAAAAGGCAGCGAACTTGATCCAGCGTGCGCCCGCGCGATTGCAGAACAGCATCCACACGAGCAATACCGGGGCGGCGGCGGCGGACAAGAGCGACGAGGCGGCCGCGGCTCCTGCAAAAAAGCCTGTTGCCACGGAATACAGTGGCCCGCTTCGATCCACAGCGTGTATGGAAGCCTGAAATGCAAGTACCAGGGCGAACAGGCAGATGCCATAAGGCTGCGCCAATGGCCCGTAGATGAACACCATCGCGTTCAAGCCGGTCAGCATGGCTGCGGTTAAGGCGGCGCCAGCGCGCCAGCTCGGAACCGGGAACCGGAGGAATACGAATCTGGCGGTCAGCACCACCGCGCCGATGGTAAACAAGGCCGCAAACGTGTGCGGGACCCGCCAGTCCTCAACCAGCAGGCGCATCCATGCCGCGTTCCAGTAGGCGTTCAGCGGGGTCTGCGGAAAACAAAAATCGATGTATGGTTTTTTCCCGAGCCCTATTAATTGCGACGCCAGAAGATGATAGCTTTCATCCCAGGTGAAAGCCCATTTCCCGGCATAGATCAGGAAAGCAACGGCATAGAGCGCCACTATTCCAATCAACCAACCAGTTCGGACCTGGCGAGAGAGCATCTATTTCCGCCTGAAGATCATCCCGAAGTTCTGGCGGACATGCTTTGGGTCGGCCAGCGCAAGATACAACACACCGAACGGCGCGAGCGTCGCGATCCCGCTGACGATCGGCCTTTGTAAGTGCTCCAGCGGAATCTTGATCGCCCACGCCGCTGCGGCCGCAATCACCGCGGACGCCCATAACCTTGCCAGATAGCGCGCACCAACCGGATCGGAACCGATTCTGCGTCCCAGCGCACGGCGCAGCAACAAGAATTCGATCCATCCGCTCACGCCGGCCGATACGGTCAGCCCGGCAACGCCCCACTTCGGCTCGATGCCGATCATCGGGGGCAGCGGGATCGCGCAGAAGTAGCCCAGCACCGTCGTCAGCGCGACTCGCACAATCGCGAATCGCAGCGGCGTGCGCGTATCTTTCAAGGCATAAAACGCCGACGAGTAGAGCCTTCCCTGCGTCGACGCCAGCAGCCCCACACCTGAACCGGCCAGAATTCCCCACACGTAAATCGCATCGGCGTGTTTGAATTCGCCGCCCTGATAAATGGCGCCCGCCACCAGATCGCCCAGCGCGATAAAGGCCACCACCGACGGGATCACGAAGAATGCGATCCGGCGCAAACCGCCGACCAGCCTTCGGCGCAGATAAGCCGCCACTTCCTCGTCGCCTCCAACCGCGCTCGACATCTCCGGCAACTCCGAGGCCGACACCGACATACCGAACAAACTTACCGGCAACAGATAAATCGTCTGCGCATACGCCAGCGCCGCCACCGCGCCCGTCGGCAACAGGCTCGCCAGCAGTGAATCGACATAGGCGCTGAGTTGCACCACGCCGCGGCTTATAAAGACCGGCCCGAAGTTGCGGATGACGATCCGAACGCTGTCCAGCTTCGTCGCAAGCTCAATGCGCAGTGCAGGCACGAGTGACAACACCACCGGCAGTTGCGCGAGAAACTGCGCAGCACTGCCGATCACCGACGCCCAGGCGACAATCACCGCGAGTCTGTCCTGCCCGGCTCGCGGACCGAACCAGAGAAGCGCCCCGATCATTGCGGCATTCCAAACCACTGGCACGCTGTAAGAAAGGAAGAAGCGGCGGTGGCTGTTGAGAATCCCAAGGCACCAGGCAGACAGTACGAGCAGCCCTGCGCCAGGAAACAGAATGCGCACCAGAGAATTCAACAGATCGCGTTTGGCTCCGTGGAATCCAGGGGCGATCGCATAGCTGAGCAGCGGCGTCGCCACCACTCCCGCCAACACCAGCACCGACGTCAGCAGCGCGAGGATAGCGAAAATTGCGCCCGCCACGCGCCCGGCCTCTTCGCGTTTTTCGCGCGCCAGCAACCCCGCATAGACGGGAATGAACGACGCTGAAAGAACGCCTTCACCGAACAGGTTTTGCAGAAAATTCGGGATACGCAGGGCGGCGCGGAAGGCATCGGCGGCGTCCGAGTTGCCGAAGTAATGGGCAAATACCCGGTCGCGAATCAGCCCCGCGATGCGGCTGAGAAAGATGCCTCCCGCGACCAGCGCCGCGGCGCCGCCGGCGCGCTCCCCTTTGCGGTCCAACTGCGCGTTCACCATTGCGATGATCTCACGGCCGAACGTCGCGGCCGATACTTACAATTACTTACAATGCGATTGGGCTTAGGGGATTGCTCCTGGGAGATAATTTACGAGACAAAGGAGTCCTTCATGAACATTCAGAGAACGTCATTGACGGGATTCGCACTCGCGTTGCTCGCTGCCGCTCCGGCAATGGCGCAGCAACCGGCGGTTCAAGCGAACCCAACCCCCGGCTGCACGGCGACGCCGGCGCAGCTCGCGGCGAACAAGAAAGTCGTACTGGCATTCTTCGATCCAACGGTCGACCGCCTTTCGCTGGCCGACCCAAGCTACAAGCAGCACAACCCGGCATTCAAGAAGCGCGCCGAGGATGCGCATATCAGCGATTACGAAGAGTTCAAAAACGCATTCGGTCCGGGGCGCCAGGGCGGGCGCGGCGGCGGAGGCCGCGGACCTGGAGCCGGCCCGGCGCCGCCGCAGGGCAATCAGCTCGAAGTTGTCACCGCGGAGTGCGACATCGTGACCGTTATCCACAAGAACTACCGTCAGGATCCAACTGCGGATCCGGGGAAGTTCTATGAAGCCTTTACATTCGATACCTTCCGCGTGAAGGACGGCAAACTTGTAGAGCACTGGGACACGGCATTGATTAACCCGCCCGCGCCGGCTGGCGGCGCACCTGCCGGCGGCCCTGGCCGATAACCCGGTTTCTGTTTTTGTTCGGATGAAGGTGCGGTCCGCACACGGCCGCACCTTTTTTATTTTTCAGCTTTTATTTTTCAGCCCGAGATCGATTTCCAGTTTTTGACCAGATGGTCCGCCGTCCGCCAGGACAACGCCTGAATGGTGAGGGTAGGATTGCGCGCGCCGTGCGTACCCATCACGGATCCGCCCAGAAAACCGAGATTGGGCGCTTCGTGCGAGAAACCCCATTTGTCCACTACACTCGTCTCAATGTTGTCGCCCATGCGAGTTCCGCCCAGCGCGTGTACCGAGAGATATGGGCCTTCGGGATTCGATGGACTCGTGACTACTTCGATTGCGCCAGCCGCCCGGAACCACTCTTCCGCTTTCCTTGCGGCATAGAAACCGGCGCGCGGCTCATTCTCTTTGGGACCGCTGGTAATCCGGCAGACAGAGTCGCCGAGGGGATCTTTCACTTCGGGGTCGAGATCCAGCCAGGTATTCTCGTAGGGGAACGTGTTGCACTGGACATAGGCGGAAGACCAGCGCCCGGCGTTCTCACGCACGAACGCCTTCCATTTCGAGCCCCAGGAGGGCGCACGACCGAACGTCGCCATGGCGGCCGCGGCGATGGGATGCCGTTCGTGACCCACCGTGAGAGTCGCGCCTCCGATGAATCCAAGGCCGGAATGATCGAAGTTATCGTCGGCCCAGTTATTCACCACCACAGCCTGCGAATTCGCGCCGTACCAGACATTCAGATCGAAAGGAAACAACGCCAGACACGATTCCTGTCCCGCCCAATGCGCGAGATAGTGCTTGCCCACCTGGCCGTGGTTATTCGACAATCCGTTTGCATATGCTTTGGATTTGGAGAGCAGTAACAGCCTGTTGTTTTCGTAAGTGTAGGATGCGAGTAAGACAACCTTCGCCGGCTGGAAGTACTCCTGACCATCTCTCAGATACTGAACGCCGGTCACTTTGCCGTTGTTGTCCGATACAATGCGCGTAACCTGGGCGCGCTCGTAGATGGTCAGGTTCTTGGTTTTCTGGGCGGCAGGGATGGTGGTTACAGCCGTCGAGTTCTTGGCGTTGAGATGGCATCCGCCAAGTTCGCAATAACCGTGATAGCCACACGCGGAACGTCCGCCGCGCGGTTGCGAATTAATCGCCGACGGTGAACGATGCGCATTCCATCCGATCTTTTTGGCCGCGGTCTGCAGCATCCCGGTGAAATCGGTATCGCGCAGCGGTGGCATGGGATACTCGCGCCGCCGGGGTCCTTCGAAGATATTGCCGCGTTGATCGATGATGCCCTGAATGTTACCCGCTTTACCGGAAACCCCGATCTCATATTCGATGGTGTCGTAGTAAGGTTCCAGGTCGTCGTAACTCAGAGGCCAGTCCTCGATCGTCGATCCTTTGGGGATTGAACTGGCGCCGTACCGTTTGATCGATTCCGAGCGCACCTTGAAATCCCAGGGGTGGAATCGCCAGCTGTTGGCGTAATAGTGAATCGAAGTGCCGCCGACGGCGTTCATCATGACATGACTCGCCGCGCGGCGCGTGGGCTGGTTGGGACCAGTGCGGAAGGTCGGTATCTCGTTCTGAACCTTGTTGCCGGTAGTTACGAGCCTGCGAACGTTGTTGTGAATCTCATCCGCTTTGAACTGGCTGGGCTTCATCCAGCTCCCCGCTTCCAGTCCCGCAACCTTGAGGCCAGCGCGCGTGAGCGGCAGTACGGCGACGCCACCGGCCGCGCCCAGACCAATGACCACCACGTCGACAGGTTTGAGATTAGTGGCCATGATTGTCTCCGTCCGAGTACATCGATTTCCGGGTGGGAACGGGTGGTGTTTTCATCCGTTGATCTTCCGGCCCGGTGACGAGGCGCGCGCCGGGATAGCGAATCAGATCCCATCCGGCGAAGTTTTTATTACCGCCCCAGTAAGGATCGCTGAACATACCTTCCAGTGTGAGACGCCGCACGCGATTGAAGAAGGCGCGCAGATCGGGCGCCTGATTGTTGTCGATGGCTGTGATAACGGCATCGCGTTTTTCGGCTGAGAGATCGGCGAACGTACCGCCCTGCGATGTGCGAGCGAAGGCGTTCAGTGCCGTCAGCCCGTCAGCGATCGAAGTTTTCTCGGCAGCCAGATAATCGGCCAGGCAGCGGTCGATGTAGTCGCCGGCGCCGCACTGGACGGCGCCGGGGCCGATCTCGTCGGCGGGAATCAGACGGTCGATGAACGCGTCAAGGATGCGCCGCTGCTCGGGTGCCAACGCGGCCGGAGCCGCGTGAACCGGCGCGGCCTGCGGAGCACCCTTCAGCGCGGCAATCGGAATAAACGCGGCACCGGCAATAACAGTGCGCCGGGTAACGGACTGGCCCGTGAAAATCGTGCGGTTGTTCACTTTTCTGGCCTCCTGCGGCTTGCAGTGATCCAGCTTATCCCATTCGGGCGGCGTGTTTCCATTCCATCCCGAACCCTGATAAAGTATCCGGGCATGAAGTTTCTGCTTACTTCCACTCTGGCGATCCTGAGCGCAGCGAGTGTCTTCGGGCAGTTCGCGCCGCCTAACGATGCCGGTGTCTCTCTGGGCCACATCCACCTCTACGTGAAAGACGTCGCGGCACAACAACGTTTTTTCACCGAGATGATGGGAGGCACTTTCCTCAAAGAAAACGCCAACCCGACGGTCCAGTTCCCTGGCGTGTGGATCATGTTCCGACAGGCCGAAGCGTCGGGGGCCCCGGCAGGTTCGATTTTGAATCACTTCGGTTTTGTGTTCAAAGACCTGCCCGCAATGCTCGCGAAATGGAAG
>Ga0181530_10006808_pt1 | contig 11127 bp, 10 predicted proteins | sample PEATcosm2014_Bin_42_FD_119769 | JGI IMG/M metagenome (GOLD analysis project Ga0181530, IMG submission 119769) | Peatland microbial communities from MTU Mesocosm Facility, Houghton, MI, USA - PEATcosm2014_Bin10_60_metaG | ecosystem: Environmental > Terrestrial > Soil > Wetlands > Peat | place... | reverse complement strand
CGACATTACGGTGACGTCGAGCCTGTTTGCGACGCTGAATCTGATTTCGGGTGGGCGCATGCAACTCGGTATCGGACGTGGCGACAGTTCGCGGCGGGTGCTAGGCAAAAAGCCGGTCACGGTCGCGCAATTGGAAGAGTCGGTAGAGGATTTCCGCAATCTCACCGGCGGGCAGGAGATCGAATACGGAGGCGGAAAAGCGCGGCTGACATGGGCAAACGGAGGCGTTCCACCGGTGTGGGTTGCGGGATACGGGCCGAAAGTGCTCGACCTCGCCGGCCGAATCGCCGACGGCGTCATTCTGCAGTTCGCCGATCCCGATCTGATCGAGTGGTGCGTCGGTTTCGTCAAGAAGGGCGCCGAGGCCGCGGGAAGAGATCCGCGAAAGATCGAGATCATGGCAGCCGCGCCGGTCTGGGTCTCCGCTGACGTGAAAGTTGGGCGCGAACGAGTACGCTGGTTCCCTGCTCTAGTTTCGAACCATGTCGTCGATCTGGTTTCGCGCTACAAGCCGGAGGAACTCCCGCCAGCTCTGACCTCTTACATACGTGATCGCGGGCAGTACGATTACCTTCACCATTGCGAAGTCGACAGCAGCAACCGGAACTTCGTGTCGGATGAAGTGACAGACCGCTTCTGTCTGCTCGGCCCCGCCGAGGCGCATATTGAAAAACTCCGCGCGCTGGCCCGAGCCGGAGTTACGCAGTTCAACATTTATCTTATGTGCGGGGATGAAGAGGGCGCGCTGGAAAAGTATCAGAAGGATGTCTTGCCAGTGTTTCGGAAGTAGAAGTAATGGATACCCCATCCCCTTTTACACTGTCTAATGGAATCACTGAGTCATCAGCCTTGCGCTCGGAATCGCCGCCTTGACCGGAGCGCTGGGGCGCGGTACGGTTGCCAAGTAAGACTTTCTGATTTGCAGGGGAGAATGGAAGAATGACCGGAATCCAGTTCGTGACCGATGAGAAAGGCCGCAGGACGGCCGTGCTGATCGACCTAAGAAAGCACCGCGCCATTTGGGAGGACTTCTGGGATGGCCTGGTTTCCGAGTCGCGACGCAAGCAAAAGGGCATTCCCTACGAGGAATACCGGGCCAAGCGCCTGAAGCACAATGGCCGGCGTGGCTAAATATTCGCTCGAAATAAAGCCTCCCGCCGGGAAGGAACTGGACGCGCTGGACCATGCGCTGTTCGCCCGGATCGACCGCAAGATTCTCGTGCTTGCCGAAAATCCCCGCCCGCCGGGATCGAAGAAACTCCGAGGGTACAAAGACCAATGGCGCATTCGCGTGGGCGACTGGCGTGTCGTGTACATCGTTGATGATGCCGCTAGACGCGTGAGCGTTACCCGTGTCGCTCACCGCAGAGAGGTGTACGACTAGCCTAAAGGCGCGTTTGTCGCACCGCTTACTGCACGGCTAAAGCCGTACCCTTCCCAAAACACGTCCCTGAAACTTCATCAGCGCATAGTAAGCGCCAAACGCCACTGCGAATCCTACGAACCATGAATAGGCGTATAACACCCGCAGCGGAGGAACGACCAATCCCACCAGCGCCGTGCCCGCTCCCAAGGCCAGCGCGCACACTGCCAGCCAGTTGAAGCCGCGCGAATATTCGTAGATGCCTCCGCGCAGGTAGAGATCGTCGACGACAAGCGCTCGCCGGCGGATTACGAAGTAGTCGCAGATCATGATGCCCGCCACCGGGCCGAGAAACGCGGCGTAACCGCCGAGCCATCCGAAAATAAATGTGCTGTAGCTGGACAGCAGTTTCCACGGCATCAGCGCGATTCCCATGAAGCAGGTGATTACGCCGCCCGCCCGAAAGCTGATTTTTCGCGGCCACAGGTTGGAGAAATCGTTAGCCGGTGAAACGACGTTGGCGCCAATGTTCACGTTCAGCGTCGCCAGCAAAATCGCCAGCAGCGAAATTACCACAGCCACGGGCGAATGAAATCGGCTCAGCAATTGCACCGGATCCCAGATCGCGGTGCCGTAAATCACGACCGTCGCCGAAGTCACCAGGATTCCAATCAGCGAATAAAGCGTCATCGTGGTCGGCAGCCCAAGCGCTTGCCCGATCGCCTGCTGCCGCTGGCTGCGTGCGAAGCGCGTGAAGTCGGGGATGTTCAGCGACACCGTGGCCCAGAAACCGACCGTGCCATTCAGCGCGGGGATGAGAAATTTCAGAAAGTCCGAAAAGCTCAAGAACCGCGACGGCGCCGACAGCATGGGGCCGAATCCGCCCGCCGACCTGTAAGCCCAAGCCAGCAGCAAGAGGCCCACCGCCAGCAGAACCGGCGCGCTGATTCCCTGCAGAAATCGGATGTAGTCGATGCCTTTGAGAATGACGGCGAGATTGAGAAGCCAGAATGCAAGAAAGCAGATCGCTGCGCCGTGACCAACTCGCCCCCAGCCTGGCGCGAGCGTCGTGATCAGTGTGTTGATGGCTTCGCCGCCAATCCAGGTCTGGATGCCAAACCATCCGCAGGCAACGAGCGCTCGGAGAACCGCGGCAACATTGGCGCCCAGCACTCCAAACGAAGCGCGCGCCAGCACCGGAAACGGAATTCCGTAGCGCGCTCCCGGATGCGAATTCAACAGCATCGGGACGAGAACAATCGTGTTGCCGAGAAACACCGTTGCCACTGCCTGCTTCCAGTTCATTCCTCCCTGGATGAGGCTGGCGGCCAACATGTAAGTCAGAATATTGACCGACATCGATACCCACAGCGCCGCGAAACTGTAGGTGCCCCAGGTGCGCCGCTCGCTGGTCGCCGGCGCGAGGTCTTGGTTGTACAGCGGACTGGATTCGATTCGTGATGATGGAGACATGTGAGCGGCAGCTCTCGGCACTCAGCTATCACTTATCAGCTTTCAAACCTGAATTGTCATCCTGAGCGAAGCGAAGGACCTGCTGTCTTGTGCGCCGACAAAAAGCAGGTCCTTCGCTTCGCTCAGGATGACGACAGAAAAAGACGACAACGATAATAAAGACGACAATGAAAAGACTCCAAACGAAGACAGGTCGCAAATCTCCCGGACAGCTTACTAGTCCGCAGCCGCCGTTTGTCCCGTCTGCGTCGTCAACGCGCCGTAGGTTTCGGGACGCCGGTCGCGATAAAACTGCCAGACCCTCCTTACTTCCTGGATCAGGTCGAGGTCCAGATCGGCGACCAGCACTTCATCCTTATCTCGGCTGGCCTGTGCGAAGATCTTCCCGCGCGGATTGCAAAAGTAACTCTTGCCGTAAAACTCACCGATATCCCACGGCTCTTCCCTGCCCACGCGATTGATCGCTCCTACGAAGTAGCCGTTGGCCGCGGCGTGCGCGGGCTGTTCGAGTTCCCACAAATATTCCGAGAGTCCCGCGACGGTGGCGGAGGGATTAAAAACAATTTCCGCGCCGTTCAGTCCGAGCACACGCGCGCCCTCGGGGAAATGACGGTCATAGCAGATGTAGACCCCGACACGGGCATATTTCGTCTCGAATACCGGATAACCCAAGTCTCCTGGGGTGAAATAAAATTTCTCCCAGAATCCCGGATGCACGTGGGGGATGTGGTGTTTGCGGTACTTGCCGAGATACTTGCCGTCGGCATCGATAACCGCGGCGGTATTGAAGTACAAGCCCGGCATCTGCTCCTCATACACGGGGACCACGATCACCATGCGGTGTTTGGCCGCAATCTTCTGCATTAGCCGAACCGTGGGTCCGTCCGGGACCCGTTCGGTCAGGTCGTACCAGCGAATGTCCTGCTCAGCGCAGAAATAAGGACCGTAAAAAAGTTCCTGGAGACAGAGTATTTTCACTTTCTTTTTCGCAGCCTGTTCGATCAGCTTCAGGTGCTTGTTGACCATGGCTTTCTTGATCTCTGGCAGCGAGCGGTTGCTGCCAAGCGCATTGCTTGCCTGAATCAGGCCACAGCGCATATTCCGGGACATCGGCACACCTCCAAGAGAGGCCAATATACCAGACCTTTCAAGCACGGCGAGCGCAGCCGCTTGTTTTCACAAATCCTTTTGGTAGTCTTAACGGGAGGTCTGGCGTTCCCACTGGGAAGCTTTATATCCGGCTGCACATCACGCATCCGAGCAGTGGTACAGAATCACCCGAAGAACTGACTGACGATCTGATTCGCTCGAGCAGGTTCGTAACCGCTTCCAAGGCAGCCTCCGATCCAAGGATAAAACGCGTGCCCACGCCATCCACGGCCAGCCCGGCAACACGGAGAGACGAGCGGGAATTGCGCGATGCGCACTTCGCCATGCGTCTTTCGCTGGCGATTGGGTTGGCCATGCTGATCGGCAAGACCACCGTCTATTTCATGACGCATTCGGCGGCCATTTTTTCCGACGCGGCCGAGTCGGTAGTCCACGTCATCGCCGTGGGGTTTGCCAGTTTCAGTCTTCGACTTAGCACCAAGTCAGCTTCCCCTCATTTCCTTTACGGCTACGAGCGGATCACGTTCTTCTCCGCTGGATTTGAGGGTGCGATGATCGTCGTGGCCGCGATTGCAATTCTGGTTGAGTCGATCCGGAAGTGGATCGCCGGGCTGCAACTCGAGCACCTGGGAGCAGGCACGTTGCTGATCCTCATGGCGGGAGTGCTCAATGCGGGTCTCGGTTACTATCTCCTGCGCACCGGCCGGCGCACCAATTCACTCATTCTCGAAGCCGATGGCAAACACGTTTTGACCGATAGCTGGACCAGCTTTGGGGTGGTGGGAGGACTGGGGCTGGTGATGCTGACGCACTGGAAGCCGTTCGATCCGCTCGTGGCCATCGCGGTCGCGGCCAACATCCTCTGGTCGGGAGGGCGCTTGGCCTGGCACTCGGCAGTCGGGCTGATGGATTATTCCGATCCAACAGCTGGCCGGAAAATTCGGGACAAGCTGGACGCAATCTGCTCGGAGCTAGCCATTCAATACCATGGCGTACGCTTCCGCACCACCGGATACCGCCAGATTATCGAAGTACACCTGTTGTTTCCGCGCCTGACATCAGTCAGCGAGGCCCACCGCCTGGCCACCATTCTGGAAGAACGCCTGCCCGCTGAACTGGGGATGCCCGCCGAAGTCATCACTCACCTGGAATCCTTGGAAGACCATTCCGATGTCCACCGCGAACAACACTACACCGGGAAACCTGAGTAGGCTGATCACCGCGCTAAGGAAGTAACGGCTCGATAGTAATCGGTCGCGGGTTGGGGAAATAAAGGCGTTGAAAGTACAAGGCCACATTGACGAGTGCGACCATCACCGGGACTTCCACCAGGGGTCCGATGACAGCCGCGAACGCGGCTCCGGAGTTGATGCCAAATACCGAAACCGCAACTGCGATCGCCAGCTCAAAATTGTTGGAAGCGGCCGTAAACGCCAGGGTTGCGGTCTTGGAGTAGTCCGCGCCCAACTTCTTGCCCATGTAAAAGGACACCAGAAACATCAGCACGAAGTAAATCAATAGCGGAACGGCGATGCGCAGGACGTCCAAGGGCAGCCGAACGATGTACCCGCCTTTAAGTGAGAACATCACCACAATCGTGAACAGCAGAGCGATCAGCGTCAGCGGACTTACGCGCGGAACGAAGTTGCGGTTGTACCAATCTTGTCCTCGGGCACGAACCAATGCGGTACGAGTCAGAAATCCGGCAAGAAACGGAATGCCCAGATATATAAAAACACTCTTTGCAATCTCTGCAATCGACACATTGACGACGCTACTCCGAAGGCCGAGCTTGGCGGGCAGGACCGTAATGAAGACCCAGGCGTAAAGAGAGTAGAAAAAGACCTGGAAAAGAGAATTGAAAGCCACCAGGCCAGCCGCATATTCCGTGTCGCCTCGAGCCAGTTCGTTCCACACGATGACCATGGCGATGCAGCGCGCGAGGCCGATCATGATCAGCCCAGCCATGTATTCCGGGTATCCGCGCAGGAATACAACTGCCAGAACAAACATCAGAATCGGTCCCACAACCCAGTTCTGCACGAGTGAAAGGCCGAGCACGCGCTTGTTGCGAAAGACCTCATGCAGTTCCTCATATCGCACCTTGGTAAAAGGTGGATACATCATCAAAATCAATCCCCCTGCAATCGGAACGGAAGTCGTGCCGATGTTGAAGCGATTCAGAAAGGGTACGACTCCGGGCACAAGCCAACCCAATACAACGCCCACCACCATCGCGGAGAAGATCCACGCGGTTAGATAACGGTCCAGAAAACTAAGACGACTAGTTGCCTTCATTCTTGATCCTTATGGTGGCGTAAAGCATGCGGCTATTCGCGGGTAACGGGCGTCGTCTTCTGGCCGATGCTATCGAGTTCCCTCTTGAGTGCGAGGCGGTCGAGCCTCTGCAGTGGGAGGCTGAGAAATAGACTGATTCTGCGATCCAGGATAAAAAACGCCCCGCGAAACGCCCGTTCCACCTCGGCCTCGCTTCCGTGCACCGCCGCTGGGTCTGGGACACCCCAATGGGCAGTTATCGGCTGTCCCGGCCACACTGGGCAGACTTCTTTCGCCGCGTTGTCGCAAACCGTAAAGACGAAGTCAAGCTTGGGAGAGCCGGGCAGAGAGAATTCATCCCAGGCCTTGCTGCGCAAACCGTGGATGGGTATGTGTCCCGTTTCGAGCTGTCTCAAGGCTTCCGGTCGAACCGCTCCTGATGGATGGCTTCCGGCGCTGTAGCCCGTGAAATTAGGCCTGCCTTTGAAGTTCAGAATTGCTTCGGCCATTATTGAGCGCGCGGAATTTCCCGTGCACAGAAATAAAACGTTGTAGTGTGTTTGCATACCGGTTGTCTCCTAGTTGCAGCAGGCCGGTCCGCAACATGCCTTAGCTCCAGCGCCCGCCGGCTTGACAGCCCGAACGAAAGCGCTGAAGAACTTGCCATCCACATGCGGCGCAATCGCATCCACGTCGACGCCTTCGGCCGAAAGAACCTCACGCGCATCTTCCGCGCGATAGACCCGCGTCGGTTCAATGTCAATTTGCTCGAAACCTGCCGCGGAGAGTTTGTTGCGATACTCGTCTTCTCCGAGAGCCCCCGCCACGCAGCCGACCCACAGAAGCACACTCTGGCGGATTTCTGGCGCGATTTCGCCTCGGGTCACAACATCGGAAACCGCAAAGCGGCCGCCCGGCCTCAGCACGCGAAAGGCTTCTCGCAGTACACGATCCTTGTCCGCCGAAAGATTGATCACGCAATTCGAGATAATCACGTCGACCGAGTTGTCTGGCAGAGGTATACGCTCGATCTCGCCCTTCAGGAATTCGACGTTTTCGGCGCCTGCTTTGCGCTTATTCTCATTCGCGAGTGCGAGCATCTCGTCCGTCATATCCAGACCGTATGCCTTGCCGGTGGGCCCAACCCGCCTCGCCGAGAGGAGGACATCGACGCCACCGCCCGAGCCTAGATCGAGGACCACCTCTCCGGGATTCAACTTCGCCAATGCAGTCGGATTTCCGCATCCCAACGAGGCGAGCATGGCCTCCTCAGGAACCTGTCCGGCCTGCGAGGAGTCGTAAAGATTGGAGGTGATCGGATCGCAACCCGATCCGCCTGCTGCCGTGGCCCCGCAACAGACACTGCCCCCACTCTTCACGCGCAAGGCTGCCTGGCCATACTTCTCTTTCACTATGTCCTTAATGTCAGTGCTGCTCATGGTTCTCTCTCCTATTTACAAAGTTGGATAACATCTTGCGGTTTGACTGCCTTGTTTCGAGTGCAGCACTCGGCATAAAGGAATCGCAGCAGTTCCTGGAGCGCTTCCGTGTTGGCCGTGTAGCGCAAGAAGGTGCTTTCGCGGCGCACGTTGACCAGTTCCTCGTTCTTCAATTTCTCCAGGTGGTGCGAAAGCGTGGAATTCGGAATGTCGAGCTCGGACTGGATGTCGCCCACGACCAAGCCCTCGGGATGCGCGGATAGCAGCAATCGCATGATTCGAAGTCGAGGCTCGGTGCCCATCGCGGAAAGCATGTCGGCGTACTTTGCGACCTGCTCGACACTTTTCCTGCTCAAAGCTGCCGTCATATTTCTATACTTGCAGAAATATAGTAACTTGTCAAGCCGGGATGTCCCATACGCCGCAAACGCAGCGCGCCGATTACAACCTCAGCGCCGCCGGCATCGGTCCCATCGGTTCACCGTGGGGAGCATGGCGAATACAGGGAAACGCCTATTTCCGCTTGAACGTAAGGCTGGGATCGGGTTTGAACGCCGCCTTGTCATCGGCGTATTGGCGGACGAAGGCCTTCAGATCTTTCGAAGAAGCCGACAACACTATATCGTCGTTGAGATGGGCGAGGATGACCTTCTTCTGCTCCATTGCTTCTTTCAGCCAATCGCCGTCCACTGGAGTGAGGGCAAGGGTGTCGTTCTGCTGCGAAATCAGGAAGAAACTGTGTAGCGGCAGGCACAGGTCGCAAACGTCGGCAGACTTCGGGTTGACGTCGAGAAAGAGATGGTTGTCCAGTTTGACCGCGTGGCCGTCGTACTGGATCACCCTTTTCTCTCCCTCGTCGGTTTTGCACTCCGGGGCCGCGGCGAAAGTCAATTCATATGCCATTTCTTTTTGCTGCCCCTTGACGATCAATGTCCACGTGCACTCTTTATCCGCGTTCCACCAGGAACCAACCAGGCTCTGGTCAAACGCAAGATCGGTGTCGGGATGAGCAAGATTCTCCTCGTAAAGTGGCGACACCGAATAGACCCAGCATCCCGGCAGCAACAGCAGGGACGCAAGCGCAAGGACAAGGACGAGGGCGCCGATTCTCGGCGTGGAACTTCGACGAACCAAAGCGGTAGTGGCCATAGCTTCCTCCTTCGGAGGCAAGCACTTTCACCTCACAATGATACTCCGCCCTACCGGTTACTCCCCACCACCTTAAGAAGTTATGCCGCAGGCACCGGCCCCGATGCACAATGTGGGTCAGATGGTTAGCGCTGGAGCGGATTCACAGTTGCCGCATCCCGCTTGTGTGGGGACGGGCGCCCTCGCCCGTCCAAGCCGAGCGCAGCTCGCCAGCAGTTCGAGGTCACAGCAACTCTGAATTTGCTCTAGTTTGACGTTTCCGTAAACGTTGCTGTCGGATGCCCCAGCCCGTACGGTCCCTCCGCGGTGACGTTTACCGTGCTGGCAGCATTAGGCAGGGTCAGCGTTACCGAGGCCACGCCCGAGCTGTTGGTGATGGCAATCACCTTCGCTCCGCTGGTGGTGCCATTCGAGAGCGAACCGCCGTCCGTGCTGAACAGCACGCTGGCGCCCGTATTCGTGCCGCCCGACGAGCCTGCGGACAGAGTGACGGTCAAAGGGTCTGGCAGCGCCATGCCCGGGCTCCCCGACTGCCCACCGCCGGCCGTGCTCGAGAACGTTGCCGCTGGGTTCCCCACTACGATCCATCCGCCCTGAGTCTGCGTGACGGTTCCATCGCTCCCGGTTACGGTGAAGTGGCAGAAACCAGGCGTAGTGCCTGCGTTCACCGTGATCGTGCCGGTCTGAGTGGTAGTAATCACGGAGTTAGTCAGGCTGAGGGTTCCGGCGCACGCGGTAGATCCCTCGAAGCTATCGAAAACCGCCGAGCTCAGCGTGACACTCGCCGTCCCGCTCGTGATCTTCGGCTGCAAAATAACGGTCCCGCCCGTCGCCACCATGGTCGTATCCGGATTCAAGTCCCACTCCGAGACAGGAGCGCTGGCCAGGCTTCCGCTGATGACCAGCAACGTTGCCGAGTAGGGAGCAAAGCTCATCGACGACGGCCATGCGCCCGAAGACGAAGTCACAATCGTTGTGGGAGATTGTTGCGACAGCGTGTAACTCACTACCGAATTCGGGGTGAACCCGTTCAGCGCAAACTGGACCTGCGCCGTGTTCCCTGGATCTTTATTGAGCACCAATACCGTCATCGAAGTGCCCGCCGAATTCAGCGCCGCGTAGCTGCTGAACAAATCCGGATTGCCGTTGTTCGTGTCCGCAACCGACATCGTTCCGAAGCCGTGGTGTGCCCCGTCGTAGTTCGTGAACAGTTTCAACGCCAGATAGTTCGGATTGGCTGGAATGGGAGCTTCCCAGCGCGACGCCAGGTAAACGCGCTCGCGCCCGATGATGCCATACGCGTCGGCGTCGCCCAGCGCGGTCGAAAAATCCGATTCGCCGGCGAAGGCAGCGCTCCATTCCGTGAAGGCCAACGGCGTCCCCGGATAAGTGGCGTTCACGATCGCCCGCATGCGCGGAATCCGGAATGCGATCGTCTTATTGGGCTGAATATTAGTTGTGTATTGCTGGTTGATGGTGCCGGACGGACTTACCAGCGTCGGGTCCCAATAATCGCGATAGATACTCACCGCCAGCGCCTGTAACTGTGCCTGCGTCCAGCCCGAAGTATTCGGGCCATCCGGATAGGCATGAATGTCGAATATGTCCAGCGAACGCGCGCCCGCGATCTGGTCCTGCCAGTAAACTTCATTGAGCCACCACGGCAGAAAATCCACGCCCCCGTGCGCGTCCTTGTCACTGCCATTGGCGCCGTTCCAGTAGAACCACCAGCAGCAGCTCACCGGGCCCAGGCGAATCGCCAGCGGATCCCAGGCTTTCAGATTGACTGCTTCCGTCAGATAGATATTGGCCAGTTCGTCGTAGCCGGAAGGGTTGGGGTGAATGTCGCGGTGCGTGCCGCCCCAAATATCGATCTCGTTGTCCATGTCGTAAAAGTGGGGAGTGCTGCCGTTGCCGAAAGCCGTCGCCAACGCCGCAGCCCAATCGCTTCGGTAAACGCAGGTTGTTCCTGACGGGCAAGTGTCACTGTGGTCATCGAGCAGCGGGAAATACGCATCGTTGGCGTTGTTCCCTGTGATGTTAGTAGCGCAGTCGGACTCCACTCCGTTTCCGGCATCCGTGTTGTACTGATCCACGCTGCACTGCGCGCCATACTTAGCGACGGAGAAGCTCCAGTGGCCGTTGTTCGAGCCGCCCTGCTGCGCCGACGTTTCCTTGGTCTGCGCCACCCATGGCAGCATCACCATGGTCATCAGCGGGTTGCTGCCTGCCGCTTTGACGTCCGTGATGAACTTGGCTGAATCGCTGTCCCCAATCGCGTTAAAGGTAAAATCCTCGAAATAATAGTCGTTGTCG
>Ga0181530_10006806_pt1 | contig 11129 bp, 10 predicted proteins | sample PEATcosm2014_Bin_42_FD_119769 | JGI IMG/M metagenome (GOLD analysis project Ga0181530, IMG submission 119769) | Peatland microbial communities from MTU Mesocosm Facility, Houghton, MI, USA - PEATcosm2014_Bin10_60_metaG | ecosystem: Environmental > Terrestrial > Soil > Wetlands > Peat | place... | reverse complement strand
CGGCAACGAGCGTGCGGCGGCCGCGGCCGGGCGCGAGGTTCGCTCGATCCTGGCGGCGAGCGGCGTGCCGGCGGACGGCATCGTCGTGCGCGGTTATCACCCGCCGGGCGGCCGTCTCGCCACCATCCACATCACCTATCCGAAGATCAGCGCCCAAGCCGGGCCCTGCGGACTGTGGCCGCAGGATATCGGGCCGAGCCTCAACCGCGGCTACTTCGAAAATCAGCCTCCCTGGAACTTCGGTTGCGCCAACCAACGCAATCTCGCCGCCATGGTCGACAACCCGGCCGATCTGGTGCAGCCGCGCGGCGAGACGCCGGCCTATACGATGCGGCGAACTACGGTCCTGGACAACTACCGGCAGGGCAAACCCACCGGGACTAACTATCCGTCGACCGACGTGCCAAAGATCGCCACCGTTAGTAGTGGTGGCCAATGATGCCGTCATCATGATGCGACAAGTGAGCCAAGCCGTTTTGCCGGAAAGCGCCGCCGCCGATGTTGCGGGTCGCGATGAGCGCATCGCACCGGCGCCGCGCGTCTCGGTGCAGGCTTTCTGCGAGACCGTCGAGACCGCCGCCGCCATCCAGGCGGCCGGCGAGGATCGGCGGTTGGCCAAGGCGCATCTGCGCATCCAGATGGGCGGTCTGGTCGCCGCGGTCGAAGCCTATCAGACTTCGCCCACGCCGAACGTCATCATGCTCGAATCCGAGTCCGGCAGCGAAGAGATCCTTGCCGGCCTCGATCGGCTCGCCCAGGTTTGCGACGCTGCCACGCGGGTCATTATCATCGGGCGGATGAACGACGTCGCGCTCTACCGCGAACTCGTAGGGCGCGGGGTGAGCGATTACCTGATCTCGCCGGTCGGCGCCCTGCAGGTGGTGCGCGCCGTGTGCGGCCTGTTTTCGGCGCCCGATGCCAAGCCGGTTGGACGTATCATCGCCGTGGTTGGGGCCAAGGGCGGCGTCGGCGCCTCCACCGTCGCTCACAATATCGCCTTCTCGATCGCCAGGGATCTGTTGCTCGATTCAGTGGTAACCGATCTCGATCTCGCGTTCGGCACCGCGGGCCTCGATTTCAACCAGGATCCGCCGCAGGGCATTGCCGAAGCGGTGTTTTCGCCGGAACGCGTCGATAATGCCTTTGTCGACCGGCTGCTCTCGAAGTGTACCGATCATTTGAGCCTGCTGGCGGCGCCGGCGACGCTGGATAAAGTCTACGATTTCGGCGCCGACGCGTTCGAGGCGATCTTCGATTCGCTGCGGGCGACAGTGCCCTGCGTCGTGCTCGATGTTCCACATCAGTGGACGGGTTGGACCAAGCAGACCCTTGTTGGCGCCGACGACATCTTGATCGTCGCGGCGCCTGATCTCGCCAACCTGCGCAACACCAAAAATCTCTACGATTTGCTCAAGGCGGTGCGGCCGAACGATCACCGTCCGCTGTACTGTCTCAACCAGGTCGGTGTGCCGAAGCGACCCGAGATCAAAGCCGCCGATTTCGCCAAGGCAATCGGCGATCAGGCCGTTGCGGTCATTCCGTTCCAGCCGCAGACCTTCGGCGCGGCGGCGAATAGCGGACAAATGATCGCCGAGATTTCCTCAAGCCATCGCACCGCGGAGATGTTCCGACAGCTGGCGCAGAAATTGACCGGCCGTGCGGAGCCGAAAAAACAACGCATGAGTCTGCTGTCGCCGCTGATCGAGAAGTTGCTGCAACGGAAGTCGTAACGTAGTGAAACGTCGGTTGGAGTTGCGTTAGTGTTTGGCAAGCGTCCGCTTCCCGGGAGTTTTGAGGCCGGTCTCGATCGGCAGCCGTCGGCTTCGCCGCCGTCAGCGCCGCCGCCAGCGCCGCCGCCAGCGCCGCCGCCGGCAGTCGCGCCCGCCGCCAAGGCCGCGGCGTCCGAAGGCGGGCGGACGCCGTTCCCGTCCGCCGGTCTCGGGGCGCCGATCCTGGCGGCGCCGGCGCCCACGCGGACTGCGGCGCCGCAAACCCCGTTGCAAGTCCAATCCGCAGTCGATACTCGCCGCTCGGACTCCTACTACGAGGTCAAGGGCACGATCTTCGGCGCTCTGATCGAAGCGATCGACCTCGGTCAGCTGGCCAAGCTCGATGCCGATTCCGCGCGCGAAGAAATCCGCGACATCGTCAACGAGATCATCGCCATCAAGAACATCGTGATGTCGATCTCCGAGCAGGAGGATCTACTCGACGACATCTGCAACGATGTGCTCGGCTACGGGCCGCTGGAGCCGCTGCTGGCGCGCGACGAGATCGCCGACATAATGGTGAACGGCTCGGGCACGGTCTACATCGAAGTCGGCGGCAAGCTACAGAAGACCGCCATCCGCTTCCGCGACAACCAGCAATTGCTCAACATCTGTCAGCGCATCGTCAGCCAGGTCGGCCGCCGCGTCGATGAATCCTCGCCGATCTGCGACGCCCGCCTGCCGGACGGCTCACGCGTCAACGCCATCGTGCCGCCGCTGGCGATCGACGGGCCGGTGCTCACTATCCGCAAATTCAGAAAGGACAAGCTGACGCTCGAGCAGCTCGTCAAGTTCGGCTCGATTTCGCGGGAAGGCGCCGACATCCTTAAAGTGATCGGCCGCTGCCGCATCAATACCCTGGTCTCCGGCAGTACCGGATCCGGCAAGACCACGCTGCTCAATTGCCTGACCCGTTACATCGACCAGGACGAGCGCATCGTCACCTGCGAGGACGCCGCCGAACTGCAGCTGCAGCAGCCGCACGTGGTGCGCCTGGAAACACGGCCGCCGAACCTCGAAGGCGAGGGTCAGGTCACGATGCGCGATCTAGTGCGGAACTGCCTGCGCATGCGGCCAGAACGGATTATCGTCGGCGAAGTGCGCGGCGCGGAAGCGTTCGATCTGCTGCAGGCGATGAACACCGGCCACGACGGCTCCATGGGTACGGTACACGCCAACAGCCCGCGCGAGGCGCTGTCGCGCCTGGAATCCATGATCATGATGGGCGGCTACGGCCTGCCTTCGCGTTCGATCCGCGAAATGATCTGTTCTTCGATCGACGTCGTCATTCATGGCTCGCGCCTGCGCGACGGCTCCCGCCGTATCACTCACATCACCGAGGTCATGGGTATGGAAGGAGATGTCATCATTACGCAGGACCTGTTCCTGTTCGAGATCATCGGCGAAGACGCCAACGGCCACCTCGTCGGGCATCATAAGTCGTGCGGCATCGGCCATCCGAAATTCTGGGATCGCGCGCGCTACTACGGCGAGGAGCAGCGGCTGGCTGCCGCGCTCGATGCTTCGGAGCTAACGGCACGCGAGACGATCGGATGAACGTGTACGTCGTTTTCTCTCTGGTGACGGTCGCGATCGGCGGGGTCGCCTGGGTATTCGTTTATCCGTTCCTTTCCGGCGAACGGAACACGGAACGGCGCATGGCAAGTGTCGCGCGGACGGAACCGATAGCGCCGCGTCCGGCGCAGCGGTCGCGACGCGAACAGGTAGAAGGTACGCTCAAAGAGATCGAAGATCGACAAAAAAAGGCCAAGCGTCTGCCGCTTGCCGCGCGCATTTCGCAGGCGGGGCTCACGTGGTCGAAACGCCGATTCTTGCTGACCGCCGGCTCGGTCGGCTTCGGTGCGTTTTTTCTGGTGCTGGCAACCGGGGCCGGTCTGTTGCCGGCGCTCGGCGTTGCCTTTGCGGCCGGCTGCGGCCTTCCCATGTGGCTGTTGTCTTTCCTCAAGAAACGGCGGTTGGCGCGTTTCCTCGACGGCTTTCCTGATGCCGTTGACCTGATCGTCCGTGGCATCAAGGCCGGCTTGCCGCTGTTCGACAGCTTGAGGCTGATCGCCGAGGAATCAGATGAGCCCATACGTGGTGAATTCCGCGCAATCGTCGAGACCCAGACGATCGGCATACCGCTCGGTGACGCCTGCCTCAAGCTCTACGAGCGCATGCCGGTGGCCGAGGCGAACTTTTTCGGCATCGTCATCTCCATCCAGCAACGCGCCGGCGGTAATCTCTCCGAGGCCCTCGGTAATCTCTCTCGCGTGCTGCGCGATCGCAAGAAGATGAAAGCAAAGATCCAAGCCATGTCGATGGAGGCCAAGGCTTCGGCCACGATCATCGGCGCGTTGCCTTTCTTTGTGATGACCGTCACCTTTATTACCAGCCCGAATTACATCGAGCTCCTTTTTACAGACCCGCTTGGGCACGCGATGTTGGCCGGCGCCGCCCTCTGGATGTCCATCGGCGTGTTCGTGATGCGCAAAATGATCAACTTCGATTTCTGAGGCAAACCATGGTACAGCATCTCATCCAGTGGCTCGATCCGCGGTTTCTCGCCATGGTTCTTGCCGCGATCGCCGCTGGCGCAACGGTGCTTACGCTGGCGATGCCGTTCCTGGCAACCGATACGCTGTCCAAACGCATGAAGGCGGTCGCGCTCGAGCGTGAGAAAATCCGCCAGCGTGAGCGCGCACGAATGACGGCTGGGCCCGGAATCACGCTGCGGCGATCGCCGAAAGCGTACATGAAGACGATCGTCGAAAACCTTAATCTTAGCAAATGGGTCGGCCAGGAAGCAGCGCGCGCCATGCTCGTTCAGGCCGGTTATCGCGGGCAGGCGCCGTACATCACCTATCTGTTCTTCCGCATGGTGACGCCTTTGGTCTTGCTTGTCGTTTCATGGTTCTACGTCTTCGTTGTGGTGCAACTCAATCAGCCTCCCTTGATCAAGATCGGAATCTCGATCGGCGCCGCCTATTTCGGAATGTTGAGCCCCAGCCTATTCCTCAAGAACAAGATCCAGCGGCGGCAGCTTTCGATTAAGCGCGCGTTCCCGGATGCTCTGGATCTGCTGCTGATCTGCGTCGAATCCGGCTTGTCGGTCGAGGCGGCCTTCCGCAAAGTCAGTGCGGAGGTCGGGTCGCGGTCAGTCATGCTTGCCGAAGAGCTCGCGCTGACGACGGCGGAATTATCCTATCTACCGGATCGCCGCCAGGCGTATGAGAACCTTGCGAAGCGCGTAGGTCTCGAAGGGGTGAGATCGGTGTGTCTTGCTTTGCAGCAATCGGAACGCTACGGGACGCCTCTCGGCACGACGATGCGGGTGCTGGCGCAGGACAATCGCGACATGCGCATGTCCGAAGCCGAGAAGCGGGCCGCGAGCCTGCCGCCGAAACTCACGGTGCCAATGATCTTGTTCTTCCTACCGGTGCTGTTTGTAGTCATTCTCGGTCCGGCCGTGATCCGCGTGATGGCGCTGCAGCACTAGGATGCGCCGCGTTAGCGGGCCGCGCCTACCGACAAGTGACAACGATCAGGTCGGGCCGCTCGTCGGGTGCACGTCCGGGTTCGGATTTCGAAGGACACTCCGGTGCGCGAGCAGTTGCCGCAGATAGGCAACATTGGCGGCGGCCTCATCCGGCGGTAAATCGGCGCGGGCGATGGCTTCGGCGTCCGCGAACTGGCCTTGCAGGCCGACCACGAGCGCGAGGTTCTGCCGCACGCGCGGATCGACCGGACGCCGTGCCGCCGCGCGGCGCAAGGTGGCCTCGGCCTTTCGGAGATTCTTCGAAAGCGCATAGGAAAGTCCGAGATTCGAGAGCACGGCAGCCTCATCCGGAACGGACTTGAGCGCGGTGAGGTAGTAGCGCTGCGCATCGGTATGACGGCCCATTTGGTCGAGCACAGCGCCCTGCGCGGACAGGATGCGCCAGTCGGGCTGGTCCGGCGAGTGAGCGCGGCCTAACACTTCTAGGGCTTGGTCATAAGCGCCGGCTTCGGCCAGTGCGCGCCCGTAGGCGCCGAGCACGGCCTTATCATGCGGGTTTTCGAGCGAAGCCCGCTCAAGGACGGCGACCGCCTGGGCGCGCTGTCCAGTTGCGCGCAGCGCCTGCGCGTAGTGCAGCGCCACGTCGAGGTTCGTCGGATTGGAGTGATATTGCCGCCCGTAGACTTCAACGTCGCGCCGCGAATCGTTGTCGGGGCGATCGGTCGCCGCGATCGGCAGCGAGCCGGTTGTATCGGTACTCTGAGTCGTCTGACATCCGGCCGTTGCCCCGGCAACGACAACGAGCAGGGCGGCCGAGGCCAACAAGCGTGCAGAGCAAGATCGGGTCGAACGCATCTCGATCGCTGCCAAAAGAAGCACCATGCCGCTGGGCGCGCCGTCGCCGCAGCGTCAGTCAGCAATAGACTGTTAACCCTAACGAGCGGTTAACGACAATAGGGCAAGACTCCGTAATTTCGGGGTCTTGGTGGGGAGGGTAGACACTTTTTCGGGTCCAGGTTAGACACTTACGTTCGCGTTTTGTCGCCCCTGAGCTTGGCTATGGCAGCTTTCGACAACGTGACTTGATCGGCCGCCGCCGTGTACCTCTCAATCTCTTTCAATGAGCGATGCCCGGAGATTGCCGCGATTTCCTTAGCCGATGATCCGCTTTCGGCCAGACGGCGCATGATCGCCTTGCGGAGGCCGTGTGGCACGCAGCGGCTCGGCAGGCCAGCTAGCTCCACCGCTTTTCGCATGAAGAGGGTGAGGGTTCCGCGTTGGATGGGACGGCCGTTGGCGTCGCCGATCAGGGTGACGCCTTTGGCGGGCGCGGCCTTGATCGCAGCCAGGAGCGCGGGATGTATGGGAATGGACAGCTCGGCGCCGGTCTTCTGCTGAATCACCCGGATCAGCCCGTCATACATGTCCGATCGGCGCATTTTGACAATGTCGCCTGCCCGCTGTCCGGTGTAGAGCAGCAGTGCAAATGCGAGCCGTTCCCGCGTTCCCAACGGCCATCGTCGCTCAAATTGGGCCAGCTCATCGTCCGTCCAGGTATGGCGGGTTCCCGTTCGATAAGCTTTGAGCCCCGTCACCGGGTTATCGAGCCGCAATTCGGTCTCGACCGCATATTGCATCAGTAATCGCAGTACCGCCCGGGTGATGTTTGCCATGGCCGGTTTGGCGGCCCCGATCTCCTCGACCATCTTCCGGGCGTCGCTGCGCCGTGCGTCCCGAACAAGCCGATGCCCATGCCGCTCGGTAATACGATCCAGCACGAGCTTGTAAAGCTTCTGCGATGACGGCTTGAGATTAGCGAACGCCGAGGACCGGCAGTAGTCAGCGATGAGCCTCGCGAAGGTTCCAGCCTTAGTCTGATCGACCACGGGCGCCGTCGCGCCGAATGCGGCCTGGTAGGCCAGCATGAACTCGGTCGTTCCCGGCTCGCCTTTCAGCGGTAGGTCCTTTTGCCCACGCCTGTGAAAGTATCGCCGTACGGTTCCATGCCGATCACAATAGACCTTGAGATATTTGAGCCGGAGCAATGTCATGAGTGCTCACCAGGAACCCAGGCGTCGTCAAATGAGTTCCGATGTCCCTGGTCATTATCGTCGGGCAGCGAATCGAAGGCCAGATCGAGGGCGTGTACGTCCCACAATTTTCTTCCGTCGATCCGCTTTGGCCCGGGCATGCGGCCGTCGCGTACGAGCTCGTCGAACTTGCTGGCGGAGACGCCGATGTACATCGCGGCCTCTATGCGCGAAAGGCCGCGGCGCGGGATTGGCCTGACGGCGGAGAGGGCGGTCGAGCGCGTCATTTACTCAGCCCGGCGCCACGCTGAGCCGAAGCGGCGTGTCTGGCTTAATCTCATCGTGTGGTGGAAACGTTGGGCGCGTCATTGTGCAGTAGCCTATTGGGCCGCCGCCTGCTTGCGTCGGCACGGATTTGGAATAGATGACCTCTCGTTTTTTGCTCAGGCCGTGCACCGAACCCGCGGCGAAGAAATCCCGCCGAGCTAATAGTCGACGGGATCTTTGCTCTCGAGCGCGAGTGATTTTTATTCGCTCGGGGCCAGCTTACGGATGTGAGCAATGAAACGGTTACGAGCACTCTTGCCCGCCCGCTTCTATGCACGACGGTGGTCTGTCGCCTCGGCAAAGGTGCGTTTCAAACCATTAAACTGCTTCCGCTCCTTCTTAGAGAGCTCAGGTTTCGATGCGCCCTTGGGCGTCGCAAGTTCGCGAACCTTGCGGACTTGGGCCTCCGGCGTCGGCTCCTTCGCAACTTTCAGCAGCGCCGCTCCATTATCGGCGAGGCCAACATCTCTGGCGGCCTCCTTGGCGACAGACGAAATCGCGGCGATCGTTTTAGATCGACGAATATTATCGCGCGAAACGCCGATCACCTTAGCAGCTTTGGTGACTCCTTTGTCATGCGGCTGATGACCGCCGGGGTGCGCATCTCGCGCGGCCCTTTTTGCTAGATTTTTCGCCATTCGCGCCTCGGATTCTGCGCGCTCGAGGGCCGTAAGATCGCCACGCTCGAGGTTCTCAGCGTCGTGCCAAATCCGCTGGTCAAGCTTGTCACCGCGCATCACAATCGCGTTGATGCGCTTCCACTCAAGTTTTTTCGCGGCCTCTAAACGATGACGGCCCGTAATGAGGCGAAAGCCATTCTTGATGGCACGGACACTGATCGGGTTGCGATGTCCGATCCCCTTCATCGATTTGGCGATGCTTTCAAGCTTCTCCTTGTTAATACTGCGCCATTTCTTTGGAACCCTCACATCCTCAACGCGGATTCTTACGACTTTAATCGACGAAGGTTTGGCGCTGGTCTGGCGATCAGCCGCGGCACCACCTTTATCGCGGTGTTTCTGGTCGGTCGCATGATCTACAGGCTTCGACTTTTTAATCGCACCCGTCATGTGCTTAGCAATTGTCGACATGATTATCTCCTTACGTTGATTGACCGCCTTAGCGGCATTGCCAGTTCGTAATTCGGAAATGAGATTCAGTATTTCTTGGGGGCGACAGCCCCCAATTTGCGATCTTAAAAATGACAACGTCGGCGCCGTTCGTTTAATATTTTTCAGTTCAAAAAAGTGCGTAACTGCGCCGCAATAGGAAATAGTGTTACCGAGCAGCAACCGTACTTTGCTGGCGTGCGCTCGATGGTTCAGCGGAAAGCGTAAAACGGGAATTTAAATTTTTTCCATAATTCGGCCTCCTGCGCGAATATCCGCGCCGCGGTGACCGATTTATTTATTGGATTTATTTATTTCGCCGATGCAAACGAATGTTGCTCGGTGACTGCAAAACATTATACCTCATCGGAGGGGCGTACGCAACCGGCAAACGTTGTAAAGAACAGCGGTTTCTTCTCAAAGAATCGCGATTCTTTACAACGAACATTTTCGCTCGCGGTTGCTGGTCGCCGCAGATTAATTGCGGCGTTCGAATTATCGAATTGGAAATTATTTTCCAGCGGTGGATTATCCGAATATTGCACTCGACAATGGATCAATCGGCCAGGCGATAATTGGCCGTTTTTCCTGTTTCATCGGTATAGGCAAGGCTGCGCAACTTGCGCAGCCTTGAGGAGGCAGTGTGGTTGGGCTCAATTTCTAATTCAAGGCGCAATATTCCAAGCGCCATCAGTCTAAGGGGGTAAGCGGTTTAATCTACCAATTCCGAAGGGCTCTTGGGGAGAAATAAAATATCTTCCCAGCGACACCTTCCACGCCTGATAGTTTTCGTCAGGTAGCCGACTACGTCCTTCATATTGCCTTCGATTGGGGCGAAATGGATGTTGCGCAGGGGCACTTTAATATAGGCGTGAGGCTTTCGCGCGACGTGGGATGCGAGCTCTTCTTTGCGCCTTGATTTTAGCGGAACTCCCAAAATGGCGTGCATATGGAGCCCATCATTTATCCTTACCTCCGCAAGACCGATTTTTTCGTGCTTGAAAACGGGGTAATCCGGTGCCGAAACCATGCGCGGCCTATTGTGCAATTGATAGATTGAATTTGGCTTCCTCACCACACGTCTAAGCATGGCCGAATAAAATCGGCATACCGAATCCTGCATGACCTTCAATTTGGTGGCTGGCTTACCAGGGAGTGATTGAAGGTGAATGTCACCAGATATGCATTCCAGCCGTCATATGTTACCCTGTCGTCCATTTCTCTGCTCCACCAGGAATTAACGGCTTCAACGAGTGCCACATCGTTTGAGTTCATCGATTTGAGTGTAGTCATTGTCTATTTCCTTTATTGATTGTGTATTGCATTGTGTTCCGTTGTTTTCCGCAAATTCCCATCGCATTCAAATCCCTCCCATCCATTTACGGAACGCTTATTCCGTATTGGGATCGCGCTTGAAGTGAAGTTCGGGACTTTCGGAGAGGAAGACGCCGGTAGGTCGAACGGTCACATTGTGAAATTACTTTACAACATCGTTTCGAGCGCACTCGCTCGCGGAAAACAGGTATCCTGACCGCTATTTATAATGCTGGAGCGGGATTGGTGCGTTGCTCACTTCGCGCATTATCGCTAGGTATTCGGCAGGCTTGGTTTCCGCAAAATACACGCCGTGGCAATTACCCATGATCCCCATGAGGTCGTGGATTATTCCATGAAAACCATCAAGCAGGGCGGGGTGGCTTTCGACGACGAAATCGTTTTGCCGCGGTCGTGGAGTGAACGTCAGAGAACAGCGCTCGAATTAAGCGCCAAGGACAGGGCAATTAAACACATTGCATCATCGACCAATGTTTCCGAAACAGTCGCAACCCAATATATGAGGCAAAATCATCCAAATATTAGACCTTCCGCCCATGGAATAAATTCACGCCGCGATCCCGCGAAAGTCACCATTTAATTTCTGCCTATAGAGAGCATCAGACGGATATCCAATTCATTAAAACCGTGGCCGCTCCTAATTATCGCGAGGACGGATTATTTTACCCCAGAACAATTCAGATCCAAGCTCCGTCACGTACCCCAAATATTGCCATTGTGGAGAATCGCGAAACGTTGCAAACAAATGGAGTTTCTTTGCAACGTTTGCCCATTGAGAATGCGCCTCAAATGTTGTACAATACGTACGATTGGCAAGCGTGATTTATTTGCGCCGCCGAAAAATCCAAGGACACATTAAATCAGCAGACGTATTTCCGCGTCCTCTCGCCTCGAGCGATGGGCCGCTGCAAATTCACATTTGATTTATTTGCGTATTAGTGTCCGCCGTCAGCACTCATGAGACAGATCGGGTGGGTTGAGGAAGGGAGGATTTCTGGCTCATCGTAGCCCTCTCAAGGAGCGAAGATGAGACAGAAATTCGTGCCGGGGAAAGAACCGG
>Ga0181530_10006805_pt1 | contig 11131 bp, 9 predicted proteins | sample PEATcosm2014_Bin_42_FD_119769 | JGI IMG/M metagenome (GOLD analysis project Ga0181530, IMG submission 119769) | Peatland microbial communities from MTU Mesocosm Facility, Houghton, MI, USA - PEATcosm2014_Bin10_60_metaG | ecosystem: Environmental > Terrestrial > Soil > Wetlands > Peat | place... | reverse complement strand
TCCGGCACAAACGGGGATTCTCCGCGGCGTGGCTGGCCAAGACCGTAGGGGTCAGCCGGCAGACGATCTACGCGATCGAGGCGGGCGTCTACGTTCCCAATACGGCGGTAGCGCTGCGCCTGGCCCACACGCTCGAGGTCAGCGTGGAGGACCTGTTCACGCTGCCGGGGAAATCCGCGGCGCCGGAGCTGCCTTGCGAGCAGGTTGTGCTGCTTCCCGGTTCCGACCCGCCCCAGCCGGGGCAGCCGGTGCAACTCTGCCGGGTTGAGAAACATCTGATGGCGTCGGCGCCGTCGGCGGTGCCCTGGTACTTCCCGGCCAGCGACGCAATTGTGACGAGCGAAGCGATGGATGGCCGGAAGACCAAGGTGCAGGTCTATCATGCGGAGGAGGACTTTCGGAATCGCATCCTGGTGGCCGGATGCGATCCGGGGATATCGGTGCTGGCGCGCCACGTTCGGGCGGCCGGGGTGGAGCTGGTTCTGGCCCATCGCAACAGCTCGCAGGCGCTGGAGCTGCTCAAACAGGGTTGCGTGCATATCGCGGGCACGCATCTGCGGGACGAAGCCACCGGGGAGTCGAATATCCCGGAGATCACCCGCATGTTTCCCAGGAATGCGGTCGCGGTGATTTCGTTCGCCGTGTGGGAGGAAGGCATCGTCACGGCGCGAGGCAATCCGAAGGGCATCCGCGGGATTGAAGATTTCAGCCGCAAAGACGTGCGCATGGTCAACCGGGAAAAGGGAGCCGGCAGCCGCATCCTGTTGGACTCGCATCTGGAGCGCCTGAGGATGGACGCGAGCAAGATTACCGGCTATCAATCGCTGGCCGCGGGACATCTGCCGGCGGCATGGCAGGTGCGAACGGGCGCGGCCGACTGCTGTATCGCGACGCGGGCTGCCGCGCGGGTATTCGGGCTGGGCTTCATACCGCTGGTGAGCGAGCGTTACGACCTGGCGATACGGCGCCGGCACCTGGAGCTGCCGGCCATCCAAGCTTTGTTGGATGCCCTGAACCGATCGAGCTTCCGGCGGGACCTGGAGAGTATGGGAGGCTACGACACACGGATGGCGGGCCAGCGGATGCTGTAGCGGGCATCGAGCGTGGAGAGCACCGCTATCCCCGTCCCCAACTGGAGAGGGCGGAGTGGTTCAGCTTGTGGACGTGCTGCGCTACACGGTTCGATTACTCGGCTTCGACGGCCGAGAGGAGCGGTTCGTTGATCCCATTTTCCAGGGTCGCCAAGAGATTCGACCCGTACTCGAAGCCTTTGTCGAAGGCTTGCAGGTTGAGCTTTTGGAGTGCGGGCGGGACGGAATCGGCCACGGCCTGGCGGAGGGCGTCGGGATCGAGGAGATTGGCGACGGCGCCGAAGAAACCGGTCATCACGATGTTGAGGACGACTTTGCGGCCGAGCTCCTCGGCCAGACGCGTGGCCGGGACGCCGTAGGCGCGCACCCCGGCGGGGTAGCGGTCGACGCGCACCAGCTCCCGCTCGATGATGAGGATGCCGCCGGGCTTGAGCTCGGGGGCGAAGCGGGTGTAGGCTTCCTGGGACATCACGACCAGGACATCGGGGCGGGTGATGTAGGGGTAGAGGATGGGCTCGCTGGAAAGAATCACCTGGGCGCTGGAGGAGCCCCCGCGGGCTTCGGGGCCGAAGCTCTGGGTCATGGTGGCGAAGGCGCCCTGAAAAATGGCGGCGGCTTTGCCGATGACCGAGGCGGCGAGGATCACGCCCTGGCCGCCGAAACCGGCGATGCGGATTTCGGTGAAAGGAACTTCTTTTAGCATTCGCTGCAGCATGATACCTCCGGAGCGGCGTAGCGGTCGCCTAGGGATTCGGTCATCTGGCCGCGCAGCAGCTCGAAATAATCGGGCCGGTCGCGATCCACGAATTTACCCACCACGATTTCGCCGTCTTTGGTGAGATCGCACTCGCTGGTGCGGGCGCCGTGGCGGATTTTGCTGGCTGCCTTGTAATACTTCATGGCGTCGAGGGCGTCGCCCATTTTGTTGCGCCGCTGGTAGAGGGTGGGGCAAGGGGAGATGACTTCGATGAAGCAGAAGCCTTTTTTATGGAGCACTTCTTCCATGGAGCGGCTGAGCTGCTTGACGTGGTAAGTGGTCCAGCGGGCTACATAGGCCGCGCCGGCGGCTTCGGCGAGACCCACCAGGTTGAAGGCCGGCTCGAAGACGCCGTAGGGGTTGGTGGCGCTGATGATTTTGCCGGGGGTGGTGGGCGCGGTCTGGCCGCCGGTCATGGCGTAGGTGAGGTTGTTGACGCAGATCACCTTGATATCCATGTTGCGGCGGGCGGCGTGAATGAAATGGTTGCCGCCGATGGCGAAGAGGTCGCCATCGCCGGAGTAAACCACCACCTGCAATTCGGGATTGGAGAGCTTCAGGCCGGTGGCGAAGGGGATGGCGCGGCCATGGGTGGTGTGGAAGGAATCGAGGCGCAAGTAACCGGCCACGCGGCCGGTGCAGCCGATGCCGGAGACGATGGCGACTTTATCGAGATCGGCTTTGGAATCGAGCAGGGCGCGCGTGAAACAGTTGACGGTGGTGCCGATGCCGCATCCGGCGCACCAGATGTGGGGCATGCGGTCCATGCGCAGGAAGGGTTCGACGGGGTTTCGCGCGTCGGCCGGAATTTCGTAGGGGATTTCGAGAGTGGTTTCGTTCATCGCGCGGCCTCCTCGATGGCATGGAGAATGGTTTCGGGCTGATGCACGGTACCGCCGGCGTGCGACACGAGAATGACTTTGGCCTGGCCGGCGGCGGCGCGCTCGACTTCGTGGACCATCTGGCCGAGGTTGAGCTCGGGAACGACGAAGGCTTTGACGCGTCCGGCCAGTTCGGCGATGCGCTGGGAGGGGAACGGCCAGGCGGAAATGAGGCGGAACTTGCCGGCGCGAATGCCTTTCTGGCGCGCCAGGCGGAGCGCGCGCTGGGCCACGCGGGAGGTGATCCCGTAGGAGACCACCACCACTTCGGCGTCGTCCAGATACTCGGTCTCGCAAAGCGCGCGGCCATTCGAGAGCGGCGCGAGCTTGTCCTGCAGGCGGCGCACCAGGCGGTCCTGCGTTTCGACGGTCATGCTGGGATAGCCCCGCTCATCGTGGGTGAGGCCGGTGACGTGGAAGCGGTAGCCGTCGCCGGCTTTGACCATGTCGGGAACCTGGTCGGCCTGGGGCTGGAACGGGCGAAAGTCTTCAGGCGACTGCCTGGTGAAGCGTCGCGGGGTGATGTCGATTTTGTCGGGCTCGGGGATGACCACTTTTTCGGTCATGTGGCCGACGCATTCATCGAGCATCAGCATGACGGGGACGCGGAACTCCTCGGCCAGGTTGAAAGCGGTGATGGTGAGGTCGAAGCATTCCTGGGGGGAATTGGGGCAGAGGGCGATGATGGCGTAATCGCCGTGCGATCCCCATCTGGCCTGCATCATGTCGGCTTGGGCGGGGAGGGTCGGCAAGCCGGTGGAGGGACCGCCGCGCTGCACGTTGACGAAGACGCAAGGGGTTTCCGTCATGGCGGCATAGCCGATGTGCTCCATCATGAGGGAAAAGCCGGGGCCGGAAGTGACGGTGAAAGCCTTGGCGCCACCCCAGACGGCGCCCTGGATCGCGATGGAAGCGGCCAGTTCGTCTTCCATTTGAATAAAGATCCCACCGACGGTGGGAATTCTCAAGGCGAAGCGTTCGACGACCTCGGTGGACGGGGTAATGGGGTAACCTGCGGAAAATCGCGCACCAGCGGCGAGAGTTCCCTCACAGCAAGCGTGGTCACCGTCGAGAAAATGGACACCCGTAAGGACGCCTTTAGGATCTGCGTGCATAGCGCCCTCCAAAGATAGCGAAATCCGGGCAGTACATACCGCACAAGTCGCAGCCGCTGCACTTCTCGGCATCTACAACATTCGGTGGATGATAGCCTTTGGAATTATAAGCGGAGGAAAGAGAAAGCACTTTAGTGGGGCAGAATTCAACGCAGAATCCGCAGCCTTTACAGCGTTCCACGGTTATGGCAACGAAGCCCTTCGCCATCGAGACCCTCCTGTATGAGTCAGTTCATACTCTGCACATGGAATGCCAAGACGGATATTCAGGGTACAAATACTGTTGTTCGAAAGAAAAGGCAAAGATTTTCACCGCTGAGGCGCGGAGACGCGGAGAAGAAGAGGGATGCGAAGATAAAGTCAAAACCTGAGGGAACGGAGGGGGCGGAGGCATTGCTGGCGGAACTTCGGCAGGCGGGACTTCGGGAGGGAGCGTGCTACGAAAGTCCTTGTTTTCCCTCCGCGCCTCTGCGTCTCGGCGGTGAACTTGTTTTTCTGGCTGGGGCGGAGACATCGCTGGCGGAACTTCGGCAGGCGGGACTTCGGGAGGAGCGTGCTACGAAAGTCCTTGTTTTTCCTCCGCGCCTCTGCGCCCCGGCGGTGAATTTGGTTTTCTGGCTGGGGCGGAGGCATTGCTGGCGGAACTTCGGCAGGCGGGACTTCGGGAGGAGTGTGCTACGAAAGTCCTTGTTTTCCCTCCGCGCCTCTGCGCCCGGGCGGTGAACTTGTTTTTTGTTGAGTGCAAAGCTGGTAGTTTCAAAGGATGGACCTGGCAATTCAAGCGGCGGATGTGCGGGCCGCGGCGGAGCGCATCCGGCCGCTGGCGCGGAAGACTCCGGTGCTGACTTCGGCGGCCTTCGACGAAGAGGCGGGGCGGCGCGTCTTCTTCAAATGCGAGAACCTGCAGCGGGGCGGAGCGTTCAAAATTCGCGGAGCGTCGAATTTGATTTTGTCGCTGCCCAAGGCGGCGCTGGAGCGCGGGATCGTGACGTACTCTTCGGGGAACCACGCGCAGGCGGTGGCGATCGCGGCGCGGTACGTGGGGGCGGTGGCGACCATCGTGATGCCGGAGGACGCGCCGCGCTCGAAGATGCAGGCGACGCGCGCGCAGGGCGCCAAGATTGTCACCTACAACCGCTTCAACGAAAGCCGCGAAGCGATTGCGGCGGGGATTCTGAAGGAGAGCGGAGCCACGCTGGTGCCGCCGTTCGACCACCCCATGATCATGGCGGGGCAAGGCACGGCGGCGCTGGAGCTGCTGGAGGAGACGGGCGCGCTGCAGGCGGTGGTGACGCCGGTGGGCGGCGGCGGACTGCTGGCGGGGACGGCGACCATCGCCAAAGAGATGCAGCCGGGGATTCGCGTGTTCGGCAGCGAGCCCGAAGGAGCCAACGATACTTTTCTTTCCATGATGGCGGGTGAGCGGGTAGCGGTGCCGCACCCGGATACCATCGCGGACGGGCTGCGCGCGCCGAAACCGGGCGAGCTGACGTTTCCGGTGGTGAAACGGTGGGTGGAGCGGATTGTGCTGGTGAGCGACGATGAGATCCGCGCGGCGGTGAAGTTCTTGCTCTTGCATTTGAAGATATTGGTGGAACCGAGCGGGGCGGTGCCGGCGGCGGCGGTTTTGTTTGGGAAGCTGCCCAAGGAAGTGGGGAGCGTGGGGGTGGTGATTTCGGGCGGGAACGTGGATTGGGAGGAGTTGGTGAAGTTTTGAGGCCGGCTGAAGCCGGCGTTACCGCACTACGATGTTGACGAGTTTGTCGGGGACGGTGATTCGTTTGACGATTTGTCTGCCGGCGATGTAGGGTTGCAGCTTTTCGTCGGCCAGCGCCAGACGTTCAAGCTCCTCTTTTGGCGCGCCGAAGGGGGCGTAGATGCGGGCGCGGAGCTTGCCGTTGACCTGCACGACGATTTCGGCTTCCTCTTCGCGGGCTAACTCGGGATCGAACTGGGGCCAGCTCTGGCGGAAGACGGGGCCATCCTTGCCGAGCTCTTCCCAGATTTCCTGCGCCAGATACGGCGCGAAGGGGGCCAGCAGAAGCGCGAGCTTCTCGTTCACTTGCGCGAGGACTTTGGCGCCGAGACCAGACTCTTCGGCATAGAGCACATTGACCAGTTCCATGACGCCGGCGATGCAGGTGTTGAAGTGCCAGCGGGTCTCGAAATCCTCGGTGATTTTGCGAATGGTCTGGTGAAGCTTGCGTGACACTTTGCGATCGCCGGCGCCGTTCGGTTGCGCGCCGGAATTGCTGGTGCGGGTGACGAAGCGGTAGACGCGGCCAAGGAAGCGGTAGATGCCTTCGGCGCCTTCGAAGCGCCAATCGACTTCCTTTTCGGGCGGGGCGGCGAACAGGACGAACATGCGGGCGGTATCGGCGCCGAAGCGTTCGGCGAGCATGTCGGCTCCCACCACGTTGCCCTTGGACTTGGACATTTTGGCGCCTTCGGCGATCACCATGCCTTGGGTGAAGAGGCGGCGGGCGGGCTCGCTATTTTGGATGAGGCCGAGATCGCGCATCATCTTGGTGAAGAAGCGCGAGTAGATGAGGTGCAGAATGGCGTGTTCGACGCCGCCGATGTACTGATCGATCTCGAACCAGTAGGCGATCCTGGCGGAGTCGAAGGGTGCTTCGGCATTGTGCGCATCGCAATAGCGGTAGAAATACCAGGAGCTATCGATGAAGGTGTCCATGGTATCGGTTTCGCGGCGGGCTGCGCCGCCGCAGCGGGGGCAGGAGACGTTGACGAACGCGGGAACGTTTTCCAGCGGGGAGCGGCCGGTGCCGGTAATTTCGATGCGGTCGGGAAGAACCACGGGGAGTTGGGAATCGGGAACGGGGACGATGCCGCAAGCAGGGCAGTGGATGACGGGGATGGGGGTGCCCCAGTAGCGCTGGCGGGAGATGCCCCAATCCTTGATGCGGTACGTAATGGCGGCTTTGCCGAAGCCATGCTGTTGGGCGTGAGCGGCCATTTGGCGGCGCGCTTCGGCGCTGGCAAGACCGCTCCAGGGACCGGAGTTTTCGACGATGCCGTAATCGGTGAAGGCTTGGGTCATGCCGGGTTCGACGGCGAGCGAGCCATCGGCGGGGCGGATGACGGGGCGGATTGAGATATCGTACTTGCGGCAGAATTCGAAATCGCGCTCGTCGTGCGCGGGCACGGCCATGACGGCGCCGGTGCCGTAGCCCATGAGGACGAAATTGCCGATCCAGATGGGGACCCGCTCGTCGCTATAAGGGTTGACGGCGTAATGGCCGGTGAAGAAGCCTTCCTTTTCCACTTCGCCGGGGCCTTGACTGGCGCGCGCGTCCACCATGGCTTTGGCGCGGGCTTTGCCGGCGGCATCGAGGAGGCCGGCGGCGATGGGATGCTCGGGGGCGGCGATCACGCAGGTGGCGCCGTAGATGGTATCGACGCGCGTGGTGAAGACGCGCAGCGGTTCGCCATTTTCGACCAGCTTGAAATCGATCTCGGCGCCTTCGGAGCGGCCGATCCAGTTGCGCTGCATGGTAAGGACGCGCTCGGGCCAGCCGCTTTCGAGCTGGCGCATGTCGTCGAGGAGCTGTTCGGCATAGGCGGTGATTTTGAGGAACCACTGTTCCAGCGCGCGCTGTTCGACGGGCGTGTCTTCGTGGCGCCAGCAGCAGCCTTCGACCACCTGCTCGTTGGCGAGGACGGTGGCGCACCTGGGGCACCAGTTGACGAGGGCCTCTTTGCGATAGGCGAGGCCGCGCTCCAGCATGCGGAGGAAGAACCACTGGTTCCAGCGATAGTATTCGGGCTCGCAGGTGGAGATTTCGCGGTCCCAATCGTAGCTGAAGGCGAAGCGGCGATGGGTTTTTTTCATGGCCGCGATGTTTTGCTGGGTCCATTCGCGGGGCGGGCGCTGGTTGGCGATGGCGGCGTTTTCGGCGGGGAGGCCGAAGGCGTCCCAACCCATGGGATGGAGAACGTTGAAGCCGCGCATCCATTTATAACGGGCCAGGGCGTCGCCGATGGAGTAGTTGCGGATGTGGCCGATGTGGAGGGTGCCGCTGGGGTAGGGCAGCATTTCGAGGACGTAGAACTTGGGCTTGGAGGAGTTCTCTTCGGCTTTGTAAAAGCCGGCGGATTGCCAGCGGTCGTGCCACTTGAGCTCGATCTGGTTATGGTCGTAGGGCTTCTCGGGCATAAGGTTTACTTTTCAGGGGGTGAAGTTCTATGGTAGCTCAGCGAAGTGCACGGTTTCGCCACGCCCGGAAAGAGGAGAGGCGCACTGCGCCGCGGGCTGGCGCGCGGCTGGCGCGCAATGGGGAACTTCCGGGTCATGCTGCCGCTGCAATCGAAGATGAGGCCGAGAGTGATGGGCTGGCCGGCGGCGGGGATGAGCGAGGCAGTAAAACGATAGGCGGAGTGCGCATGTGAGTCTGGGCTCCTCTATCCGCCGGCCATCCGTGACGGGGTCCTGTCCAGCGTTTGCGGCGGCGCGCCGAATTACTTTGGTCGAAGCGGCTGCCTTTTCTTCAACACGCGGTGTTCCGATGTGTGGGTGCGCGCTGCAAGCGCTTCAAAGTGTTCAGATTGCGACGATCGTCGCCGGGTTTGGATACGGGTGTTTCCAGAATGAAGGGCTTGCAGCGCAATTTGGGGTGGGTAAGGATGCGGCGGAAGGCATCCAGGCCGATGTGACCTTGGCCGATGTTGGCGTGACGATCGACACGCGAGCCGAGGGGAGTTTTGGAATCGTTGGCGTGAATGACGTGGATGTTGGCGAGCCCCAGCACCGCGGAAGCGCTTTTGAGAGTGGCGCGGAAACCGGCGGCCGTGGCGATATCGAAGCCGGCGGCGAGCAGATGGCAGGTATCGAGGCAGTAGCCGATGGGGAGGCCGGTGAGGCCGCCCGAAAGTTCACGGATGGATTGGAGCTCTTCGAAGCGGCTGCCGATGTGGGCGCCGGAGCCGGCGGTATTTTCCAGGAGCAGGGTGACGCCACGGATGTTCAGGCCGTGGACGGATTCGCGGAGGGCCAGGGCGAAGGATGCGACGCCTTCGTCGACGGATCGGCCGCGATGGTTGCCGGGATGGAGGACGAGGTAGTCGGCGCCGATGAGGGAGGCGCGTTCGAGTTCGCCGCGAAAGGAGGCAATAGACTTTGCCCGGATGATGGGGTCGATGGAGGCGAGATTGACAAGATAGTTGACATGAATGACAAGCGGGTTGAGATCGAAGCGTTCGCGGGCGGCGCGGAGCAGTTTGACCTGTTGAGGATCGGGTGGGCGGGCGCGCCACATGCGCGGGCTGGCGGAGAAGATCTGAAAGGTGTTGGCGCTGAGCCCGGCCGCGGTTAAGGCGGCGGTTTCGAGCGAGCCGTGGATGGAGGTGTGGATGCCTAGACGCACAATTTAGAAGATTCACCGCGAAGGCGCCGGGGCGCGAACAAAACGCGAAAGAACCCGCGGAGCAGGCGCACTGCGCCGGGAAAACCGTATTACTGGTAGAGCGAGATGGTGGTTTGCATGTCCAGGCTTGGCGGCCGCAGGGATGGATCCGCGTACTCCTGCGCGGTTGCGGGGCCTTCCCAAGCTACGGGGTATTCCCGCAGGCATTCTTGACAGACATAACGGCCATGAATCGGCCACATCGCACGGGTGTGCATTTTCCTACACCAAAGCTCAGAGAAATAGTTCCACATACCGCTCCCTTGACGCCTCCGAAAGACTAACCACAGAGTAGTTAGCAATTTGGGTGCCAGATTTTTCTGTTGCACAATTCTCATTCAAGCATATAATTTAATCATTCGTTTGAAACATATGCTTGATACGCGTCAAAAGATCTTGGACACCGCGGAGCGGCTCTTCGGGGAGCAGGGGTATGCGGCAACTTCGCTGCGCCAGATCATTGGGGAAGCGGGGGTAAACGTGGCCTCGATTCACTACCATTTCGGATCCAAGGAAGAGTTGTTGGACGAAGTGGTAATGCGCAAGGCGGGGCCGGTAAACGAGCGGCGGCTCGAAATACTGGACCGCCTGGAAGCGAGCGGAGGAGTTCCGGGTGTGGAAGAAGTGCTGGGCGCGTTTTTTCAGCCGATGGCGGAGGCGGCGGGACAGAATCGGCGCTTCGTGGCGATGATGGGGCGATTGATCTCCGAAGGGATGATTCAGGGAATTGTGCAGAAGCATTTTGCCACCGTAACTGCCCGCATATCGGCAGCTTTGCAGCGGGCGCTGCCGGAGTTGCCGCCCGAGGAATTCATGCTGCGAATGCATTTCACGATTGGGGCGATGGCGCACAGCGTGTGTGGCGGAATGGACTGGACGGGAGCTGGCGGGGGGCCGGCGGACCTGGGGCGGCGCATCGAGCGGCTGGTGACGTTTGCGGCGGGCGGATTTCGCGCTCCGGCAACGGCGACAACGAAAATCGAGGAGAAGTAGATGAAGATTGCTTGGGTATTACTGGCGGCGCCGCTTTGTGTTTGGGGCGCGGACGATGGAGCGGGGCGGGCGCCGCTGGAGCTGAGCTTGCGCCGGGCGGTGGAGATTGCGGTTTCGCGGGAAGGAAACAGCAACGTGCAACTGGCGGGCGAGGCGCTCAAGCAGGCGCAGGAACGAAGCCTGGAGACGCGCGCCAGCTTGCTGCCGGATGTGGAGAGCTCGGTGACCTACGAAAACCGCACCGAGAACCTGGCGGCGATGGGGGTGCAGATCAAGATTCCGGCGTTTCTGGGATTCAGCATTCCCGAGTTCGTGGGGCCGTTCAACACGCTGGACGCGCGGGTAACGGGGACGCAGAGCGTCTTCGATTTCAGCGCCATCCAGCGCTGGCGGGCGTCGCGCGTGGGGGTGATGGCGGCCAGGCAGGACGTGGAGAACACCGGGGAACAAGTGGCGGCGCAGGTGGCGCGGGCATACCTGGCGGCGGTGAAGGCGGATACGGACGTGGAGACGGCGCAAGCCAATGTGGAGCTTTCGCAAGCGCTGTTGAAGCAATCGGAAAACGAAAAAGAGGCGGGGACGGGCACGGGGATTGAGATCACGCGCGCCAAGGTGCAGCTTGCCAACGACCGGCAGCGGCTGGTGGAGGCGCAGAACGCGCGGCGAAGCGCGCACCTGCGGCTGCTGCGGGCGGCGAACCTGAGGCTGGACACGGAATTGAAGCTGACCGACCGGATGGGTTACGTGCCGGTGGATGCGGTGACGCTGGAACAGGCGCGGGCGGCGGCGCTGGCGGAGCGGCCGGATTACAAAGCGCAGCGGGAGCGCGAGGCCAATGCGCGGCTATCGGCGACGGCCACCAAGATGGAGC
>Ga0181530_10006794_pt1 | contig 11138 bp, 6 predicted proteins | sample PEATcosm2014_Bin_42_FD_119769 | JGI IMG/M metagenome (GOLD analysis project Ga0181530, IMG submission 119769) | Peatland microbial communities from MTU Mesocosm Facility, Houghton, MI, USA - PEATcosm2014_Bin10_60_metaG | ecosystem: Environmental > Terrestrial > Soil > Wetlands > Peat | place... | reverse complement strand
TGGCATCGCCAACGTCACCATTTTGCCCAGCGGCGCGACGGCCGATCGCGTGACAGCTTTCGATACCGGGCCCGGCAACATGGTCGTGGATCAACTGGTGGAGCGGATGACCGGAGGCAGCAAACGCTTCGACCAGAATGGCGCCATCGCCGCGCGCGGCCACATCGTTCGCCCGCTTCTCGATTCACTCCTGACGGACCCGTACTTCCGCGCGAAACCACCCAAGACGGCCGGGCGTGAGCAATACGGCGCGGCGTTCGTCGACAAACTCGTCGGCACGAGCGCGCCGATGGAAGACCTGATCGCGACCGCGACCGCATTTACGGCGGCTTCGATCACCGCGGGGATTACGCGCTTTGGGCCCGCCACCGAAGAGTTGATTGTCTCCGGCGGCGGCACGCACAACCGCCAGCTGATGGCGCAAATTGCTGCCTTTCTGCCCGGGCGCCGTATCAGTACAACCGCCCAATTCGGCATCGACCCCGATGCGAAGGAAGCCATCGCGTTCGCGATTCTGGCGCATCGCACATGGCGCCGCGAGACAGGAAACCTTCCCGGTGCGACTGGCGCGCGCAAAGCGGTCGTCCTCGGAAAAATAAGTTTCTGAGCTTTTGTCCGGGTCTTCACAGTAGAATGGCGGATTGACTCCCCAAGCCGAAACCGCTCCGCCGCAGCCGCCGCGCGTATCGGTCGTAATCGTCTCGTTCAATCGCGCCGCCGCGCTTCGCCGGAGCCTCGAAACGCTCGGTCAAACCCACCAGATTGTCGTCGTGGACAACGGTTCGGCGGACGACACCCCATTGATTGAAGAAGAATTTCCCGCCGTCCGGTTCCGGCGCCTGCCCCGGAACTTCGGCCTTACGAAGGCGCTGAATATCGGACTGCGCGTAGCCGAGGGCGAATACATTCTCTGCCTGCACGACGACACGCGCATCTCCGCCGACGCGGTGACGAAGCTGGCCGATTATCTCGAAGCGCATCCCGAAGTGGGCGCGGTGAGTCCCCTGCTGACCGATGAATCCGGCGCGCCCGCGCCCCAGGTGCGCGCATTGCCGTCGCCTGCTGCGCCCGATATGGCATTTCAACCAGCTCCGGCAGGCGAGGAGATTACGGTCGCGTGCGTGAGCGGCGCCGCCATCATGTTCCGCGAATTTGTCCTTCACTCGCTGCGCCAGATCGACGAGCGCTACGGCAACTTTGGAAGCGACATCGAACTCTGCGCGCAGTTGGGGCGGGCTTCGAAGAAGATCGTGGTGCTGCGCTCGGTCACCGCGATCCATGAATCGGACCCATCGCCTATGTTTTCAAATGTGCTCGCCGGCGACCGTGTGGCGGGCCTCGCGCTATTTCTGGGCAAGCATCACGGGTTCTTCAGCGGGCTGGTCTACCGACTGAAAGTTGCGCTTTCAGCGCTCTTCACCCTCCGGTTCCAGGTACTGGCCGGGGCTCTCTCCGGGCAAAAGATCGACGGAACCCGCTAAAATCAAGACATATGAACCCGCTGTGGTGGGTGGTGTGGTCCGCAATCTGTTCGGTGGGCACCGGTCTGCTGGTCTACTTCATCATGCAGTCGCGCATGGAGGTGCTTCTCTCGAAGCAGCGCGAGGAACTGGCCGAGGCTCGGGCGTACCTCGCCGCACAGAAAGAATCGCTGCAGAGCTCGCTGCAGAACGTCACCGAGTCCACACGCCGCCAGGCGATGGACGACTTCCTGGCGGACATCCGCATCGAAGAGCGCCACTACACGCGCGAGCACAAGATGCTGTTCCTGACCAGGAAGAGCCTGGTGCGTCAGGAGCGCATCTTCTTCCGTAACATCCCGCTCTCCAACTGGATCGAGCAGGAGATGCCGATTCACGAAGGCGTGGACGTCGACAAACTGGCGCAGTCGATGTCGATCTTCGCGGGCGCCGCCCTGCTGGACGAACCGGCAGAGACGGTGCGCCGGCTGCTGCGATAGCCCGGTTTCACACGCGCCTTCCCTTCCGCAAAGTGCCTTCGGGGCACAGGGAGTGATTTCGAGTGACAGAATGCCGGCCCTGCCTGATGCCTCGCGCACCCGCAAGTCCAGCGGGGGCAATCAGACGAAACCACAGGCCCGCAACGGCACGTCTCATGCCCTTGTTATACTCTTGATTCAGCCTCTTTTAACTCTCTTAAGATGAACTTTTTCCGGGCCGTCATCGCGATGGCCGGGCTAGCGGCAGTTTGCGCTTCCGGTCAAACACAAACTCCAGCATTTTCCACCGGTCAGGCCGCTCGCCTCGTCATCGGCCAGAAAACGTTTACGACGGCCGATTTCGGCGCGACTAACACGCTGATCGGATCGCCGGCGGGTGTGGCTTACGCGAACGGAACTCTTTGGGTTGTCGACGCCGACCGTCTCGGGGCAACCCCCAGCAACAACCGCGTCTTGCGCTTCAGCGACACGAGCACTTATCCGAGTCCTGCGGAAGATCCCACCGTATTCGGCTCGACCTGCGGGGTTTGCCGCGGACAGGCGAGCCTCGTGCTCGGCCAGCCCGATTTCGTCAGCTCCGACGAGAGCAACGGGCCCTCCGGAATGCGCAATCCCACCGGCATCGCGACCGACGGCACCGTGCTGGTGGTGGCCGATACGGACAACAACCGCGTCCTGATCTGGCTCACGCTTCCAACAGTGAACGGGCAGCCGGCCGACGTCGTTGTTGGCCAGCCCAATTTCACGCAGGTAACCACTTCGGTGCCGCCCACGGCCACTTCACTGCGCGGACCCGAAGGCGTGTGGGTCGCCAACGGCAAACTCTATATAGCCGACACGCAGGACAACCGCATTCTCATTTACAATAAAATCCCCACCACAAACGGCGTGGCCGCCGATGTGGTCATCGGGCAACCCAATCTCACCACCTTCGTTCAGACCGATCTGACAAAAGCCACCGGGAATCCAACCGCGGCGAATATGCAGGATCCGGTCTCGGTAACGACCGACGGACAGCGTATGTACGTGGCCGACCTTGGACAGAACCGCGTTCTGATTTACAACAAGATTCCGACAACGAACGGCGCATCCGCCGACGTTGCAGTGGGCCAGCCCGATCTGACGGATTCGATTCCAAACTACGTCTATGTAGGCCCCTCGTACCCTAACAGCCCTGTCATAGACGCGGACGGCAATCCGGAGGGATTGACGCCCGAACTCTGCCAGTCGAACGGCACCGACAGCGATGGCACGCTTCTGTGGCCGGCCCGCTGCGCCGCGACCCTTTCCTTCCCCCGCTACGCATTCTCGGACGGCACCCGGCTCTTCATCTCCGACGGCGGCAACGACCGCATTCTCGTTTTCAACACGATTCCGACGGCGAGCGGGACGCGCGCCGACATCATTCTGGGTGAGCCGGACGAGTTCAGCGACAACACCGATCAGAACCCGGATGGCACGGACGCATTTCAGACGCCGGCCGGTTTCGTCTGGGACGGCGCGAACCAGAATCTGTACGTGAGCGATACGTTCAACCGTCGCGTGGTGGTCTTCAGCCCGGGCATTGACAACATCCCGCTCGGGAACGTACGCAATGCGGCCAGCCTGAATATTTACGCGATCGGCAGCGTCGTCATCACCGGGGCCATCAGTGCCAAAGATGTGGTCACGATCGCGATCAACAACACTAGTTGCACATCCGGAAGCACAAGTGCCGGTTGTTATAACTACACAGTCGTCGCGGCCGATACGCTGACGACCATTACTGACAATCTGGTGAACCTGATTAACAAGGCGCCGGATCCAAACGTGATCGCATCGGCGGACAATACGACGGACACTCTGATCCTCACGGCTATTCAGGCCGGGAGCGTCGGCACCAATATTACTTACTCGGCGATCGTTTCAGCGAATGCGCAGGTGACAGCTACCGCTGCCGGCACAAATCTGAGCCTTTATCTGGAGAACCCGACCAGTATTGCGCCTGGCACGGCGGTCGTGATCTACGGGCAGAATCTGTGCGATTCGACCGCCACCGGGGATCTCACGCAAACATTCCTGCCGTTCACGCTGGCAAACTGCCAGGTCTATGCGGATGGCGTGCGCATTCCGCTGTTGTACGTTTCACCCACGCAGGTCAACGCACAAATTCCGTGGTACGTGGGCGACCGGACCAGCATCAGCCTGTATGTGAGGACAATCCATGCGGATGGATCCATAACGGCGACGACTAACGTGCCTGTGACGATCCCGCCGCAGAATCCGGGTATCTTCGCGCAAAATGGAACCGATCCGCGGCCGGGCCTCATATTTCACGGGTCCAGCTACGCGACCGATACCGTGCTGATCAACGGCGTGATCCTTGCCGGAGATATCGGCACGATCACGGTCGGGAGCGCCACTTATTCCTACACGGTACAAAGCACCGATACGCTGGATTCGGTTGAAAACGCCCTGATCACTCTGATCAACAGCGAGCATGATCCGAATGTAGTGGCGTCGGCGGCCGATGAAAACAATGTCATCGTGCTCACGTCTCTGCTGCCGGGTCCGGCGGGCGAAGGCACAGCCATCACGGCCGCCGTGAGCGGCAGCAACGCGACGCCGGGTCTGGTCCTGACCGCAAGTAATGCCACGATGTGCTGCGACAACATTCAGGGCGCGCCGGTCACGAACGCCAATCCGGCGGCGCCGGGAGAGATTCTCTATCTGCTGGCCACTGGCCTCGGAGTAACGAGTCAGAACGATGTCGACACCGGGCAGGTTTTCCAGTCGACAGTGCTGCATCCGCCTGCCTATCCTGTCGACGACGTTCAGGTCGGCGCCTCAACGGCGAACCTGATAAGCAGTTCTCTGGTGCCGGGGACAGTGGGCGTTTACTGGGTGCAGTTTCAACTTCCCACCGGACTGGGGAACGACTCGTCCACGCAGATGCATATCTCACAGCAGGCCAACGTCAGTAATATCGTCACCTTTCCGGTAGTGACTCCGGTCGCCAACACAAGTCCGGTTCCGTCGATTCCGGCGGTAAGACGCCCGCGAGGGTTGGCGCCGAACACGAAGACGAAATAGTCCGCGTGTGGCAGAAGGCCTGAAACAACCGCTCCCTTACGGTCACGGCTCCGCCGGATCAGCGTCAGACTGAGCCGCGACCGTAAGGAAGTCGGTTTTTCAGAACACGATCCGGAACGCGATCTCGAAACCGCGTGCGTTGGTGCCGTATGGATAAGAGACCGCCGCCGCGCCCGTGCCCGCTCCGGGCACCGCTCTGACAATACCGGCGCTCGCCGTATATGCAACCGTATTCAGCCCCGTGATCCACTGCGAATTGAATGCGTTGAATGCATCGAACATCAGTAAACCGCGGACCCGCTCTGTAATGGGCACCGCGCGCGCGAGCCGCACGTCCAGGTTGCGTTCGGTGCCAGTCTGATAGGCGTCCACGGGCAGGAAGGGGACGCGTTGGGAGCCGCCCGAGCCGTCCATCGTATTGGCGAACAGGGGCGTGACACTCGACACCGCCAGTTCATCGGCCGCTACCGTGGCCGTGACCGGGTGGCCTGAAGCCATCGTAAGAATCGGAGAAACCTGCCAGCCATTGACCAGATAACGCGCGAAGAACGATTTGCTCCGGACCAGTTCCGGTTGCCAGACAGCGCTCAGAACAAAGCGCTGCCGCTGATCGGTCGGAGAGCTGGCGTGGTTGGATGTAAAACCCGCGGTGTTGGATTCGGTCACGGAAATGCCTCCCGCAATAGGCAACCCGTATGTGTTGTCGAAGGCGTGCGACCAGGTATAGGAGGCCTGGAACATCAGTCCGCGGGACATTTGCCGGCGCACTTCCAGTGACGCCGCGTCGTACCGGGCAGTGCCGCCGTTTCCCACCTGGTACACATGCGAGTAAGTCGAGTTATTCAAGGCCGTATACACCGGCATCACAAATGTGCCGGTCCTGGCGCCACTGGTGTTTTCGATCGTGTAGGTGATGGCTTCGTTAGGAACGGCAAGCGTATAGGTGGGAGCGGCAAGGTTATAGTCGGTCGCCGTAAGTAATCTGAAAGCGCGGGAGTCGATCACGCTGGCGGTAACCGTCGTGTTGGAATCCAGCCGGCGCTCCGCGGCAAGGCTGACCTGCTGCGTATGCGGATTGGGCAGTTTGTTGGCCGCAAACATGACGTCCTCCGCACCTGAGGGAATCGAGTTGCCGGACCCGGAGCCGGAGACGGTGCAAATTCCGTAATTGCAGGTTGGAAGGGCATTCACCACCGAACCTGCGGAGATACTGGCGGACACGGGGATCCCGGCCGGGAAGGTCGGAGCGCCGGCCAGCGACGGGCTGATCGCGAGATTCGCCTGGGACTGAGCATTACCCAGATAGAGCGCGTCCAGAAGCTGGCCGGCGAACGGTTGGAAAAAGAATCCATATCCCAACCGGACCACCGTCTTGTCGTTCACTTTGTAAGCTATGCCGGCGCGCGGCGCCAGATCCAGCTTCGGCTTCGGGATGGAGGCCGTTTGGCCGTAGGCCGAATTGGACTGCACGGGTTGAGGCATCAGGGGCAAATCCCAGCGCAGTCCGACCATAACGGTCAGATTCGGTGTAGCTCTCCATGTGTCCTGCCCGTAAACGTCGACTTCTCCAAGCGGGAAGTGGCGGGCGGGCAGGCCCAGGCTCTGCGTGAGAAGCGAATAATCTTTCCCCGTGGTGGAAGACAGGTCGGTGGCGAAATTGGTCAGCGATGCGAAATCGAACTGGGGTGCGCTGGCCAGTGAGTTGGCATAGAACCTGGTCGTCGATGCGTCGGCGCCGAACTGGAAAGTATGGTCCCCGAGGGGTGCCGTATAGTTGTCCACCAGCTGGTAGCGGCGCTCGTCAACCAGTTTCGAATTCGGCGTCGGATCGCCAACGGTTACGCCCGCCACGGAAATACCGACAGCGCCCGTCGAAAGATCGGGAATCGCGGAAGGTTGGGAGATGTGGTACTGCGATTCGGCGATCCGAAATTCGTTGGTGGTTGCGGCGAAGAGCTGGGTGGTCACGCCGGCATCCACATAGCGCGAATCCTCGCGCGTATTTCGGATTCCGAGCAAACCTCCGTTCGACGCGGCGGAAGACACCTGGAGCCAGTCCGGCGCCAGCGAGTTCGTCAGATTGGCTGCGAGGCTGATTGAGTTTCTCGTGTTCAGACGATAATCGATTCTGACCAGGCCATCGATCGATCGTGTGGAGAGCGGCACGAGCACGTTCATCTGCGACTGAATGAACTTCTCCGCGGCCGCGCACGCCGCCGCAGTCGCTTTGCAGTTAGACGGCGCAACGATCGAAGCGGAAGGATCGGCAATCAGCTGGTTGGTGATCCGGTTCAGGCCGTCGTAGTGGTCGTTGACAGCCTCGAAATTCGTGAAGAAAAAGAGCTTGCTGCTGAGAATGGGACCGCCGACATCCGCGCCGGTTTGATTGCGGTTGTGTAACAGAGTCTGCCCGTCAGCATAACGGCCAACGGCAGTCAGGCTGGGAAGACGAAGATATCCGTAGGCGGCGCCGTGATAGCTGTTTGTGCCGCTGCGCGTGGCGGCGTTGATGATTCCGTTCGCCGAGTGGCCGAATTCGGTCGACGCGTCGGCCTCGATCACCTCAACTCCCTGGATGGCATCGAGCGGTGTCGGGTCCGTTTGCGGCCGCTGCGCGAAATACCCTTCGCGAGTGAGAATTCCATCGGTCAGGAAGCCGACCGGAAAGGATTGCCCGAGGATCGAAACCTGGTCTCCGCCGGCGTTCGTGGTGATGAGTGGCACCATGGGCAACAGCACATCGATTCTCCGCGGCATCAGAGGCAGCGCCTCGATCTGTTCCGCGCCGAACACTGTCGCGATGCCGACTTTGGCGCCTCCGGAGGTATAAACCGCGGCAGTGGCCGGCTGCCCGGAACCTGCCGCGGCCTGCAGTCGAATGTCGAAATTGACCGTCTGGCCCACCGGAACGGAAAATTCCGCGCTTTCCCATGGCTGGAATCCCTTCCTCGCGATCTTCAGCTTGTAGCCGGAAGCGGAAATCAGGCCGGGCGCCTGGAAAACGCCGTCGTCGCTGGTGCCGGCCGAACGCTCGAGAGCGAGCGACTGGTTGTCGATCTTAACGTCGGTATCCGGAAGACCGTCGCCGTTGTTATCCCGTACGGTGCCGCCAATCGCGCCGGAACCCGAGGTAGACTGCGCCAGCGCGATCCCGGAACACAGGCACACCAGCAACCACGTTGTGGCTGTTCTATGCATAATTTTTATACTAAACCTCTGGAGGATTGAACTTCTTTGAACCTACCATGGATGGACGAAATTCCAGGCAGGTTACGTTAATGTTGCGCGGGCAGGAGCTTCTCCACGTACTTTGCCAGAATATCGCACTCGATGTTGAGGCGGTCGCCGGGGCGGCGCGACCACAGATTCGTCACCGTGTAAGTGTGGGGAATGATGGCCACCCTGAGCAGGCCGTTCTCAATGGAAGCGATCGTCAGACTGATGCCATCGATCGCAATCGAGCCCTTGTAAACCAGGAAGCGTTCCAGAACAGGGGGAACGCGAACCACGAGTTCCCGGTTGCGGTCGCCCAGGTCGCGCAGGGCCTCGAGAATGCCGGTTCCGTCGACGTGGCCCTGCACGAAGTGTCCGCCGAGACGGGCCTGGAGCGTGAGCGGCCGTTCGAGATTGACGGGATCATCCGGAACAAGATCGCCGAGATTACTGCGTTCGAGCGTTTCCGGAGCAAGGTCGGCGGAGAAACCGTCGGAGCGAATCTTCACTGCTGTCAGGCAAACGCCGTTCACGGCGACGCTGCTGCCGGGCTCAAGATCGGACAGAACGCGCGCACAGCGCACCGATAATCTCACGGCTGATGCGTGGCGTTCGAGATCGGCCACGGCGCCAAGCTCCTCGATAAGGCCGGTAAACATTTCAGTCCCTGCGAACCCAGGCTTCGACGGCGAATTCGTCGGGTGGAATCTGGTGGAGCGTAGTGCGTTCGAGGCGGATCGCGTCGGCGCGGCGCATGCGTCCCGTGCCGCCCGCCATGGGGAGCGACTGCAGGCCGCCGAGAATCTTGGGCGCGTAATAGAGAAAAACCTTGTCCACGGCGCTGCATTCGAGTGCGGCCCAGTTCACCTTGCTGCCCGCTTCGAACATGACGGAAAGGCAGCGCCGCTCCCCGAGGAAAGCGACGACGTCCTGAATGTCGACGCGCCCGCGCGGGCCGTCGAAAATCTTCACTTCGGCGCCGCGTTTCTCGAGCGCGCGCCGCCGCTCCGGAGAGGCGGCGGAAGTGCCGACGATGAGGAGATCGCCCTGCGCGCTTTGCACCAGGCGCGATTCGGCGGGCAGCCGCAGCGTGGAATCGAGCACGACGCGCAGCAGAGGCCGCGCGCGGGGGAGACCGCTGCGATCCGTGAGCAGAGGATTGTCGGAGAGCGCGGTGCCCACGCCGGTGACGATGGCATCGGAGGCGTGGCGCAGTTCCTGCACGTGGGCGCGGGCGCGCTCGCTGGTGATCCAGCCGGTATTGTCTTCGGGCGCGGCAATCTTGCCGTCGAGCGTCAGTGCGGACTTGAGAGTCACGAGCGGCCGACGGGTGCGCATGAAATGGAAGAACGGTTCGTTCAGGAGTTCGGCTTCGGCCTGCAATTCGGAGAGCATGTCGACGGCAATGCCGGCGCGAATCAGCCCGGCAAATCCCTCGCCCGAGACCAGCGGATTGGGGTCGCGCGATGCGGCAACGACCCTGGCGATGCCTGCGGCGGCGATCGCTTCCACGCACGGCGGCGTGCGCCCGATATGCGAACAGGGCTCGATCGTGACGTAGAGCGTGGCCCCGCGCGCGAGCGCTCCGGCTTCTTCGAGCGCGAGAACCTCGGCGTGCTTCACGCCTTCCCAGGTATGAAAGCCGCGTCCAACGATTTCGCCCCCCTGCACGACCACGGCTCCGACCATCGGATTGGGAGTGGCGAGAGCAATGCCGCGGCGCGCCAGCGCAAGCGCCTCCCGCATGAAGTCGGCGTTCATGACGCGAAGAGGGAGTCGATGAATTTTTCGGGATCGAACGGCAGCAGATCATCGACTTTCTCGCCGACCCCGACGAAGCGGATGGGAAGCGCCAGCTCGCGCGCGATGGCGACAACCACGCCGCCCTTCGCAGTGCCGTCCAGTTTCGTGAGAACGATGCCTGTGACGCCGGAGGTTTCGGTGAATTTGCGCGCCTGCTCGAGGCCGTTCTGGCCGGTGGTGGCATCGAGGACGAGCAGCACTTCGTGCGGCGCATCCGGAATAATGCGCGAAGCGGTGCGGCGCATCTTTTCGAGTTCGGCCATCAGATTGGTTTTGGTCTGGAGACGGCCGGCCGTGTCGACGATCAGGTAATCGATTTTGCGCGATTTGGCGGCCTGGAGAGCATCGAACATCACGGCGCTGGGGTCGGCGCCGGTGTTCTGGCGGATCACCTGAGTCTGCGTGCGCTCACCCCAGATTTCGAGCTGCTCGACAGCGGCGGCGCGGAAAGTATCGGCGGCGCAGAGCAGAACGGAGTGCCCGTCGGACTTGAGATGCGCGGCCAGCTTGCCGATGGTGGTGGTCTTCCCCGCCCCGTTGACGCCGACGACCATGATGACGGCGGGCGGCTGATCGACGTATGCGAGCGGGCGGTCGTTAGCCTGCAGGACTTCGAGCAGATACTCGCGGATGAGGCCGCGCAGCTCGGCCGCGTCGCCCACCAGCTTACGGTCGACGCGTTCGCGGATGCGCTCGAGAATTTCGTTCGTGGTGGTGACGCCGATGTCGGCGGAGATGAGCGTGTATTCGAGCTCGTCGAGGAGATCGGCGTCGATTTCCTTGCGGCCCGCGATCACGTCTTCGATACGCGAGACGAGTCCGTCGCGGGTCTTCTGGACACCGCTTTTGAGTTTTTCGAGAAGCGTCGGCTCTTGCTCGACCGAGCCGAAAAGGGTCTGGATCATGCTTTTCTCGATGGTAGCGTGACGGGCTGCGCAGAGTGGCAGGCGGAACCGCCTGCCCCACAGGTTTTCAGGTAATCGGCGAGATAACTTGCTAACATGAACGCCGAACGGAGGCAACGTAATGAAGACCTGTATCGGTGGATTGTGCGTCTTATCTCTTGTGGGCTGGCTCTTCGCGGCTCCGG
>Ga0181530_10006792_pt1 | contig 11140 bp, 10 predicted proteins | sample PEATcosm2014_Bin_42_FD_119769 | JGI IMG/M metagenome (GOLD analysis project Ga0181530, IMG submission 119769) | Peatland microbial communities from MTU Mesocosm Facility, Houghton, MI, USA - PEATcosm2014_Bin10_60_metaG | ecosystem: Environmental > Terrestrial > Soil > Wetlands > Peat | place... | reverse complement strand
GTTCTTAGTTGAGAGTTGATGGTTGAGTGTCTTAGTCGAGTACGGCCAGGATGTCGTCCGAGGACAAAATCTTGTATTCCTTGCCGTCAATCTTGATTTCCGTGCCGCCGTATTTGCTCACGAGCACGCGGTCGCCTTTTTTGACTTCAAACGGGATTTTCTTCCCGTCGTCGTTGGTTTTGCCGGTGCCGAGGGCGACAATGATGCCTTCCTGCGGCTTTTCCTTGGCGGTATCGGGAATGATGATCCCGCCCTTCTTGACTTCTTTTTCTTCGACCGGCTCGACCAGGATGCGGTCGCCGATCGGCTTGACGTTTAGTGCCATAGTTTTGTTTTTCCTTGTTGTTGGTTTGTTAATTGTAATCAACTCCCACCGCACTCACGATGGGAAAATTTGTTTTCATCTGCGCGCCAGGGCCGGTTCATAGCTCCGTAGGAGCGGAATCTTTGTAGTTAACACCATCAAAAGATTTTTCAGCTCCGTAGGAGCGACATCATTGTTTTGGTGGGGCGAGCGTCCTCGCGAGCCGTTTCTAGCGGACGGGAGGCGGCTCGTCAGGAGCCTCGCCCCACCGAATATGCCGCTCCTACGGAGCTTGGAATCCTGAGCCGGCCGATTTTCTACAAATAGGTCGCTCCTACGGAGCTTGCTCAAATTGGTCTGCCGCGCCGGGATTTTGTACCGGAGGGACGGCCGGAATGGGCGCGCGCTTTCAGCCGTCCCGCCGGGACTTGACGCGCAATCCAATCCGATCCCGGCGTTGAAACGCCGGGCTGTTTTCAAGCTGTCCCTGCGGGACAAATTGGTCTGCGCCATGTTCATTTTGGTTTCAACTCCCGCCTCACCCGCGATGGGGAAATTCCATCGTCCGCAGCCCCTTTGGGTCTTGGACTGCGGCAGCCCTCTGCCGCTTTTCTGCCCGGCCGTCTCACGCCTGCCAAGGCGCCAGAGGGCTGGCGCACTCCAAGACGCTGCCGCGACTTCCTCACTCAAATTTGTCTGCGCCACCTTCATTTTGTTTTCAACTCCCGCTGCACTCGCGGTGGGAAAATTCTAATTTCATTTCAGGTTTGTAAAGGCCTCCCCGTAGTGTTCCGACAAATAATTTTCGTCAAACCTCGCCTCCTGACCATTCGATTTAACAGAATAAATTCTGAATGCGGGATTGTTGGTCGGTTTCACTCGGTTCTTTTCTTTGTGTAGTTGATAGCCATAGGCGACAACTATTGCGCTAGAACCATCAGGCAAACCCATTATTGCAGGTTCAATGCAACGAAACCCTAAATCACGAAACTCCTGTTTTTTGTACTCTGTATTTTCTTGTTCTATCATGTTTATCGGTTAATTAAATTTTCTCTCAGAGGCTTTGGGAATCGCACGAAAACGAACCCACTTGTCAGCGTTATAACGCACAAACCGTTCTTCGGTATAAATGTAAAGCTCGTATCCTTGATCTTCGTCGCGATACTTATACCCAAAATAAATATTTTCTGGGGATGCCTTCATTTCCGGAAGGTGATATTCATTGACAAACATTTGAGCAAACTCATTTAGGTTCAAATCAGCCACATTAAAAAGCTTATCGACCACAGCCCCCTTGATATCCATTTGAATGAGCTTTCGGGCATTGCTGTAAGTCAAGAGGATAAAGCTGCCACCGTCCCCAAATCTGTCACAATTAGAGCTGGTGGTGCCATCGCGTTGCAACCAATTGTAGTTTGTCTCTAACACCATATTTTTTAGGCCCAAATCATTTAATGCAGAGCGCGCTTTGTCCTCGGCCATTCCTATGCTAAAACCTTTTATTGTCAGCGTAGCTTTGGGTATTGCATTTAATTGAGCAATTGACTTCTGAGGATTAACCCCTGCTTCCGCTTGGGATTCTTTCTTTTTACACCCAACAACTAGGACGCCCGTTAAAGCGAAACACAGGAAAACTATTCTATAATAATTTGGTGTTTTCATGTATAAGTCGCTTTCTCTTTCGCCCGTTTTATTGGCCAACACGTTTAGTTTTGCCCGTTAATCATAGGTTGATTTTTTATTCGGATTTATCCTTTCTTTTCGTCCACGACTTCGGCGTCAATGATCGGGCCTTCGTCCTTCTTTTTGTCGTCGGACTTGGCTTCGCCTTTCGGCTCGCCGCCGGATGGGCCGGCGCCCTGCGCCTTTTCCGCCTGCGCCTTCGCGGCGGCCTTGTAAAGCTCGGCGCTCACGGCCTGCCAGGCTTCGTTCAGCTTCTCGGCGGCGGATTTGATGGCCGCGCTGTCGCTGCCTTTCAACGCTTCCTTCACGTCCGCGACGGCTTTCTCGATCTTCGCCTTGTCGTCGCCGGAAATCTTGTCGCCGGTGTCCTTGAGCATTTTCTCGGAGCGATACACCGCGCTGTCGGCCTCGTTGCGCGTTTCGACTTCCTCGCGCTTGGCCTTGTCCTCGTCGGCGTGCGCCTCGGCGTCGCGGCGCATCTTCTCGATTTCGTCCTTCGAGAGGCCGCTGCTGGCGGTGATGGTGATTTTCTGTTCCTTGCCGGTGCCGAGGTCCTTGGCGCCCACGTGCAAAATGCCGTTGGCGTCAATGTCGAACGTCACCTCAACCTGCGGCACGCCGCGCGGGGCGGGCGGAATGTCGGTCAGATGAAACTTGCCGATGGTCTTGTTGTCCTTGGAGAACTGGCGTTCGCCCTGGAGCACGTGGATTTCCACGCCCGGCTGGTTGTCCGAGGCGGTGGAGAAAATTTCCGATTTGCGGGTCGGGATGGTGGTGTTGCGCTCGATGAGCCGCGTGAACACGCCGCCCAGCGTCTCGATGCCGAGCGACAACGGCGTCACGTCGAGCAGGAGCACGTCCTTGACCTCGCCCTTGAGCACGCCGCCCTGGATGCCGGCGCCCACGGCCACGACTTCGTCCGGATTCACGCCCTGGTGCGGCGGCTTGCTGACGAGCGAGTGCGCCACTTCAACTACCTTGGGCATGCGGGTCATGCCGCCGACGAGCACGAGTTCGTCAATCTTCGCCACGTCAATGCCGGCGTCCTTCAAGCAGGCCTTGACCGGCGCGATGGTGCGCTCGAATAGTTTGTCGCAAAGCTGTTCCATCTTGGCGCGGGTCAGCTTCATCGCAATGTGTTTCGGCCCGCTGGCGTCGGCGGTGACGAACGGCAGATTGATTTCGTATTGCGTCGCGCTGGAGAGGGCGATCTTGGCTTTCTCGGCCTCTTCCTTGATGCGCTGGAGGGCGTCAGGCTGCTTGCGCAAATCCATGCCGTGCTCCTTTTTGAATTCGTCGAGGATCCAGTCCATGATCTGGTTGTCCCAATCGTCGCCGCCCAGGTGCGTGTCGCCGTTGGTGGCTTTGACTTCAAACACGCCGTCGCCGATTTCCAGCACGGAAATGTCGAACGTGCCGCCGCCCAAATCATAGACGGCGATTTTCTCGTCCTTCTTCTTGTCGAGGCCGTAGGCGAGCGACGCGGCGGTCGGCTCGTTGATGATGCGGAGCACTTCGAGACCGGCGATGCGGCCGGCGTCCTTGGTGGCCTGGCGTTGCGAGTCGTTGAAATAGGCGGGAACGGTGATGACGGCCTGCGTGATTTTCTCGCTCAGGCGCATTTCGGCGTCGGCCTTGAGCTTGGCGAGGATCATCGCGGAAATTTCCGGCGGCGAATAGCGCGTCGTTTTGCCGTCCGCTTCCACCTCGACGGCGGCGTCGCCGTTGGACGCCTTGACGACCTTGTACGGCACGCGTTTGATTTCCTCCTGAACCTCGTCGAATTTGCGGCCCATGAAGCGCTTGATGGAATAGACGGTGTTGCGCGAGTTGGTGACGGCCTGGCGCTTGGCCGCCTCGCCGACGAGGCGCTCGCCGCTCTTGGTGAACGCGACGACGGACGGCGTGGTGCGCTTGCCCTCGGAATTTTCCAACACGAGCGGTTCGCCGCCTTCCATGACGGCCATGCAGGAGTTGGTGGTGCCTAAATCAATGCCTAGTACTTTTGCCATAAAATTATAAAAAGTTGGTTGTCTGCTCCCTGTTCCCATGCAATTACAGTGCCGCAATTCCATGAATGGCATGGAAGCCTTTTAAACAAACGGCAAGATTGACTTTTAGACCATTTTTAAGGCCGCGAAAAGTAGCGCCAAAAGCGCCACAATGGCACAGCGGAAGTGCCATTTGGCACAGTTCAGCGGAGCGCTGGCCTCCGCACGGGGAGGAATTGGAAAACATCGAACATTCAACATTCAACACCCAACGTCCAAGTTTTCAATTCGATGTTCGATGTTGGGCGTTGAATGTTGAATGTTTCCCGACTTTGTGCCGTGCCAGAGGCCGGCGCTCCAATTATTTGCTTTCCGGCGCGGCAACAGGCTGGTTGGAACTTCCGGCGTTGAGGTGATAACTGATCTGATCCACAGTGATGACCGACGGAGCGCGATAAACCCGGGCGACGGTGGCGTCAGGCACGGACTTGGTGGTGCCGTTCCAGGAAACGAAGTAGGCCCACCAGACGCCGGCAACCTGCATGCGCTCGACATCCGGCACGCCACCGAATTCTGTCAACGCGACCAGTTTCTGGCCCTTGAACTGGGCTTGAAGTTTCTGCCATTTCGGCAGCAGCAAGTCGCCGGGTTCCTTGGGATACGCGTCCACGCCGATGATATCCACCACGTCATTGCCCGGATACCAGCCCGGCTTGTCTGCGGTATAAACCCAGATTAAATTGTGCAGTTGGTGATCGTCCGCAAGCCGGTGATAAAGCAACCGCCAAAGCGCTTTGAAGGGTCGCGGGCCTTTGGCTCCCCACCAAAACCAGCCGCCGTCGGCTTCGTGCAGCGGACGCCAAAGGACTGGAACCCCGGCGTTGGAAAACTTTTTCAGTTGCACGGCGATGGCGTCAATATCCCGAAGAATCTGGCCGTACGCCACGGAATTGGTGTCGGCGAGAGCGGCGGCGACATCGAAGGTGGAGGCGTCCGTGTAGAACCCCCGCCACCAAGGTTGGTTGGTGCTGTTGAGGAGTCCAGACGGCGCGTTCCAATGCCAGGACATGGTGATCACATGGCCGGCTTGGCTGAGAGAGATCATGGATTCGGTCAAATCAGACGGCGCGCCGCCAATGGCCACGCGCGAGGGTGAATAATCCATGAAGTCGCCCCCGATAATGGCCGGCTTGAGGCCGCTGGCGTCACGGATGTGGGCGAGATCGTTGGTGTCGTAGTACTGGCCCGACCAGGTGTCTTTGCCGTAATCGGCAGCCAGCCTGCCCATCAACTTGCTGGTGGCGGCGGTGGCCTGCGGGTCAACCAACGTGGCCGGCACCGCAGCAGGTGGCGGCGGGGCTGATGCGGACACCAGGTCGGTCCCGCGGACCATGATGGCGATGAGCGCGAGCCATAGCGCCAGGAAGACAGAGGCGCACCGGCATAAAAATGAACAGGTATTCGCAATCATGGGCTGGGCCGCTCTCTTCCGTTATTATTTACTCCCTGGCTTGACCACTGGTATCGCCGCCAGATCCGGCGGCAATTTTTCCGGCTTGAATACTTCGACCTGAAACGTAATCAAACTGGCAAAGGGCACGCCGAAATTCACCGCGCCGTTGGAACGATCCACAATCGTCGCCACCCCGGCGACATGGCCACCGTGCGCGCGGACAATATCAATCGTTTCCTGGACGCGACCGCCCTTGGTCACCACGTCCTCGACGACGAGGAGCTTTTCGCCGGGCGCAATCTTGAATCCGCGCCGCAGCACGAGCCGGCCTTCCTCTTTTTCCGCAAAGATGAACCGCACGCCGAGCTGCCGCGCGACCTCCTGTCCAATGACCAAACCGCCGAGCGCGGGCGCGATGACGGTGCCGGCGCTGAGCGGGCGGGCTTTGTCCGCCAGCGCGCGCCCGATTTTTTCGACGACGGGCATTTGCTGGAGCGCGAGGGCGCATTGAAAGTACTGGCGGCTGTGCAATCCACTGCGCAGGATGAAATGCCCTTCGAGCAGCGCGCCGCTGTCGCGGAAAACCTGGAGGACTTCGTCTTGTGTCATGGGGCAAAGTGTCGAGTGGCAGGTGGCGGGTGACAAGTGCCAAGTTGAGCTGGGAGCGCGGGGCTTCAGCCCGCTTCGATGCGATTTGCCTTGGGACGGTGATGCAGCATCCTTTGGCGACGGCAATATCACCAATACGCATTTTTGGCCTTGAAAATAACAAGAGGCATAGCGCAAACAGGAAGCGCAAAAAACCTGTCACAACTCTCTTTCGGCGGACATCATCAGGTAAATGCCGGAACCTGATGACATCACGCTCTTAAAACAATATGCCGGGGGCGATGAATCCGCTTTCACAACGCTCTTTGAGCGGCATGTCCATCTGGTCTATTCCGCCGCGTTGCGGCAGGCCCGCAATCCGTCTCATGCCGAGGAAGTCACCCAGGCGGTTTTCATCCTGCTCGCGCGGAAGGCAAAATCGCTAAGTCCAAAGACTGTATTGTCCGGCTGGCTCTATCAGGCGGCGCGGCTGACCACAGCCAGCCTCATAAAACGTGAAATCCGCCGCCAGCGCCGCGAACAGGAGGTGTATATGCAAACCTTGACGGAACCAGACACGTCGCTATGGGAACAGATATCGCCATTGCTGGATGATGCCATGGGCCGGCTTGGTGAAAAAGACCGCAACGCCATCGTTCTGCGCTTCTTTGAAAACCGAACGCCGCAGGAAGTGGCAGCGGCGTTGAAACTGAATGACGTAACGGCCCGTAAACGCGTGAGCCGCGCGCTAGAAAAGCTGCAGAAATTTCTCTTCAAGCGCGGCATCGCTTCCACCGCCGGAACCCTTGCCGGAGCCATTTCCACCCATTCCGTCCAGCCGGCGCCTGTGGCACTGGCTAAAATCATTGCTGCTGCCGCGCTGGCCAAAGGCGCGGCTGCCAGTATTCCGACTTTGGCGCTCGTAAAAACAACTCTGCTCACAATGACTATGAAAACCAAAACCGTCGTGGTTACAGCGATCATCGGCAGCTTCATTCTCGGGGCGGGTGTTACCGGTACTTATGTCTTTTTGCACCACCAACTCGCCCGCGTTACTTACGCTTCGAAGCCGCCCCTGGCGTTCGCCAATACCGCCTTCAAGCAGGATGGCGATAAAGACGGTTTTTTTACCGTTGATTTAGACACGAACATGCTGCGCACCAGCACTTCCGCCCCGGCCATCCATATCAAAGGCCCCATTGGCACCCAGATGAACCATAACCGTGCCTTCGGAAACTCCGACAATTCCGCTTCCACCCTGTGCATTGTCGGCCCGGGTTCGCCGCTCCTGGGACAGCATATTTGCGTCACCGGCTGGCTCAAAGCCAGCAACGTGCAAAACTGGGCCAGCGCATTTTTGCTCATACCCACAAAAGATGTTAAATCCAAAGGCTGGTCACGGGTTGATAGCATGAGCGACCGCCCGATTTTCGGCACGACCGACTGGCAACCGGTGAAATTTGTCACGGACGTTCCCAACCAACCCTGCGCGATTTATTTCGGGCCGGATCTTTACGGTCCGGGTGAACTCTGGGGCGACGATTTCCAGATTAGCCTGGCTGACCCCGACGACCCGATCACCGATGACCGTGCCTGGCGCCAATCCTTTACCAGTGCCGGTGACTATCCAATGACGACCGATCTCGCTATTACCCACGACGGAAACCCCTCCATTTGCTTTGCTTACGCCGGGCCGGACCATGCCTCGGCCAAATCATTTGCCTGGTTTGGTCATACTATCCACTATCCGGAAAGTGAAAGATATGCGGGCCATACCGTGCGCCTGAGCGGCTGGATAAAAACGGAAAACGTCTCCAACCATGTGCAACCTCAAATCCGTCCGTTGTCCGGGTTAATGCAAAGAGACTCCAAACTCCTGGCAAAAGACAGCATGGTGCAGGACAAAAGCATCAGGGGCACGTTGAATTGGACGCCATTTTCCCTGACCTGCGATATACCTAAAAACACCGGTTACATCGTAACCAGCTTTATATTTTGGGGCAGCGGCAAGGTGTGGATTGACACCAACTCGCTTGAGCTGACCATTGTGAAATAAACCCATCGTGATGTCCAATGAGGTTAGGCGGCGTGACGCACTAGTCTCTGCATGGTCTAAATCGGCATGAAAAACAATTTCAAAGCGGCAGAAGGATTCACACTGGTTGAGTTGTTGGTCGTGATTGCCATCGTCTCCATTCTCGCCGCCTTGTTGTTACCAGTTACCAGCGCCGCAAAAAAACGAGCCCAGCGCACGACTTGTCTGAATAATCTGCGGCAAATCAATCTGGGAGTGCGTATGTATTCCGATGATTCGAGCGATGCTTCGCCATCACCCGGTTCGGCGGCGGCCACGACCAACGTCCTGACGCTTTATTCAGGTTACAAGGCGCTCATGAAAAGTTATGTCGGCCTGAATGGCACGTCATCGCCGCAGGACAAGTTGTTTACCTGTCCGGCGGATACGTTTTATCCCAATTTCGTTTTTGAAGAAAAATGGATCCCCCCTCCTGCGTGGCAAAATGTGCGGCAGAGTCTTCACGACCAGCCGTTTTTAGACTATTCAAGCTATGCGTTTAACGGTGGGGACAATGTCACTCGAAGTTTCAAGCCTGGCGCAATTACACGCCCTGGTCTCACCGGCGTCAAGTTGAGTTCAGTCAAACATCCCAGCCGGACACTGTTGGTTACGGAAGGCTCAGCGCCTGCCCCGTGGTCGTGGCATGAGCCATCGCCTTATCTGCTGTTTAACAATGCCAAAAACGAGGTCAGCTTTGTAGATGGTCATGTCAGTTACATCAAGATTTATCGGGACGACAACGGTTCCACTAATGGGCCATCACGTTTTTATGCATGTTTTTATGACCCGCCAGCGGGCTATGATTATCAATGGAGTCCAAATTGATTGCTCAAAACCACAACTCGCCGCCTAATACTTGTTGAACTGCACAGGCCGTCCCGGAAGCAAATGGCAAATCGCGTTCAATTCATCATTTGTGTTTTCGTTCTCCTGGCCAGGGTCGGCCTGGCGACTGGAACGAACGACGCCGTGGTTTTGGCACGGGGTCAGTCGCTGGCATGGATTCGGACCAGCGCGGATAAGACGCACTTCGTCTGCGATGGGACAGACCAACGTTTTGTGCCGTGGGGATTCAACTATGATCACGATGATGCGGGCCGGTTCCTGGAATATTATTGGGCCGGCGATTGGGCAAAGGTCACGAATGATTTCCGGGAGATGAAGATTCTGGGGGCAAACGTGGTGCGCGTCTCTCCGCAGTTGTGCTGCCTCATGAAATCACCCGAGCAACCCGATGAGACAAACCTCGCACGCTTGGGCATGCTGGTGCGGTTGGCGGAAGAGAACGGACTTTACCTGGATGTAACCGGGCTTGGCTATTACCACAAGGACGAGGTCCCGGCATATGACGCCATGGACGAATCCGCCCGCTGGAAGGTCCAGGCGTGCTACTGGCGCGCGGTAGCTGGCGTCTGCAAAGACAGTCCGGCGATTTTTTGCTACGACTTGATGAACGAACCTGTCCCCTCCGGCGACCGCAAGGGCGATTGGCTTCCCGGCCAACCGATGGGTGGGTCATATTTTGTGCAACGGCTAACGACCGACATGCGCGGCCGCACGGAGAAGGAGGTGGCCAAAGAATGGATTGCAGAGATGTCCGCCGCCATCCGCGCCGTTGATCAGCGGCACATGATTACCGTCGGTTTGGCTTGTTGGGAAGAGCCTTTTGGCCCGGGAGCCAGGTCCGCGTTTTGCGATCCGGATGTATCTGCGGCGCTCGATTTTTTGTCCGTTCATTATTATCCCAGGCAAGGGAAATTGGACGACGACCTGGCTATCCTCAAACACTATGACACAGGTAAACCACTGGTCATTGAAGAAATTTTTCCGCTTTCGGCTGATGTTGAAACAACGGCGGAGTTCATCCGCCGGTCACGGACAGATGCCGATGGCTGGATCAGCTTTTATTGGGGCAAGACTCCCGATGAATATGACAAGGAGCCGGGTATCAAAGCCGCCCTGACTGGCGGTTGGTTGCGCCATTTCTGCGCGCTTCGCGAAGAAATGATGGGCGGCCCAGTTTCTCCGACACCCCGGACGCATTCCCCGCCGCCACCCAACGGAGTTCGCAATTGATTTCCTTTATGCCATTCGAAAAAGATCAATCATATAAATGCTCGCTCATGGCGGCGTTGTTGTCCGCTCTCATCCGGATTGCCTTTTTGCCGGCTTGGCTGGTTGTCATAGTCCTTTACCAGGCCCACGTTATTTTATCGAGTCGAAAGCTGGGAGTCTCGGCGACGGCATTGTCCCCAATGACTATGCGGTGGCTGCAACATCAACTCGGGTTAAGGCGGGATGAGGCCTGCGCAAAATTGATAAAGGTTCTGCCGAACCATTGCTACGCCGGGTTGTGTGCTGCGGTGTTTCCTGTGTTGCTGGGCCATCGGTTGACCGGGTTCGTTCCTAAAATGCTCCGTTATCCCTATGAAGGAATTCCGCCAATCGGGCATTCGACGGCCGTGCGGACGACTTTCGTTGACGCTGCGATTGAACGTTATCTGCCGGGCGTCGAACAATTTGTCGGGCTCGGCGCGGGTTATGATACGCGAACCGTGCAATTACAACACAGCCGCCGGATTTGTTGTTTTGAGGTTGACCTGCCGAAGACCCAGCAAATGAAGCGCGAGCTATTGCATCAATGCGGAGTGGATACCAGCGGGGTCAAATTCGTCCCCGCGAATTTTTTGACAGACGATTGGCTGGATAATCTGGCCAAAGCCGGTTTTGATCCGCGTAAGCCCACGTTCTTTCTTTGGGATGGTGTGACGTATTACCTGAGCCGCGAGGCGATGGAGAAAACCTTTCGCACGATTGCCACGATTGCGCCTGGCAGCGTGGTGGTGTTCGATTATGCCACCGAGGCGAACATCAAAGCTCATCGTAAACCCCTTGGCCTTCTTCACAAAGCCATCCTGAAAGCCGTTCGTGAACCGCAGACCTTTTGGATTTCAAGCGAGCCGCCCGTGAAGAAAAACGTGGCCGCACTGATGGATGCATACGGGTTATCCTTGCGCGAACAACTGGACTGGGGCCGCGAAACG
>Ga0181530_10006789_pt1 | contig 11146 bp, 8 predicted proteins | sample PEATcosm2014_Bin_42_FD_119769 | JGI IMG/M metagenome (GOLD analysis project Ga0181530, IMG submission 119769) | Peatland microbial communities from MTU Mesocosm Facility, Houghton, MI, USA - PEATcosm2014_Bin10_60_metaG | ecosystem: Environmental > Terrestrial > Soil > Wetlands > Peat | place... | reverse complement strand
GTAGCAGCACTGCGGAGGGTGGACAGCGGCGACACCGCTTTCCGTGCTGCCGGTTGCTTCCAAAAGCGGCGTGGCTCCCGCTCTGCGGGATTCCCGCCGCAGTCCAAAATCTGTGGTTGCGGCATAAGCCGCGCTGGGTTCATCTGTGTCCATCCGTGGTAAAAAGGTTTCTCTACTGCCTGGATACGGCTAAAGCGAGAATGGGAAATGGAGGATTGAGGATAGCAGGTTGCACTGCCCCCCGGAGCGCCGGCCTCCGGCACGGCACGAAGTTCATAGTCAATAGAACACGCCGTGCCGGACCAGCCTTCGCTTGGAAGCTTCCGTCTTCGCACTGCTTCGCCGAGACAAGTCGGCGCGGCAGGGACCGGCGCTCCAATTTCCATCCGCTTGGATGTTTCATCATTCATCATTCTTCCTTCATCCTTCACTTTCATCGTAGCGGCGGTCGGCAGACCGCCGCATTTCTCCAGCAAATTAAATAGTGCGGCTCTCTGCCGAGAAGCCGCTACGCCGCTATTGCAAAGGTCTTTCATTTATCATTCTGCCTTCATCTTTGCGCTCTTTGCGTCTTGTCGGTTAATCGGGCGGTAAAATGTTAAAGCTCTCAATCACGGCATTGTTGTTCGTCACCATGGGCGGTGTGGCAGTCCAATAATTGTTAGTGAATGTGGTTATTAGTGTCGGTGGTGGATTGGTTAACACACTGCCAAAGCGCACGACGGCGCGGGTGGCGATTTCCGACACGACTTGATAATTCGTGACCATGCCGAAAAACTGGTCGCCGCCGGTGTAAATGCCATTGGGCGCGGGCTTGAGCGCCTGGCCATAACAGTAAATCACGTACCGCGGCGAATCGGAGCAGCGCAGCAGCGACATCGTCTGCTGCGGCAGCCATTCGTACATCTCGTCGTTGATTTGCGTATTCGGGTTAAGGCCGACGAGGAACGGCGACCGCTCAGTGAGCGCCGGCACAGCCAGAATGTCGCCCACGTGCTGGAATACACCTCCCGGCAACCGCGCGCGAATGTCGTTGATGCCATTGGTGCCGTTCTGCACCAGATAACCCAAACAAAGCGGCGAATTTGGACCTGGCGGCAAACCGACAGGCACAGGCACACCTGCCGGACCGGCAGGATTGATGATGGTGTAACCCCCGACGAGGTTCGTTGGCACAACGATTCCGCTGAACAAAGCCGACCAAGCGGCGAGATTGGCATTGGTGGGGCCGACATTGACCGAGAGTGTCCCGCGGGTGGCGTTGTCATTGAACGCCGTAGTGAACAGATCGAACAACAGCCGGTCCTGCACCGGCGCGGAATTATCGGCATCGAAATATTGGCCATAAGCCAATTGCATGTCGCCTGTCCAAGTCGTCCAAGTGTTCGTCCCAATATAATTGGTGACGGCGTTTGGCGGGGTTCCATTGATTTGAATCAGATGCAGAACGTCTGACGCCTTGAGATAGACCGTCTGCCAGGGCGTGCCGCGATGCACCCGGCCCAGCCAGCCGACGCCGGGGAATTTGTTTGTCGGGAAATCCCAGGAATCCGAATTCGTCACTCCCGGATCTTTAACGGTCATGTTCCACGCATTCGCCGCATTGAAATCTGGCGCATTCAAGTTGATCTGACTGCCAGGCCTGCCACCCCACGGCATATAACGGTGGTTCGGCAGACCAAAAATCGCCGGCCAATTTGTCCAATCTACGATGTGCTGTCCGTTGGTGTCGTCAATCGTATCGGTTAAATCGCTGATCATATAATGAACCAAGGGATCATTCGCCTGCCAGGTAAGACGTTGAACCCGGGTGCGCGTGGGTGTCCATGGCGCTTGAAAATTCGTGGCCGTGTAAGTGGAAGTGTAGGTTCTGGACGTGTTCGGATCTACGTAGGTAACGGTGAGGTTATGTGCAAAAAAATGATTGAAATAAAATTGTTCAGCGTCCGGGGTGGACGGATTAAACCCGGGAGCCGAAGTCCAAACGCCGCTATCGCCTACGTCCTCCGACGGCAATGAACCTCCATATCGGGAATACTGGACTTGATTGACCACGCCCATTGGCGCCCCGTTTGCCGACAAGTTGGTACCCCACATGTCATAATCGTACGGGTCGGCAATCTCCGCATTCAGGTCACGGCTTCTGTCCATGCCGTTCAGTTGCACATAATCAATAATCCGCCCCAAGCTTGCCCCGCGGGAATAATCAATGATGGCCACTTGCAAGCGATTCGTGGTCAGCAATCCAAAATGCGGCAAGGGCGGAGTGCCACTGTTTATATAATTTGAAGGGTCCATGGATGTTGGAATGAAACCAGGAAGAGTATTGTAGCCCATGTTATTGGGGCCGTAATTATAGACAGAATTGGTAAGCCAAAGGACGAACGCATTTGTGCCGAATGGAGTCACAAAAGATGATCCGACAGTGCCGTAGCCCGGCCATGAGGTGGGGATTGTCGCAACTGTTGTATAAATAGCCGGGTTCGGCGTACCGGCAGGCAGCAACGAAAAAGTCGTGGCATCGTTGGTCAAATTCATTGCTATTGTAATCCGCGACAGAATGGCCACCGGGCCCGGGTAGTTGTTGCTGTAAGAATTCCAGCATTCGACGCCAAAAAAGTTGGTGATGCTCATGATATACATCTGATTGGACGCATACTGAAACGGCGAACTATTCGTATTGCGCGAGTATTGCAACTTGCGCGTAATCTGGAAGGCGCTTTCCAGCGAAAATTCGTTGAAATTCGGGAACCCTTTCTTCGCACCGATGATCCACGGCACGCCATAGACGTTCCCGGCCCAATTGCTGACTACCGTGCCAGTATTCGTTACGGCCAAAACCGAGGCGTCAATCGGCCAAGCCAGGTCCGGGCTGATGGTTTCATTGCCTTCGGTGATGGGCGCGGTTTGCAATTCGTAACCTGTGATAAAAACATTGTTTCCCAGCCCCCCACCATCACGTGAAAAGAGCGGGCGGAAGATGGATGGATAATTATGATTATTACCGTTTACACCAAAGTTGTTGGTCGTGGCGTCGTAAATGTTGGCGGCGAGCTGGAGCAGGCGGTTGACGGCGGATGAATAGACAAACTGGTTGCTCACCAAAACCGGAATGTTCCCGATGCCAAAGGGGAGATAATTGGTCGTCCATTGGGACGCGATCATGTTGGTGAAGTTGTTAACCGCATAGAACGTGGTGGCGAAGTTGGTGGGATTGCTGTTGCGCCACTGGGTGGTGTAGGCGCGCAACAGCCGGTCGGCGGCGTTGGTGAAAAATCCCAGCGGCTGCCAGGCGACGAAATTCGTCGAAGCGGCAACGCCGCCATTGGTATTTAGAAACCCATTGAGATATGGGTTAAGATTGTCATAATTCAAATTCATCTTGCCGGATTCCGGCGTGGAATCGGTGCCGAGTTGCGAGAGCAGCCGGTAAAACGTGTAGCGGTCGTAGGTGGAAACGGTGGTGCCGCTCCATTGGTTCGTACCGGCGTTGAGCAATCGCTGGCTGAAATTGCCCGCAGCTATCTGGGCAACCGACAAGCCCATCGTGGTGTCACTTGTGTTAAATAATTCCTGGTGGGTGAAGAAATGGTTGGTGTTATCGGCACCAACCCAGGGAACTCGATTGGCAATCAGGGTCGAATCGTTATCAAAGACGGGCAATTGAAAACCGGTCATCAACGAGCCGAGGCCATAAGAGAAACCGTCAATATAATCAAGGCTGAAGGCATTAATGCCAGATGTTCCAAAAAGATTATTTGGCGCACCGATGGTACTGAGAGTGTTTAAATTGTTATTGTAGCGATAGGCCAAAAGTGCGCGGGCATCATCAAAAGCCGCAACAGGGTTGTTTAAGCCAGATGGTGGGTACTGATATAGGCCAGTAATTTTATTATCCCACTCGTTAGTGTTCAAATCGGTCAGAAAGGCAGCGAGGTTGATTTCCCACGAACCGACACCTTCGTTGCGATCAAAGTTGTCTTCGTTCCCGGTTTGCGAAGGATTTACAGTAACCCCAGGGAGTCCGGAAATTCCTTGTTGGGCCTGATTATGAATGGCGTTCAAGTCGAGTGTGTTGCCGACGGGCACGGCGATGAAGGCGTAGCGCGCCACGAACGGGTTGTTCGGCCCATACGGCTGGTCGGGCCGCTGCAAAACGCCAATCCATTCCGGGTCGCCAACCTGTAAAACATCGGGGCCGAGCGAATGGTTGTTATTATCCACGTTCGCCACCCAGCCGTTGGTGTCGTAACGTCCGTTTCGGTTGAGGTCGAGGTAAAAACGGAAGTCGTTCGAGCCGGCGGAGTTGGTGGGAACAAAGACCGGCGGACGCGGGCTGTACCAAAGATTGGTGAGGAGCTGCAAAAAGTCGGCGGGAATTGGATTCGCATAGACTGGATTTCCAGTGTTCGCATACAGATAATTGACGTTGGTGAAACTGGAACTGCCGCTCACAAAACCATTCGGATTGATATAATTCGTCGAGACCAGCAGGCCGAAGTTGTAGGGATTGGTCGTGGAAAGGGCGTTGGCCATGATTTGCCCCTCGGCGTTGGCCAGCGCGGCGTCGGCGGCCAGCCGCGCGCTGGCAGTGTCGGTAACGGTGCTGACGGCGCTGCGTTCGCGGCGGCTGAGGGCCAGAAACGTGATGGCCATGAACGTCACCACGGACAGCAAAATCAGCGTGATGATCAGCGCAACGCCGTGCCGGAATTTATGATTGATGATTGATGATTGATGATTGGCAGCAGCCGGTGCCGCCGATTTTCTCCAAATCGTAAACTCCGATAAACTCCGTTTTCGCGAGCACGCGACAAAGTCGGTGTCGCGAGCACGCGACGGGAGTCGGTGTCGTAAATCGTAAATCGTAAATGGCAGTTTCATTGGTAGGCCGAGGGGTCAACGTTGCGAATCGGAATGCGCTGGCGGAAAAGGTGAACCTGGCCGGCGTGTTGCGCGAGGTAATTACTGCGCGTGTTTGAATCCGGGATGGATTCGGCGCGCTGGAGCGTGCGGTCTTCCAGCACGCCCAACTGGATTTCCACCGACGCCGGCAGCGCGTTGCTGAGCATGTAAAAAACCGATGGTTCGCCCCAGATAAAAGGAAACGTCGGATACGCCCACACGTTGGTTACCATAACATTGTTCACGACCACGTTGGTGGTCATCCACATCCAGCCGCCTTTGGTGTCATAGGCGCGCACGCGCAAATCCACCACACCGTCCATCAAATGACTCATGATGCTGGTGTTGGTCCAGGCGGCATAGGAGGAGACGGCGTTCATAAAATTATTGTAAAGCGCTGCGGGACCGGCGGCGGCCAGCACGTTCGTGCTCATGGAGAAACGGTAAAGCGGGTTGATGGGGTTTGCGCTGGCCGTGTTCACCACGTAACCGACGCCCGTCCACGTTGTGTTTTGACGCGTGAGAATGAAAAATTCTTCCAGCACGTTGGTGCGCAGATAACCGCTGCCGGCCAGCGATTGAACCAGAGGCGTATTGGTACCCGTTACAACAGCGGTGGAAAAATTAACCGCGCCCACCGCGTTGTCGCTGATGCCAAACGACGGGGCCATTGTCTCCAAATCGCTTTTGATCAGCCCCATCGCGCTGCGGCCGCCTTCCAGCACGTCGGTCTGCGTGATGCTCGCGCGAAACGCAGACTGCGTGCTGTTGAACACCGCCATCAATGCCAGAATGATGAACGACATCAACACCACCACCACGAGAACGTCCACGAGGGTGAAAGCGGCGATTGCCGGTCGAGGGCCGAGGGTCGAGGGCCGAGAGCCAGATATCTCGCTCCATCGGACGACTCTCGACTCTCGACTCTCGACTCTCGACTTTGGCATTCCGGTTTTCACAGTGCGTTGGTGACGTTGACGAAGGATTGCGGCTGGTAAAAATAAAGCCATTGTCCGTTATTGGTCTGCACGATTTGTCCGGCAACCATCGTGCGGAAGGTCTGGCGGCCGGGGCCTACTTTGCCGTTGGGCTGTTGCGGCCAGAGAAACGTCAGGCGCAACTCGTGCAGGTTGGCGGCGAGCTGCCAGTTGTAGGGCGTGGTGGCCAGGGTGTTGGCGGCGGCGGCCACCGGGGCGTTGACGCACAGGATGCGGTAGCCAAAGGAATCGGCTTGAATGGTTTGGTTGTCCTGCGGCGGTTTTTCCACCGCCGGCCCGCTGATGGAATGGACATAGGCAACGATGTGGTTGCTGTGACTGCTGTAACCGCCGCTCAAAACGTTGGTGATGAGATTGCCTGAATTGTCCGTGTATTCCGGCGTGCTCAAAAGTCCGACAATATTCGCACCGTTGGTCAAATAATTATTGGCGTATCCGTAAGGGTTGGGTGTACCAGCGGGATATACGACTTGGAAATTCGTGATGGCATAGACGTAATTGGTCAGGTCATCCAGGCCGCGCGCGCCGCCGCGGATGGCCTCGATGAAAACGGTGGCGTCCTGATTGATGATGGTTTCCTCGCGGTTGTCCCGCTGCGTGTTCATGCCAATGGGCAGCACGCCGATGATGGAGATGAGCGCGATGCCGATGACCGCCAGGCAGATGGCAATCTCGACCATGGTGAAACCACGGCACGTGACATGTGACACGTGACACGTGACAGGATTTGCCGCCCTGCTTTTTCGTGTCACTTGCCACACGTCACCTGTCACTTTGGTTGGGATTTTCATTGCACCTTTTGATATTCCAAAACGGCGCGGCCCGTCAGCCGGCCAATGTGGACGATGTTGTAGGAGTTGATGCTGTTGCCGGGCGGATTTTCCGCGACGTCGGGCGGATTGAATTGGAACGCTTTGGTGAACGGATCCCTCGCGACCAACACGCTGCCTTTCGCAATCGGGATGTATTCGTCGTAACCTGACATATCCACCCCGTCGATGGTGAGTTGTCCAAGATAATTGAACGCAATATATGGCAGGTAAGGTGTATTCCCGGTAATGAGAGTGGTTTCCGTCGGGAATGGAAATTTGTTGGTGTAGTTGAATTCGGAAATGGAATACGTGGCACCGGAAATTTGATCAACAATGTTGTTGCTGGTGTAAAATTTTTGCGCGGCAATGAACGTGTTATCCGGCAACGTCTGCCAGGGCGCGAGATAATGCGGCACGCCCTGCCCCGGCTGATCACCCACCGAACGCAGGCTGACAAAGATGTAACCAGTCAATTGCTTGTCACACAGATTGGTCGCGGCGGTTTGCTGCGCCGGGGTCAGGCTGTTCAACCAGCCGGCACTGGCCCAGAAATTCGTCGGCACAAAAACCATATAGACCGTCGTGCGCTGGCTCATGGCCAGTTGCCGCGCGCGGGCGACCCCGTCGAGCAACTGGCGCGAGGCGCCGAGGGTGGCGTCCGACTTGGCGAAATTTTTGAGCACCGGCACGGTCAACGCCGCCATGATGCCGAGAATGGAAATGACCACCAGCAACTCGATGATGGTGAAAGCGGTTTGGAGTTCCGCCTTCAGGCGGCCTCCGTTCATCGAACCGCGTAAACGCGGAACTCCAAACCGCGAAGCGCCAAGGTGAGACGCAGGCGTGTCCGACAGGTTTTGGACTGCGGCGGCCCTCCGCCGCTTTCCCGCAGTCATCGCGACACTCGACATTCGACACTCGATACTCATTTTCACTGCCAGCTTAGGACGTTGTCCTTGTTGACGCCGGAATTGGCACTTCCCAGTCCCGGATTCGGCGGCACTGGAAGTGGAGTCGGATCAATTTTCCCATCCGGCCCGGCGGACCAAACCATGACTTTGCCATGATAAAGGAAATTGTCCCCATTGCCGCCTGAATCCGTTGCATTGACCAATCCAAAGTAACCCGACGAACCGCTTTGTTGGGACACATTTTTCTGACAGTAAAAAATATCCTGGCATTGCTCGTCGTAATTCAAATCCATCGAGATGACATAGGGATTGCCCCACGGGTCGCGATCAACGCCGGTGATGTCCACGCCTCCCGGCGGCTGCGGGTCATTGGCCGCGGGATCGTAGCCCGATATTTTGGCGTTCAAAAAGATGGTGCGCTGCGGATTTTTTTGATGATTGGTATTCACCGTCAGGTTGCCATTGGGATAATTGGTCAGGTCCATCAAAATGGCGATCACTTCCGCATTGGTCAAAATCGAACCGTTCACGGGTGTTCCAATGTTAACGGGTCCGGCTGGCGTTTGAAACACGCCGCCATAGGTGAAATCCGGATTGGCGCCCGCCGTCTGCGCATTCTGCGCGGCCTGGTTTTGCGCCGCAGGGGAAACCGGAAAGCGGCCATAAACCGAATCGTATTGTTGAATGGCGCCGACAATCTGGCTGATCTCCACCGCCGCCTGTTTTTTCTGCGCGGCGATCTTGGCCCTCGACAGCACCGGCAGGAGCATCGCCGCCAGGATGGCGATGATGGCGATGACCACGAGCAATTCGATGATGGTGAACGCCGCACGCGGGCGGCGGGTGACGGGTGATCCTCCGTCGCGCTGTGCGCTATGGAGGACAGGTGCGTGACATGGAGGGGTGGCGGATGGCGCGCCGTCTTTCCTGTCACTTGCCTGCCGCGCCGAAGCTTCTGAGCGAAGGCTGGCCACTTGCCACATGTCACTTTTCATAAGGATGGTTTTCATAGGTTTGAAAAAAAACGGGTTGAAACGGGCAATCGTTTTATTCCCAGGCGACGAAGATCGCAACTTGACACTGCCATCAACCGACCAGACGCGCCGGCTCGTGGCGCAGGTTTCCAAACCTGCTGTATCGCCGGCTTTCCGCCTTCGCGGCGCGCCAAAGCGCCGCTCCGGCGCGACGGCGGCCAAGCCGGCAAGGCGTTGGGAATCACCCGGTTTGCGGGTTTTGAAACCCGCGACCAGCCCCGAACGCCTTCGGGGTACACCGACTTGTCCGTCTCCGCTTCGCTTCGACGCGACCGCGCCGAAGCCGGAGGCGAAGGCGGGGAAGTCTGTGCCACAGGGTCAGGCTGCGCCGCCGCTGGAAATTGCACCACGATGGGCGGCGACCACGCGCAATCGCGCCAGTCAACGGCGATGGAATATTCGCGGCCGGGTCCGGATTTTGGCGCAACGCACATAAAATATTCAGGGTAACGGGCTGTTAATCTGCACTTGTTTGGTCCAGTTGCAGACGAGATTGGTTTGTTTGCCAATCACAAGCTGGACCCACAAATCATAGGAGCCGGGATTGTTGGTGGGGCTGGACGAATTATAACGCCAGGGATTCCGATCCTGCTGGCCCAGCGGCTGGTAGGTCACTTCCGGCCCGCCCACCGAGCAGATGAGCAGGTTTACCCCCTCGGTAGCGCCGGTGTTTGTAAATCCTGGCTGTGGCCAAAACTGTTTCGGTTTCAAGTCGGGGAGAAAATTCCGGGCCGCCGATGCATCCTCGCCCCCGTTGGGTTTGGTGCAATTCACAAAACCGCCCACACCCGTAAAGTCATTTGGCACTTGGGCCACATCGATCGAGGCGCTGCCGTCCAAGGTCGTATAGCCACCGTTGGTCAGCACGGTTCCCACCAGCTCATAGTAAAGCTGGTTGACGAGCGTTGACGGGTTGCCCACCGTCGGCGGAGTGTTTGGACTGGGCGGATAAAAACCATAGGCGGCCTTGTAGCGGTCAATGGCGGTCTCCAATTGCGCCATTTCCGCCTGGGTGTTATAAAGGTATTGGTGTTTTTTTACCGCGCCCGCCACCGGCAAAATCAGCGCGGCAATCACACCGATGATGGCGATGACGGTGAGCAGCTCGATAAGGGTGAAGGCGCGAAGCTGGCTGAGGGTTGAGCCGTCTCCGCTTCGCTTCCGTCTTCGCATCGCTTCGCCGAGACAGGTCGCCGCGCCAAGGGGTCGAGGGCGGAAAAGCAACGGCGAGCCGTCGGGCCGGCTCTCGACTCTCGACTCTCGACTTTCGACTGTCAGATTGTTTTTCATTTTTCTCTCAGTTCGTCTTCCATGCGTTCGCTGAGCCATTGCTTGATCATGCTCTGATAATTCAAATACCGCGACCGGGCGAGCCGCTTGATCCGCGCGAGCATCCGCGGGTCAATCCGCAGCGTGATGGTCACCGACTCGGCGGCTTCCGCACTGCCGGCCGTGGCCGCTTCCATCAGCCGCAAGTCCGGCCGGTTCTCCACCCAAAATTCCGCCTCGGCCTCTTCGCTGTCGAAGATCGGCACCTCTTCCCAATTGGCAAAAGTTCGCATTTAAAGCTGCGACGGGAGTAATGGAGTGTTGGAGTATTGTGCCCGGCATGCGTCAGCTTATACCCATTGCTTCATCACTCCATCACTCCATCAATCCATCACTCCATGTTTATTGCAGCATCTGGTCCAGTTTCCGCTGATAAAAGAACCGTTCTTCCGGTTCAAAAACGCGGGCGTGCAACACCCGCGCCACCTGGCCGTTGGTCCGATACACGCTGAAAATTCCGACCCCGCCCGCCGACATTCCCAGGTTGAAAAAGCGCGCCTGCACGCCAAATCGCGGCGAGTCCGGCAACAGCCGAATGGCAAACGGATCCTCAAAGGATTCTTCAATTTCCCGCTGAGTCAAAGAACCATCCAACTCAAAGGGCGGATTGTTCCAATCGAACTCCATAACGAGCTAATTGTAAATAGAACGCCCATGCAATGTCTTTACATTGTATTTACGCACAGACATCCCGTCTTGTCAATGATTTTTGCGTTTTTTTCAGAAAAAGGGTTTTCTGAAATGGCCGCCGGTCATTCACCGGCACCGCCACCACCACTGCTGCTCAGGTTGTTGATCATCGCAATCAGGGGCAGAAACATCGCAATGACGATGCTGCCGACAATGCCCGCCAGAAAGACAATCATAATGGGCTCCAAAAGGGAGGTCATGGAGGCCACGGCATTGTCCACTTCCTCGTCGTAGTTGTCGGAGATTTTCAGAAGCATTTCCGGCAGGGCGCCGGTTTGTTCGCCGACGTCCACCATGCTGACGACCATGGGCGGGAAAACCCCGGAGGCTTCCAGCGGCGCGGTGATGGTTTCGCCTTCCTTCACGCTTTCATGGACGCTGGCGATGGCATTGCTGATGATGACGTTGCCGGCGGTTTCCTTGACAATCATCAGCGCCTGCAAAATGGGAACACCGCTGCTGACGAG
>Ga0181530_10006784_pt1 | contig 11148 bp, 8 predicted proteins | sample PEATcosm2014_Bin_42_FD_119769 | JGI IMG/M metagenome (GOLD analysis project Ga0181530, IMG submission 119769) | Peatland microbial communities from MTU Mesocosm Facility, Houghton, MI, USA - PEATcosm2014_Bin10_60_metaG | ecosystem: Environmental > Terrestrial > Soil > Wetlands > Peat | place... | reverse complement strand
AGCCCATCAGCAAGTCGTTTTTCGGCCGCTTCGGCTGCATCTCCTGCCACCACCAGTCGCTGCCCGCCGTGGCTGTGGCCCACGCCCGCGCCCATGGTGTCACGGTCGATGCCGAACTGGCCACTCACCCCGACAAGGCCACCATGGCGATGTGGACGCCTTTTCGCGAAAGCCTGATGCAAGGCAATTGCGCAGTGGTGCCGGGCTTCGTGGCCAACGTTTCCTACGGCCTTTTCAGCCTGGCCGACGAGGGTTTCCTGCCCAACCGCAACACCGACGCCGCGGCGCTTTGCCTGGCCCGCTGGCAGCGCGGCGACGGCTCCTGGAACATCGACGACATCCGGCCGCCTCTGGGCGGCAGTGTCATCAAGTTCACGGCGTTGGTGGTTCGGGGCCTCAGCGTTTACCTGCCCCCGGGCCGTGGCGACGAACTGAAGTCGCGCCTGGAGCGCGCCCGCGAATTCTTCCGCAAAGCACAACCCAAGGATACGCAGGAGCTGTCATTCCTCATGCTTGGAATGCAGTGGGCCGGCATGGCGCAGGAAATCCCGCCCGTGCGCGATCGCCTGCTCGCCCTCCAGCGTGAGAACGGCGGCTGGGCCCAACTGCCCGGCATGGCCCCGGACGCTTACGCCACAGGCCACGCGTTGCACGCCCTGCACGCCGCCGGCGGCCTGTCCGTCGCCGACGCCGCCTATCAGAAAGGCATACGCTACCTGCTCCGCACGCAACTCGAAGACGGCACCTGGTTTGTGCGCTCGCGGGCCTTCGGCTTCCAGCCCTACTTCGACGCCGGCTTTCCGCACGGCGCCGACCAGTTTATTTCGGCCGCCGCCAGTTCCTGGGCCGCCATCGCGCTGGCCGATTCGCTCGAGCCGCAAAAACGCGCCGCGCGGTAGCAAGTTTCGAGAAACGGGCTCTGGACCGCAATGACAGGCGGGACGCCTGTCCTACTGCGCCAGTTCCTTGCACATCCCCGGCATACCGCGCGCGAACAGGCTGCCGGCCGCCACTCGCATGCCGAGGTCGCTCAGATCCAGCCGGCCGATGGCGTCGGCTGCGCCGCCCACGCAAGCTTTTTGGATGCGGTCGCGAATCGTCGCCATGGTCGTGACCCACTTCACCAGGTCGGCGCGTTTAGCGATCCCTCCATGGCCGGGGATCACCGTGTCGAAGTCGTACGCCAGCACTTTCTGCAGAGTCGCCGGCCATTCCTTGATGCTGCCGCCGTTGTCCGCGTCGCAGAACGGCGCACCGCTCGAAACGAACAGGTCGCCGGTGTGCAGCACCTTCTCCGACGGGAAATAGATCACCGCGTCGCCATTGGTGTGGCCGCGACCCAGGTGCCGCGCCAGCACTTCCTGGCCGCCCAGGAAAACCTGGGATTCGTCCGTGAACGTGATGTTCGGCAGCCCCGGCATCTTGCCCGTCACCATGTTGGCGCGCGCGTTTTTCTGAATAATGATTTCCGCCCTGGCCGCCAGCATGGCTTCGTTGCCGCCCGTGTGGTCGGGGTGCTGATGCGTGTTCAGCACGTAGCGGATGGGCCTGTCGGTTACGCTCTTGATCATGGCGATAATCTGCGGCGCATCGGCTGCAAACTTATCGTCCACCACGATGACCCCTTCGCTGGTGGGCATAAAAGCGACGTTGCCGCCGTCGCCGATAATCACGTACACGTTTTCGCTGGCCTTTTCCATGGTCAACGGCTGCGGCTGGTTCTGCGACCACGCAAGCCATACACCCGCCGCGGCGATGGCTGCCACCGTTACCCGCATTACGACGTCTTTACGCATAGGCTTTCCTAACTGAATATATACCCGCCGCGCGCTCAGCGCTTGGCCTTCGGCGCAATAATCTGGCTCAGCACGTCGGGCGCCCCCGGATCGGGCACCAGGTGCGGATATCGCTCTCCGCCGTGATAGTCGATGCGATGAGTTTCGTAGTATTCGCCTGTCTTGACGAGCAGTTCAACCGGCTTCGAATCCGACTCGGCCTTGCGTACCGCCTCGCGCAGCACCCTGGGGGTGTATTGCCGGCTGTTCACCGCTACCACCCTGGTGGCGGGCGCAATCCCCGCCTTCCTGGCCGGCCCGTCGAACACCACGTCTTCGATCATGCCGTCTTCCTTTACCTTGAGCCCCAGCGAATAGCTCAGGTCGGCCAATTTGCGGTCGTCTTCCTCGGCCTTCCAGAAATCCGACCGTACTCGGTCGTACACCAGCTTCCAGCCCGCATGCCGGATGCCATCGAGCGGCGCATGCGCTCCGGTGGAATGCAGCCGCTGGTCAAAGAAACCGGCCCAGTCGTAAGGTGCCACGGCGTTCAGGGCGGCCACCACATCCGCGAAATCGTATGGCTTCAGCCCGGGCGCTCCACCTGGGCCCCCATGAAACGCGTGGCAAAAATCATCCAGCGATCTCGCGCCCCGGGTGAGCTGGCGGATCAGCGTATCGGCGTCCAGCCAGATCAGCGTGCCTTCCGGATAATAATCCACGCCCCGCCGGTAGTCGGCGTAATCGTTCCCCGCCCCATAGAGAATCTGCGCCGCCACCGCGGTATCTTCGAGTGGCCGCCACGTGCGGCCCGACGTTGTGTCCAGGGCGGCGGCAGTTGCGGCCAGGCTCTCGCGAAAGTCTTCCGCGCTCCGCAGCCCGCTCCTTGGCGCCAGAATCTCGCCCAGGTATTCCGTCAGGCCTTCGTACACCCACAGCAAATCGCCCTGCATGGGCGTTTCGTAACCGCCGTCACGGCCGCCCGAAATCAAGCCGCCCGGCCGCCGGTACTTCCCGTTCCAGGAATGCACGAACTCGTGCGACAGCAAATCCGCGGAAATGCGTTGCAGATCCGGATCGATCAGCGTGCGCTCTTCGTACCGGTCGTCGCTGGATTCGTGGTGTTCCAGTCCGAAATGCGCCACGTGATCGCTCAGCGTATAGAGAAAATGGTACGCGCGATAGTGCCGCGATCCGAACAGAGCGCCCGTTTCCTTCACCAGATTCCGGTACTGGCCGACGATCTCCGGGCTCACTTCCAGCGCCCGGTCGCTATCCGCCGCCAGGTGCAGATAATGCGGAGCGCCGCCATCCGTGCCCAGATCGATGGTGCGGTAGTGCGCCCCCATCGAGACCGGCGAATCCACCATGGTGGTCAGCGAGGCCGGCTGGAATTCAATCTGGTTGCCGAATTCCCGCGCGATCGGCAGGGCCGTCCCGTAACGCCATGAGTCAGGCACCTTGAGCGTGGCCTGGACTTGCAGATCGTCGGCCTGCGCCCCTTGCGGATAGAGCAGCAACTGGTTCCAGCTCAGCACCGCCAGTTCGCTGGTAGCCGAGGCGCCCGACGAAAAGCCCTCCGATTCCGGCGGCGAGATGAAATCGAACGCCACTGCGAGCGACGTCACTCCCGCCGGCACATCCAGGTGGAACGCGTACATGTTGACCGAGTCGCGCTTCCACGCGACCGGCTTCCCGCCGCCCTCGATCTTGAGCCCCACCAGGTTGACGATTGGCCCCGTCGGGCCGTGCTCGCCGGGTAACCATTCGGGATAGAGCAGGGTCAACGGGCCGGCCTTCACCGCCATGGTCATCTGCGCATGGAACAGGCGCCGGGGCGCATCCGTGGCGTCCACCCTCAGCTTGACCGCGGGTTGACTATAAACAGGTGCGCCGGCAAACGCCAGCCAGGCGAGCATCGAGATTCGCATCCTCCAATGATACTATCCGGCCATCCTTCGCTCGTCCGCACGGCTGGGCATATAATGTTAGGATTCGACGCAGTCCCCAAGGACAGCTCATGCACCGCGAACTCCTGATCCAATGTCCCGACGGCCAGATGAAAACCGTACCGCTCACCGGTGAACGCATTTCCTTTGGCCGCTCCAGCGCGGCCGAATTGTCTTTCCCGGAGGACGCCGGGCTCTCCCGCCAGCATTTCGCTTTCGAACTGCAGGGCGAAGATTGGACCGTGAAGGACCTCGGCAGCAAGAACGGCACCTTCGTCAACAACATCCCGCTGAAGGCCCAACTGATCCTCAAGCCCGGCGACCGTGTTACCGCCGGCCACCTGGTCATCGTCTACTGCCCGCAGGCGGAAAACGCCGCTTCCGGAGTGGTGGTTTTCGAAGGCGACGAAAACAGATCGCCCTCCACTTCCACCGTGGTCACCAGCCTGGAAGGCGCGCTTTCGGCCAACCAGACCATCCAGGTGGATCGCGGTACCGGCGCGCGCGCTTCCGCTCCCATGCAGGCGCTCATCCGCGCCGGCCAGGAGCTCTCCGAAAATCGCCCGCTCTCCGAACTTTTCCCCGTCATCCTGGATCTCGCCATCCAGGCCGTCAACGCGCAGCGCGGCGTGGTCCTCATCCTGGAAAACGACACTCTGGTGCCCAAGGCGCACAAGGGCGAGGGCTTCCGCATCTCCAGCGGCGTGCGCGACCGCGTCCTCCACGACAAGACCTCCATCCTGGTTCGCGACGCGCAGCTCGATGACGCGTTCAAGGGCCGCATGAGCATCGTGGAGCAGAAGGTCCACACCATGATGGCCGTGCCGCTGCAAACCAAGGAGCGCATCATCGGTCTGATCTACGTGGATTCGCCCTTCGTGCTCCGCGAATTCACCAAGGACGACCTCAACCTGCTCTCCGTTATGGGTCACATCGCCGCCATCCGCGCCGAAAACGTCCGCCTGGCCGAAATCGAGCAGACCGAACGGATCATGCAGCGCGACCTCTCGCAGGCCGCCGAGATCCAACGCGGCATGCTTCCCGCCCAGGCTCCCGAAGTGGCAGGCACCGATCTCGCGGGCTTCAACGCCGCCTGCCGCACGGTCGGCGGCGATTACTACGATTTCTTCCCTTACCCCGATGGCCGCGTCGCCATGGCGCTCGGCGACGTCTCCGGCAAGGGCCTGCCGGCGTCGCTGATGATGATGGCGCTGCACGCCCGCGTGCAGGTGCTGGCGGAAGACCCCGGCAGCCTGGCCGCTTTCATGACGCGCCTCAACAAGGCCACCTGCGCGCAGTGCCCGAGCAACCGCTTCATCACTTTCTTTTTCTGCGTGCTCGACACCGCCAGCGGCGAACTGACCTTCGCCAACGCCGGCCACAACCCGCCCATCCTGGTGCGCGCCTCGGGCGAAGCCCAGATGCTGGAAGGCGGCGGCCCGGTTCTCGGCATCCTGCCGGTTGCCTCCTATGGCGAGCAGCGCGTGCATCTCGATCCGGGCGATATGCTGGTGCTCTACAGCGACGGCGTCACCGAAGCGAACAACAGCGCCTACAGTGAATATGGCGAAGACCGTTTCATCGATGTGCTCAAGCGCTACCGCGAGGCCCCCGCGACCGCCATCGTCGAAGCCGTCGCTCGCGATCTGTCCGATTTCGCCGCCGGCGCCCCGCAGGCCGACGACATCACGCTGGTCGTTGCCAAGCGGATATAGGTGAGGTGGGACAGACCATCGCTTTTCGTGGTCTGTCATTCCCCGCTATCGCACGGCTGCCGACAGACGACAAAGGGCGATCGTCTGTCCCACCACCTCACCAACCGCTCATCCCTCCACCGTCTGCAACAGCCGCGGCGGCTTCCTGGCCTTGCTGGCCTGCTCGAACGCGTACGCCAGGCGGATCAATACCGGCTCTTTCCAGGCCGCGCCGAAGAACGAAATCCCCACCGGCAGCCCGTGCACGAACCCGGCCGGCACGGTGATGTGCGGATACCCCGCCACCGCCGCGGGCGACGAGCAGCCTCCCGTATCGTGATCTCCGGTTACCGGGTCGATGAGCCACGCCGGACCCGCCGTGGGCGCCACAATCGCATCCACGCCGTGCACGCGGATCACTTCGTCGATCCCTTCGGAGCGCGCCAGGCGATGGTTCGCAGCTAACGCTTTGCGGTAGACCAGGTCCGTCAGCGGCCCGCGCTTTTGCGATTCCTCAAAGACTTCCTGTTCGAACCACGGCATCTCCTCGCCGCGGTGCGCCTGGTTAAACGCGATCAGCTTCTCCAGCGTCAGGCCCGTGCCCCGCGCCTGCAAATAGGCATTGAGGTCGTTCTGGAACTCGTATTGCAGCACGGTATTCTCGGTGGCCTCGTACTTGCCATGCGACGGCAGGTCCGCCGGGTCCACAATCTCCGCCCCCAGCCGCTTCATCTCCGCCAGGCAATTCTCCATCAGCCGCGTCACGTCCGGCGAGATATCGAAAAACTTGCGGGCCACGCCCAGCCGCGCGCCGCGCAGTCCGTTGGCATCGAGAAACTTTGTATAGTCCGGCGCGGCGTGCTCGTTCTCCGTCATCGCACCCAGCAGAATCGCCGCATCGCGCACGGTGCGCGCCATGGGGCCGGCCGTGTCCTGGCTATGCGCGATGGGGATGATGCCGCGGCCGCTCACCAGTCCCACCGTCGGCTTGATCCCCACGATGCCGTTCATGGACGACGGGCATACCACGGACCCGTCCGTTTCCGTGCCCACCGCCACCATGCAGAGATTCGCCGCCACCGCCGCGCCCGATCCCGAGCTCGACCCGCACGGGTTCCGGTCGAGCGCGTAAGGGTTCCGCGTCTGCCCGCCGCGTCCGCTCCATCCGCTCACCGAATGCGGCGACCGGAAATTCGCCCACTCGCTCAAGTTGGTCTTCCCCAGAATCACCGCGCCCGCGGCGCGCAACCGCTCCACCACGCCCGCATCCCGCGGCCTGGCCGCTCCCACCAGGGCCAGCGAACCGGCGGTGGTCTGCATGCGGTCCGCCGTGTCGATGTTGTCCTTGATCAGCACCGGCACGCCGTGCATGGGCCCGCGTCGCGGTGTGTGGTCCAGTTGCTCCGCCACCGCCAGCGCGTCCGGGTTGAGTTCGATCACCGAGCGCAGCCCGCGGTCCACTTCGCGGATGCGCGCCAGGTAATACTCCGCGGCCTCGCGCGCGGAGACCTGTGCCAGATCGGCGATGGTGGCCTCTTCATGGAGCGGCGCCCGCTGCTCCGCCATGGCCCGCACCCTGCCCGCCGCCAGCGCGCTCACTGCCGTCTTCAGAAAACTCCGCCGTTCGACCATACGCCGGCACCTCTTGCGTTCGATTCTATCCGCTCTCACGCTCGTCTACACTGGGATCATGCTCACCGACCTCGTGCAGATCCGCCTCCTCGGTGAGAAGAAGCGCGACGAGAATCTCAAGTTCCGCCGCTTCATGAAGGCGCACGACCACTCCGACCGCATTCTCCGCCGCATCGCGCAAGGTATCGAAGACCAGATCGATTGCACCCAGTGCGCCAACTGCTGCCGGGTCTTGACCGTCACCGTCACGGAGCGGGACGTCGAACGTCTGGCCCGCTACCTGCGCGTGTCCGCGGCCCGCTTTGTGGCGGATTACACCGCCGAAGGCGATGAAGAAGACCAAGGCCGGATTCTGCGCCACACCAAAGAGGCCGGCTGCGTCTTCCTGGATGGCAACGCCTGCACCGTGTATGACGCGCGCCCCGATCTCTGCCGGCGCTTCCCGCACATGGTGCGCGGCGCCGGCTCGATTGCCAGCCGCATGTGGCAATTCGTCGACCGCGCCTGCTATTGTCCCATTGTGTACAACTCGCTCGAAGCGTTTAAAGAAGAGTTGGGCTTCCGCTATTGACTTCGCTTCCACCGGGCCGCCATACTCAAGCAGCACAGTGGACGCAGCCATGGCGCCACCAAAGCCCGCCGCAACGGTAGTCAAGCACGATCCCGGAAAACCTTCCGATCCCAAGTCCACCGAAGAACAAGTCGATGTTCGCGGCGCGGTTGGCCAGCGCATCGACAACAAAGGAAGCAAAATCGAAGACGAAGCCGGCGACGGTACGATTGATTCCGGGGGCGGATAGAGCGCCTGAGAAGTCAGGAGTCAGAATGGGAAGCAGGCGCTCCGCGATGCTGATTCCTGAATTCTGACTCCTCCTGACTTCTCGACATCTAACGTCCTTCTCGATGTTGGCGCCTACTTGTACAGCAAATACTGCTCGCGCAGCTTCACGAACCCCGCCACGCCATCTTGAAAGCTCTGCTGTATCGCGCGCGGGTCCTCGCCCGCTGCAATCCGCTTCACCACGTCCGCGCTCCCCATCAGCCGCTGCGCCGGCGTCCAGTCGATCTTGCCCGGGTATAGCTTCTGGATCGCTCCCGCGATTTCGAGACCCAGCCGCGTGGCATCCAGAAGCTGGCGATTCGTGATCTCAAACCGCACGCCTTCGATCCGCGTGCCTTTGAAGTTCGATTCCGCCGGCGTGAAACTGGTGGCATACGCCCGCACGCCCGGAATCTGCCGCTGGTTCAGATAAGTCGCCAGTTCCCGGCCGCCGATGAAATCGGCCCCAATCTGTTCGAAGGGCGCATCCGTTCCGCGCCCCACCGAATAGTTTTTGGCAAACTCCATCAGGCACAGTCCCGGATACAGCATGGCCGCGTTCAGGCTGCGCAGGTTGGGCGAGGGGTTGACCCACGGAAGATCGGTGGCATCGAACCAATCCCCGCGGCGCCAGTCCTCCATGGCAACCACCGTCAGCGCCGCGCCGATCTTGTTCTCCGCGTTGAACAACTTCGCCAGTTCGCCCATGGTCATGCCGTGCCGCACCGGCATGCCGGCCCAGTAGCCGACGAACGAAGCGGCTCCCGCATCCAGCAGCGGACCTTCCACGCGCGTTCCCGTAATCGGATTCGGCCGGTCCAGCACGTAATAGGGAACGCCCGCCCTGGCCGCCGCTTCCATCGCGTAGGCCATGGTGGTCTCGTAGGTATAAAAGCGCACGCCCACATCCTGGATGTCGAAAACCAGCGCGTCGATCCCCTTGAGCATCTCCGGCGTCGGGCGTAGCGTGTTGCCATACAGGCTGAAAACCGGGATACCCGCGTCCGTCGTGTCCTGAATTCCCGGCCGGTCTTCCCGACCCGCGATCCCGTGCTCCGGCGAAAACAGCGCCGTCACCGCGATCCCCGCCTGGCGCATGAGGTCCACGTTGCGCCGGCCGGCGCGGTCCAGGCCCGTCTGATTGGTAATCAGACCCACCCGCTTGCCGGCCAGCCGCGCGAACTTCTGCTCCACCAGCACGTCGAGTCCGGTCTTGGTGGCGCCGTTGCGTCCCACCTCGCGCCGCGCGCCGGCGCCGCTCAGCGTCTCGTTGTATCCCGTCAGCGTCACGCCCCGCACCGCGATCCCCAGCGAGGCCGCCACGATGGTCGCCACCTTCGCGCGCAACGGCAGCAGCGACGGCCGCCCATCCGGATGCACGCTGTTCGCCAGCAGAATCACATAAGTCTGGGTCGACGGGTCAATCCAGATCGAAGTCCCGGTAAAACCGGTGTGCCCATACGAGCCGATCGGGAACAGCTCTCCGCGATTCGTGGAATAAGGCGAATCGATGTCCCAGCCCAGCCCGCGCAGAATCGGTTGATCCGGCGGTGTCTGCGGCTCCGTGAATTTCTCCACCGTCAGCGGATTGAAGAGCCGGACGCCATCCAGTTCCCCGCCGTTCAGCATCATTTGCGCGAACCGTGCCAGGTCGTCGGCCGTGGAGAATAGCCCCGCGTGTCCCGCGATCCCGCCCATGTTGCGCGCCGTCGGGTCGTGCACCACGCCGCGCAGCGGGTCGCTGTTCTTGTCCGGCCTTTCGGTGGGAGCGATGCGCGGAATCAACGCCGCCGGCGGCTGGAACATGGTTTCCTTCATCCCGATCGGCAGAAAAATGTTTTGCCGCGAGTATTCCGCCAGCGTCTGCCCGCTCAAACGATGCACCAGTTCGCCCAGCAGGATGAAATTAATGTCGCTGTAAACATGCCGCACGCCCGGCGGGCCGGTAGGCTCGTCGGTATATGCCAGCCGCAATCCGGTTGCGTTGCCCGTCCACTCGGGCTTCAGCGGTACGTCCTCCGGCAGACCCGAAAAGTGCGTGAAGAGATTCCGCAGGGTGATGTCGCTCTTGCCGCCCTGAAACTCCGGGATGTAGTCGGTCACCTTGTCGTTCAGCCGGAACCGTCCCTCTTCGAACAATTTCATCAGGGACGACGTGGTCGCAATCACTTTGGTGAGCGACGCCAGGTCGAAGATGGTATCGACGGTCATGGCTTCCGCCCGGGGCACGAGCGCCCGCTGCCCGTAGGCTTTGCGGTAAACCACCTTGCCATCGTGACCCACAATCAGCACCGCGCCCGGCAGTCGATTCTGCTGGATTGCCTGTTGGATCACCTGATCCACGGCCTGGGCGCCGGCGAAACTCTGCGCCGAAAGACTGGCCGCGGCGAGCACCGGGCACCAAAGAAGCTTCATAGCTTCTATTCATACCGCAACGCGCGGGATTCGTGTATGATGCCCGCGGCTTTACGCTGCCACCACGCCCGGCTGCTCTCGCACGGCCTCGACCAATTCCCCGATCGCGCGCTCAACCGCTTTCCTATCTTCGTCCCGCGCCAGCCGCCCATTCGCATCGAAAGCTTCCATTGCGCGCGCCATCGTCACTTGCGACGCCACCACTCTCACGCCGATCATCTCCAGCAGTTCGCGCAAATGGCGCAACCCCCGCTGCCCGCCGCCCGGCCCGGGCGACGCGCTCAGCAATGCCGCCGCTTTCCCGTGGAAGGCTGCCAGCCGTCGTTCCCCTGTCTCCGGACGCGAAATCCAATCGATGGCATTCTTGAGCAGCGCCGAAAAAGAGCCGTTGTACTCCGGCGACGCTATCACCAGCCCATCCTGCCCGCGCACCAGATCCTTGAAGGCTTTGGCGCCCGCCGGCATTCCCTCCGCTGCTTCCAGATCGCCGTCGTAGAGCGGCATCGGATAGTCCCGCAAATCCGCCGCCGCCACATGCGCTCCGGCGCGCCTCAACTCCGCCGCCGCCGCGAGAGCCAATTTCCGGTGCAAAGAATCGTTCCGCGTGCTTCCCGCAAACACCAGGATCTTCGGCTTTTCCATATCCGCCTCCAGAATTCTCCTTATCACGATTATTCGATGCAACGACTATTAAAAAGGGTCCGGCCATTTGCGATGTCCGTAACCCTCCTGAAATGTGCCATCCACGGCCTCTTCTGCGATGATGGTTGTTTGCGCCTCGACAGATTCACCCCCCTGCTTCTCGCCGTGACCCTCCCTGCGGCCGCGCAGGACGCCCCTGCCCCCGAGCGCTGGAACTTCTT
>Ga0181530_10006781_pt1 | contig 11154 bp, 11 predicted proteins | sample PEATcosm2014_Bin_42_FD_119769 | JGI IMG/M metagenome (GOLD analysis project Ga0181530, IMG submission 119769) | Peatland microbial communities from MTU Mesocosm Facility, Houghton, MI, USA - PEATcosm2014_Bin10_60_metaG | ecosystem: Environmental > Terrestrial > Soil > Wetlands > Peat | place... | reverse complement strand
GGGATTCCGCTTCGCCTTCAAAGTGCCGGAACAAATCACCTGCAAAGTGTTTCCGAAGCACGCGCGCTACGGACAGCAGGCGGGCCAGGAGAACGAGGGATTCCTGGACGTCGGGATGCTGCGGGAGATGTTTCTGCGGCCGCTCGAAGCGTATCGCGAAAAGACGGCGCTGTTGATTTTCGAGTTCGGCGCCTTTGGACGGCGGAGCTTCGCGGAGCCGGCGGAGTTTCTTCGCCGCCTGGACCCGTTCCTGAGCGCGCTGCCGAGGGAATTCCGGTACGCCATCGAGATCCGCAATCCGGAATTCCTGGAGAAAGACTACTTCTCCTGCCTGCGCAGCCACGGCGTGGCGCACGTTTACAACGCATGGTCGAAGATGCCGGAGCTGCGCCGCCAACTGGCCATGCCCGATTCGGCGACGGCCGATTTCCTGGTGTGCCGGGCCCTCTTGCGGCACGGACGGGTGTACGAAGATGCGGTGGGGTTGTTCGCGCCGTACACCCGCATTCAGGACCAGAACCCGGAAGCGCGGGAATCCATGCGGGTGCTGATCGGACGGGCGCGTGAAGAGAAGCAGTTTCTGTTTCTGTTTGTGAACAACCGGCTGGAGGGGAATGCCCCGCTGACCATCCTCTCGCTTGTGGAACCTTAGAGGACGCGATAGATGAACTGGCGAAGAAGGGCGCGCGCAAAGTGATCTTCGACCTTCACCAGGTGGAGTACATCGACAGCGCGGGCGTCGGCCTGCTGGCGCTGGCGAGCGGCAAGACCAGGGCAGCGGGAGGGAAGCTGGGGGTGGTGTCGGGCTCGGGGCGGGTGCTGGAAATGCTGAAGCTGACACAGATGACGGCGGTGCTGTCGGTCTCGGCGACGGTACCCGAGGCGCAGACGGCGCTCGGCTAGGTGATCGACCGCAAGATTCGGAGGCAAGCCGGTCCTCCCGGCGGCTTAGTCAGCACGACCGGGCCCGTTGCGGAAAGTGGATAGCCGTTGCGCACGCAAGGCTGTTCCCAGATCCATCCCGCTGCAGCGTGCCGGAAAGCGGACCGATGCATCGCGATGGTATACTTGGTTTTCCAACCTGGAAGGGCCCGTAGCTCAGTTGGTTAGAGCGCTACCTTGACACGGTAGAGGTCTGGCGTTCGAGTCGCCACGGGCCCACCATCAAATCACTAATTTACAGCCAATCGCTGCCGTCAACTTTACGTTTTGGCGTTACGGACCAGTGGTGGTTGGGATATGGATCAACGGGCCGAAGCCGGCTTTCCCAACGCTTTCCGAACTGCCCTCCATTTCGGGACTGAAAGATTCCGGCCTACACCGCGGCGAGAGTGTCCCCGCCTGTCCATCTCAATCCGTAATCGTTCACACCCTGCGCACGACCCAAACAACTAACACAATCACAATAACCGTGCCGAGCAGTCCTAAACCGAGCATTCCATTTCTCCTTTGAAGATAAAATTGGACCATTACCACCGGTCAATCTCCATTCCGAGCATGAGAAGGACCGAAGGTCCGGAGCACCGCGCAGTGGAAAGCCTCGCGCCCGCCCAACGACATTGGCCGCCTTTGTGACCTGGCGCACGACGTCCACCCCGAAAGCGCGTGCAAAATCCGCCACGACGAGTGCAGTCTTTGCTCAGCCAGCCCGGTTGTCAAACCCGCATTTCCACGACAACCTTCGCCAGATCGTCAGATCGCGGCTGCGTCACCGTTTTCGCCGGAACGGCACCGCGCGTGCTCTGACGTTCCAGCTATGCCTTGCTTCGTCCTGCTGATTCTCCTGCTGTTTCCCCGCGTTGCGCTGGTGCTGATGTGGATCTACTCGACCTACCTGCAGCGCGCTTTCCACGGTGGTCTGGTGCTGCCCGTACTGGGCTTCATCTTCTTGCCACTCACCACGATCGTATACGCGTGGGAAATCAACAGCGGCATGCCGACGGCGGGGATCAATCTTCTGTGGCTGCTGATCGCGGTGGTCATCGACCTGGGCGGACTGGGTGGCGGCGCGCATCGCCAATCCCGGCGCTGAGCCGTGCAAACGCTGGTACTGCCAGCCGATGCCAAGGGTCCATGGCGGCATCGCCCGATTTTGCGCGAAGCGAAGCGAAACTCGCGCTGGGCGAGGACATTCAGGAATTGAAGGCGGCCAGGAGCGGCTTGGGAACGGCCCGCAAAGTGCCCATTGTCCGGTATGCGCCTAACTTATGTAACAGCGTTTACGGCTTCGATTCTCGCGTTGACCGGCGCGGGCGCAGCCAGACAGGCGAAACAGCGCGCTGATGCGCCGGCCGCCGGGAGTCTTGCTGCGAACGAAATAGAGGATTCCACGAAGACCGGCGTGGTGGAGCCGGGAGCGACGGGGCCAAGGGTGGTGCGGGCGCAGATTCTTCTGGACCGCGCCAAGTTCTCGCCGGGCGAAATTGACGGTGTCTATGGCGACGATCTCGGGATTGCCGTCAAGGGATATCGGGAAAACCACGGCCTGAAGCCGACCGGCATAATTGATGCGGAGATGTGGCGGCTGCTCAATAGCGATGCCGGCCCTCTTCTGTCGACCTACACGATTACCAAAGCCGATGAGAAAGGCCCGTTCCTGCCAACACCGGCCGACACCCAGGAAAAGGCGAAGATGAAGTGGCTCGGCTTCGAAACGCCCCAGGAGGAACTGGGCGAGAGGTTCCACAGCTCGCCGGAGCTGCTGGCCGAGTTGAATCCCGACAAGAAACTGGACGCGGCGGGAGAGCGGATCAGCGTGCCGAATGTGCGGCGCGCCGCCGTGCGCCTGGCGTTGCGCGTGGTGGTTTCGAAGTCAAAACGCACGGTGATCGCGTACGGCGCCGGCGACAAGGAACTGGCGCAGTATCCGGCCACGATTGGCGACACGCACGATCCGCTGCCGATTGGTCAATGGACCGTCACGAGCGTTCTGCACTACCCGTGGTTCAATTACGACCCGGACCACTTCTGGAACGCTGACCCGAAACAGGTGAAAGCCGTACTGCCGCCGGGCCCCAACAGTCCCGCCGGCGTGGCGTGGATCGGGCTCTCGAAAGAACATTATGGAATCCATGGGACGCCGGATCCAGGACATATCCGGCACGGCGAATCGGCCGGGTGCATCCGGATGACGAACTGGGATGTGGATGAGCTGTCGCACATGGTGCGGCGAGGCACGCCGGTCGTCCTGGAGGAATAGCTTTGAGGCTTTGCGGTTGCATTGCCGGGCTGTTGCCAGTGTTACTCGCCGTTGGCGCGACCCCTTCGATTCTCGAGATGAGTCCGCCGATCCGTGGCTTGGCCCTGGCGAATCTGCGGGATATGTTCGAAGAAGTTCACAACGGACATCCGCATGAGGCGATCGACATTCTGGAGCCCAGAGGGACACCCGTGCGTGCGGTGGTGTCCGGAACCGTCCGCAAACTGTTCCGCAGCAAACCGGGCGGCAACACCATATACCAGTTCGACGAAATGGAAGTGTATTGCTACTATTACGCGCACCTGGAGGGGTACGGGAAGGGGTTGCGTGAGGGAATGCGGGTGGAGCGTGGGGACGTCATCGGTTTTGTGGGATCGACGGGAAACGCGGATGCACGCACGCCGCACCTGCATTTTGCGATCTTCGAGTTGGGGCCGGAAAGGCTATGGTGGAAGGGGAAAGCGGTTGACCCATATCCTGGCCTGGTAGCCGCAGTGAAGCGGGCGAGATAGCGGACCAATCTTCTCCTGTTGGCGGCCGAGGTTCGCTTGGCGAGGTCATCGAGCGGCTGCGGAGGCCCGGTTTAACTCAGGGAAACCCCTGATAACGTCGCTGGGTGTACGTTCCGTATAGCAAGTACCGTGCAAAGTCACCGAACGTTAACCAAGCCCCTATCCTTGTGATTCTCATAGGGATCCACAAATCGGCTCTGTAACTCTGGAAATACCGGAAAACACACGGGTTCATACACCATAGACCCAGCAGGACTTTTGCGGCATTTCACGAGAATTTATACTCGAAACCAATGAAGAACTTATCAAGAGTAGCGCGCTGTGCCGTGATGCTGGGTGCAGCCGCGATGCTGTGCGGGATTGCAGCGGCCGATACGATTGTGGCAACCGGCGTGAATACGAGCGCCGGGGAGTACCACGTCTGGCTCAACGAGAACGGCACGGATCAGGATACGTATTTCGCGGGAGTCATCAATATCACGCTCACCGACTCGGACGGCAGCCAGTTCAACCGCGACACCATGTGCGTGCAACTGTTCACGGACATTTACCTGGGCCAGGTGTACGGAACGACCGTGGAGATTCCGGTGGGGATGGGCGGCGGGAGCCTGGACCAGGCGTCCTGGCTGTTGGACAATGCGCTGATGCCGGGGCAGAACGGCGGTGCCACGCCTTCGTCGTTGCCGAGCGCGGACTGGGTGACGACGGCGGCACAGGGCGCCGGACTGCAACTGGCGATCTGGGACCTCGTGAACGACGGCGGGAACGGCTTCTCAGCGGGATCGATCCAAGCGGCAACCGTGGCGAACGGGCCTGCCGCGGACGTCACCGACCCCACGGTGCTGAGCTGGGCCGTGCTTTATGAAAACCTGGCTTTGATTCCGGGCAATGTCTCCGACGACGCCTTCGTATACGTGAATGTGGACCAGGGGAACGGCAATCCGGCGCAGATGCTGGAGGGTCCGGAATTCACCAGCGATGACGGGCCGCAGCCGACGCCGGAGGCATCCACGCTGGTGCTGGCGGGCACGGCGCTGGCGGCGCTCGGATTGGTTGGGCGGCGCAAGGCTGGGAATGCTGGGGGACAGGTCCGCGAAGGTTTGAAGCCGCCGCGTGCGGCCACCAGATAATTATGTGTATGCAGGAGCCAAACATGACACTAGGACGTACTCGCGAACGGCTGCTGAACCGGATTGCCATTCAACTGATCGATAATGCCACGAAGCTCCATCGCACCGATCTCAAGCTGCTGGCCAGCCAGGAACTGCTCTCCGGAATCAAGGAAGAGCTGCGGCAGAGACGGGAAGGACGCGACGGCGTGGCTCTTCAGTCAGCCGCCGCTTAGCGGAAACCGCTGGGCCGCCTGATGAAGGAAGGCCCACAGCCACAATCGCCGAGAGCGATGGCAGGGACCACATCTACGGCTCGGGCGTGTTCTGTTCACCTGCGTTAACCCAGCGTTAACCCGCACTTCTCACAGACATTCGGTGGTGACGATGTGGCGCACGCACCGTGCGTGCGCCACTTGGCCGGGCCGGACGTGAGACCGTCATCGCGAGCAAGCCAAGCGCAAAACGAAACATCCCCGATGTCCAATATTGAACAGACGGCGTATTCGCCCCAGATTTATCCTGGTCATGTTCCTAAGGAAATTCTGACCACGGCCACTTGAGCCGAAGGAAGAGGCTTGAGACTATGGATATCCGGAAAATGATTGCAGAACTTCACGAGGAGCGTGCGCGCCTTGAGGAAGCAATCATCAGTCTCGAAAATCTGTCGCCTATGCGAACATCTCGCAGAGGCCGGCCACCGGCATCGAGCAGGTTGACCAGTCTCGTCGCGCCTCAGAAGGGGAATGGCCAGAACGGCTCAATGGGTCGCACCGTCCAGTAGCCCGTGTCTAGATGGACCCCCGGGTCCTGTTGAGTATACACCCGGGCACGAACGGGGCCCCCGTACCATCCGTTCCACGTGAGCGCTATTTCGTAGACGACGTTCCGCGACCGCGCCGGGCGCGGGCGCTCACGGCGCGGCAGCGTCGAGAGCGGCGATTTCAGCCGCGTGGAGCCGCCAACCGGTTGCGGCGGCGTTCTCCTGCGCCTGGCGGGAATTCTTTGCCCCGGGTATTGGCACCGCGCTCTTGCAGATGAGCCAGTTCAGCGCCACCTGGGCGGGAGACTTGCCTTCGTGCGCCTGCCCCACCTCGCGCATCAGGCCGAGCAGGGGCTGGATGGATCTGAGCCTTCCGCCGCCGACGGTGTATCTGCGCATGCCCGGCGGGCGGTTCTGCGGCGTGTACTTGCCGGTCAGCAGACCCTTGGCAAGAGGGCTGTATGCGATTAACGTGACACCCAGTTCCCGGCAGGACTGCAGCACGCCATTGCGCTCCACCTTGCGGTTCAGTAAGTGATATTCCACCTGGTTCGAGGCCAGCGGAATCCCGCGCCGGGAGAGAACTTCGTGGGCCTGCCGCATCTGCGCGGCGCTGTAATTCGATACCCCCACCGAACGCGTCAGCCCTGCTTCCATGGCGTCGGCCAGCGCATTGGCCCATACCGCAACCGGCACCACTGAGAACGGAAAATGAATCTGGTATAGATCCACCCGGCGGAGCCCTAATCGCGCGAGGCTGGCGCGCAACGCCTGTAGCAGCGCGCTCCCGCGCAGCCGCGACGGCCAGGGCGCAAACTTGGTTGCCACCACCGCCGGCACTCCGGACGCGGCCGGCGCCATCTCTCTCAGGCACTCGCCCAGCAGAACTTCGGAGCGCCCCTTGCCGTAGACCTCGGCGGTGTCGAAAAAGTTGATCCCTCCCTCGATGCTCCTCCGGAATGCTTCGTGAATGTCGCGATCGGTGTGGGTGGCGCCATAGCTCCACATCGCACGGTCGCCCCATTGCCATGTCCCCAAACCGGCGGGCGAGATGCGGATATCCGTTTTGCCGAGCGGAATCAGGTCTTCCATAAAGCGCACCTTTCCTGGTTCATGAGGCCAGTTTCTTCAGCAGCCACGCCATGTTCCGTCCCAGCACTTTCATGGTGCGGATGCCTTCCTGGTCTGTTTCCACCTCGCCGGGTTCCCGCCCGATCCCGATGTTCCAGTAGGATGAGCCCGGTATGATCATCTCGCTGATCAGGAAAAAGTGGTTCAGGGCATCGAACGCGTGGATCGCCCCGGCCCTTCGCACCGCGATCACTCCCGCCCCCACCTTGCGGCGGAACATGCCGCCGTTGGCACCTCCAACCATGCAGGCGCGGTCGATCAGCGCCTTGATCTCCGGCGAGACATCGGCCACGTAGGTCGGCGAACCGAGCAGAATGCCGTCCGCCGCCGCCATTTTTTCGATGTAGGCGTTCCCCGCATCGTTGCTCTGCGCGCAGCGCCCATCTTTCCGGGTTGAGCACTCGCGGCACGCCAGGCACCCATGGATCTTCGATCCACTCAGTTCCACCAGTTCGGTGTCGATGCCTTCCTTTTCCACTTCGCCGAGCACGTAGCGAAGCAGGATCGCAGTATTGCCGCCTTTTCTCGCACTGCCGTTAAAAGCGATCACTTTCATATCAGACCTGCCGTTCCGAAACCCTATTCTCTCTCCTGGCGGGCGCTGCGTCACGGGGGTGAAAAAACAAGCGGATCCCGCAACAAAGAAGGTCTTCAAAGTCTGGCGACTGCCCCATCACCGCGAGATGAACTGATTTTAATTGCGGATTAAGGGACCCTTCATGGGTGGTTCGCTATCATTGAGTCCGGACGATGACCTCGTCGCATTCCAAAGGAGAACTCAATGAAGAAACTGATGACGCTGATGGTGGGCGCTACGCTGGCTTTCGCAGCCGTATCCGCGTATGCCCAACCGACGAAGAGCACCAAGATCACCAAGAGCACCAAGATCACCAAGGCGAAGGGCACGGTAGTCAAGAAGTCCACCGTAAAGAAGTAAGGCGGCTTCCACGAGCCGAGTTTTCCGGCAAGCCAGTAGCGTTCTCAAGTTTCCGCCCAGGTCTGTATCCTTGCTCCCAGGAGATCTCCGGAGTCCGGCTCATGAGACTCACACTCCTGGGCGGCTTCTTGTTCCTCTCAGCGTTTTTGGCGTTGCGCCGGCGTCCTGGGGCACGCGCCTTTACCGCATCCTGCTGAGCGCCGACTCTCCGCCGGCGCGCGCCAACTGGACCCTGCGCCTTACCACCGGGGGCGCGGAACAGAGGCTTCCACGACCTTGAAGACCCTTGACGCGCGAAACTCGGAAGCATGGCGGGAATGGCTCGCCAGGCACCACCACTCGGAATCGGAGGTGTGGCTGGTGTTCTACAAGCGCCAGTCGGGGCGCCCATCCATCGCCTACCTCGATGCGGTAGATGAGGCACTGTGTTTCGGCTGGATCGATAGCTTGATCCAGCGCCTCGATGACGACCGGTATGCCAGAAAGTTCACGCCGCGAAAACCTGACAGCAAATGGTCGGATGCGAATCGCAAGCGGTTCGCGCAGCTTCAGGCAAGCGGGCGCCTGGCGCCGGCTGGATTGCGGCGTGCACCCACCGATCGAAGCTATGCGCCAAGGCCATCTCCGTCGAAGGTCCCGCGGTATATCCAGGAAGCGCTCGAGAGCCGGCCGGCGGCGTGGAATTATTTCGCGAGCCTGGCGCCATCATACCGGCGCCTGTACATCGCCTGGATCGATTCCGCCAGGCAACCGGGAACGAAGGCGAGACGGCTGCGGGAGGTCATCGGTCTGCTCGCGGCGGGCAAGAAACTTGGCTTGAAATGATGTGCCGGCCAGCAGGATGCTGGAGCCGCGCGCCGGCATGCGGACACGCGACCGCGCTACTTGACCTGCACGGCAGCGCCTGCCGCCGCCACCTTGCCTTCCAGGGCATCCTGCGCCACCGCGCGCACGGAGTAGGCGCCCGGCGGCGCTTTGAGCGTCATGGCGGCAGTGTAGCCGGTCTTCGCCAACTGCGCGAAAGTCGCCTCGGTGAAATTCAGCTCCAGTTCGCTCCGCTTGCCGGTTACGAAGCCGCCGCGGCTATCCAGCAGAACCGCGACAATGGTTAGCTTTTGTTTCCGCCGGTCCTGGCTGGTCTCGAAGCGCAGGCGGTTGAAATCCAGGTGCGCCACCATGGTGATGCCCGGCGGCCCCGCCCACTGCTCCCAGGTGAACCAGGCTGGCAAGTCCGTGACGGTATCCGAGGCCATCACTTCGCTGTCGAGTCTGGACAACGGTGAGACCTGCGCGGCGGCGTTCGCCGAGGGCGCCGTGTAGCCCATCCGGGCCTGTAGCGAATCGTGTTTGTCCCTGGTGAGCCGCACTTTTAGACTGTGAAAGCGCCCATCGGCCGCCACGTCCGAAGGCGCGAAGCCGAGCACGTACAGGATCTCCGGCACCATGGCCAACACCTGGATGCCCCGAGCCAGATCGTTGTTGTTGTGGTAGAAGGTGCCACCGGTGCCGGCGGCCAAAGCTGCCATCGAGTCGGAAAGCAGGCTCACTCCTTGAGTCGATCTCGGCCCCATGGAGAAAAGCCCTCTGGCGTCCAGAGTGTTGATCACTACTTCCGCATGCAGCGCCTTGGCCATCACCAGATCCAGGTTGGTCTGCCGGATGCCCGTGAGGAATCCCGCGGAGGTCAGCAGAATCATGCGCTGCCCCGGCAGGTTCGCCATGGCGTCCACCACGTCTCCGATCACGTCCAGTGTATTGTTCGAGACAAGCCGCGTGCGGTCCCAGACCAGTTGAGCCATACCCATTACCACAGTGTCCGGACACGGGTGGTGGGAACAGCCTGCACATTCGGCCATTTTCGCCTTCAGCAGCATGTTGCCCGGGTCCAGGTTATTCGTCATCTGATATGCCTCGTAGGGCCGGATGTGGGGGCACATGTATGGATCGTCAGTGTTTCCCCTCGGGGCGGGAGTCACCCTGGCGATCTGCTCGACCAGCTTCGGCACATCGCCGGTGAACTCCGAGCGATTTGACCGCGCGGTAGTAACCACCACCACGCTGTCGCCCGGCGCCAGGCTGGTCTTGACGAATCGCTCCGCCGCTTCTTTGGCCGGCGCCAAAGCGCCCACATCCAGGTGCAGATCGTCGAACAAAAGCGCCACGAAGCGGGGCCGCGGCTGGCTTTTCGGTTCCGCGGCGTCAGCGGGCGCGGCCGGCCTCGCGCCGCCGGCGTCGCCGCGCGGCGTGAAACTTTGCACCGAGAAGGCCGTGATCGTCTGTTTCTTCCCGGAGTCGTAGACTTCGAAGTCGTCCCGCGTGAGCCCGGCAACCGTGCGGCGCTGCCCGTCGCGGACCACCACCGGAACTTCCACCAAGTCTACCTGGGTGCGCAATGTGACCGGCGGTGGAGGCACGTACGGAACCGTCAGCGCATGCATCTCGTCGGGAGCGATGGACTGGGCCGCCAGGCCCAGGCAGGCAAGCGCGGCCGACACGGCCAGGTACGGGCTTTTGGAGCAGTTCACGCGTCTACGCTGCGAGGATAGCACGCAGACGCCGCCAACAATCCACCGCCATGGCGTTTTATACACAACTTTGTCACACCCCGTCGCCGCTAACTTCAATGGTGCGTTGACGCAGAAATTTGTTGAAAACCGCCCCGGCGCCGCCGAATCGGCTGGCATTCCGCGCGGCACGGCGTTACAAGAGTAGAGTCCATTAGGTGGCTGCGCAGCCGGGGTGGCAAATCTCGGGGGAGGTGGTCATCCGGTTGCGCAGGCCTCCTTGGATAATCCCCCATCGCCAACTCCCTTTCATCTCCGGTACACTGTGGAACAACGCACCCGGAGGCCCTGTCATGCCGATTGTGAAACGTCGCCCGTTGCTGGCCGCGCTCTCGCTCATCCCCCTCGCCGCGGTCCTGGCCCAGCCCGGCGCCGCGCCCAATTCGCAACCCAATCCGTACCGCACTATCGAGAACTTTTTTAAGCTTCCGGAAGGCCGCGCATGGGGTTCGACCAGCGCGGTCGATCTCGATCGCGACGGCCATATCTGGGTGGCCGAGCGCTGCGGCGCCAACTCCTGCGCCGATAGTCCGCTCGCGCCGGTTCTCGAGTTCGACGCCACCGGCAAACTGCTCAAGAGCTTCGGCGCCGGCCTGCTGCTCTTCCCGCATAACCTGGTCGTCGACGGCGACGGCAACATCTGGGTCACCGATGGACGCGGCCATCAGATCGTCAAGTTCAACCCTGACGGCAAAATCCTGCTCACTCTCGGAAAGAAAGGCGTCCCTGGCGATGGCCCCGATACGTTCAATCAGCCCTCCGCCGTGGCCTTCGCTCCCAACGGCGATATCTTCGTCGCCGACGGCCACGGCGGCAACTCCAACGCCCGCGTAGTCAAGTTTTCCAAAGACGGCGCGTTCCTCAAAACCTGGGGCAAGAAAGGCGCCGCCCCCGGCGAGTTCGATACTCCCCACTGCCTGGCTTTCGATTCCACCGGCC
>Ga0181530_10006773_pt1 | contig 11159 bp, 8 predicted proteins | sample PEATcosm2014_Bin_42_FD_119769 | JGI IMG/M metagenome (GOLD analysis project Ga0181530, IMG submission 119769) | Peatland microbial communities from MTU Mesocosm Facility, Houghton, MI, USA - PEATcosm2014_Bin10_60_metaG | ecosystem: Environmental > Terrestrial > Soil > Wetlands > Peat | place... | reverse complement strand
TCTGGAAGGACGGCTTCGGCTACGATGTCGGCGGCCACATCCTCTTCTCGAAGCACCAGCACGTCACCGATCTGGTCAACCGGCTGCTCGGCGACAACATCAATCATTGCAGGCGAGCTAATAGGATTCTCTTCAAGGGCCGGTCCGTCAAGTACCCTTTCGAGAACGACCTCGGCTCACTCGAGAAACAAGACTGCTACGACTGCCTGATAGATTACTTGAAGAACGACTTCCCGGAGCCGGCCAACTTCGAGGAATGGGGGTATCGCGCGTTCGGCCGGTCGATCGCGGAGAAGTATTTCCTGCCCTACAACCGCAAGATCTGGAAGACGGAACCGCGGGAGATGGGGCTGGATTGGGTGGGCAGAGTCCCCAAGCCGCCGCTGGAGGACGTGGTCAAGTCAGCGCTGGGGATCGAGACCGAGGGGTACACTCATCAGCTTCACTTTCGCTACCCGCTCCATGGCGGCTTCGAGTCGCTGGTGCAGGCGATGACCGTGGACGTGTCCAGGGTTCATCGCAACAATCCGGTCCGATCGATACGCAAGAACGAGAACGGCTGGACGGTTGTTGCAGGGCAGACGATGTGGCAGTTTGACCACCTCGTGCTCGCCTTCCCGATTCACGAGGCAATCCGCTGCCTCGGCGACGTGCCGGTCGAGGTCGTCGATGCGGTCCGCAGCCTCCGTTACAACGCCATTCGCGTGTCACTCATTGCAGTCAACAACGAGTCGCTGCTGGACAGGAGCGCCATCTACATTCCCGACTCAACCGTGGCGCCTCACCGCGTCTGCTTCATGGGTTTCTTCAGCCCGAACATGGTCAGGCCGGGAACGTCGTCGCTCGTCGCCGAAACAACAGTGCGGAGCGGCGACGCGACGGATCGACTGAGCGATGGCGAGTTCCTTGACCGGGTGATCGGCGATCTCGCCCGCGTCGGCATTCTTCGCGAGGAGGATGTCATCGTCCGTGACACGCGGCGTTTCGAATATGCCTACCCGGTTCATGACCAGGCACACGGCAGGAACACACAGGTCGTGCGAAACTACTTCACGGCGATCGGAATCGACTTGCTCGGCCGCTTCGCGGAATTCGATTACATCAACTCCGACGAGTGCATTCGCAGGGCCTTGGTGCTGGCCGAGAAGCTCAACGGACAGACTGAACGTGTCGGCCGCGAGATCGGCTCCGAATGGGGTTCAGGTTGCGGCGAGCCCTCGGCGATCAAGCCGCTATGTAGTAGAGTGCGACCATGACGCTGTCGATCGAAGGCTTGGTGGAGGACCTGGAAACGCGTCTGGGCCGGCTGGCCGCTGATCCCGTGACTCTCGTTTGCCTTCTCCTGGCTGCCAACGCACTGGTCGAGCCTTACAGGGGACTCGATCACGATTCCCGCCTCTATGCGGTCCAGATCTTGGAACGGATTCATCCAGGGAGTTTCGCGGGGGATCTTTACCTCCGGTACGGCTCTCAGGACCGATACTCCGTGTTCGCCATCCTCATGGCTCCCCTGGTCCAGCTCTGCGGGATCCACGCTGCGTTCTTCTGCGTGTACCTGGCGAGCAAAGCCATCCTCTTCTGGGGTCTACTGCGCCTGTCCCGGGTTCTCATCTCCAGCAACCTCGCCTTGATCCTCGCGCTGATTCATCTGGCCATCGTGCCGGTCGCCTTCGGCGGCAACGAGATCTTTCATGTGAACGAATCGTTTCTGACCCCGCGCCTGTCTTCGTGTGCGCTCGTACTGCTCGGTCTGGAGCGGATGCTGACCGGACGGTCGATGGCCGCAATTCTCCTCCTGCTCGGTTCTTTCTTGCTACATCCCCTGATGGCGGTCGGGGGCATCTTGCCGGCCGGGCTCTGGTGGATGGCGGGCCGTTGCACTAGGAGGCAATTCGTTTGGCTTGCCTTGGCTGCGGTCGCCCTCGCCACCCTGGTGATTGGTATCGAGCCGTTGGGCAATCGGCTGTTCGGCCACATGGATGATGTCTGGCGCACGATCAACTTGAAGATTTGCTTCTACATCCGTCCGGCTCGCTGGTGGTGGTCTGACTGGATTCGAATCGCCTTGGAGTGTGGGTTGGTCGTCTGGACTGCCGCCCATTGCCCGGTTCGTCGGCTGGCGACATTCTGGGCAGCCGTTCTGGGGTCCGCCCTCATTGGCCTGATCGGCTCCTTGATCGCCGTGAACTCCCATTACCTCCTGCTGATCCAGGCCTCACCCTACCGGACGCTGTGGCTTCTCGAGTTGCTGGCGATTCCCGCCGGCTACCGGCTGGCCGCTCATCTCTGGAAGTGCGGCAGCCAGCAGTCTCGCAGCGCAAGCTTGGTCGTCGTGCTGCTGCTCACCTTGAACTGGGACAGCGGTCTCTGGGCATCCGTCTGCATGATCTTGCTCCCTCTGCTAGGATTCGCGGTTTTGTCTCGTGGATTCGCCAAGTTGGCACGACACTCCGACTGGCTCTGGCGAAGCACGCAGAACGCCTTCTTGGCGACATCCGGATTGATGCTCCTATTCAATCTCATTCAGCTCGCCATGTTGTTCGGAACCGAGCCACCCATCGAGCTGGAACTTCATCCTGTGCTGATTGCGATGCACCTGTCCGGCACATTGTGCGTGCTTCCGATAATTATAGTATGTACAGTTATATATATTTTGTTATATAAAGTCGCAGGCCAGAGCCTGCATCTTCGCTTTCTGCTTCTCGCCTGCTGTGCCGGCTACCAGGCCCTCCTCGTGTGCGCCCCAAACTCCGACTGGTATGGCAGGCACTTCTATGTGCACCATCGCCACGTGCAATTTGTCGGCTCCAAACTCTCCAACCGGGTTTCCGGTCGGAGTAAACCGTTGACCATCTACTGGCCCACTTCGGTGAATGATATCTGGTTCGGCACCGGCAACAACTGTTTCTACAGCACAATGCAGATGACGGGCTGCGCCTTCAATCGCGGAACCGCTGTCGAGGGCTATCGTCGCGCCGCTCTAGCCTTTCCGTTTGAGTTTGAAGAATTAAGAATTCTCGGGCCTACGAATGAATGGCTGATTGCTCTTGCGGACCTTTTTCCAGCCAAGAGCCATGTTCAGTTTCCACAAGCAGAAGACCTGCTTCGTCTGTGCGGAGATACTGACCTGGATTTCATCGTTCTAAAGTATCGCATCAAGGACCTGTACTGCGCCTCGGATGGATGCTACTACATCTATGATTGTGAACAACTTCGAAACCTACGGAGCGAAGCCGGAGTTCACGGCCAGAATTGCCCTGACGGGCGACCCGCCGATAACGATGATTCGCCCGATAGGGGGGGAAGGCGAGATATCAGGAGTGACGCTGCGGGGGTACGGACCAGACATCCCCTGGGGAGTCGTACTCCCAGGGAACACCATCGAGGACTCAAGCCGGACCGGATCCGAGGAATCGTCTAGGGCCACTGCCATCCCATGACAAAACATTGGAAACACTCGCGGCTCGGCCCTGCTGTCAACGCCTTCCTGGCGGCGCTGGCCTTCTCGCTATTGGGGCTGGTGATGTGGCAGAACCGGGAAAAGATCGTCGAGGTGTTCCGCCACCGGCTGGACCTGCGACTGCTCGGCCTGGGACTTCTGATCTACCAGATCAGCCTGCTGATCTCTTATCTGCGCTGGCACATGCTGGTGCGGGTTATCGAGCCAGGGTTCAAGCTGCGGGACACGGTGCTGTTAGGTTGCATCGGATACGTCTTCGGCCTGGTGATCCCCGGCCCGGTTGGCGGTGACTTCATCAAAGCGGCCTATCTCGTTCGAATGCAAATCAAGAGAACGCAAGCCATTGCCTCGATGTTGATCGACCGGATCGTCGGGTTGCTGGGCCTTTTTAGCCTGGCGGCAGGCGCCGGCGTTCTGGCCTGGCGATTGGCCTCTCCGGACATTCGTAAACTAATCGTTGCGGCCTGGATCGCGCTGGGGCTGGGCGTGCTCCTGCTGACGGCCATCTTCGGCAACGTGCTGCACCGGTTCTTCCCACGGTTGGGTGGGAGTGGACACGGGCGACTGTTTTTGATTATGTCGGAGCTCGAGGCCATGTCCACCACCTACCGGCTCCGGCTCGATGTCGTTCTGGTCAGCCTCGGCCTCTCGCTGCTCGGCCATGCGTTGAGCGTCCTAGCCTTCTTCGCCATGGGCAAAATGCTCTTTCCCACGGGGATCACGACCACGCTTGCTCAGCACTACCTGATGGTGCCCCTGACCCTTTTCTCCACCATCGTTCCCCTTCCCTTCGGCGCCCTGGGCCTCAGTGAGGGAATCGGGGATCAACTCTTCAAGCTCGTGGGACACCCCAGCGGCGCCCTGAACATGATGGGCTTCCGCGTCCTGACTTACGGTTGTGGACTGATCGCTGCTTGCGTCTACCTGGCGAACCTCGGTGAGGTCCGAGCCCTTACGGCGGCGGCCCACAATCTCGAGGATGAGTCGCGGGCCGGAGAATTCAACGGAGTCGAGGACGAGGATCTGAACCCGCAGGTCCACTTCCCTCGCGAGCGGCCGGTGACGGGCAAGGGACTTCCCGAGCCTCGCGGGCAAACACCGTCCCCGAGCCAATCCCATCATCTTCTCGTGGCCAAGATGCATCGCGGCGAAGTGCTCCCGTTTCCGAGACCCGAGTGATCGGACGTGTTTTCAAGAAGTGATGCCGATGTCCGGCGATACGGCCGTCGGCAGCCCGTGCTCCAGTCGTTTTGCGTACGCACTGTGACCTGAGCGGTGCTGGGTCTTCAGGAACAGGTGGAGGACCAACCGCGGCGGCAGCCACAGCATGACCCTCTCGGCCCACATCCGTAATCGGCCGCGAAGACCCATCTGGTCGCGCCAATATAGTTCTTTGATTTCGAGTGTCGAGCGCAGGGTGTTCGGCACCTTGGCTTCGCGAATCCCCTGGGGGATCACTCTATAACGAACGAGCGCCTCAGGGTAGTTGGCGAAGTGCGCCTGCCGTCTAGCGAGCCGGCCCCACAGCTCGTAATCCTCGCAGAAGAAGCGATGGTAGCCTCCCGCCGCCAGCACGCATTCTCTCTTGAAAATGACGCTCGGTTGAGCCAGCGCGCTGTAGAGGCGCATGCTGCGAATAATCGCGTCGTGATGGAGCGGGTAACTCCGATAACCTGTGAGCTTGCCTTCACCATCGATGATGGCCAGTTGCGAACCCAGCACGTCGACGTCGGCGTGTTCCGTCAGGTAGGCAAGTTGTTTCTCCAGCCGGTCGGGTTCGCTCACGTCGTCGGCGTCAGCGCATGCGACCAGCGGGGCAAGGGCTTCCAAAAGGCCCCGGTTGCGGCTCTCCACGAGGGTACCTTTGTCCGTCCACCGCAGATGGTGGATACGTGGATCATCCACATCCGCGAGCAGTTCGGCGGCCGAGCGGGGCGACGGATCCTCCACGATGAGCAGCTCCCAATCGCGGATCGTCTGGCGCAGGATGCTGTCCACGGCCTCGGGAAAGTGGACCGGATGCGGGTCATAAACCGGCATGACGATCGAGACGAGCGGAACCGGACTGACCGTCGAGGCTGGCATCGGCACGCTCCGAAGCTTCCCGCAGACCATCTGCGACCCTTCTCCCGAAATGCTCTGGGTGTGACAGACGAACACAGTGAGTTCTAGAAAACTCCCTACATCACATGCGTAGTACACCCTGGCCACTTTTGCAATCCGGCTTACCAGGACGGGCGTGAGCACCTTCTGGTCATGCTCCGCCAGCCTGTGCCAGCAGAATGTGCCCAGGTACGCTCCCCGTCCTGATTCATCCCCTCTCTTTGACCCGAGGCGGTTCCCGTTCTAGGGTTCTGCCGTCAGTGGGAAAGTAGTCACCGTGCGCAAATAACCATGCCACCGCAAGGATGATTCGGGGACGGATCCGTCAAGGCGTGACGACAGGCTCGGGAGAGAACAAATTGTCAGTCCACGCATTTCTCCGGTACCTCGATCACCACGGTCGGGCCATCCTGGTCCTGCTCACACTGTTTTTTTTGGGCATCGAAACCAGTTACGCCGTCAACCGCCCTCTCAGCATAGACGAATTCAATGGTGCCTGGAGCGTAGCCCAACTGGCCACCCGAACCCCTTACGTCGACTTCGAGCCCTATAAACCAGTCCTCGGCTACTATGTCCAGCTCGCCTTCCTTTGCCTCGGACGAGATACCTGGCACGGCTATCTGGCCGTCCGGCTCGGGATGGTTTACCTGACGGGAACTGTCCTGTTGCTGGGTGGCCTCCGGCTGCAACGGATCTTCCGGCCCGGGGCTGTCTGTCTGGCCTTCGCCCTCATGGTCGTGATGACCTCGTTGCTCGAATGGGCGATCGAGGTGCGACTCGACATGCTGACGGCCTTGTTCGGCTTCGTCTCGCTCATCCTTCTCTTGAACCGACGCATCGCCCTGGCGGGGACACTGGCCGGGCTGAGTTTCCTGATCTCTCAAAAAGGCACGATGTACGCGCTGGCCGGCGGCATCGCGTTACTTGGTAACCTGGTGACACACCGCGAGCAGCGCTGGGGGCGTGATGTGCTCAGGTACGGCACATGCGTTGTGCTACCGATTGGTCTCTATGTGTTGTACTGGTCGCTGATTGCGTCGTTTCCGAACGTCTGCGGGCGGCTCTTCGCGGAACCAACCCAGTTGCGAGCGTTAACGACTCGCCCCGGCGGCTCGGCAACCGCGTACATAACGTTCTGGATGCACACCCTGACATGCAACCCCTTGTTCTACCTGTGCGCGCTCTGGGCCCTCGGCAACTTGTTGGCGCTGGGACGAAGACAAAGCCCGCTCGAGACCCTGCTGCTTTTCTACGGCGGTACGGTCTTGGCCATCATGATGAGTCTGGCGCAGCCGTGGCTGTCCTCGTTTGTTCTTCTCGTCCCGACGCTGTTCGTCCTGCAAGCCTACCTATTCTCCTACGAGTCAGGGCGCACTGGAAGTCTGCTCTTTCGGTGGGCCTTCTGGCTCGCTTACGGGCTCTACGGGCTGTTGCTACCCCTTTCTCATGTTCCCATCGTGGCACAAGCTGACCCCGGGGTGCAGCGGCAGACCCTCGAATTGACCGAGGCCTTGCTCGGGCCAGGTGACCGCTATTTCGCCGGTTTCCACTTCCTGTGCTGGGGCGACACCAACGCACATTCCCTGAGCGTTGTTGACCCGAATGGTGCTCCGCCAACCCAATCGTTGACGCAGGCCGAGGTGGGGCAAATCCTGGAGCGCTTAAAGCAAGAACCGATCCGCCTGCTGATTTATACCGGCAAGATCCACGCATACGAGTTAGACAAGACCCAAGCAAACAGGACCAGCGCAGACAGGCTCCAAGCTGAGGTCCCGTACCTTATCCGAAGACACTTGTATCGCAACTACGCGCCGTTGTGGTCAAACGTTTGGATCTATGCCCCACAGGTCATGCCATCCGACACCGACGTGGACCTCCTGTTCACGGATGTCTATTTCATCGAGACGGAACGCCCCACCTCCGTGCTGATCGACGGCCAGACCTACGCCCCGGGGGCGACTGTGCAGCTTAGGCGTGGCCGTCATTCGATTGCAACGGCTTCTCGCGTCCGACTCAAGCTCCGGGAGACGAAGGTCAACCATCTCCTGAACCCGAATTACCGAGAGCCTAGGTGGTTCTTCTGGCCAGGTGACTTTATTTTCCCCCCACCGGCAGGCAGGGGAGTTTGGGTAGATGACTGACGTCTGCCAGGATCAGAAACGAGCGTTGTGGTTCGAACTTCCTTCTAACCAGTAGTTTCCAGGATTAACTGTACTAACGCAAGTCCTGTAGAATTAAAGACTTCTGTCAGACTACGCTCGTTACGCATACGTGTAATGACAACATCATCATACAAATAAGCGGCCGAATAACATCAACTTTAATTCGTATGGTGCTTACTATAAATTGGTGTAAAGTGTTGCGTATTTAGACTTTGCGCCACAACCTGAGCCACACATCACTGAGACTGAGACATGTACACTCGTCACTTTTAATGATCGTGTGTATGAAATAGTACAGCAAAACCTGGAAACTACTGTCTAACGGTGGTAATCATGATCGAGGATTTGATCTATGATGTCGGCATGCACCAGGGCAAGGACACGGAGTTCTACTTGAGAAAGGGCTTCCGAGTCGTGGCGATCGAAGCCAATCCGGAGCTCGCCCAGGTAGTCAGGAATCGCCTTTCCACCGATGTGGAAAGTGGGCGGTTGACCATTCTGGAACTGGCAATCACAGACCGAGCCGGGCTTGCTGACTTTTTTGTCGCGACGGAGGAAGACTTCCTAAGTTCCCTTTTCGAGGAATCCCTGCCTCCATGGTCGGCCAGGAAACGCATTCAGGTCAAGTGCGAAACTTTCGATGCGATCCTGCGGGAACATGGGATCCCTTACTACTTGAAAATCGATATCGAAGGCGCCGACATCAGTTGCATCCGGAAGCTTAGAGACGCGCAGACTAAACCACAATATGTTTCATTCGAATGTTCTACTAATGGTTTCGAAAGCGCCTTTGAATGCCTGGCGGAACTTTATACCATGGGATACCGGCGTTTCAAGCTTGTCAACGGAGCCCGAATCATCGAGCGAAAATGCCCTAATCCACCACGTGAAGGCAAATATGTTGATATGAAGTTCGACGGTCACTCGAGCGGACCGTTCGGCGAGGAAACCGCGGGTCAATGGCTCGCGGTAGAAGAAATCGTTGAGAAATGCCTTCAACTCGGCAAGCAGCAGGCGATGCGCAAGGTTTACATTGCGAACGGCCGCGTAATGGGGATTCCCCTGCAGCGATATCATGGGTTAGTCAAAACCATTTACAATGCCCACATTGTGAAGATGTTCCGCAGAGGATACTGTGCTCTTCTGCGTCGTGAAATCGGTGGTTGGTTTGATATCCACGCGCGATACGGGGGATAGCACGTTCACGGACTTAGCGATTCTTGTCTTCGGGTGTGCTGGATGGCCTTGACCGCGATCACGAGGTCGGCTTTCGAGACGATCCAGACGAAAGCCAAACAGCGGATACCGGCCATCCCTAGCGGGCAATGCAGTGCGGTAGCGGCAGGGTCAGCCGGTAACACAAAAGGAATTGGACGAAACGATCTGCACTCAGGCAGCACCGCCAAAATGAGTCTGCCCTATGGTCAAGCGATGCTCAAGATCGCGATGGGTGGACGGGACTGGCGAGCCGGGCTGTGCGTTGCTAGCGACGATCAACAATCGGGCGTCAGTCAGGTTCGTTGACTCGAGGTGGAGGTGCTGGCCCGCACCGTCAGCCCTCGTCTTCCTGTCGCCCCCGACGTGCACTTTGCATCGCCACATGACGCACCACCTCTGTGAGCTGCCGCTCCAAGCGCACGAAACAGGAGCAAAAGCAGAGCGAACCCCCCAGGAACGCCAGGACGACCATGTAGAGGACAAGGTCAGCTCCTCGACCGATGCCGATGCGAATCGCGACGGCTTGAGGGATTCCGGGATCCACGATCGCCGCGGCCGCGGCGGACCACACAGCGATGCGCAACAGCCGCAGCTTGCGTCCAGCTGACCTTCGGCACAGGGCGAGGCACTCCGCCGCCAGGACGGCTGTCACGACCGAAAGCGTCAGCAACTGAAACAGGTTCATCCCACCATCCTCCCCAGGACTAACTGGGCGACGACCCGCAGGGCGTTCCAGGAACTCTGCCCCTTGGCCGTTGTCTCGGCAGAGTACCGGATTGTCACAGGCACCTCGCCGTAATGCAGCCCGTGTTCCTTGATCTGGTCGAGGATCTCCGATGCGTGGGCCATGCGATTCTGCCTGATGCAGAGGCTCTCCGCGGCGTGGCGCGAGAAGGCCCGGAAACCGTTGTGGGTGTCCGTGACCCGGATCTGGGAAAACAACCGCGTGAACAGCACACCCAACTTGAGCACCAGCCAGCGCGACCAGGGCAGGCCGACCGCCTGCCCCAGGAAACGGGAGCCCAGAGCCACATCGACAGCCCCTCTCCGCACAGGCTCGACCAGCCGCTCGATCTCCTCCGGCGAATGCTGGCCGTCGGCATCAAACGTCACCAAGACCGTTGCGCCGCGTTCCAGGGCGAAGCTCAGACCGGTCTGCAGGGCGGCACCCTGACCCCTGTTTATGACATGCCGGAGAACCCATACCGGGTGCCGCAGGGCCACCTCGCTGGTATCGTCGTGTGAACCGTCATCGACCACCACCACATTGGCATACCCGATACAGAGCGACCGCAAGGTGCGTGCCAGGCGCTCACCTTCGTTGTACGCGGGCACGATCACCCAGATGTCGTGGCTTGCTGCCGAGGGGCCGGTTCCGATGTTGGGACCGCTCCGAACCCTCGCCTTCGCCCGGTTGGGTCGGGTTCGGTAGTTAGGGTGGTGGATCATTCCTCTCACCAGAGACATTGTTGACCCCGCGAATCACTCCCGCGTTCTTGCGACGCTGCTCCAACGTAAGGATAGGACATGTTCTCGCAGAAGGTTGGCGATGGAGTCCTATGGCCACAGAAGCAAGAGGAATCGAGGAAGTGCGCCTGAAGGGCTGAACTCGAGCCGTCGGACAACGAAATCTACACAGCAGCGGCGCGCTTCGCCGTCAGGATTGCGTTTACCGATCAGCCTAATGGATCAATATGGTCTGCCAGAAGGGCGGGGCGCTGAGTTCGATCGCCTCTGAGCAATGAAAAGGACGGGCATTGCATGGTGTCTGAATAGGAAGAGAAGAAAGAGAAGGGACAGACATTCTGATTGGGAGCCGACCAGCGGGCAAACCGATCGCTCTAGAACGGACCTCAGTCGCGGAGCAGGCGTTCGCTCAGCTCATTGAACGTCGAGGGGACGTCGCGATCGAACACGAACTGCGCAGGCAGGCCGACGATGCGGCTGGCGCCCAGCGCGAGGAGAGGACGCTGGCAGGCGGCGAGCTTGCTGGCGGCGACGAGCGCGGTGACGCGCCAGCCGGGCTGGCCCTGGTCGTCCCAGACCTCGCCGCGGACGAGCTGCTGGGCGCCCTGGTCGCTCAGGTATCTGGCCACCGCGGCGGCCGTCTCGGGGCCGGGTCCGGGGGCGGCGGGGTTGCCCACGACCTCGAGGTGGAGCAGGCCCTCGGAGCGCTTGACGCCGTCGATGGCGTCGAGCAGCAGGGCGAGCGGGCC
>Ga0181530_10006772_pt1 | contig 11162 bp, 10 predicted proteins | sample PEATcosm2014_Bin_42_FD_119769 | JGI IMG/M metagenome (GOLD analysis project Ga0181530, IMG submission 119769) | Peatland microbial communities from MTU Mesocosm Facility, Houghton, MI, USA - PEATcosm2014_Bin10_60_metaG | ecosystem: Environmental > Terrestrial > Soil > Wetlands > Peat | place... | reverse complement strand
TAACGGTCTATTACGGGCTGTACGGCAGCCAGCGCGGCACAGCCGTTTTCGGCAAGGCGCGCGGCGGCACGGGCCTGACCTTTAATACGGCACTGGATGTCACGCGCTCCGCACTGCGCAGCCACTTTCACACGGCGCCAGGGCAGGACGATAACTTCGACACGCTCACGCCCGACTCGGTCCGCTCGTTCGTCGACAGCATCCTGGGCGTGATCGCCGCCGTGGTGGTGCCCGTGACCAGCCTTTCGCTGGTGGTGGGCGGCATTGTCATCATGAACATCATGCTGGTGAGCGTGACCGAGCGTACGCGGGAAATCGGCATCCGCAAGAGCCTGGGCGCGCGCCGGTGGGATATCATGCTGCAGTTCCTCATCGAGTCGGTGATACTGTCACTGGCCGGCGGGCTGGTGGGAGTGTTATCCGGCGCGCTGGCGGCCGCTGCGCTTTCGGTGCTTTTCGGCGCCACGCTCAAGATTACGGTGGGGTACGTGCTGCTGGCGATCGTGGTATCGAGTGCCGTGGGCATCGTTTCCGGCTGGTATCCGGCATGGAGGGCGGCGCGGCTCGATCCGGTGGCGGCGCTGCGGGCGGAATGAATCTGCCGTTACGCATCGGCGTAAGAGAGACGCTCGTCATGGCGCTGGGCGCGGTGTGGGCGCATAAGTTCCGGTCGGGTTTGACGATTCTCGGCATCGTCATCGGCATCACCACGGTCGTCACGGTGGCCTCGCTGCTCACCGGGCTGCGCCAGGGCATCGTGGATTTCTTTCAGGAGTTCGGGCCGGATAACATCTTCGTGGCGCGGGTGAGCGGCGATCCTAGCGGCCAGAGCGCGCTGCCCAAGGAACGGAAGCGCAAGCCGCTGCGCCCGGAATACGCCGACTATCTCAAGAGCTTGGTACGTTCCATCGAGGATGTGGGCGTGAGCCTGTACATCATCCCGCAGGCGGGCAACGTGCTGAGCGTCAAGGTTCCCGGCTACGAATCGGACAACCTGTTCGTGATGGGCGCGTCGCGCAACCTCTATGACATTTCGCCGCGCGATCTGGAACAAGGCCGGATCTTCACGCGCGAGGAGGAGATGCGCGGGCAGCGTGTGTGCATGGTGGGCTCGGCGCTGGGCGAGGCCTTGTTTCCCGCGAGTGACGGCATCGGCCGCACCATCTCGCTCGATGGCGGCGAATTCACGGTGGTGGGCATCTTCGCGGCCGCCAAGGGTGGCTTCTTCGGCGAGAACGGGCTCGACCGCCAAATCGTGATCCCCCTCGAAACCGCGCGCATCCGCTACCCGCAGGCCACCGCCTTCTTCCTCACCGCGCAAGCACGCCAGGGCCAGCGCGCCGAAGCCCTAGAAGAAATTCGGGGGGCGCTACGCAAGTTGCGCCACACGCCGCGGAACGCTGATGACGATTTCACCCTCTCGACGGCCGATTCCATCATCGAGAACTTCGACAAGATCACAGGGATGATCGTGTTGATCTCGATGGCTATCTCAGCGCTCGGCCTGCTGGTGGGTGGCATCGGAGTGATGAACATCATGCTGGTGAGCGTGACTGAGCGCACCCGTGAAATTGGCGTGCGAAAAGCCATCGGCGCCCGTCGGCGCGATATCGTATTGCAGTTTCTGAGTGAGGCTATAGCGCTCACGGGAACCGGCGGGCTGATCGGGATCGTGTTCGCGGTTTTGGTGACGCTGCTGATCGGCGCCATCTTCCCGAGCCTGCGATGTCAGGTACCAGGCTGGGCGGTAGTTACGGCGTTCAGCGTTTCCGTGGCGGTGGGCCTGTTCTTCGGCGTGTGGCCGGCGGTGACCGCATCGCGCCTGGACCCGGTGGAGGCGTTGCGGTATGAATGAGGCACAGCTTTGGCGCGTCCTTCCGCGTTGCCTTGGGCTGCGCCATCTCCCTCAGACCGAGCACTGCCTTCACAGGGCGTTTCAAGTATGCAGGCCGCTGGTCAGCGCGCCGCGTGCCTTGCCAGAGGGCGTGCGTGCGAAGGACGCCTCGGGCGCGAACGGCGGGCAATTTTGGTTGCCGCAGCTCACCTTGGTCGATCCAGCCATCGCCGGCGCGACTGCCGACACGGAGCGCACCGGCAGCTTGCCCGATCCGCCGCGGAACGCGCCCTCGTCCGGCTGCGCACTAACACCTTGCGCAAGCAGCCCGCCGCTCCGCCGGCGTGCCGGCCGCAGCGCTCGCGGAATCTCCGCCGGCGCGGATCGAGCGCGTGCGGCACGCGAGTTCTGGCTGCTATGGCTCTCGCGCTTCCCGCTCATGTGGATTACTTCCGGATGCGCCGTTAATTCGAGACGTGATCCCTGGATAGTGGATATATGGTTGGGCAGTCTTCCCCTACTTTTTGACGGCACCCCGGCTCCACGCCAAACCCCGAAGTTGAAAAAGTAGGGGACGGATGCGCCTTGACTCAGGACCTAACCGCATTGTGATTCGCTAAACTATACTCTGACACCCAGATGGCGATTTCTCCCGGCGACAGGCGGCTCGGCCGCGATGTCGCCCTCAAGATCCTGCGGGTCGACATGAGGTCCGATCCCGATAACCGTTGCCGTTTTGAGCAGAACCATCCCAACGTTGTAGCTGTGTTTCGCGCCGCTCTGGTGCTGAACCCCAACAATCCTCAGATCCGAAGCAACCTCCCGCTGGCTATGTCCAAGCAATGAGATCCGCCGCCTCTCCTTTGCCTCCCGCTTCCAAGTCGCGCCATCCCGCGTAGGCGTCCCGCATCGCCGATCCCCAGGACATCTCGCGTTTCATGAGCCGAACGGAACCATTCATGGAGAATACCTGTGCGTTACAGGGCGGACTCTTCATGGTGACTGCGCATCCGATAATGTTCTCGATCGCTGACGCCCGTTTGGCATCGCTTCGCACCCTGGCCGCCAATGTTTGGTCCAGTTTTCGATGATTTCGTTTGCAGGGTTGGACACCCGGTTCAGGTAGCGCCAAGCAGCGTCGATCCAATGCAGGCTATACTTTCAACAAGACACCGCCCGGAGGAAAAGACGCATGTTGATTCGCTTGACCGCTTTTTTTAGCTTGGCAGCCGTACCGGTGTTTTGCGGAGATTGGAGCGCGCGGGCGGCCGAGCAGTATATGGATTCACGCCAGAAGGAATGGGTAGCCTGGCCGGGGGCCTCGCGTTCCGGTGTGGCGTGCGTGTCGTGCCACACGGGCTTGCCTTATTTGGTGGCGCGGCCGGCCCTGCGGCAGGCGTTGAACGAAAAGACCGGCCCCACGCTCCACGAGGGGCTGCTGGTGTCCGGTATGCGGGCGACGGTCTTCCGCACGGACGCGAACGATCTGTTCGGCGGACTCAAGGGCCTGATCGCGGATCAGGTGTATGGCGCCCAAGTAGTGCTGGCGTCTCTGGTGCTGGCGATGGACGATGCGTCGCGCGGCAGGCTGAGCGCGGAAGGAGAAAAGGCGTTCGACCGGCTGTGGTCGCTGCAGTTGAAGAGCGGACCCGACAAGGGCGCCTGGCAATGGTCGGACTTTGACCTCGATCCGTGGGAAACCAAGGACGCACTTTACTACGGCGCAGCGCTGGCGGCTTTAGCTACCGGTGTGGCTCCGGAAGACTATCAGGCAAGGCCCGAAATCGAGTCGAATGTGGCGGCTTTACGGGCGTATCTACGCGCGGGCAATCACGGGCAACCGCTGCATAACCGGCTGTTTTTGTTATGGGCGTCATCCAAGCTGAGGGACTTGTTGCCCGATGCGGATAAGCAGGCGATGCTGGACGAAATATGGCGCAAGCAGGAGACCGATGGCGGATGGACTCTACAATCGCTAGGCCCCTGGAAGAAGCGCGACAAAGCGCCGGAGTCAGTTGGGTCGAATAGCTATGCCACCGCGCTGGTGTCGCTCTCCGTGGAGCAGGCAGGGGTGGCGTCATCACAGCCGGGACTGTCAAAAGCGCTAGCCTGGCTCAGGGACCACCAGGACCCCCGCGGTTGTTGGCTTGCCGATTCAATGAACCACAAGCACGATCCCGGGTCAATGCCCGAGAAGTTCATGAGCGATGCCGCCACGGGTTACGCCACGGCCGCCTTGCTGGGGGCCCGCGACGAGGGGAAGGGGCAAGCAACGCCGTCAACGCCGGGCGGCCGGTAGCAGCGACCGCTAGCGTCGTAGGGCCTCGGCTGCCAGCAGCCCCGTCACGTTCGCCACGGCAAAGCTCAGTCCCTTCAGGTTGCGTTCCGGCGGCAGGCCTGGGATGGGCCTGGGGAATCCGCATGCACGATAAATAACCCGGCCGTCCGCGGCGACTCGGGTGCGGTACTCGCCGCGCGGGCATTCACTATCAAGTTCCACCGGGATCACCCCACCGATGGCGCCGGGCAGCCACCGCACGCCCGCGTTCGCTCCCGCCGAAACGATCCGGCACTGGCGCCTGACTGCCTGCGTGACCCAGCCTTTGAGGACCTCCTCGTGCTCCGGATTGCTCGTTCCCAGGCTGAGGTTGATCATATCCATCCCATGCCGCAAGCTCCACTCGATAGCCTGGACCAGCGGGCCGATGCGCGCCGACAGCGACTCGTGAAAGATCTTCACCGCGTACACCTCGGCCCGCGGGGCCTTCTCCCGGATGGCCGCCGCGACCGCCGTGCCGTGCCCGAGGCGGTCCGTGTAATCCAGGTCCTCGCGGCCATCCGGCAGAATGGCTACCCCGCCCACAACGCCGGCCACATGTGGATGCGCGGCGTGTACACCGCTGTCGATCACCGCAATCCGCACGTTCACCGCGCGATCGCGGGCCGCGCGAAGAGCCGGGAGAATGGCCCGCCCGCCGCATGCAGCCTTCCTGGGCTGCCCGCCTCCACGATGCGCGCGCCGTCCAGCACGATCACCTGGTCCGCGCGCACCGCCAGGTTCTCGCGGTGCGAGATCAGTACGGTGGTCCGCCCCCTCATAATCGCCTGGTATCCCGCCACCACCTGCCGCTCCGACACAGGATCGAGCGACGCGGTGGGCTCGTCCAGCACCAGCACCACCGGGTTCGCCAGGAACGCGCGCGCGATCGCGATCCGCTGCCGCTCGCCCGACGAAAGTGCGGCGCCGCGTTCGCCTAACTGCGTTCCATACCCCTGCGGCAGCCCTGCGATGAATTCATGAATGCCGGCTGCGCGCGCCGCCTCTTCGATTTCCGGCCCAGACGCGTCCAGGCGGGCGTAGCGCAGGTTTTCCTCCACCGTCGCGTGAAAAATGAACGGCTCCTGATCCACCAGCACCACGTTCCGCCGCAGATCCGCCAGGCGGAGCTCGCGCAGGTCGTGGCCGTCCAACCGCACCGTACCCGCGTCCGGATCGAGCAGCCGCAACAGCAAATCCGCGATGGTCGACTTCCCGCTGCCGCTCGGCCCCACGATCGCCAGCGTCTCACCCGCGTCCAGCCGGAAGCTGACCTCGTCCAGCACGGGACCGTTGCGGTCAAACGTGAGGCTGACCCGATCGAACTCCACTTCGCCTCTCGCCGAGCCGAGCGGCGCCGCATCCACCCTTTCCACCACCTCGGGGACGGTCTCGAAGATCTGGTCCACCCGGGCCAGCGACACGCGCGCCGAAGCGATCGACGCGTACAGCCCCATCAGGGCCTGCACCGGGGGAAACAGCCTCATCTGGTAGCTCAGGAAGGCCACGAACGTCCCCAGCGTCAGCGCGCGCTGAATCACCAGGCGTCCGCCATACAGGAACACCAACAGCGTGCTTCCCGAGAGAATCAGTCCGGGCAGTCCGCCGGAAAGGTAGCTCAGGAGTTGCATCGACATCAGGGCGTCGAGGAACGTCCGGTTCCTCGCGCGAAATCGCTCCACCTCCCGCCCCTGCGCGTTGGAGGTGACCACCAGCTTCATTCCCTGCAGGGTCTCGATCAGGAAACTACCGATGTCCGCGCTGGCCTGCCGCATCGCTGCCACCCTGCCTTCCAGCCGCTTGCGGTAATGCGTCAGCGCCCACACGCTGGCGGGGAGCAGGGCCACGCTGAGCAGGAAGAGCCGCGCGTCCAGCCAGATCAGCGCCGCCACGCTTCCTGCCAGGAAGAGTATGTTTCCCACCCAGGCCAGCGCCGTCTCCGCGGCGATCCGCTGAATCTCGCCGATATCGTTGTTGATGCGGCTGACGATCTCGCCCATGCGGGTGCGTGCGTAGAAGCGCGGTGAAAGGCGCTGCAGATGCTCGTACAGCGACACCCGCATGTCGAACAGGATTTCCGCCGAAACCCTGGTGTATCGCAGCCCGCTCACCATGTTCAGCAGAAAACTGGCGGCCGTGATCCCCACGAACATGCCGAGTATCTGCAACAGCGCCCCAGAGTCGCGCCCCAAAAGCGCCCGGTCCACCAGGCTCTTGGAAAGATATGGAAGCACCAGCGAAAGCGCGGTGCTCAACAGGCTCAGCACCAGCACCAGCGTAAGCCGGCGCCAGTAAGGGACCGCGTAAGCCAGGAGCCTGTTCCTAGGGCGCGGGCATAACATAAAGATCCGAGGTCATGTCCGCATCGAGCGAGATCGTCCGCAAGTACTGGAACGTTGCGGAGTCGTACAGGTCGATGGTGTTCCCGGCCACGTGGATGTAAAGCACCTTGCCGTTGGAACTCACCTTCAGCCCCATGCGCGGGCGCCCCTTGAATTCCGTGTGCGGCCCAAGCCGCCGGTCGGCCAGGTCGAAGGTCCAGAACTCGTACTTGCCGATTTCGGAGTGCAGCCCGTACGCCATCTTCCGCCCGGGGGCCAGCGCAAAGCTGCGCAACTCGGTCGCCGGTCCCAGGGGGTAGAAGTCCACGTCCTTTTTCGCCAGGTTCACGCGCGCAATCCCCATAATCGAGCGGTGCTGTACCGCATCCTGCACGTTGAAGACTCCGGTGTAGAAACCCGGCTCTTCATTCAAGTCGTCAGGAAACGACAGATGGATGCGTCCGAAGCCGTCCTCGATCGGGCGCGAGATCTCCCACTTGTCCACCTGCTTGAAGTCGGTGGTGTCGTACACCACGATGTCCTCATCGAACAGGTACAGCAGCTTGCCGTCGGGCGAAATGCGCATTCCCATGCCGAACCCGCGCTCTTCGCCGCCCGGCCAGGGAATGGTGCGGAGGATCTTGTGCTCCTTCAGGTCGTATTGGTAAAGGACGGAGGGGCCGATCTCGAAGCGGTCCGCCAGCTTCGTCGCCGGCTTCACAATCAGGATCAGATAGCGGTTCAGGGGATCGGGCTCCAACCCGAAGATCCGCATCTTCTTGTTACCCTCACTCAACCGGAACGTATCGATCACCTGCCGCGAGGCGATATCCGCGATCTCCACGTCTTCGAACGAAACGTTCAACACGTAAAACCGCTTGCGGTCCGGCGAGAGCACCATGTGCCCCGGAGATCCGGTCTTGCACTCGATCTGGCCCACTATCTTCTCGGAGGCCTCGTCGACGATGAAAAGGCCGTTGGGCCTGCCGCCCACGTAAAGCAGCCCGTTGCCGCCGGTAATTTTGTCGGCGCCGCTTGCGCCGGCCGCCACGGCCAGCATCAGCAAAGTGAGGGTCCGCATTATGGAAACACCAGGTCGATCTTGCGCCAATCCTTCTGCGCGGAGGCGCATTTGGAAGTCCAGTTGGGCGCGTGGTTGAGCTGGTCGGGCACCTGGGCGGGCCAGAAGCAGCCCTCATGGCAGTCGAACAAGTCGCGTTCCACCGGCGTGCAAAGCCCCGCGGTGCCGCCCTTCTGGTCCGCCTCCCAGCCGGGCGAGAACACCAGCGTGCATCCCAGCGGGAAGTGCGGCCCGCCCTGCTGCTGCGGCGGTCCCTGCTGCAGCGCCACGACGTCTTCGCCCGCCAGGTGCTCCGCGATGCGGACTGCTTTTCGGTTAATGCACTGGAGATGCTTCATGTTCCGCCCTTTCGTCGAACTGTTGCAGGAATCCGGGATTGCGCGTGGCAAGCTCGCCGTAGACCCGCAAGCAGGTATCCGTCCACGCACGGATCCACTCGCAGTAGTGCAGGTTCGCATGCCCCGTGTCGCCGTAGCGCGTGTGCGCCTCGTGATAGCAGCCGCCCGCGCACAACGGCCGCGCCCAACATTTGCTGCAATCGGTCTTGTCCGCAATGTGGTGCTTTTCCAGAAAACCGATCTGCACCAGCCGGTCGATACCCGTGCGCACCGTCCCCAGCTTGTGCGCATCGCTTCCGGCGAAGCGATGGCATAGAGCCACATCCCCGTCCGTCGATACGCCCACCAGGCCCAGGCCCGCCCCGCACGGGAACGGCTTGCTGACGCCCTGGTGAATCTCCTCCAGGGTATCCTTCACGTTGGAAAAACCGTGATGCCGCCCCTCCAGCGCCGCTTCCAGGAATTCCTGCGCCAGCGCCTGGAACTGCCGCAGCATGTTTTCGAACCCTTCGCCCGAGATCGCGTAGTCCCGGTTCGGCGAGGTGGTCACCGGCGCGAAACCCACCTCCCAGAACCCCACCTCCTGGGTAAGATGCCGGAAGATTCTAAGGATGTCGATCTGGTTCGTAGTCAGCGTCACCCGCGCGCCCACCGGCCGCGTGCGGTGCCGCCGCAGCAGCTCGCGGATCTTCGGAATGACGAAGTCGTAGCTGCCGGCGCCGTTCGAGAACACCCGGAAGCGGTCCTGCACTTCTTTCGGCCCGTCGATCGAAATCGTCACCCCGACGCGATGGTCCGCCAGGAACTCGATCACGTCCGGCTGGAGCAGGGTGGCGTTGGTGGTCAGACTGAAATCCACCTGCTTGCCGGCTTCCGCCGCCCGCTTTTGCGCGTACGCAATGGTCGATTTCAGCACCGTGAGATTCAGCAGCGTTTCGCCGCCGAAGAACGTCAGGTGCGCCACCGGGTTATCGCCCACCTCGCGCAGCATGAAGTCGACGCTCTCGCGCGCGATCTGCTCGCTCATGAACTTCGGCTTGCGCCCGTTCTCAGTGTCGACGATCTTGTCCTCGCCATACTCGTAGCAGTAGGAGCAACTGAGGTTGCACTGGTTGGTCACGTTCAGCACCATGGTGGTGAGTGGGAAGTTCTCGGGCGGCATCTGGCGCGCCGATTCCGGCACCGGCAGATCCACCACCCCGATCGCCCGCACCCGCAGCAGCTCGTTAATGCTCTCCTGGACTTCGCTTCGCGGGAATCGCTGGCTAAGTTCCTCCACCACTTCCTGCGGCTCCGTCTGGCCCTTTCGCAGCCGGGCTAGAATCGCGCTCGCGGTATCGTCCAACTGGAATACCGCCGCGCTCGGCGCAAGGTACAGGAACTCCCGCCCGGACGCTTCGAACGAATGAAAGTCACCGAGCGCGATGGTCGTCACTCCGCGACCTCCGGCTGGTCGTACCGTACGTACAGCGGCACCGTCACCAGCAGGTGCGCGCGCGCCCGCAAGGTGCGCCCGTCCGGCGTCTTGTAGGTGGCGATCACCCATACGTCGCCCGTGTTGTTCCCGTTCCCGCGCCGGTTCCGGTTGGGACCGTCCACTTCGGGCGTGAACAATCCGTCGTCGTCAATCTTGCCGACGAAGTCTTTATCGTTGTCGTCCAGGGTGGCCGTGAACTCCTGGATGCTCCACGTGACACGCACCGGGCCCAGGTTGATATCGTCGTCGGTGTTGGGCTTGCCGTCCACACCGTTGTGATACGCCACGGCTTCGAACTGCTGCAATTGTTTCGGGTATTGAATGCCGCCCACCCGCGCCATGCCGGCCACCGGCGTTACCTTGATGGCATCGATTTTGTCGTACACCGCCAGGGCCGCGGGCAGCATCGCGCCGGCCACCGTGACATCGCGCGGGCCGGGGGCGGCATCCTTGGCGATCTCCACCTCCACGCGCAGTTGCTCCGCCGACGCATTCACCACGCGCTTCACCGTAGTCCCGCTGCCGAAATCGATGGCCGCTGAATCCAGCCTTGCCGGGAAGTTCGCGCCAAAGATGGACACCTCGTGCGTCTCGCCACTCGCCAGAGACGCCACGTCGAGCCCCGACACCGCCGGGTCGCCGCCCACCCGCGTCATGGTCACCTCCATCCCGATCTCGTTGTACCCGCCCGTGAACCAGCGGCCGGTGAGTTCGCGCTGCGCGCGGTCGAGGAACATCACCTCGCGCCAGCCATCCTTGTCCGCGCCTTCAAACGAGCGGCCACGCCACTGGAAGCCGGTATAAAGGATGGCCCGGCCCCGCCGGGTCAGCGCCGCTCCTGTTTTCGCGCTCACGTACTTCGTTTCGGTAACGAACTCCTGTTCGCGTTGGCCCGCCTTGATGGTGGTTTCCCCGTAGAACGCGCCGCGGCCCAGCCGGTACCCGCGGACCATCCACCGGCCCTGCAGTCTTGGCACACCCATATTCGCCGACCATGCGGACCACTCCGGCGTCCTCAGCGGCAGACCCTCTGTCAGCAACGGCAGCACTTTTTCCATGGGATGCCGGTTATCCGGCGGATGCCCATCCGGCCCAGGCTGTGTCTCCGGCGGACCCATGCGGCGGAACGCCTGGAAGTCCGAAAACGGGTAGTAGCCGCGATGCATCGCGATCAACAGTTCCCACTCGCTCTTGCTGCGGCGTTGTGAAACCACCCGCCCCAGCGAATGACACTTGGAGCAGACTTCGTCTACGTCCTTCGCCGGGTAGTGGTAATCGATCATTTGCTTCTCGGCTTCGAAGGACGCTTTTCGCGCTTCTTCCGGCGCCAGCCCCAGGTTATTCGCGAGGTACCGCAGCACGTCGCGCGCCACTGCCGGCTCGATCCGCAGGCCGTTCAGCTCCACCATACGCTTGATGGTATGCTCCCAGCCCTCCGGAGTCGTCCGCCGCCAGGAGATGCGCGACATGCGCAGCTTATCGTCGAGTTTGTGGCAGGGCGAGCAGGTTTTGCGGACCAGTTCGCTCTTGATGGGGGCGCCGCTGGCGATCTCTTCCTTCTCGGCTTCGGTGGGCTCCTTCGGTTTGGCGGGTTCCGTCTGCTGCGCTAGCAGACAACAGATCGACAATACCCAAAAAGACAGCGTCCGCATTTGGTCGATTATACATTGATCAGGATGCGCGCGGTAAGCAGGGCGGACAGCGCCGTCAGGAAATGCGGTAAATCCACCGGGGGCGCGGCCCGGTTGTACGCCTCGAATAAGTCTGGAACCTGCTTGTAGCGCGGCGCGAGAT
>Ga0181530_10006771_pt1 | contig 11163 bp, 9 predicted proteins | sample PEATcosm2014_Bin_42_FD_119769 | JGI IMG/M metagenome (GOLD analysis project Ga0181530, IMG submission 119769) | Peatland microbial communities from MTU Mesocosm Facility, Houghton, MI, USA - PEATcosm2014_Bin10_60_metaG | ecosystem: Environmental > Terrestrial > Soil > Wetlands > Peat | place... | reverse complement strand
TGGACGGGGCCAAGGCCCTGTCCCGCGCGGTCAAGGACGTCTTCGATAAGCCGCTGGTCCAGCGCTGCCAGCAGCACAAGATCAAAAACGTCAGGGACAAGCTGCCGGACAAGCTCCGCACCATCGTGGAGCGGCGGATGCGCCAGGCCTACCACGCCGAATCGGCCCTGAAGGCCGAGGGCCTGCTGGCTGAGCTGGCCCGCGAGCTGGACAAGACCCACCCCGGCGCCGCCGCCAGCCTGCGCGAGGGCATGGCCGAGACGCTGACCATCCTGCGCCTGGGCGTACCGCCGGCCCTGGCCCGCACGCTCCGCTCCACCAACCCGATCGAATCCATGATCGAGATCTGCCGGGAGCACTCCAAGAACGTCAAGCGCTGGCGCGACGGCACCATGGCGCTGCGCTGGTGCGCCGCCGGGATGCTCGAAGCCGATCACCAGTTCCGCCGCGTCAACGGCCACCTGCACCTGCCGAAACTCCGCGCCGCGCTGGAAGCCCACTTCACCGGGAATGTCAGTGCCGCAAGCCAGAATGAGGATCAGAAGGTGGCCTAACGGTCACCGGGACCGCCACCGAAGTTCCACGGAACTCGGGACAACCTCCTCCTTCCCGGTCGGCCCGGTCGATGTGGTGCGGATCCAGAGCGTCGCCGACGTCATGGGGCAGCTCCTGGGATCCGGTTCCCGTTTACGGTGTTCTCGAGCTGGGACGCGAACGCGTCGGCGCTTCGGGTACTCACATAGTCCGACACCGCGTCATAGAAGCCCTCCTCGAACTGCGGGCTCACTCCCTCGCCGTGGGCGATCGAGAGCAGCACCGGCGAGGTCCAGAAGGCCGCCGCGGTGGCCCGCTGATAGGCGGACAGCGACGAAACGTCGACGTCGCGCACAACCGGGATCGACCCTTTCGCTTGGTGAAACGCCAGTTGGGTGGAGGGCTCATCGATGTCAGAGAGGAACGCGAGCGCGTTCCTGGCGTCCTTCGCCCTAGTGGCGGCTACGAACACGTCGACCACTGCGAGGAAGCTCCCGTTGGTGCCGGGAAAGGTGGTCACGCCGAAGTCCCTGCCGTCCTTAGCGCCATCGGCGATGAGCTCGCCGAAGGCAGAGTCGTTCATCGATTCGAACGCGCAGCCACCGGCCGCGAGCTTCCTCGTGGCTTGATCCCAGGTGAGCCCGCTTCCCTCCGGGTCCGCGTAGTCGAGCACGTCGCCGAAGCGGCTCAGCGCAGTCCGGGCTTGGTTGCCGCGCCAGTCGAAATGGTCGCCGACGACGTCCCTCCACCCGCTCGGCCCGATCGTGCTGAGCAGCGTGTTCTCGAACAGCTCGACCGTGGTGAAGGGGTCTCTGGCCCCGAGGCAGAGCGGCACGGCTCCGGAAGCCCTGACCTTCTTTAGGTCGGTCAGGAACTCGCCCAGCGTGGTGTGGTTCGAGGGAGGGGCGACGCCGGCCTTGGCCAGCAGCTTCAGATTGAAGAACAGGACGTTGCTGCGATGCGCTCCCGTCGGCACCCCGTAGGGCTGTCCGTCGTACATCAGCGACTGAAGGATGGTGGCGTTCATCTCCGTTCGCAGGTGCTCACGCGCGAAGATCGAGGCGACGCTGCGGACCACGCCGTTGCTCGCGTAGGCCTGGAGCGATTTGCCGGCGAACGTCTGCCAGACGTCGGGCGGGTCGTTCCTCTGCAACCGCTTTGCCAGCGCGACGATCGCGTTGGAGCCGGCGCCGCCAGGGATAGCGGCGTTGATCGCGTGCACGCCAGGATTCGAGTCACGGAAGGCGGCGAACAGGACGCCGAGCGCCTTCGCCTCGGAACTGGAGGTCCACCAGGACACGACCTCGAGCCGACTGGTGCTAATCGTGGCGCTGGTGGGCTGATTGCCGCCGCCGCACGCGCTGAGCGTCAGCGTGAGAGCCAAGACGCCGACGGCCGCGAGGCGGCCGTTCACGGGACTCCCCCGGCGTCTCCTGTGGCCGGCGCGGGCAGCGCCGGGCCGCCGTCGCGGGCCGCCGCGCCCGCGATCATGCTCGGACGCGCCCCCAGGTCGTACAGCGCATACAATCCCACCACCGCGAAGCAGGCCGCAGGAACGACGAACGAGATCGCCGGGCTCGTCGCGTCCACGATCTTGCCCTGCACCAATGGCATGATCGCGCCGCCCACGATCGCCATTACGAGGCCGGCAGCCCCGAACTTCGTCGCCGGTCCGAGCCCCTCCAGAGCGATGCCGTAAATCGTCGGGAACATCAAGGACAGGCAGAAGGACACCGCAACGAGCGCGATCACCCCGGCCAGATTCGGACTCAACATCGCGAACGCGCACAACAGCACGGCGAGGAAGGCGAGCACCGCCATCACCTTGGCGGCGCGGATGCGACCGATGACCCAGGTCATCAGGAACCGCGACCCGAGGAAGACCAGCAGGCTGAGCTGCAGGTAGATTGCGCCCTTCTGGAGGCTCCCGCCCAGGGCCTGACCCACGTACAGGATCAGGTAGGTCCAGGTGCACACCTGGGCCCCCACGTTCGCGAATTGGGCGACAACGCCGAAGCGGTAGCGCCTGTTCCGCCAGAGGACACGGAATAGGCCTCTTGTGCCCCCCGGGTATGGGCCGACGGCGTCGGGGAACTCTTCGACGATCGGCGGCACCTTCTTGACTGCGATGGCGATCGCGATCGCGACCAGGACCAGGGCGAGGCCCAGATAGGGCCCCATCACTGCCCCGAGCTCACCCGCCCGGATCGTGCGCAGCTGGGCCGGGCTCAGCGACGAGACGTCGACCGGGTCGGTGAGGTGGGGCAGGATCAGCGTCGCGGCCAGCAGCACGCCGATGTTCGTGCCCACCGGATTGAACGCCTGGGCGAGGTTCAGCCGGCGCGTCGCCGTGGCTTGCGGGCCGAGCGACATAACGAACGGGTTGGCCGACGTTTCCAGCAGCGAGCAGCCTGCCGCCAGCGTGAACAAGGCGGCGAGGAACGCCCCATAGGCCATGATCTTGCTCGCCGGGTAGAAGAAGAACGCCCCCAGTGCCGCGAGCAGAAGCCCGGTGAGAATGCCCGCCTTATAGCCGAAGCGCTGGTTGATGAATGCCGCCGGCAGCGCGAGCAGGAAGTAGGCGCCGAAGTACGCGAGCTGCACGAGCGAGGCTTCGAACGTGCTCATCTGGAAGATGCGCTTGAATCCAGCCACCATCGGCGTGGTCATGTCCGCCGCGACGCCCCAGGCGGTGAAGCAGCAGGCGAGGGCGATGAACAGCACCACCATGCGCTTGCCGATCAGGGGCCGGCTCTGCGCGGAGTGCTCGGCAGCGGAACTCTCGGCTGCTGTGCTCACGGATCTCCTCCCCTCGAGTGGATCCCGGCGCCGGCGATACCTTCGAAGGTGCGCCGGCCGCCTGATGGCACCGGGCCGGACCCCATACCGCCGCCCTGTCCGACCTCGACACGCTCCGCGAGTCTCATCTGACGGGCGGCGGTGTTCCAGCGGCGCTCGCGGGCAGCGCCGGATCCCCGTCCGCACACCGTGCAGGCACACTGGAACACCGAGCGGGCGAACTCCAGCGCGAACCGATGTGGATCAGAGCTCATCGCGACAATCGTACCGATAAGGCACGTACTCGCCCAGACCCTCTTTCCAGTGGGCGGTGGCCGGAGCGAGCCCAGCGCGGCCGAACCCGTCAGGCACCGGATAGGCGTAGAAGGCCGCCTTGCCGTACTTCGGGTCCCCCGGGGCCACCAGCCCACCGCGACCTCCTGGGAGTCCATCGCGTTGCGCATGATGAAGTCGTCAGACGGCGGATTGGCCGGCGCACCGGAGAACAGGCTCACCGCCGGATCGAACGACCCCCACCACGCGTGACCGGGGGTCGAGCGCCCCCGATACGGAGCGCGGTAATCCGCTAGCACGAGCGCGGCGCAGGTGGCGGCAGTGAAGTAGGAAGCGGGCCGCTACTGCAACACTCAGTGGCGATAGCGAGCCGCGGGCCCGCGGGGATAACGCCATCCAGCGTTCGGATGCACCTGAGGTAAGGAACCTCTCACCAGGAGCGAAGTATCCGGGATGGCAGTTAGGCCGAACAGTTCGAGCCACCGCTCAGGCGTAGCTACGTATCCGGCGAGCATTGAGGACAACAGCCGGATCTGGCCTGAAAAGTGGTACAGACCCTCCTCCGGTGTTCCGGTGGCCCGGGGAGTCCGCTGGGCGCCTCGGTGGCGCCGCGCTGGGCCTGGCGCTGGAGGGCCCGGTCTTCAGGCCGTGCGGCCCCGCCTGGCGCGGTCCAGGACCCGGTAGAGGTGCGGCCCGAATACGGCAGAAACGGGCCGTGTAGCCCGGAACCCTCCTCTGAGCTGGGGACTGTGACCTTGGTCAGTGTCGGCGGTGGGGGTCGCGCCGAGCCTGCCAGCGGGTGAGGGCGTCGGGTGTGCCGCTCCGTGTCCGAGCAGAAGTCCCCGCGTAGGCCGGTCGTGCTCTCGGGTTGGAACGAATCCGCGCATCTGGGCCGGAGCGCGGCCCAGCGCCCGCGACGCGCTCGGGTTCGTTCCTTTGCGACAGCGCCGATGTCGACGGCCGGCGTGGCTGCTCTCGCGGAGGAGCAGCGGTCATCGCCGCTTGCTGGGCGCGCGTTCTTCGGAGAGCGAGCATGAGCCGGCACGGGTTGCGCGGTCGCCTGAGCGGGGTGATCGACTGGACACAGGCCTCGAACGGTACGCGCTCAGTGGATCTGGGACACATGCGCTGGAACCTCGCGACCAACTACGGCATCGAAGCTTGCGACGAATTCCTCGCGCGCTATGTGCGAGAACCGTCCGCGTCGCATCTCAGGCACGTGGCCCGGCTGCGAGAGCTGCGTCGACCTCGGCTCGAGTCGGCGGGTCGGCACCCGGCCGGGAGCATGTGATCGCGGCTATCAGAGCCGCTGCATCGACGACGCTGCCGAACGTCGCCTCGTCGATCGCCGCCAGCGCCTCGCGGCGCGCGCCGCCGACCAGGTCGGCACGGTGCAGCCCGTCGAGCAGACCGGCGGTGAAGGAGTCACCCGCGCCGACCGTGTCCATGAGATCGATCGGCACCGCGCCTCGGCGCAGCTCCAGGCCCGCGGAGACGGCGTAGAGGCCTGAGCCACCGCGGGTCACGACGACCAGAGCGGGCCCCGAGGCGAGCCAGCTCTGCGCGACGTCCTCGTCGCGCCGGTCGGGGTAGAGCCAGCGAACGTCGTCGTCGCTGGCCTTGACGACATCGGACAGTGCGACGAGACGCTCGATGTCCGGTCGGACCCGCACCGCGTCGCCGAGCAGCTCGGGCCGGATGTTGGGGTCGTATGAGACGGTCACCCGACCCCGCTTGTGCTCCCGCTCCACAAGGTCGACGACGTTCGCTTTGCCGGGCGGGAGGACCGTCGCCAACGAACCGGTGTGCAGACAGCGTGTCTCAACCGGGAGGGGCGCCAGCTCCCCCATATCCCAGTCGATCCGGAAGTCGTAGGACGCGATCCCCGCGGCGAGGGCCGCGATCGCCAGGCTGGTCTTCGCGTCCTCATCAGCGCCTCCGTCGACCCGGACGCCGCTGGCTTCAAGGCGCGCCAAGATCATCTCTCCGAAGGCATCCCGCCCCAGACGCGTCTTGAGCGTCACGGCGACGTCCAGCCGCGCCAGACCAAGCGCGACGTTTGCCGGGCTGCCACCCGGATGTGCGGTAAATGTCCGATCGCCGCGCTGCCCGACCAGATCTACGAGCGCCTCTCCAACGACAACGAACATCCCTTCACCTCACTTGACGAGATCGCCGGACTCCCGCGTGCCGCCGCACGGGACGAGCCCGGGCGGGGCCACGCTCGCGCATCATAGTGTCGCTCCGCACCGTCCGGCAACGAGATTCAGATTCAGTGGTGGACCCGGCGGGTAAGAAGGGGCCATGAGGGATCAGGACCGTCCGCTCTTCCTCGTAGTCACGATCAAGCCTCGATTGGACCGGCTCGAGGAAGCCGAGGTGCAGCTGCAGTCGATGTGTCGGAAGACCCTCACCGAGCCGGGGTGCATCTTCATGCACCTCGTGCAGCCTCAGGACGACCCGGATACCTGGGTGACGCTGGAGATGTTCCGCTCTCGCGCGGCCTGGGACGAGCACATGCGCCAGCCCTACAACACCGAGGGAAACATCATCCTCGAGGATCTGCTGCGCGAGCCCTCAGACCTGCGCCTGTTCGACGAGAAGTAGGTCCGGGCGCGTACTTCACGCTCGCGATCCCCGCGTCCTTCATCAACAGGCGGTTCGGCTACAAGACCGGCGTGCTGACCGGGCTGGGAGTGGCCGCGGTCGGCGGGCTGCTTTTCTTCCCGGCGAGTAAGCTGGTCGCGTTCGCGCCCCTCCTCGGCTCCCTCTTCGTGCGGCAGCCGGGCTGCCGATCCTAGCGGTGGTTGTTAACTCGGGATGTAGAGGAGCAGGCCGCAGCTGGATTCGCTGGTGGTCTGCTCGTTCCTGTGCGGGCTGTCAACGCCGCCGGACTGATCGACTGGACGCGCGATCGTCGATTCAAGCCACATTCCCGGCTCTGACCGCGCCCTCGCCGGTTGACCGTGACCGCCCGGGGTCCAAGCACCACTGTGAGACTCCGGAGGCGTTGGTAGCCGGGTCGTCGCCGCGTGCCATGATCAGGATCGGTCGCTTGGCCGCGGCGGGCATGACGCCAAGCACCATCCGACCCCTTCGGGGTGTCTTGATTGGGATTTGTCTGCTCGTCGCTGCCGGCGCCAAGCTGTCGTCCACGGAGCGAGAGTCTTCGCGGCGCCCGAGCAGGCTTGCGAGTTTGAGGACGACCAGGCACCCGCGACTCTCGACCGTGATTCGACCGCTCCGCCGGAAGAGAGCAGCAGTGGGCAGTTCAGACGTGTCGGCGCTTGCCCGGTCCGCCGGGGATGCGTGCTCAGCAAGCAGCGACCGCTGCCGCTCTCGCACAAGAGCAGACGCGCCGCTCATCCGAGTCGAGACTGCCGCAGTACCGGGTGCCGGTAAGGAAGCTGCCAGGAAGCGCAAACGGGCGGTGTTCCCGCTGGCAGAGACCATGATCGAGGAAGCCGTGAACGGGCGTCAGCGTGGTGCCGGTTTTGATGGGTGGCGGCACCTCGGAGTAATCGACAAAGCAGCGAATCGGGTGATACCGGACGCGCGGCCTACCCGAAACAGCCGAAGTGCCGTTGCCGTTCGCCGATGCGGAACTCTCCGATCCAAGTGGCGGCTGGCGGTTCTTTCCTTACCGGCAGGCCCGTAATCCGGGGGGTCTTGAAAGGCACTCCCCGATGCTGTCCTTAGCCGCAAGGGAGCCCGCTGCTCGCAAGCGGTCTGCCGTCCCTTGCAGAACGGGGCGTAGGCGGTGCTGGCCGAGCAGCAACTGGTCGCCGGGCAGGCGGTGGAGGCCTATCCGTTGCCCGCGCTGGCGGCATGGTCCAAGCTGGTCCATCCCCGGAGAAGCTCGCCCCGGCCCCCGGGCCTTCAGGCGGCAAGCTGCTGCAAGAAGTCGAGGACTCCGGCCAGCCCCTCGATGATGAGGTCGGCCTCGGCGAGCAGCTGAGGCGGAGCCTCCTCGGAGCGCACCGCCGAGCCGGGCCGGACGTTTCCTGTCCTTTCCGCGCGGCTGCGCGCTCCGCAAGCGCGGCAACGGCTGGCCGTCTGCGGGCCTGCGGCCGGAAGGCCGCAGATTGTCCGCGCCACGGCCCGCACGGGGAACTGCCGGCACGGGGAATAGCCCGGACCCGTGTTGTGCTGCCCGGAAGGCTGGCTTGTTGCCAAAGCGAGGCCGCAGGGCACCACATATCGGGTCTTTACGGCGCTGTCTGCCCGTGATCGGGGACAGGCAGCCCGTTTAAGGCCGGACAGCGCCTCCTTCTGGCAGCCCGAGTCGATGTGGCCCTGGAGGCGCCATGACTCAGCTTGTGCGTCCAGACCTCGCGCGCAACCGATCGGGACGAGATCACGTACGCCGTGACCCTGCGTCGGCCACCACGGAACCCTTGCCAGCCGATCGCTCAGGGCTTCTGCGGGCTGGCCGGCCACTCCCCGGCTGGGCGGTGGGCACAGCCTTGCTGGGGCCTGTTGTCCTGGTCGGGGGCTGGCTGATGGCCGGCGCGCTTCAGCCGGCCTCTTATAGCCCGATGCGGCAGACGATAAGCGTGCTGGCTGGTCACTCGGGAACCGACCGGTGGGTAATGACCGCGGCCCTGCTGCTGGTGGGCTGCTGTCAGATCGCGACTGGCGCGGGTCTAACTGCCGTCCGCATGCCCGGGCGGATCCTGCTGATCCTGACTGGCCTTTCTACTCTCGGCATCGCCGCCACTCCGGAACCGGCCACCGGCCCGACGCCGCGCCACCTCGCCTTCGCGGTGAGCTGCGTCGTCACGACAGCGCTCTGGCCCGTGCTTGTCGCCAGGCGCGCGCCGGCGCAATCGTGGATCCTCAGTGTCTACGGCTGCGCGACGGTGACGGTGCTCTTCGCCGGGTTGTCCAGCTGGCTCCTGATCGCAGCACAAGACGGCGGCGGTGACCTTGGCATGGTCGAGCGGCTGACGTCGGCGGTTCAGGCCTCGTTTCCGCTTGTCGTCGCGCTCGCCGTGCGGCAGACCGCACGGGACACAGCCAACCAGGGACAACGCGGCCAAGAGCGTTCCAGGCACTGGCAAGCAGTTACACCGATAGGCCGGAAGGACAGTTCCTAGCGGCCGGACGGGATTGCGTCAATAGGCAAGCCCGGCGCGGACATCCGCAGCTGGCGTGATATTCCGCAGGCGCGTCGCCGAGACGCACGCTTGTCGCCTGCGAACGGACGACTGGCGGCACACCAGAACGGGCAGATCTGCACGCCCGTCGTCGGTACGCCGGTCAGCGCCGTCAGCGTCAAGCTCAATTAGGCGGTTACATGCGCAGACTGTGGGCAAGCCGACCACACTGTGCAATGCGCGTGGGACGAATGCACGCCGCATCGGCACCACTGTGTCCGCGATGCCGTCGGTGAGCTCGGGCAAGGGCTGGACCTCGCGCTTCTAGTAGCCGGATGCCAGGAGCAGACATCTGCCGGGCCCGGCCTGACCCCGTCGCGGCTACGCGCATTCCAGCTACTCCATCACGAACGGGAAGGGACTCGGTGGGTACCTGCGCTACCTCCGGGCCTGGCACCCAGAGATGGGGGCGGCAACGTCCACCACGTCCGGGTTGTCTCATCCCGTGTCATCCCGTCTTGCCGCCAGGCCGCACGGAGCCCTGCTTCTACTACACGTTTACTACAGTGGCTGGCACGCAAACGGCCCTCTTCCTGTTGGAAAAGGGCCTTTGACCTGCGGAAATTGGTAGCGGGGGCGGGATTTGAACCCGCGACCTCTGGGTTATGAGCACCACGACGCCCGTCTCCGGCGTTCCGGTCCGTCTCCGGCGGCCGTGGTGACCTCGGCGGACGGGCCGGACTTGTTGGCGCCCAGGCCACTACATCTCCCCCGTCTCAACCCGTCCCGCCGCGTCTCGTGCACAAATCCGTGCACAAGACCGGTTCATGACCTGTGATTTCCCGGCCGGTGACTACTCACGTGTCAGGTGCTGATCTGACCGTCCGCAAAGCCCCCTTCCGTCGATCAGCGTCCTGCGCATCCGAGCGTAGATCCCCCCCGCCCGCTGTTACCCGTCGCCGGCTGTGAGCGCTGGACGTCCACTCCCGGCGAACGCCGTCTGCTGCCATGCCGTCCGGTGGGCATCCCCGCTACGTTCATGCTGGCGCCGGGATGCTCGCCGTGGCGGCCGCAGTCGAACCGACGACTTCCCCCGATGTCGTCACGACGGTGGCGGCAGGGCCGACATGCGGCGCACGCTAACCGCCGTTCTGTGCGCAGGTGGCTACGCTATGGGCGTCGGCGCTGGGTGCGCAGATGAGAGTAATCTGCGCGTCTGTGTTTCCAGAGGCCGCAGGCCTGAAGGTGCACAGTCGCGACAGTGCACGACGACCAGAGTTCTGGTTACCGGGATACAGCCTGGGGGTGCGCGATCGGCGCGTAGGCCCGCAGGAACGCGGTGACCATTTTTTCGACGTGCTCGTCGATGTCGGCACGGGCCAGCGGGCGGCTCGGCTGCAGCAGTGCCTGGTCCTGGTACACGCCCAGGACTGCGTAGGCAAAAAGCGCTGCTGCCGCCGCGGGATCGTCGGTGTCCAGCTCGCCCTGGGCGGCCATCTGTGTGAACGACTCGGTGAGAAGGGCCAGTGTTCGCGCCGGGGCGCGGTCCCAGTATGCGGTGACGATGCCGGGGAACCGCAGGGCTTCGGAAATGGCTAGCCGCCGCAGTTGCACGACGGCTGGGTTGAGCACGCCGTAGGCCAGGGCGCGGGCGACTGAAGTCAGCCGTTCGGCTACCGGCTCGTCCCCCCTGAGGGCGGTGCCCAGTTCCGAGATGATCTGCTCCGCGCGCTCGGTGACCGAGAGCACGACCGCGCTGAACAGGCCCTCCTTGTCCTCGAAGTTGTTGTAAACGGTGGTCTTCGAGACACCGCTCGCAGCGGCGACATCATCGAGGCTCGTCGCGTCGTAACCCCTCTCCAGGAACATCTGCCGCGCGGTCTCGAGGATCAGTGCGCCCTTCCGGCCAGCCATGAGAACCTCCTTGACACTGAACTGTACCGTACAGTAGCGTTCCCCTACATGTACTGGTCAGTGCAGTTCAGTTAGATGGGGAGCGCTCCAATGCCCACTGCAGCTATCCAGGCCGGCCGCCCGGCCGCCGACTGCCCGCCCGCAGCCGTGCGGGTCACCAAGTCACTGCTCGGCTACGGCGTGGTCGCCGGGCCGTTCTATGTCGCCGCCTCTCTGGCCGAGGCGTTCACCCGCTCCGGCTTCAGCCTGGCCCACGACGACTGGAGCCTGCTCGCCAACGGCGCCCTCGGGTGGATCCACGTGCTGGTGCTCGTGCTCACTGGGCTGATGGTCGGCGCCGCCGCCGTCGGCGTGGTGCGCCAGCGGCGCGCGGAGCGGGTGAACGCCGCCAGCGGCTGGTTCCTCGGTGTCTATGCCGCTGGCCTGGTCGGCGCCGGTTTCTTCATTGCCGACCCCGCTGACGGCTTCCCGGTCGGCACCCCGCCCGGTCCCACGGTCACCCCGAGCTGGCACGGGATGCTGCATATCGTCTTCGGCGGTATCG
>Ga0181530_10006770_pt1 | contig 11166 bp, 8 predicted proteins | sample PEATcosm2014_Bin_42_FD_119769 | JGI IMG/M metagenome (GOLD analysis project Ga0181530, IMG submission 119769) | Peatland microbial communities from MTU Mesocosm Facility, Houghton, MI, USA - PEATcosm2014_Bin10_60_metaG | ecosystem: Environmental > Terrestrial > Soil > Wetlands > Peat | place... | reverse complement strand
GAGATGATGTGGCTCATGCTGCAGCAGGAGACGCCGCAGGACTATGTGATCGCCACCGGCCAGCAGTACAGCGTGCGCGAGTTCGTCCAGCGCTGCGCCAAATTGCTCGAACTGGACCTCACCTGGCAGGGCTCCGGCCCCGACGAGAAGGCCCTCGATCCATCCGGCAAAGTAGTCGTCGCGGTCGACCCACGCTACTTCCGTCCCACCGAGGTGGAGACGCTGGTCGGCGACGCCAGTAAGGCGCGGCGCGAACTCGGCTGGATTCCGCGCACCAGCTTCGACGAACTGGTCCGCGAGATGGTTGAAGCTGACCTGAAGGCCGCCCAGCGAGACGCCCTGGCGCTGCGCCACGGCTTCGACGCATACAACGGCCACGAGAGCTAACCCATGCCAGAAACACCCATTCCAACCCTCTCGACTCTCTCATCGTTCATGCATCCCGACAGCCGCATCTATATCGCCGGCCATCGCGGCCTGGTTGGCTCCGCCATCCACCGCGAACTCCTGCGCCAGGGATACCGCAACATTCTTACCCGCACGCACCAGCAGTTCGACCTGCTAGACAAGCCCGCCGTCGATGCGTTCTTCACCGCCGAAAAGCCCGACTTCGTCTTTCTCGCCGCGGCCCGGGTCGGCGGAATCATGGCCAACAGCACCTACCCAGCAGACTTTATCCGCGACAATCTCGTCGTGCAGACCAATGTCATCGAGGCCAGCCGCAACGCCGGCGTCAAGCGCCTGCTCTTCCTCGGCTCCTCCTGCATCTATCCCAGGCTTTGCCCGCAGCCAATCAAGGAGGAGTTCCTGCTCACCGGGCCGCTTGAACCCACCAACCGGCCCTACGCCATCGCCAAGATCGCCGGCATCGAGATGTGCTGGAGCTATAACCGCCAGTACGGCACCCGCTACCTCGCCGTCATGCCCACCAACCTCTACGGCCCCGGAGACAACTTCGACCTGGCCAACTCGCACGTCCTGCCCGCGCTCATCCGCAAGACGGCCGAGGCCAGGGCCTCCGGCGCGAAGCAGGTCGTCGTCTGGGGCACCGGAACCCCGCGCCGCGAGTTCCTCTACTCCGACGACCTCGGCCAGGCCTGCAGTTTTCTGATGAACCTCGACGACGCCCGCTTCAGTTCCCTGCTCACCGAAGACGCTCCACCGCTGATCAACATCGGCACCGGCGAGGACGTCACCATCCGTGAGCTGGCTGAGACCGTAGCCCGCGTCCTCGACTTCGACGGCGCCCTTGTCTTCGACGACACCAAACCCGACGGCACTCCCCGCAAGCTGTTGGACGTCAGCCTCCTGCACTCGCTCGGCTGGCACCACACCACCAGCCTCGAAGAAGGCCTCCGTCGCACCTGGGAAGCGGTACGCGATCAGCTGACCTAACTTGATTCCCTGCCTTATCAATGTTTTGAGCCGGCCCGATCCTTCAACGCAGATACCAGACACTCGCCAAAAGAAAACGGGGCCTGTGGGTATAGGCTCCGTTGATCAGGGATGTGATGACTACGCTGCTACGGGTTCCTTCACAGCTTTGGTCACCGGTTTGAGCGCTGTTTTTTTCGCTGTCTTCGCTTTTTTCTTGGGGCTGACCCAGATCTCCTCCGCAGGGCGCAGATGAGGACATGCGTCAAACTGCGGACCCTTCATATCCGCAGGGGGCGGTTTGACGACGGCCACCTGGCTGGGATGCTCCGTTCGGGCCATATCACGGCGATCCTGCGCCGCATGGGCGAGTTGGCCTCGCACAGGTCCGAACCGTTTCAATGCCTCATGCTTCCTGGACAGGCAAACGCTTAGTGTCAACCCGGAATTCCAGCTTTTCCCTTGCAATCTGCTGAAAAGAGATGATCGATAATGATGCGTAGCTCTGTTCCAAAAAGGTGTGGGTTGAGAAACAGGGGGTCATGCAAATTGTCCCGGAATAGTCGTCCGGCCTGGTGCTACTCGTCCTTGCATGTCACCGTTGCGTCAAGTGCTATGGGCGGGAGATGGGGGGCTTCTCGCTGGAGACCTCCGCGCTGTGATCGACCTCCAGGTTGGAGAAGAGCAGGTCCGGCACGACGTAGCTGACCAGGTCGGCTTTGGTCGAGCCTGCCAGGCCGGAGAGGCCCAGCAGAACGAGAAATCCCTGCGCGGGATTCTCCTCCGGCTCCTTGGTGTACTCGCTGTATACAGTGCGAGCTTTGGAGACGGCCATGATCGTTCTTAAGCTCTTGAAGGGAACGCTTACGATGCGCGCGTCGCGCACCGCCTCCTCGTGGCCGTCGGGATAGAGGCGGACCGCCTCGATGGCGCTCGATCCCGAGAGTCGGCGCACAATCAGGCCGAACTCGAGCCCGCGCGTCTTGACCACGTCCATCATCTGCGCGCGCAGCTCGGCGTTGCTGTAGCTCTTCGTCGAGTTGACGATCACGTTGCTGGGCAGTACGCCCCCGAGGCGCATGTTGCCGGTGCTGTGGGGCATGTTGCGCGCGGGCTGGCGCGAGTTGAGCAGCGTCTTCTCTATGCCTGCGTCGACCAGCAGAGTCTCCTGGGCAGGCACGCCCTCTTCATCGAACTTGTAGCTGCCGAAGAGGGGCTGGCCGTCGGAGCTTGTCACCAGCGGATTATCCACCACGCTGAGGAACTCGGGCAGCACCGAGGTATTGAGCTTGAGGCCGGAGCGGGGACGGACGGGAAAGTTGTTGGCGAAGTTGTGCGCGAAGATCTCGTCGGCGGCCTTGCCCTCGACCAGCACCGGGCCGCTGTAGCGCTTGAAGGGCTTGGCCTTCTCTCGCGCCGTGAGACGCTCGCCGAGTTGCCGGGCGCTGGCCAGAATCTCCGCCTCGCTGGGCAGGTCGCTGAGCGTGCGTGCATGCGCGCTGTAGACGTCGGTGTAGCTCTCGTCGTTCTTTCCGTGCAGCGTAGCGGTTAAGTGGAGGTATATCTCCGGCATCTGACGGACATAGCTGGTGCCCTCGCTGTTGACCAGGTGCTCGATGACGTTGTCGATCTCGAAGACGGCGGTCGTGTTGCGGATCGACGGTTCCTTGCTCAGCACGGCCGAAGAGACGCGCACCAGATGCTCGGCGTTGGCCTGATCTGCTACGACCAGGGGCAGCGTCTCGGATTCCAGATGCGCTGGCTCCTGGCTGAAGTCCGGCGTGCGCTTGCTCAGGTCCTTGCCTGCATCGCCAGCCTTCTTGGCCGAGAGGTCCTGCAAGGCCTGCTTGTAGGCACTGTCGGTGGCGATCCATATATTGCGCCGCAGCTCGTCGTAGTTGTCATCGAGAGGCAGCGCATTCGAGCCGCTGGCCATCGAGGTGAGGAGCGAAAGGAGTTTACCGATCCCCGCACCGCTGTAGTTGCTGTTGTCGTACTCGTAGCTGCCCACGCGCACGGTGACGGTGAGCTGTCGCGTGTGCGTCTGCTCGCTCGAGGTCAGCGAACCGAGACGGGCGTGCGCGATGACGCTCTGCTGGTCGACGATCTTGTACTCGATGTAGTAGGGCCGGTCCATCGAGGGCAGCTGCAGAAGCTTCATCGAGCGCGCGATCTCGTCCTTCATGGCGCGAGTCACTACGTCGTCGGACTGCGCATAGAGTGGGACCGAGGCGAAGAGGCAGAGGGCAAGGGCAAGCAGTGGCTTGTTCATCGCGCGCCTCCTGCGGTCGCCGCCAGGGGTGCGGGAAGGATCGGCGGACGCTCCTGCGACTTGGTGTTCTTCTGCACCTCGATCTGCGAGATCAGAATTCCTGGGCCGCTGGCCGAGACCGGAACAAAGCCCGACTCGGCGCCGCAGACCCCGTTGAAAACGGCCTTTTCGTCATCGGCGGCGACGATCTTGCTGAAGGCCGCGAGCGGGGTTCCCACCAGATTCACACCGCGAACCAACTGCTCTCGCCCATCGGGATAGACGCGATAGACCATGATGGGAAGCACCTCAAAGGCGTTGGGGAGGGCCCGTATGGTGAGGGTGAATCCGCCCTGAATATCGTCGAAGAGGAGTCCGAAGGGCTTGTTCTGCTGCTTGATCTGCGCGATCAGAAGCCGTTTCAACTGCTCGCGGGTTACGGGCCTGGAGTTGACGATGACGAGGTTCGACTGGCGCGCCACGGGCTTCATTCCGGCCTGCGCGCGACCATGGCCATTTGAGTTGGGAAAGCCCGCAATCGGTGCGCGGCTCATAAGGAAGCTGGTGAGAATGCCGTCCTTGACTGCGACGACGGGCCGCGCTCGCACGCCCTCGTCGTCGAAGCTGTAGGAGCCGACCAGATCCACGCCTCCGTAGTGCTTCAGCGTGGGGTCGAAGTCCACCGAGAGGAAGCTGGGAAGAACTGGCTGGCCCACCATCTTGGTGAAGGTCTGGCCCTCGTCCTCGCCCTTCTGGCGCTGGCCCTCGACGCGATGGCCGAAGACCTCGTGGAAGAAAACCGCGGTGGCGCGGCCAGAGAGGATCGCCGGGCCGGTGTAGGGATCGACGACCGGAGCCACGCGCAGGGCCTTCAGGTCGGCGATCATCTTGTCGACGGCCTTCAGAACGGTCGCGTCGTCGGGCAGTCCCTCGGCGGTGAAGGCGGCGTAGGACTCGTAGCGCGGAAGGATCATCCCGTCGTCGGCCTTGGAGGTGGCCTGAATCATCAGGCGATAGTATGTGGTCGAGCTTTGTATCGCTGCGCCATCGCTATCCACAAACCAGCGCGCCTCCTGGTCTGCGGTGATTGTGGCCGTGGCGTTGTAGAGGTCTCCGTAGCGATGGAAGGGCTGGGTGTAGCGGCGCGTTCGCTCCTCCCACAGCTTGCGGTCGAAGGGCATCGGCGGAATCGGCTCGACCGACTGCTCCGGCTTCTCGTGGGAGAAGTCGTCGGACTTGTCCTCCTGCTCGATCTGGATTCCGTTGTCGGTCTTCGCGGCGGCCAACTGCGTCACGGCGCTCTTGTAGACCTTGTTCGTCTCGTCCCAGAGCACGAGGCGGATGGGCAGTGGATCGTCATCGAACGGAACGGAGACCTGCGAGAGGCTTCCGGAAACGGCCGCGGCGATCTTTCCCTCCATGCTGCGGATCGGATGGGTATTGTCCAGCGCGAAGTCGCCGACGCGAACCGAGACATGCGCTACGCGATGATGGCTGGAGTCGCTGCTGACCAGGGCGCCGAAGGACGAGGTGACCGTATCAACTTTCGAGTCGGCGATTTCATAGCTAAGATAGTAGGCCGCGACCGGTTGGTCCTTCAGTGCTGCGAAGTCGCGGTCGACCTCTGACTTTGCGACAGCCAGAACAGGCGACGCATCGCCGCTCCTGGCCGGCTGCGCCATGCTGGAAGAGAGCGCAGCACCAATAGACACACAGAGACACGCCGACACACGGAGCAAAGTCAATCTCTTCAACTGGCCCTCGGAAGCTCAGATTAAGACGATCCATTGTAGCGTGGCTCAAGTCATTTAATGTTCGTCTGTTGAGAGGTCTTTTCCCTGCGCACGCAATTCATCTGGAACACGAGATTATGGTCGACTGATCGCAACACTCGCCCGGCACTCTTGCCCGTCCGCTCCGGCGAAACTCAGATCGGTAACGGAATGTCGGCATCGCGCCTGGAATCTGACGGCCGAGTCTCATATCGATGATCGCGTCGCGGAGTCGAGATCGCCTTATCGGACACCAATCGGACACTCAAACCGCCAGAGCGTCCGCTCTGCGATTGATTGATGTCCCAATAAAATCTTTAGAATGAATTATATGGCGGAGAGAGGGGGATTCGAACCCCCGGTAGAGCTTTTGACCCTACAACGGTTTAGCAAACCGCCGCCTTCAGCCACTCGGCCATCTCTCCAACACTCCCCGCAACTCGCTCCTGAGCGCATGCCGGGACCCCCCGATTATAAACAGTTCCCCGATCCCGCGTCATGAATCAAGCCTCCCTTCCAGTTTTCTTACCCTCGGAATCTCACCCACGCTGTTGATCTGCCTGCGCCTCGCCTCCTGCTTCAGGTAAATTCTCCTCAACAGCAAATCTTCCCCGGAGGCCGTCGCCTGCGCAAACCCCACAGCAAGATGCGTCTGCTCCCGCTCATCGCAGCCACCTACTTCATGGTCGCCGGCGGCCCCTACGGCCTGGAAGACATCCTGGGCGACGCCGGTTACGGACGCGCCCTCCTCCTGCTGCTCCTCATCCCGCTGGTCTGGAGCCTGCCCACCGCGCTGATGGTCGGCGAGCTCGCCTCCGCCCTGCCCCAGGAGGGTGGCTACTACTGCTGGGTGCGCCGCGCTCTCGGCCCCTTCTGGGGATTTCAGGAGGCCTGGCTCTCGCTCGCAGCCAGCGTCTTCGACATGGCCATCTACCCGGTCCTCTTCGTCCTCTATCTCTCCCGCGTCGCGCCCGCGCTCACCGCTGGCCCGCGCGCCACGCTCTGGGAGCTGGCCGTCGTCCTGGTCTGCGCCGCATGGAACCTGCGCGGCGCCCGCTCCGTCGGCGAGGGATCCATCGGCTTCTTCGCCCTTCTGCTTGCGCCCTTCGCCGTCCTCGTCGCCGCCGGCATGTGGAGGGGCCTCTTCGCCCACGCCGCCGGTCTGCTCACGCTGCATGACCACCTCCGCCACTCGCTCACTCTGCTGCGCGCTCCAGTCGCCGCGCCCTCGCTGGCCGGCGCCGTCTCCATCGCTCTGTGGAACTACATGGGATGGGACAACGCCTCCACCGTCGCCCAGGAGGTGGAATCGCCGCAGCGCAACTATCCGCGCGCCATGCTGCTCTCCACCGCGCTGGTCGCCCTCACCTACATCGTCCCACTGGCCGCCATCGGCATCGGAGGCATCCCCGCCGGCCAGTTCACCACCGGCGCATGGACCGACGCCGCGCGATCCATCGCCGGCCCCGGCCTCTTCGGGACCGGCCTTGCCCTTGCCGTCGTGCTCGGAGGAATGCTCAACGGCGCGGGAATGTTCAACGCCCTTATGCTCAGCTACGCACGCGTGCCCTGCGCGCTGGCCCGGGATGGCCTGCTCCCGCGTTTCCTCACCCGCACCACCTGCGCGCGCCCTACCCGCGCCCCGGTCCCCTGGGCCTCGGTCCTGGTCTGCGCCGCTGCCTGGGCATTGGCGCTTGGCCTCTCCTTCGAGCGCCTCATCTCCATCGACCTCGTCCTCTACGGCGCCTCCCTGTTGCTGGAGTTTGTCGCCCTGGTCGTCCTCCGCCTGAAGGAACCCGCCCTCGTCCGCCCCTTCCGCATCCCCGGAGGGTTAATCACGGCAATACTGGCCGGCGCCGGCCCGGCCCTGCTGCTCGCCTTTGCCCTCGTTGCAGCACGCTTGGAGCGCGTCGGCCCGTTCCCCGCCCTCGTCTTTGCCGCTCTGGTGGCCGTCGCCGGCCCGCTCGCCTACTGGATGGCCCGCCTCGCCTTTTCCCGCCAATCCCCGCCCCCGGTTCCCTCGGCAAGATAACTCTGGCGCGTTGTGCTGTCATGGTGGTACAGTTCCCCTCTCAATGCAAATCGGTCGCAGGCAGCCGGGTACGGCGTGGATCCTGCCAGGCGAAAAAAAATACTTTCGTGAACACGAAATTTTAGATATGCTTCTTCTGGTTCCGCATTACAAAGGATTCCCCCAATGAAACTTTGCTTGAAGATTCTTGCCATCGCCATGATCGCCGCCACCACATATTCCCTGACCGGCTGCGCGGCCCCCGCCACTTTCAGCTATTCCAACGTAGGCATCACGTTGTCGCAAACGTGCGCCGACTGCGTGGGCGGCGCAGTTAATGGCGTCAACATTGTGTTTGATCCGAATCAACCGGGTGTGATGGAGTTTCCCAACTCCGGCCAGGGCGGCACCGTTACCTTCACCGCCAACGTCACCAATGCTCCGTCAAACGTCACCTGGTCCCTCTGGCCGACGAGTAACCTTGCCACCCCCCTTCCGCCTATTACCGGCTCCGGTACGCCGGTCGCCGAGAAGTCCCCCGCTGGCGCCACTGGCTATCTCATTGTGCAGAGCGGAAACACCGCCACATACACCAATAGCGGTGCATCGGTGGCTACCACCAATATTACTGTCAGCATCCCAATTTATTACGGCGCGTCACTGGTGCAAGCGCAGAGCATGCAATACGTCATCACCTACACGAAGCAGGTTGTGTCGGGCGCTGGAGTCACCTCGCTCCAAACCGTCAATGTGCCGACAACGGGCATTCCCCAGGGCGACGTGTTGCTGGAGGCCTCGGTGCCCAACAACCCCGCCAACCCCTCCTCGGTGGCCGCCGCCTACCAGTTGTTTGAGTGGTTCAACGAAAACGGCGCTACGCCCACCCTCTACCTGACACCCCAGACTCCCACCGTCCCCTCGGGACTCACAGACAGCGTCTTGACCGTTCCCCGTGGGACCTCCTATCAGTTCTTTGGCGGTGTGACCGGCACTCCGCCCTGCGCCGCCCCCTCTGCTAGCGCCCCCTGCTCCAACGGATTGCCCAATCATGGCATCGACAACACAGCCGTCTGGGAGGTTGGTGACGCAGGTGTGGCATCGTCCTGTCCTTCCACGGCCGTGGTTGGCGGTTCCACCGCATTCGGGACCATCACCAACACTGGCCTCTTCACCGCTCCGGCCGCGATTCCACCCGGCTTTGTCTGTGTCGTCTTGGCCGCCCACTCCCTCCCAACCACTACCGCCACCGCCTACATCACCATCAATTAGAGCAAATCTTCCGTAGGCGCCGAAATCTTCAACCAAAGCAAAGGGCCGCCCCCAGAGGCGGCCCTTTCGATTGCGAGAGGCAGCCCTTCCGCTTGAGCGCCTCTCTCGAACCCCCCGCGCGTCTCCTCGCGTGTGCGGCCGAATCCATCCCCCGCCCGCGCAGACTCTCGCCTCTCTCCACCCCATCCGCCCCGCCGCCACTCCATCCGCCCCGCCGCAAGTCTATAATCGGAGCCATGAAAGCCCATGTCTATGTCACGTTGAAGCGCACCGTCCTCGATGCCCAGGGCCAGACCGTCGCCGGAGCGCTCCGCCGCATGGGCCTGAACGGGGTCGCCGATGTCCGCCAGGGAAAGTACTTCCTCCTCACCCTCGAGGACTCGCTCGCATCCAGCCCCGCCGCGGCCCAGCTCGAGGTCGAGCGCATCGCCCGCGAGGTCCTCACCAACCCCGTCATCGAAGAGTTCTCCCTCCGCCTCGAACCCTGATCCGCGAACCTGCCCCTGATTCTCGAACCTCGAACCATGTACCTCGAACCTAGCCTCCTAAAGTTGTATCCCCATGCCACCGATAGGGAATAACGCAGTGCCCTCCTGCGGGAGCAAAGTTATTCCATGCACCAGGCGGCCGGCGCAACAAGCCGCCGCCATTATTCGCGGAGTTGTGGCTCAGTGCCCAGTCCGCGCACAGGAGATTAACGCCGGGCCCCCCGGAGGATGCTACGCTCGAAGAGTTGGGAGACCATACCCTTTGAGTCAACTTCAGAACAAACCTCTGGACCGTGCATCCGCCGCCCCAGGGTCCGATTGCGTCGAAGCTGCGCCGCTGGCCGGGTCCGCTCGACTCGATACACAACATCGAGCGGCGGCCCCAGACGCTGACCCCGTTGCAACCCATCGGGCAGCGGACCCGGCGGCTCAGACCGCGGCCCCCCCCGCGGTTCTCCAACCTGAAACGGCTGCCGCCTCTGGTGGCAGCCGTTTCCTTCGTGCCTGCCTCCGCCTCCCCGTCGACCGCACCCCCGTCTGGTTCCTTCGCCAGGCCGGCCGCTACATGCCGGAGTACCGCGCCGTCCGCCGCCGCCACTCCCTGCTCGAAATCTGCCGCACCCCCGAGCTCGCCGCCGAGGTCACCATCTCCGCCGCCGAGCGCCTCGGCGTCGACGCCGCCATCATCTTCGCCGACCTCCTCCTCCCCCTCACCCCCATGGGCCTCGACTTCGAGTTCGTCGCCGACGAGGGCCCCCGCGTCCTCGCTCCCATCCGCACCGCCGCCCAGGCCCGCGCCCTCCGCACCGACCGGACTGAAGAGTTGATGTACGTCGCCCGCGCCATCGAAATCGTCGCCGCCCGCTTCAGTCCGCCCCGTTCTGACGGAGACCAGCTCGGCGTCATCGGCTTCTGCGGCGCGCCCTTCACCCTCGCCAGCTACATGATCGAGGGCGGCAGCTCGCGCAACTACATCGAAACCAAGCGCCTCATGTACGCTTCCACCACCCAACCACCGTCATCCCGACCGGAGCGTAGCGGAGTGGAGGGACCCCCGCATTTTGCCCGCACAATCACAGAAGATTGTCATCCTGAGCGTTCCACTGAAGATTGTCATCCTGAGCGGAGCGCGCAACGCGCAGTCGAAGGACCCCGAGAGACTACGCCACTCCACAACACTCCGGATCTTTCAGCCACGAAGCCGCTTCTAAACCCCGACTCCGCCGCCTGGCCCATCCTCATGGAAAAGCTCGTCGCCGTCCTCGCCGGCTTTGCCGCCCAGCAGGTCGCCGCCGGCGCCGATGTCATCCAGGTCTTCGACTCCTGGGTCGGCGCGCTCACCCCCACCGACTACCGCGCCTACGTCCTCGCTCCCACCACCGAGCTCATCACCCGCATCCGCGCCCTCGGCGTCCCCGTCATCTACTTCGGCGTGGACACCGCCTCGCTTCTCCCCGCCATGCGCCACACCGGCGCCGATGTCATCGGCCTCGACTGGCGCACCCCACTCGATCAGGCCTGGAGCACTCTAGGCCACGGCGTAGCCGTCCAGGGCAACCTCGATCCCATCGCTCTCTTCGCCCCGCCCGACGTCCTCCACGCCCGCGTCGCCGAGGTCCTCGCCGCCGCCGCCGGCCGTCCCGGACACATCTTCAACCTCGGCCACGGAATCGCCCCCACCACCCCCGTCGAATCCGTCCTCGCCGTCGTCCGCCAGATCAAATCTACCGTCTGAGCCACATATTTTCCGCTCGTCATTCTGAGCGAAGCTCAGAATCTCCGTAGTTGTATTTCGTGTCGTGTACCCCATCCATCGCAGTTGTATCGCGTTTGTCGTTGCACTTGCACCTGAGATAGGCCCAGGCTTCAGCCTGGGCACTTTCGCCCCGACACCACACCGGGCTTCAGTCCCCGGGACACGTTCTCCTCCCAAACCCCTCAAAAAACCCAGCAAAATCGCATGTCAAGCCCCTGCGCGCCCCAAAAAACCAATAAACCTCG
>Ga0181530_10006769_pt1 | contig 11167 bp, 15 predicted proteins | sample PEATcosm2014_Bin_42_FD_119769 | JGI IMG/M metagenome (GOLD analysis project Ga0181530, IMG submission 119769) | Peatland microbial communities from MTU Mesocosm Facility, Houghton, MI, USA - PEATcosm2014_Bin10_60_metaG | ecosystem: Environmental > Terrestrial > Soil > Wetlands > Peat | place... | reverse complement strand
CGGCTCGGGTGTCAGCACGATTTCACCGGTATGTTTAACGCCGGCTTTCGCCAGCGCCTGTACGGCGGCGCGGGCCTCGGCGGGCGTTTGTCTCAAATTGACGCTACCCGCCGGAATCAGACGCGGCCCGTTGTACTCGCCGGACTCGACTTTCTTCGCGAGCGCGAGATTCGCCTCTGCCTGGCCGGCAGCGATTAGTACCGTTGTAAAGCCCGCCTCGATCAACGACTGCATCCAGGCCTTGGCGTTGGGTCCATCATTGAGATGCTTGTGCCCATCGATGAAGCCAGGCATGGCGCTCATACCTTTGCCGTCAATGGCGGTCAGCCCCGCCGGAAGCTGCACCGGGCCACCGGTAACCGTGGCGATCTTGCCGTCCCGCACGATGATCGTGCCGTTTTCATACTCCGTCCCGTTGCCAACCACGATTCGAACGCTGGTGATGGCCAGGTTTTGCGCCGCTGCCGGCTGCGCGAGCGGTAAACCGGAAAAAAAGGCTATCGCCAGCGCGATGGCGAGCTTTGGCAGTGCGTTTCGCATGACAGTCCTCACTTTTGGCCGGAAGGTTACGCCGGCGAGTCGACCCTATTTAAAAACTATGGGAATTATACTCCACGTTTTGTATTCGGACCCACGAACCGACCTTGACGATGGTAGCTCAGCCCACGGTGAAGATCGGACGGACGGTGGTGAGCTGCTGGCCGACATCATTCTGCTCGAAGGCAATCCGCTCGACAACATCTATCCGATGCTGAAGACGAAAGTCCGTGCTGAAGGAAGGCAAGGTCGTCGTCGACAAGCGCGGCGTTTAACATAACAGCCCAACCGCTCCCTTACGGTCACGGCTCTGCACAGTGTGTTACTGAGCCGTGACCGTAAGGGAGCGGTTGGGCTGTTACGATTTCAGGAAGGGTGACGGAACGATCGTGATTCCGGATTCCGTCACCACTCGGCCTTTCGCCCGGTCCTCGTCCCGATTGAATCCTACGCGGCTGTTCTCCTCCAGCACAACGTCTTCGCCCAGGATCGCGCGCCGCACCCGGCTGTATCTGCCCACGGTGACGCGCGGCATCAGGATGGACTCGTCGATTTCGCAGTAACTGTTGACGCGCACAAACGGGGCGAGCACGCTGCGCGTCACGCGCCCGCCGGATACGATGCAGCCGGGTGAAACGATCGAATCCACCGCGAGGCCCATGCGCTGGCCTTCCTGCGCGAAGACAAACTTGGCCGGCGGCGCCTGAAAGGCCCGCGTGCGAATGGGCCATCTCTGGTCGTACAGGTTGAATTCGGGCGACACCGCCACCAGGTCCATGTTGGCTTCGTAGTAGGCGTCGAGCGTGCCCACGTCGCGCCAGTAGCGCGCCGCCTTGGCGTTGATATCTTTGAAGTCCCACGCCACCACCCGCCGGCGTTCGAGGCATTTGGGCAGAATATCTTTGCCGAAATCGTGCGAAGAATCGGGATTTTCCGCGTCGGCGATCAGCTCCTCGAGCAGCGCTTTCGTCTTGAACACGTAAATCCCCATCGACGCGCTGACCATCGCGGGATCGAATACCGACCGGACCGGATTGCCATGCTGCGGCTTTTCTTCAAATGCACTGATCCGGTAATCCGGTTCGATCTTGGCCACGCCGAAATGCCGTGCCTCTTCCGGGGGAACCTGCAGCGTGGCAATCGTGATGTCGGCATTCTGCGAGCGGTGCCAGTGCAGCATGTCCTGGTAGTTCATCTTGTAAATGTGGTCTCCGGAGAGCACCAGCACTTCATCGGGCTCCTCGGTCAGGATGCTGTGGACGTTCTGGTAGATGGCGTCCGCCGTGCCCTGATACCACTCGTTGCTCACCCGCTTCATGGGCGGAAGAAGTTCGATAAACTCCCCCAGCTCGGCGGAGAAAATGTGCCAGCCCTCACGAATATGTCTGTTTAATTCCAGCGACTTGTACTGTGTTAGGATGAAAATTCTGCGGACGTCGGAATTCACGCAGTTGGACAGCGTGAAATCGATGATCCGGTAGACGCCACCGAACGGAACCCCCGGTTTCGCGGTATCGCGCGTTAGAGGGTAGAGCCGTTCACCCGCTCCTCCGGCCAGCAATATTGCGAGCACATTATGCATCGTTTCAGGGGTACCGGAGACGGGTCAGCGGGCAGCGCCGCGGCGTGCGGAACGGATTGCGGGCTTGACTTTTAAATCCAAGCCCATATGATATCAGTACCCAGGCGGATCGCCGCCAGGGTGAATCTTTGGTCGGTTGGGAGGTGTTTTTTTTGGCCGAAGTCAGACTCCAGGACGGTGAAACTCTGGAGAACGCCCTCAGGCGCTTCAAGCGTAAGGTGCAGCAGGAAGACATCATCAAAGAGGTCAAGCGGCATTCTTTCTACCTGAAGCCGGGCGAAAAATTGCGTGTCAAGCAGGCGCTGGCGCGTAAACGGAACCGGAAGAAGAGTCGCCGGGAAATCGAATAACCCTCAGCCGGCGGAGCGAGTGGCATAGCGCTCCGCCTTATCCCTCAGGATGGTGCCATGCCGGAATTTCAGGATCGGGTTCTCAAATGCGTGGACTGCTCCGCGGATTTCGTATTCACAGCGGGCGAACAGCAGTTCTATCACGAAAAAGATTTCAAGAACGAACCGAAGCGCTGCAAAACGTGCAAATCGCGGCGTCAGAGCGGTTCGGAACGGGGCGGAGCAACGAGGCGCGTGGAAACCTCGGCACTCTGCTCGCAATGCGGCCGCGAAACCACGGTACCTTTCCGGCCCACGCAGGGAAGGCCAGTCTTCTGCCGGGAATGTTTCCAGTCCCGCAAGGTCACCGGAGCTGCCGCCGGAGGGTAGCCTGAGTGACAACCCGGTTTCTCCCGATCTCTGCGTGTCACGCAGGGACCCGGACTGGCCGTGTGTCAAAACCGCCAGTGTGCAAGAATAGGGGCGAACCGGCCCCCGATCCCCAATGGATTTCAACGACCCGTCCACCGATCGACTGCGGCTCAAGCTGCGATACAAGGTCCTGTACCATGTGGGTCACAACTGTCCCGATGTCGACGACCTGGTGCAGGAAACGCTGGTGCGGTTCTTCCGCGCCGAGCAGCGCCAGACGATTCGCAACAACTCCGAAGAGTTCGGCGCTTTCCTGAACGGCGTCTGCCGGAACGTCATTCTCGAATACCGCCGCCGGGTGCGCCGCGAACCCTTTCTCGACCCCGATATGCCGATCCCCGACACGGCCATCCGCCCCGAGGCCGAAATCCTCGAAATGCGCGATGCCATCGATAACGGTCTGTCGGAACTGGCCGAGCGCGACCGCATGATTCTGCGTTCCCTGTACCTCGAAGGTAAAGACAAAGAAGATATTTGCCGGGATTGGGGGATGACCGATGCACAGTTCCGGGTTGTGCTGTTCCGCGCCAAGGAGCGCTTCCGCCGCGTCTACAGCGCGGAATTGAAACGAAATTCAACCGTTGAGCACTAGGTGGATGGAAGAGCATGGTCTGCAAATTAGAACCGATTGAACGTGAAAGGGTTATCGCCAAGTATCTTTCGCGGTCTCTGGATGAAGAGGCCGTCGAGGAGTTCGAAGGGCACTACCTCGGATGCGACGAATGCTTTGACGAACTTCGGATCAGCGAGCAGATTGCCAGCGATCTGCGCGCTTCCAATTTCACCTGGAAGCAGTCCGGCGGCGTTTCCGTTCTGCAATTCAAGGCGAACGCCGAACTCACACATTCCGCCCGCGAACTGGACGAGCTGCGCCGGGAAGTCCTCGAGCAGAAGGATACGAGAGTCATCATCGACCTGAGCCGGGTTACGAAAATCGACAGCGCCGGTCTCGGACAACTGATGAGCTGCTATTCGCACCTGGTGAAAAATCGCGGCACGCTTAAGGTGCTGAACCCGGTGCCTGAAGTGCGGAAACTGCTCGACATGACGGGAATCAGCACACTGATTCCTGCCTTTCACGACGAGCAGGAAGCCGTCAGCAGCTTCCGAAATTAAGCGGCTCGGCAGGCGGAACCGCCTGCCCCACAAGACCATATCCAGGATTGATTTGTGGCGCAGGCGGTTCCGCCTGCGTCTACCTACTTTTTCGGGACGAACGCGATGAAGCGCCGCGGATTGTTGACCAGAATGCCGTGGATTGTTTCGTCGCTCAGGCCCGCCTTCTGCATGAGCGGCACAAATACCGCCGGCATCAAAGCCAGCCCCGGACCGCCTTTGCTTCGCAGCTTGTTTTCGAAGGCGTAATCGGACGAAAGCAGCAGATTGTCCACGTACCCCGCCTCGATCAGTTTCGCCGCCATCGCGATGCGCATGGCGTCGGGGATGATCGTTTCGCCATAGGCCCGGTCGAATCCGACGAACGCGCCGCGTTTGGCCAGGGCAATTGAAATCTCGGCCTTTGGATCGTCGAGGCAGCATACATGCCCAAGCGCCACGCTTTGGGGCTTGACCCCGACCGACTCGAAGATATCGAGTTGCCGCAGCGCCGAATCGCGCGCCACCGGAGGACTCGGGTCCGGCCGCAGCCCGGTATACGCGTTGTGCGTGAAGATGGGAAGTCCCGTGCGCAGATGCGCCTTGCCCACCGCGCGGAATACCTTGCGTTCATCCGGCGTCATCTCGGCGGATTGGCCGATCTCGCCGAAGGCTCCCAGATGCTGCTGGTTCGCCGTGGCCACCAGATCGTCGGCAATCTGATCCTCGCTCTTCGTGGCGATCTCCGGCGGATAGGCGCGCTGCAGATAATATCCGCCGCTGCCGACAATGTGAACGCCCCCGTCGTTGGCGACAGCGATGCGCTTCAGTTCGTCGATGCGCCGGCCCATGTCTTCGTGGCCGGCGTCGACGATGCAACTGATGCCCGCCCGGCCAGCGCCGCGCACTTCTTCGATCATGTTATCCACGTCTTCGAGAAACTTCAGCCGCGAGTTCGGACCGGTCGAGTGCTGATTCAGGTGCTCGTGAAAAAGGGTCGCGCCAGTCGAGAGGACGTCGGGATCGACGTCGCGGAGAAGCGTGCGCACGATCGCGCCTTTCGGGAAGCGAACCGGTTTGGCAACAGCCGCATTCTGAAAGCCCAGGGCTTTCTGGAAGCCGGGGGCGGAAGCGATGCCGATTCCCGCACCGGCGCCCAGAAGGTGAATCGCTTTGCGCCGGCTCAACGCGGCCGTGCCAAAATCGCGCTGCATGGAATTCCTCCGTGCGAATTATACCTTCGTTTCCCAAGCGGTACTGCGCCAATCCGCTACACTGCGGCGGAAAACGCAGGGAGACTGTCGTCATCCTCTATTGTTTTGTTTCACTTGCAATGGGCCTGCCGTTGCCGTTCTCATACCGAGGGCAAAGGGCTTGGCATACTATCTCGTAGTTTTGAACGGAGACGGACGCGCCGAGGTACTGAATGTGCCCTTGGGCGACGACCCGAACTTCATCGCCAGTCACTACAACGTTCTGGATATTTACCAGACCCAGGCACAGGCCGTGGAACGGTGCGCGATCGCAAATAATTGTGCCGATCCCAAGCCTGTGAAATAATCAGCTTTATACAGCTCGCCGGATGTCGATCCATTGTCGAATCGAGGTTCGGGAAAAACGGGTGAGTATTTTTTGATTTTGCTTGGCGCGCCATCCCGCGGCGCGCATCACAGCTATTCGTGCCAAAGAGTGAGGCTTAGAAGTGGCAAAACGGTTTCGCGGCCAGAATTATCCATCCGTCCCTCCGAGACGGGACTACGTTCCCACACGCAGTGCGCAAAAACCGCCGTTTTACACTGAGATCGAGGCGGCCAGCCAGTGGCCACCAGACTCCGAGGCGTGGGCGGCGTTTGTGCGTGATGTGGTGAAAATGGCAGAGACGATGACCCCGGCCGTGCAGGAGGCGGTCCGCCAGCAGCGGTGGAAAATCGCACCCAACCCGCTGGCGGCCATCCGGACCGCCGCGCATCAGGAAGCGAAGAAAATGGGGCTCACCTGATCGGGCAGCACTCGATTAGGCGACGGCACTCTGCGACCGCGGAAACGCGGGGTGCGCTTTAATCTCCTCGATTTGCTGCGCGTGACGCCCGCCGTGCAGACTGAGCACCACCAGCCATTGGTAACAATCGATCTCGCCCATTGCGATGTGCGGAAAGAAGTGGTTTCGCAAATCGCTGTTCGTCGAGGATGCGAACTGGACGGTATGCTCGCGCGCGGCCAGAAAATTCGCGAGTAACTGACCCGGGTCTTCCCACTTGCCGGTGGGCCGGACCGGCTCGGGGGCTTCGATGCGCTTGCTGCGATCGGGAAGATTTTCCCTCACCAGGATGTCCTTGCCCTCCGTCAGAGGCCGTTTCTCAGGCTCGGAAGGACCCTCAAGGTGCTTGCCAATAGCCCGCAGCACACGTGCTTCGACGGCCGTCACGTGCTCGATGCAGTCGCCGATCGACCAGCGACCTTCCGCCGGATGGAACCTCCATTGTTCCGGCGTCAGGCCGTTTACGAGCGCTAAAAGGCGGGCCTGACTGGCCGCGAATTCATCCAGCAGTGACTGGCGTTCTTGCTCATTCATTGTGATATCCTCAACAACCGCTCCCTCACGGTCACGGCTCAGAAAAACCAGCGGGCTACCGACCTGCGCTCTCTTAATCGAAGACCACGGTCTTGTAGCCATAACGCAGAATCCTGTGCTCGAGATGCCAGCGCACCGCGCGCGAGAGCACGACGCGCTCCAGATCGCGTCCCTTCTCGACCAGGTCTTCCAGTTGATCGCGATGCGAGATGCGCGTAACGTCCTGCTCGATGATCGGCCCGTCGTCGAGAACCTCGGTCACATAATGGCTGGTTGAGCCGATGAGCTTGACGCCCCGCTCAAATGCCTGATGATATGGCCGCGCGCCGACAAAGGCCGGGAGAAAAGAGTGGTGCACGTTGATGACGCGGTTCGGATAGCGCGCCACAAATCCCGGCGAAAGAATCTGCATATAACGGGCGAGCACGATCAGATCGATTCTATTTTCGGCCAGCAGCGCCAGCTGGCTGGACTCGGCCGCCTCCTTCCCCGCCTTCACCGGCATGTGATGGAAGGCGATGCCATAGAACTCCGCCAGCGGCCGGCCGGCTTCGTGATTGCTGACGATGCACGGAATCGCGCAGGCGAGTTCGCCCGCCTGATGACGGTAGAGCAGATCGGCGAGGCAGTGAAGCTGCTGCGACACGAAGATGGCGACGCGCGGCTCTTCGGACGACAGCTCCAGCCGCCAGGTCATATTCAGCTCGGCGGCGACAGGCGTGAATTCTTCCCGGAAGGCCGCGACATTGAAATGGTCGAAATCGTCGAGCGCCCACTCGACGCGCATGAAGAACAGCCCGGCTTCGTGATCCTGATGCTGGTCGGCATGGGTGATGTTGGCGCCATGCTCGTAGAGCATGCCGGACACGCGGGCCACGAGTCCTTTGCGGTCCGGGCAGGTGATCAGAAGGATCGCGGTCTTATCCATTCGGTTCGACGACCATTTGTTTCGATTACCAGGGTAGCCTATGCGTACGTCTGTGCAACGGCGTCGGCGATCGCAGCCGGGACGAGTTCGCGCCAGGGGAGTCCTTCGGCAATACGCCGGCGGATCTCGCTCGAAGAAATCTGGTCGAGGGGCAATTCCAGGGGAAGCGGGACGATTCGCTTCCGGTGCCGCTTGGGCGGCTTGTAGGCTCCCGCCCGCGCGGCGACCAGAAGGCGGTGCCGGTCCAGCATGGCGTCGAAGACACCGGGCGCGCCGTAGTCCCAGTTGGCGATTCTTTCGGCGGCATCGCGGCCGCAGACCAGCGCGATCTCGGCCGAAGGTCCGTAGAACTGCCGCGCCTCTTCCGCAATCGAGGCGCAGAGCCCGCCATCGGAGAGCGCGGCCGAGAAGCCCTCCTCCTGCCGCGCGATCAGATCGAGCATTTTGGCGCGGGCTTCGAGGTTCGCGCTTTCGAAATCTTTGTGGGGAAACCGGCGCGGCAGAACCCAGATCACTTCGTCGGCCACCTTGCGCGCTGCACGCGCGATTTCAAGATGGGCAACGGTCGGCGGATTCCACGCACCGGGAAATACCGCGACGCGGCCGGGTGCGCCGGGCTGGCGGAAAAGGAATTCGAGCGCCACTATTTAATTTAACGCGCACAACGGACCGCTTCGCAGCCTGTGCGCTCCAAAATAACGCGCACAACGGACGCTTTCGCGGCCTGTGCGCTTCAGAAACACACTTGTAATATATTGAGCTTTCACGGCCGATGCAACGCCGTGTCTTTCCGCTTCGTATAAAGTGGGAGTAGCCAAATGTTCAGTTGGATTTGCCCTCAATGCGGCCGGGAAGTGCCGCCTTCGAAAACGGACTGCCCCGATTGCGCGGAGCGCGCGAAACTGGCAGCGGCAGCTGGACCACCCCCGGCGGGAACGGCGGCGCCACCCTGGCAGCCGCAGCCATCCGCACCTCCCGCGGCATGGCAACCGCCACAGGCACCCGCACCCGCTCCATGGCAGCAGCCGCCCGCCGCCTGGCAGCAGCCATCCGCCCCGCAGGCCGCGCCGCCACCTCCTCCACAGGCCCCGCCGGCTTGGCAGCCACCTCCGCCGCCTCCACAACAGGTTCAGCCACAGTGGCCGCCCGCTTCCACGGCGACCGCCTATGCGCCGCCGCAGCAGGAGCCGCCGCAGTATGCGCCACCACCACCACAGCAGTTTGCACCTCCGCCGCCACAGCACCCGCAATATGTGCAACAGCCTCCGGCCGCCTGGCCGCCGCCCGAGGCCCGTTCCGCTCCGCCCGCCTGGCTGGTCGGCGTGGGTACCGCGGTAGCGTTCCTTCTGTTGGGCGCGGGAATTTACTACTTCATGAACCGTTCCGACAACTCATCCTCTGCCAGCACATCGCCCGATAAAACGGGTGTAGTAACGTCCGGCGATGCGTCGAAAGGGAAGGTCACCAATCCGCTGCAGAAGTATGTCGAGGTGGTCGGGATTCGTATGATCACGCAGGACAAGCAACCGGCAGCGCGTTTTATCGTCGTGAATCATTCCGGGGCCGAGATCGACGACCTTGCCGCCAACGTGACGCTGCTGGCCAGCACGTCGCGTTCGGACGAGGATGCAGTAGGAACGTTCAGTTTCAAGATCCCGAGCATCGGATCGAACGAGTTCAAAGAGCTGACCGAGCCGCTGAAGACGAAACTCAAGCCCTACGAACTGCCGGACTGGCAGAACACGACAGCGGAAGTGCAAATTACTTCGCCGACGCAGTAGCCGGCAGCGGAAAAGCCCGCGATGAACCAACTGCTCCTCGTATGGCCGACTCCCTCACGGTCGCGGTTCGGTAAGAACAAACGTCGCGCGCTCGCGGTCCTTGCGGGCGCGATCCACATCGAAAACCTGGCCGTGCATCACGATCCACACGCCCGGCGACAGAACGCGGGCCGCGAACAGGCTTTCCGTCAGATTCTGTAAGCCGTCGGAACGTTCGAAGCCGAGGGGCGTCATCGCGCCGGTCAGAACAATCGGGTGCTGTAGAGGGGGCAGCCGCTGTTTCAGGAGGCGTCCCGTCACGACCATCGTGTCGGTGCCGTGCGTGATCACCACCGGCGCGTCCGACACCTTCCCGCGCACCACAGAGAGCACGATTTCGCGGTCCTCCTCCGTCATTTCGAGGCTGTCTTTGTTCATCAGCGGCGTCACTTCGATCTGCGTGTCCGGCATGCGGAGAAGCTGGAGGTAACGGTCAATCTTGGCCGTGAGGTTCTCGACCTGGCCGGTCTGCTCTGAATAGATTTTCTCGATGGTGCCGCCCGTAGTGATGAGGTGAATTTTCACTTCTCAATAAGTCTGACAGACTAGAGGTATGCGATTCGCCATTGCGTTTCTGCTGATGACGCGGATTTGCTTCGGGCAAGATGCCCGGTCCATCGTGGAGCGCGCCGTGGCCGCGTGGGACCGCCACGACCGCCTGATGCTCGATTACACCTACAAAGCACGGAATGAAATACGCGAGCTCGATTCGGCCGGGCGCGTGAAATCGGATCACAGTACTGTCGACGAAGTGATGTACATCGGCGGCAAGCGTTTTTTCCGTCCGCTCGAGAAGGACGGCAAGCCGCTTCCTGCCGCGCAGGAGAAGAGCGAAGAGGCGAAGCTCGAACGGGCCGCGCGCGAAGCCGGCCGCCTCAGCGACGCCGAACACGAACAGCGCATCGAGGACGCCGAGCAGGACCGCCTCAAACGCCGCGAGCAGTTCCGGGGCATTCCGGACGCCTACGATCTCAAGCTCGTTGGTGAAACGCCGATCGAAGGGCGCAAGACCTGGGAGATCCTCGCGACGCCGCGGCCTGCATATCGCGGCAAGTTCGGCGGTTTGTTCCGGAACATCGAAGGCAAGTTGTGGATCGACGAACAGGACTTCGAATGGACGAAAGTGGAAGCCGAGGTTCTGGACAATTTCTCGCTGGGCTGGTTTCTCGCGCGAGTCAACAAAGGTACGCACATTTCCTTCGAGATGACGCGGGTGAACGATGAACTCTGGGCGCCTGGCCATTTCTCCCTGACGGCCTCGGCCCGAATCGCGCTGATGAAGAAGATCAACGCGGAACAGGATGTGACGTTCAGCGATTACCGGAAATTCCGGACGGACTCGCGCATCGTGTCGAGCGGCGACGGGCCGTAAGTGGATAAGCGGCAGGCGGAACCGCCTGGCCCACAATACACTGAATGAATCGTGAACGGCGGAATCGAGGCGGGCGGAGCGAAGTTCATTTGCGGCGCAGGGACCGGACCCGGGGACTTACAAACCGTCCGGATTCCCACGACGTCTCCCGGTGAAACCGTCAGTGCAGCGGTAGCGTGGTTGCGCACGCACGAAGTACGCGCGGTCGGGATCGGTTCATTCGGGCCAGTCGATCTCGATCCCGAGTCAGCGTCCTACGGGCACATTACACACACGCCGAAAGCGGCCTGGCGGAATTACAATCTCGTGGGCGCGGTCCGCGAAGCACTCGGTGTACCGGTGGGCTTCGATACGGACGTGAATGCCGCGGCACTCGCCGAATCGCGGTGGGGCGCCGGGCGGGATGTCGCGGACTTTCTCTACGTCACGGTCGGCAGCGGGATCGGCGGAGGCGCGTTCGTATCCGGCAAGCTCCTGCACGGGGCGGCCCATCCGGAAAT
>Ga0181530_10006766_pt1 | contig 11168 bp, 9 predicted proteins | sample PEATcosm2014_Bin_42_FD_119769 | JGI IMG/M metagenome (GOLD analysis project Ga0181530, IMG submission 119769) | Peatland microbial communities from MTU Mesocosm Facility, Houghton, MI, USA - PEATcosm2014_Bin10_60_metaG | ecosystem: Environmental > Terrestrial > Soil > Wetlands > Peat | place... | reverse complement strand
CGACCGTTTCGCACTGGTCTTGAACCGTTATCGCAAAGTGGCTGGCTTCAATGAAGCCGAGACCGAGGCCGCCATCGGCGCGCCCGTGCTCTGGCGCATTCCTAACCAATACTTCGCGGTCTCCACCGCCATCGATCGCGGCGTGCCCTTGATGCAGCAGGGAACCACCGAGATTTCCCGCTCCATCTCCGGCCTGGCGGAATATTTGACCAAGGACGATCTGGAAGTGAAGCGCACGGCCTGGTCGTTGTTTAAGACGGTGTAAGTTAGCTTTCAGCTGTCAGCTCTCAGCGATCAGACTGAGAACTGAGAACTGAGAACTGAGAACTAAAACATGGCCAATCTGCAAACCTTCGAGCGCGGCGACTACCAGCAGGTCAAGGCCGACCTGCACCGCAAAATCCTCGACCGCCTCGATCTCGAAAAACTCGGCCGCACCGCCGGAGACTCGGCCCGCGAGGAAGTCCTCATCCTCATCCGCAGTTCGGTGAACAGCGAGGCCGTCCCGCTCAGTTTTGCCGAGCGCGAGCAGTTGTCGCGCGAGATCCTCGACGAAATTTTCGGCTTGGGCCCGCTCGAACCGCTGCTGAAAGATCCCAGCATTTCCGACATCCTCGTCAACCGCTTCGACCGCGTGTACGTCGAGCGCGCCGGCAAGCTCGAAATCACCGGCTTGTCGTTCAAAGACAACCAGCACTTGATGCAGATCATCGACCGCATCGTGTCGCGCATCGGCCGCCGCGTCGATGAATCCTCGCCCATGGTCGATGCCCGCTTGCAGGATGGCTCGCGCGTCAACGCCATCATTCCGCCCCTGGCCCTCGACGGAGCCTGCCTCTCCATCCGCCGCTTTGGCCGCGATCCCATCACCGCCCGCAACATGATCGAGAACATGACCCTCACCGAGCCCATGCTCGAACTCCTCTCCGCCATGGTCAAGGGCCGCTTGAACCTGATCATTTCCGGAGGCACGGGCGCGGGAAAAACGACGGTCCTCAACGTCCTTTCCGGTTACATCCCGAATTCCGAGCGCATCGTGACCATTGAAGACGCGGCCGAATTGCAGCTCAAGCAGGAACACGTCGTCCGCCTGGAAACCCGCCCTCCCAACATCGAGGGCAAAGGCTCTGTACGCATGCGCCAGCTCGTCATCAACAGCCTGCGTATGCGTCCCGACCGCATTGTGGTCGGCGAGGTGCGCGGCGAAGAAGCCTTCGACATGCTTCAGGCCATGAATACCGGCCACGAAGGTTCGCTCACCACCGTCCACGCCAACTCGCCCCGCGATGCCCTGGCCCGCATTGAAAACATGGTTTCCATGGCCAACCTGAATATTCCCGAGCGCGCGATTCGCCAGCAGATCGCCAATGCCATCCACGCCGTGGTCCAGGTCGCGCGCCTCTCCGACGGCTCGCGCAAGGTGATCACAGTTTCCGAAGTCACGGGAATGGAAGGAGACACGATCGAGCTGCAGGACGTCTTCGTTTTCGAGCGTACCGGAGTTGACGAGAGCGGCAAGGTGCGCGGCGCTTTCCATTCCACTGGCCAACCGCCGCATTTCGCCGAGCGCCTCGCCATCGCCGGTTGCAGGCTCAGTTCCTCTCTCTTTGAGTCCAGGACGGAGGTCTAGCGCATGCCCCTCGCTGTCGCCTTGCTGGTGTTTGTCGTGGTCTCGCTGGCGGTCTTTGCCGCCCTGTCGTTGTTCGATCTGCGCAAGGCCCAGGCCCGCGTTCTCCGCGACCGTCTCGCCAACGTGCAGACGCCAGCCGAACAAGCCGCGCCCGACCTCGCCCTGCTGCGCGACGAAGTGCTCAGCCGCATTCCGGCTTTCGACACCTGGCTGCGCCGCTCCGAACGCGTCTCGCTCCTGCAAAAAATGCTGGCCCAGGGCAATGTGGACGTTCGCGCCGGTAACTTCCTTATGCTTTGCGTCGTCTCCGCTCTGCTCATCGGCGCCATCGCTGCCGTCGCCGGCGGCAACCTGATGTTCGCCTGGGCTGGCGTTCTGCTCGGCTTTTTTATGCCCTACGCCTACGCCGCCCACATGCGCACCAAGCGCTTCCAGAAATTCGAGGAAAAATTCCCCGAGGCCATCGACACCCTCGCCCGCGCCGTCCGCGCCGGACACGCCTTTACCACCGCCCTCGAAATGATCGCCAACGAAGTCTCCGAGCCCGTCGCCGGAGAATTCCGCCAGCTCTACGAAGAACAGAAATTCGGCCTTCCCGTGCGTGACGCTCTGCTCAATCTCGCCGACCGCATTCCTTTGGTTGATGTCAAGTTTTTCGTGACCGCCGTCATGTTGCAGCGCGAAACCGGCGGCAATCTCGCCGAAATTCTCGACAACCTTTCCTACGTGATCCGCGAGCGCTTCAAGATCCTGCGCCAGGTCCGCGTCCACACCGCTCAGGGACGCCTCACCATGGTCTTGCTCATGGCGCTGCCGCCCATGATCGTAGTCATCATGTTGGTCCTGAACCCGGGCTTCATTCAGCCGCTGTTCACCGATCCGATCGGGCACGCTTTGATCGTCGGAGGCATTACTTTGCAAACGCTAGGCTACTTTGTCATTCGCAGAATTATTAGGATTCAGGTGTGAAGTACAAGTCAGAGGTCAGAGGTGAGATTGCAGAGGCAAGAGCTTTAGGTCTTCGGTCTTAGGTCTTAACCTCCGCAATCTGACCTCTAACCTCTACCCTGAGGTTTTATTTATGCCGTTGCCACTCCTACTCTCGATTGTCGCTTTTCTCACCGTCGCGGTGATCGTCTTCGCCTTTGGAGCGGCCCTGGTTGCGCCTTCGTCGGTGCTCGGTTCGCGCCTCCGCGAAATCGGATGGCAGCGTCCCAAAGCCGAGGCCAAGCCCGCCATGCGCGAACGCATGGAGCAGGCCCTCGATCCCCTCAGCCGCGCCTTGCCCGTCTCCCCTTCCGAGGTCTCGAAAACCCGGCTCTGGCTGATTCAAGCCGGATATCGCAGCCCCCAGCACGTCACCATCTATCGCGGCTTGCGCGTCTTGTTCGCCGCGCTGGGATTCTTGTCGGTGTTTTCCTTCACCCGCTTCGAGTCGCCGCTGCTGCTCGTCGGCATCACCGCATTCGGATTTTTCCTTCCGCGGTTTTTGCTGAAAAAGAAATTGCAGGAACGCCAGCGCCGCATCCGCCTCGGTCTTCCCGATGGACTCGATCTGACCGTAATCTGCGTCGAAGCCGGCCTGTCTCTCGATCAGGCCATGATGCGCGTCGGCCAGGACCTGGGCACCGCTCACCCCGAACTGAGCGCCGAATTCCATCTTTTCGACCTCGAAACTCGCGCCGGCAAGCCTCGCGTCGAGGCCCTCCGCAATCTCGCCGAGCGCACCGGAGTTGACGACATTCGCTCCCTCGTCGGCACCCTCATTCAGACCGACCGCTTCGGCACCAGCGTGGCCCAGGCCCTGCGCGTGCATTCCGACTCCCTGCGCACCGAACGCCGTCAGCGCGCCGAAGAGCAAGCCGCCAAAACTACAGTAAAGATGATCATCCCCCTGGTCTTGTTTGTGATGCCCAGCCTGCTATTCGTCACCATCGGCCCGGCCGTAATCCAGTTGTTGCACATATTCATGCCCGTTTCCGGCGGAAAACGGTGAAAGACCATCGGGTGATCCTACGACCGGGTCATCTGGTGATCGAAAGACCAAATCGCGCAATGACAATGACAAGAACTGTGTTTGATTTTCAAATGACCCGATGACCCGATCATCCGATCACCCGATGCCCAAGGGCTACGCTTTTAACAGCACGCGCAAGACCTATCTCGCGACCGACCTGCTGATCGCGCGCACCCACTGGTCCCGCTTTCGCGGCCTCATGGCCACCAATCCCTCCCGCTTCGCCCGCGGACAGGGACTCTGGATCAACCCCTCCCACGGCATCCACACCTTCGCCATGCGCTTCCCCATCGACGCCGTGTACCTCGACCGCGACCGGAAGGTCGTCCACATAGAAGAGGCTCTAAAACCCTGGCGCATGGCCGCCATCAGCATCCACGCCGCCTCGGTCCTCGAGCTCCCCGCCGGCACCATCCACGAGTCCCAAACCGCGCTAGGCGATCAAGTGGATATCATTTTTGAAGAACGCCCCATCCACACCGCAGCCGCGTGAACCGAGCCACGAAGTGTCCGATTGGATAGTGGTGTCGGCTCCCCTGCTGCCGAGCAGACTTGGCAACGCTCAAGGAAACCAAGGCCCGGAGGAAAGGAGCAGACACCGCTATCCAATCAGCCCCGTAATTGTTGGGGAGTTCCCCAAGTCGTACAATGTATCGCGTCAACGTCAACTCGCAAAGGAAGTCATTCTCTATGGCAAAGGCTATAACGTTTGTTTCAAAACAACGTAAAAGAGTCCTGGTATTTGTTAGGAAACATGGCCGAATAGTTACCTTCTTAGGAGCGTTAATTGTCTTTATGACGTTTGTCACAAAGGATGTCTGGCGGGAACGCATCAAAGACAGCTCTGATTCCCTGCAATCCGACTCTTCCTTCTACGTGTTGCGGTTTGACCATGAAAACCTACAGAACCAGTTGTCCAGAATAGAACTGCAAACGCGAGGCAAAGGGCTTCGACTGGGGCCCAATGATCACGGTATTTACTACGACTTTGCATTCATCCTTGACGCGAACGCGCGCTGGCCGCTTTATACCGTACGAACGATGCAATACCACCTCCGTCAATTGTTCACCACAGCTAAACTCGGGAATAAACAGCTAGAAGAAGAAATGACTCGGCAGGAAAATCGATGGAGTGAGCTCCAAGCTGCAGCCGACAAACTTTCGGCGGAAATGTACGACCAGGCCAACCTTGGATTAAGTGGGAAGCCCGAAGAAATGGACAAAATCTCCGGCGATTTTGCCCTCCGTACCGCCGACGCGAGCTACGCGGCGCATTCGCTGGTAGTTGAGCAGTCGAATCTTGGTTCGGCAGTTCTGAAAGAAGCGTCGGAGAAACACGAAAAGATGGAAAAGGACTATCAGTTTTATACGAAGTTAAGTTATTTCCTTTACACCATTGGCTGGGGCCTCGGGTTTTTCGGACATCTTATTGGAGTCGAGGAAAGCGCAGCAGGCAAGTGATTATTTCCTTTGGATAAACCCTTTCGGGGGCGGGTGCCCGGGCCATCACAATCATTTGACCCACGAGGGTGGCCCGTTCAACCTACGCTTGGACAACCCCGTAGCAGGGGTCCCCGGGTTCGCGCCCGTTCTGTGGACGCTAACCTGGGGGTACCTTGCAACTTCAGTAACAAAAACTCGGACGTTAGTGAGCCAAACCACAATGGCGAACAAACGGCGAATATGGTAAAGTGTCCTGCAAGGGCAATTTGCTATGCCCAAAACCTGGAGGGAGAAAATGATGCGTCTCACTTCGTCAACGTTACTATTGCTGTTTTGCTTGTGCCCACTACTGCGGTCCGACACCACACTTGATACAGAGGCCGTGAAGAAGGCCGTGGTGTTCATTTATGCGGCCAAGGCTGACGCCTCCAACCCGGATGGCATCTCTGCGGATGAAACGAGGTCGATAGGAACGGGGTTCCTTGTGGCAGTCCCCGTGACTATTCCCGGGGAAACTAAAAAAAGACTCATTCTTGCTCTCGTCACCGCACGCCACATGGTCGACCCCTACTGGGTGGAATGTTCGCCAGAGCCCCAAGCACAGCCCGACCGCCGCTTCTACATAAGGCTAAACAACAAACGATACGATCCTGACAGCGACCAGACTGGCGTGAGCTACTTGCCAATTGATTTGGTCGCGCACGGGAAAAAGAGCTACTTTGTTCGTGACGACGATGACAAAGTGGATGCGGCTGTTGTTGCTGTGCCTTGGGGAGACTGGGGAAAGATGCAGGAGGAATACAGCTTTGTGCCCATGCAGCTTAACGTTTTCGCCAGCTCCGATGAGATAGGAAAGTTCAAAATCGGCGACTCTATTGCGTCCGCCGGTCTTGTACCGGGCAGGTCGGGAGAGAAGCGCAACTATCCGTTCTTCAAGTTCGGGGAAATCTCAAACATACCTGACGAGCCAACGCAGGTAGGGTGTCGCAAGGAGCGCGTGTGGTTCATTGCCGCCAACCTTATCGGTGGCAATAGCGGCTCCCCGATCTTCTATGCGCCTGCACCTCTTCACACAAACATGAGCCCTGTGACCAGAGGTGTGCTAATCGGGGTTCAGTCCTCCGCACTTATCGCCCGCTCAGACCAAGGCGGGAACGATGTGCTCGAACCAGCGGATATTGCCGGGATGACGCCAGTCGAGGATGTATTCAAGATATTTGAAAAAATCATGCCTCCGACCGCGGATTTGCACAGGGGCGACGAAACCAAACCCGATGAAGGAGCGGCTAAACCGCACTAGGGGCGGAATTAGTCGGTTCTCCTTCGGCTCCGCTGCCCGAAAGTGCGCACAGACTTCCCTATCTCACGGTGCCCCAGAGCCTGCCCTGAGCTTGTCGAAGGGTTCGCGCCCATCCTTTGGGTGCTAGCCTGGGAGAGGTCTGGCGGGTACCAGTGAGGACGCATCGAGTCACTAGCGATGTGCTTGCCAGTGCGAACAAACCGCGCTAGGGTTATAGGCATATGAGCGATTTGCGAAGCCAGATCAATAGCCTCTCCGCTGCGGAGAAGGCAGAGCTGCTGGATACGGTTTGGGAAAGCCTGGAAGCGGACGCAGTATCGCTGACGGGTGCCCAACGGGCCGAACTTGATCACCGCATTGCTCGGCATGAGCAAAATCCTTCCTCTGTCATCCCCTGGGAGCAGGTCAGGGCGGGCCTGTTTAAGAGACCGTGACCCTCCCGGTTGTCTGGATGCTCGAGGCAAACGAGGATTTGCTGGAAGCGCGGGCTTGGTATGACAATATTCGCCCGGAGCTTGGGCAGCGCTTCGCGCTGGCAGTCGAGGCCGCGGTTGCGGCAATCGCAGACACTCCATTGCAATTCCCTGTCGTCCACCGAGGCCGTCGGCGTGCGGGAGTTCGGCGCTTCCCATACGGAATATTCTTCGAGATTCAGGAGCAGCGAATTGTGGTAATCGCCTGCTTCCACGGCAGGCGCAATCCGAGGCGCTGGCAATCGCGGTAGGTGCCAGCGACTCTTCAGGATTCGCTTGGCGTAGCTGTCCAGAGATTCCGGCCTCGTGTCGTAAAACAAATGCCCCAATGACCCCTCCCGCAACCGCCCTTGACTCGCCTGCTAAAATAGATTCATAGCAAACGAAGCGTTGCCTCGGCACCACCTGCTCCTTGACAACTAATCCGACCTGCAATCGGTCATTCTTGCAGTGGCCCGCCTCTTCGCCACTTTTATACGGCTTCTTGCGAATAACTCCATATTTTTCAAGACTTTGAAAGCGGCCTGATCGCCAGCACCAAGAGACCCCTGCTAAGTCATTGATTTCCTGTACCAGGCGCCAGCAAGAAAGTATCGAATTGGCAATGAATCAACCTAACTAATTATTTTTGAATACTTTACCTATAACTCTTTATTCTTGAAGACTTTGGCAGGAAATCTCCCCTAAGTCAATGATTCTAATATACCGGGATGTAGGGGGAGGGGTACCCCTAACAGACTCCCACCCCCACGTTCGAACTGGCCGAGAAACTTCCGAAGCCTCTGAGTTACTCGGTTTCAGCGTCCGAGAAAAAAAGCGAAAAAAGACCGGAGTCTCGGCGATAATCAAAGCATCCCTCTGGCACGCTACACTAGTACCAGTCCCCCAGAAACGTAGTCTGAAGCAATGTGGAAAGTTGCCCCCATTCCCAAAGGTGTCGATCGTCGGCCAAAGGATCGCTGGCCCGATCCTCCGCGCCTTTTGGTCGAATGGTCGTCTCCGTGGAAAGAGTTCACCTCCTCGATACGCCCCGCGCTCGCCCGCTCTCCCAAGCATCTGGCCGGAGAAGCGCCCGTGGGCATGTTCCCGTTCCGCGGCATGATCCTCTGCTGGCTGATGGAATGCCTCGTGCTCGCTGCGGTCATCGTGCTCCCCGAGCACATTGAGAGCCTTCGCGTTCCCCCTCCTTCCACTCATCTGCAATGGGACGTCATCTATTATTCCGGCGACGAACTGCCGCAAACCGAAGACCGCGGAGGCGCCGAGTCCGGCAAGTCCGGACGCGCCGGCGGCGAGCAAGCCCACCATCGCACCCAGGCCATCCGCGTCGCCCGCGGCGATCGTCCCGTCGAAAAGGTTGTGGACGCTCCCAAACTCAATCTGCCGCATTCCGATTCCGCCGTCGCCAATCTGCTCGCTTTCAAATCCAATCCCGGACCTCCGCCCGCCGAAGGTTTGCGCTCTACGCATCCCGCGCTCACGCTGCCCCCGATGACCGTCGTGCCGCCGACTCCGGAATTGAATTCAACGTCCAACCGTGCGGCAATGACTCTGCCGACCGACATCATCCCTCCCGCGCCCGACGTTCCTCGTGCCAGCACGCGCCCTTCGCAGGACTTGAATCCAACCATCGTCAATCCGACAATCGTCGCGCCCGCTCCGGATGTCTCACGAGTGGATGCCTCGCGCGCTAAGATGCGGAACGTTGATCCGTTCGCGCCGCTGGTTGTCGCGCCCGCTCCTCACGACGCGCAGCGCGACCTGGCCAGCTCCCGCGTCCCGCTGACGCAAACCGTGGACGCGGTTGCGCCGCCGGTTTCCGCGCCCCAGCGCAACTTGGACTTGTCGTCCACCGCGAAACTGACACTGCCAACGCCAGCCGTCGTCGCGCCTCCTCCGTCCGAGGTCAGCCGCGATCTCAACAGCTGGGGACGCTCCGCCACCGGCGACTTGACCACCAAGCCCGTGCCTCCGCCTCCCACCGCAGCCGTTGGAAGCTCGCTCCGCAAAAGCAGCGCTGACGCACTTACGCCCCAGGTTGTGCCGCCTCCCGCCAGCATCGACAGCCATGGTTCTCAGCGAGGCGCCGCGCAATCCGCAACCCTCCTCGGCTCGCCTGACGTCGTGCCGCCTCCGCCCGGTCTCGGCGGAGGCAAAGCCCTCTCTGGCAGCGGACGCGGCAACAAGGGAATCGGAACCGGCGGTCTGTTGGACTTGGGTTCTTCCGTAGCTCCACCGACTAACGCCGGAGGAAACGCTGCCGGAGCGGGAGTCATCGTCTCCAGCCAGCCGGGAACCAAAGCTGGGTTGCCGAACTCGACCGGCGCTGGCGCTATCGCCATGTCGCCGAGCGGCACGGCAAAGAGCGGACTTGGCGGCAGCGGCGGCGGCTCGGGCATCGGTAAAGGCAATGGTCCCGGCAGCGGCCTGCAAGGAGAAGGTTCAGGCGCAGGCCGAGAAGGCGCGGGTCGCGGCTCCGATCCCAATGCGCACGGAGGGATTTCGCCGTATCCTGGGCCCGGCGGCGCGGGGAGCGGCGTCAGCGGCACTCCCGCCGTCCCCGGCGTGTCCGTGCAGGGCGGCACAACCACCATCACGCTGCCCAGTTTCGGATCGCCCGACGGCGACACGGTTTCCTTCGGCCCCGAACGCTCTTCCACCGGAGCTCACAAAGGATCGGGAGTGACCATCGAAGCGACCCCGCGCTCCGGCGGAGTATTCGGTTACTACGATGTGTTGAAAGGCGACCGCAATTACTCCATCTACATCGAAACCTCGCTCGGCACGGCGGTGATGCAGTACGCCGACGCCGCGTCGGCGGCGCATCCATCTTCGGAAAAATTAACCGCCCCAGAAGCCATGCACAAAGATCTCCCCGAAAGCCTGCGCCCCACGCGCGTGATCATCGCCTGCATCCTCGACCGCTCGGGAACGCTGAGAGACTTGAGAGTACTCGAGCCCGGCGCCGCCGACACGACTTCAAAGATTCTGGTAGCTCTGCGCAGCTGGAAATTCCGTCCCGCATTTCGGGGGAATGAACCTATCGAAGTGAATGCTATTTTGGGGTTTGGAGTGGATACACGGTAGATCAAAATCTCCACCGCAGAGATCGCCGAGTGCGGTGAGAAAAACTCAGTATCCCTTGCGCTTATCCACCACCGCGAGCAGCGGTTCGCCGTTCAGATAGCGGCGCAAATTTTCCGAGAAGAGAGCGTAATGCCGCTCCCACAATTTATCGGTCAGCGCGGCGGTGTGCGGAGTAATCAGCAGATTAGGAATGTCCCATAGCGGCGAGTCGGCGGGGAGCGGTTCTTCTGGAAAGACGTCGAGCGCCGCCCCGCCGATTTTCTTTTCTCGAAGAACGGAGACGAGCGCGGCCTCATCCACCAGCGGGCCACGTCCGACGTTGATCAGGCAGGCGTCGCACTTCATGAGCGCCAGGCGTTCGGCGTTCGCAATGGCCTTCGTGTCAGCGGTCACCGGCGCAGCCAGCACGATGTAATCCGCCTGGCGAAAAACTTCATCGATCAGGGCCGGAGCAAGCACGGCGTCCGCGCCTTCGTTTCCCTTCTCCGGATGCTCGCGCACGGCAATCACCCTCATGCCGATGGCTTTCGCGCTCTTCACCAGCGGCCGCCCGATGCTTCCGAGACCAACCACTCCAAGGGTTGCGCCCGCAACTTCCCTAATGTGCGGCAGTTCATCCCAAAGAATCTGCTGTCCCCAAACGTGTTGCTCTTGCAGTCGCACCGAGCCGGGAATTTTCTTGGCCAGCGCGAAGATGAGCGCGATGACGTGCTCCGCCACCACCGGTCCGTGCACTTCGCGCGCGTTAGTGAGGACGATGTCGCTGTGGATGAGTTCCGGAAACATCAGCTGATGGACCGCTGCCGCCGGAGAGTAAATCCAGCGCAGCTTCTTGGCCGCCACGATCTGCTGGGGACGGATCGACCACGCGATGACGATTTCGGCGTCGACGATCTCTTCGTCCATCCGCTTATAGTCGGCAAGGTGAACGACGCTGACTTGAGGAAATTCCGTCCGCAGCCGTTCCGCAAACCAGGTTGGCGCGTTCCAAAGGTCAAACCGATGGCGAATACAGATCAAGATGCGGATCGGGTGAGTTCGGATCGGGTCATCGGGTGATCGGGTCATCGGGTGATCTTAATATCCTCTCAGCGTTCTCTGCGTCGTTGGCGGTTCAAGGTTTTCGCAGTATCCGAAGGTCCCCGCCGGTCATTTCCTTGGGCTCGGTAATTCCGAGCATTCCCAGAATCGTCGGCGAAATATCGCGCAGCGAGCCGT
>Ga0181530_10006765_pt1 | contig 11168 bp, 8 predicted proteins | sample PEATcosm2014_Bin_42_FD_119769 | JGI IMG/M metagenome (GOLD analysis project Ga0181530, IMG submission 119769) | Peatland microbial communities from MTU Mesocosm Facility, Houghton, MI, USA - PEATcosm2014_Bin10_60_metaG | ecosystem: Environmental > Terrestrial > Soil > Wetlands > Peat | place... | reverse complement strand
GACTTCCTCACGGTGGGCGCCGCCGCGCCGTTGCAGCACGCCGGCGCCGTGGCGTTGGGCCTGGATGACGGCTACTATCGGGCCCTGTCCGCCGAGTACGCTCGCCGCCGCGACCACTTGCTCACCACCCTGGAATCGGCCGGTTTCCGCTGCTTCCGGCCCGCCGGCGCGTACTATGTCATGACCGATATTTCGGCCTTCGGAGCCGCAACCGACCTGACTTTCGTTCGTTACCTGATCGACACAATCGGCGTCGCCGCCGTGCCCGGATCGAGCTTTTATGCACAAACCGGTGGAGGAGACCATCAGATCCGCTTCTGTTTTTGCAAAAAATATGAGACTCTAGAGTTAGCTCGGCACCAATTAGCGAGGATCCATCGCGCGTAGCCGGAACTTCAGCCGGGAGGAAGACTAGTTATGCTTCCACAGTTCTTACTGCAGGAGACGACGGTCCGGACGGCCGGAGAGTCGTCCGACATCGACCTTGGCGAACAACTGGGCGGAATGCTGCTTCTGACGCTCGGCATCACGCGGATCATCGAACAGGAAAGCCTCGACGTCTCCATTTGGGGCTCCCCCGATGGAACCGAGTGGGGCGCCAAGCCGTTGGTTTCGTTCCCGCAAAAATTCTATTGCGGCACCTACCAGATCGTGCTCGATCTCGGCGAGCAGCCCGCCGTACGATTCCTGCGCGCCAAGTGGCAGGTCAACCGCTGGGGCAAGGGCGAACCCAAGCCTCTGTTCACCCTTTACCTGGTGGCCGAAGCCCACAAGCGCGAGATGGCCCTCCAGGCCTGATCTGCTATCTTGGAATTAGCCCGCTGGGTAACCGTATGATCACTCGCCAGGAAGCGCTCGACCTGTTTGGTTCCGACGACCTGATCGGCATCGGCATGCAGGCCGATTCCGTCCGCCGCAAGTGGCACCCCGAAAACGTCGTCTCCTACATCATCGATCGCAATATCAACTACACCAATTTCTGCACCGAGTACTGCACCTTCTGCGCCTTCTACCGGCCCATGGGCCACGCCGAAGGCTACGTGCTGCCGAAGGAAGTCATCTACCAAAAGATTCAGGAGACCATCGACCTGGGCGGCACCGGCGTCCTGATGCAGGGCGGTCTCCACCCCGATCTCAAAATCGACTGGTACGAAGATCTTTTTCGCGGCATCAAGCAGCGCTTCCGCATCCACCTGCACTGCCTGTCCGCGCCGGAAGTCACCAACATCGCCGAAGTCAGCGGCCTGAATCTTCGCGACACCATCCAGCGCCTCATGGATTCCGGCCTCGATTCCATCCCCGGCGGCGGCGCCGAAATCCTCGACGACGCCGTGCGCCATCGTATCAGCCGTCTGAAGTGCAACACCCAGGATTGGGTGGATGTGCATCGCACCGCGCATCAGCTCGGCATGCGCACCACCGCCACCATGATGTTCGGCTGCGGAGAAACCATCGAGCAGCGCATGAACCACCTGGAAATCGTCCGCAACCTGCAGGAGGAGACCGGCGGTTTCACGGCCTTCATCCCCTGGACCTTCCAGCGCGAAAACACTTCGCTCGGCCACTTCGTCAAGGAAGAAGCCACCGCCGTCGAGTACCTGCAAACCCTGGCGATTTCCCGCATTTACCTCGACAATTTCGATAACGTGCAATCCTCCTGGGTGACGCAAGGCCTGAAGACCTGCCAGTTGGGCCTGCGATTCGGAGGCAACGACGTAGGCAGCATCATGATCGAGGAGAACGTAGTCTCCGCCGCCGGCGCCCACCATCGCGCCAGCGAAGAGGAGCTGCGCCGCATCATCCGCGATGCCGGCTTCGTGCCCAAACAGCGCGACACCCTGTATCGCACTTACTTCCTGAACTGACACCTTTATTGAATCGTCCAGTAGCCTTCGCGCGTCTTGACGTGGAGATCGGGGCGGCCCTTTACTACCACCCGGATCGTGTGAAATAGGCCGGGCGTGGAAACCGGTGGTGGGAAGCTCAGGATGTATTGGCGATGCACCTCATCGCCGATGGCGTGGATGGCTTTCTCCAGTTGGCGCTTGGAGAAGGAACTGATGACGGTGGCGCCGGTGGTGCGCGTAAAAAGATTGGCGATGTTCGGCTTGGAGAGCCGCGCCAGATCTACGATGCCCGCCAGCAGGTCCCAAGGGATCGAGTCGTCCGGAACGCGCGTTTCGTCGTGTTGCTTGTCCAGTCCTTTTTCCTTTTCGTCCTCAATGTCGCCGTACGTCTTGACCTTGCGGTCGAAATATGGCGCCAGGAAAGCGGAATAGGTGAGCCAGTAGACCGCCACGTTCTGGCGTTCGATTTCGCGCACCACTTCGGGAAGTTTGGCGTTGCTCGACCGGTCGCGGGTTTCTCCGATCACGCAGATGATGGGCCGGCGCCCGGGCGGGCGATGGCTGAGCATGTCCAGCGCCACGGCGATGGCATCCAGCGTCACAGAAGCGTATCCATCGGGCCGGATCTTCTTCAGAACGCGGATCAGGTCGTCGGGGGATCTGGTGAAGTCCACGCGGCGGTGGACCTCGTCACTGAATGTGAGCAGCGCCGTTTCGCCCTGGTCGGCCGCCAGCAGTTGCGAAAAGAGGATGCCGCTCGATCCCAGCTTGTCCAGAATGGGCCCCGCATTCTTGCTGGTTTGTACCGCGACCACCAGCGAAATGGGATAGATCTCGGTATCCACCTGTGTGCGTTGCGGCACATTGTTGTCGTAGAGAATCAGGTCGGAGGCATCCAGCCCGTCGACAAAACTGCCTTTGGAATCCGTGATCGTGACGGGCGCAACCACCAACTGGACGGTGCTGCGAAACTGCGGCCAGGCCGCGCAGACGCTCAGCAGGCAGAGGGCGGCGAGGCGCATCGTGAGAAGCATAGCACCTGAGGGGCCACCGCTAACTGCGCGGCCGCGGCAGACGCGCGATCAGGTCCCGCATCAATATCGACAGCATGCGGCCCTGGGGCTTTCCGTTCCGCCAGGCCACCGCCTTCACCACGTAAACCTCTTCGGGCACCGTGACCGGAGCCCCGGGGTATTTCAGCATGAAGGAGTCGGGATTCGTGCCGTCGATGGTGTAATAAATATCCGCGCCGGTCAGCTCGGAACTCATGCGCAAGGTGAGCTTGCCCGAGCTGTCGCGCGCGGGAGTGACCGCCACATCGTAGACCGAGCGGGCGTACTTGACCTGGGCGTTGTCCAGGCGCTGGAACTGCGCTTCCGTGCGGCGCATGAAATCGTCCCAGTTGCGGGAGGTTTTCGGCGACCACAGGACTTCCGCCAATGCCAACCCGCGCGGCCAGGTCATGTACTCGGCGTGGCGCGCGTTGGGCACCGATTCGGTCCACAGATTGGCCTGGCCGCCCAGAATGAACCGGGAATCGACGCCTTCCGGCACCGGCTCGAACTTGTAAACGGTGCTCAGCGGCAGGCGGCCGAAGGTTGTCGGTTCCAGCGCCGGGTCGCCCTGGTAGTAGTCCAGATAGACGAACCCGGTGGGCGACATCACCACCGGGTGGTTCATTTTGGCGGCGGCGATTCCACCATCCATGCCGCGCCAGGACATCACGGCGGCGTTGGGCGCCAGTCCGCCCTCCAGAATTTCGTCCCAGCCGATCAGCTTTTTCCCCTTGGATTCGAGAATCTTTTCGGCGCGGCGGACCAGGTAGCTCTGCAACTCCTCTTCATTGGCGAGGTGCTCTTCGGCCATGCGGCGCTGGCACTTTTCGCAGGCCTTCCAGAAGCCCTTGTAGCACTCGTCGCCGCCGATATGAACGTATTCCGAAGGAAAGAGTCTGGCGACTTCGGTGAAGACCTTGTCGATGAACTCGAAAGTCTTCTCATTGCCGGGGCAGAATGCGTTGTCGACTTTGGTGTAGAAGCTCGTGCCGGGATCCACGTGGAACGGCCCGCCGGTGCAGGAAAGCTCGGGGTAAGAGGCCAGCGCCGCCAGCGAATGGCCGGGCATCTCGATTTCCGGCAGCACGGTGATGAAGCGTTCCCTGGCGTAAGCCACCACTTCGCGGATGTCGTCCTGCGTATAGAAGCCGCCGTCGGTGGCCGCTTCGCCGTCCTTGACAGGTTCGCCTTCGCCCCAGCGGCCCAGGCGCGGCGCACGCCAGGCGCCCACCTGGGTGAGCAGTGGAAGCGATTTGATTTCGATGCGCCACCCGTTGTCGTCCACCAGGTGCCAGTGAAAGAGGTTGAGCTTGGCGCGCGCCATGCGGTCGATGTAGCGCTTCACAAAGTCCTTCGCGAAGAAGTGGCGGCTGACGTCGAGCATGAGCCCGCGCCATGCGAAGCGCGGATAGTCCGTGATGTGAAGGCAAGGCGCGCTCCAGACGGCCTGCTGGAGCGTCGAGCTTTCGATCTCCGGCGGCAGTAATTGGAGCAGCGTCTGGACGCCATAGAAGAGGCCTGCCCCGGTGGATGCCTGGATGCGCACGCCGTGCGCGCCGATGGTGAGGTCGTAGCCCTCCAGGTGAGCGTCACCCTTGACCAGCTCCAGTGCGATGGCGTTCCCACGCCTGGATGGTTTGGCCGCTTCCGAGATCTTCCAATTCCAGCCGGTGGGCGCGGCCACGGCGTTTGCCAGGTAGGCGCCCACCCGCCGCGCCTCCGGTTTGCCGGCTGTAACCACGATGGACGTGCCGGGGCGAAAATGGAACGAACCGGCCCGCATCTGGACCGACACGGGCTGCGGGATCACCTTCAGGGTGGACGGCTTCACGACGGTCGCCGCCTCAGCCGCGGCGGCAACCGCAGCGGCCAGAACCATCAACTTTCTGCTCATATAGATTCTTTCCCGGCCGTTCCTTTTGACTCCTGACTCCCGACTTCTGACTCCTGGCTTCTGACTCCTCGCTCGCGGCGCTTCTTAGCCCATCCCTCTTTGACAACCTGGTAAGCGCGGCCCACGGCCAGCGCATCGGCTGGCACCGGCTTGGTGATGACGGAGCCGGCGCCGATATAAGAGCCATCGCCGATTTCCAGCGGCGCCACCAGCGTCGAGTTGCTGCCCACGAAGGCGCCCTCGCCGATGGTGGTGGGGTGCTTGCGGGCGCCGTCGTAATTGCAGGTGATGGTGCCGGCGCCGATATTGGACCGCGCGCCGATGGACGAATCGCCCAGGTACGCCAGGTGGTTGGCCTTGGCGCCGGCGCCCATGTGAGTCTTCTTCAGCTCCACGAAGTTGCCGATGCGCGCGCCTTCCTCCACGTGGTTGTTCATGCGCAGGCGCGCGAAGGGGCCCGCGTGCACGCCGCGGTCGAGGCGCGAATCTTCCACCAGCGTGAAGGGTGCGATCTCCACGGCCTCCCCCAATTCGCAATTGCGCACCACCGAGCAGGCCCCGATGCGGCAGTTCTCGCCGATGGTGGTTTGGCCCAGGATCTGGGCGAAGGCTTCCACCACCGTATCCATGCCGATCGAGACATCGGCGTCGATTGAGACCGTCTCCGGTTTTTCGATCGTGACGCCGGCCAGCATCAGCTCGCGCAGCTTGCGCCCGCGCAGCAGCGCGTCCACCTCGGCCAGTTCGATGCGCGTGTTGATGCCCAGCGCTTCGCGCGCGTCTTCGATGCGGAGCGCTTTCACGGCATGGCCGGCGCTGGTAAGGATGGCGGCCATATCGGTGAGGTAGTACTCGCCGGCGGGATTGTTGGTGCGGAGCCGGTCGACATGCTGCCAGAACAGATCGGCGCGGAAGCAGTAAATCCCCATGTTGGCTTCGCGAATGGCGAGTTGCGCGGGGCTGGCGGCTTTCTGCTCGACGATTTCAGCCACCAGGCCGCGCCCATCGCGGATCACCCGGCCATAGCCGGTGGGATCGGCCATCTCCGCCGTGAGCAGCGTGGCGGCGGCGGCGCCGGAGGTTTCGGCGTCGATCAGGCGCTCCAGCGTTTCGGCGCGGAGCAGGGGACAATCGCCGTACAACACCATCAGGTAGCCGCCCAGCCGCGCCAGCCGGTCGCGCCCCACCATCACGGCGTGGCCCGTGCCTTTCTGTTCGGCCTGTTCAATGAAGCCGATGCCGGGCGTTGAAACCGAGCGGCGCACTTCCTCCGCCTGGTGTCCCACCACCACGAAAATACGCTCCGCGGGCGCAAGCCGGAGCGCGGTCGAGACGACGTGTTCCACCAGCGGCTTGCCGCCGGCGCGGTGCAGCACTTTGGCCCGGCGGGATTTCATGCGCGTGCCCAGCCCGGCGGCCAGGATCACAACAGTAACGGGAGTGGCCATCAATACTATATTATGGCCGCCCGAGTCTGCGCCGTCTTCCCTCCTGCGCCAGCTTGACCGTGACGGCGGCGGTGGTCCCGGGATCGTGCCGCACTTTTTCTCCCTGCCACACCAGGTTCCCGGCCATCACCTTCACGCCCATTTTGAGGATTCGCTCGGTGTCGTTCTCCACCGGCGTGGCCTCCTGCCGCGCGTAGCGCTTCTTCATCGCTGCAGCGATAGGCGCGGTGTTGAGCACCGCGTAATCCAGCAGCCCGATCCTGGCGTGCTGGTGGATGGCGTGGATGTGGTCGGAGGCCCGAAAGTGGGTGGTTTCGCCGGGTTGCGACATCAGGTTGACGAAACAGGCCTTGACGGCCCGCGAACCGTGAATGGCGGCGGGGATGCCCTGGACCAGCAAATTGGGCACGATGCTGGTGAAGAGCGAGCCGGGGCCCAGCGTGATGACGTCGGCTGCGGCGATGGCCTCCAGCGTGGCGGCCAACGGCCGCACGCGGCGCGGGATGAGCTGAATGCGTGCAATCCGATGACGGCTGCGGCTGATGCGCGACTCACCCACTACGTGCGCCCCGTTTTCGAGCGTGGCTTCCAGAGCCACGTTGGCCGCGGTGGCCGGATAGATGCGGCCGGCGATCTTCAGAACTTCGCTGGAGGCGCGGACGGCTTCGGCGAAATCGCCCATGATGTAAGTCAGGGCCGTGAGAAAGAGATTGCCGAAGCTGTGGCCTTTGAGGCCGCGCCCGGCCGGGAAGCGGTACTGAAAAAGACGGGCGAGCAGCGCCGAATCCTCGCTGAGCGCCACCATGCAGTTGCGGATATCGCCCGGCGGCAGGACGTCGAATTCGCGGCGCAGCCGGCCGGAGCTGCCGCCGTCGTCGGTCACGGTGACGATGGCGGTGATATCCAGCGCCGGTACCGCTGGGTCGCCGGCCTTCGCGAAATACTTGAGCCCCTGCAGCAGCGCCGAGAGCCCGGTTCCACCGCCGATCGAGACCACCCGGAGTGGGGAAGTGTCTCCCATGGGAGAAGCGTCCGGCGGCGCGCTCTACCAGCCTTTCTTTTCGGGATAGATCAGGGCGTCGAAGGGCGGCTGATTGGCCAGTGGCGCGAAATCCGCGTCCTGGCGCGCAATCAGGCGATTGCGCGGTTCCAGTTCGATGGCGCGTTTCAGGTTGTCGTGGGCGTGGGCGAAGTCGCCACCCAGGGCTTGCGCCAGGGCTAGCGCGTAATGGATGTAGTCGGAAGCGGGGGCGATCTCCAGGGCCTTCTCCAGGTGCGTGCGGGCCTCGGCCACGTTCCGGGAATTGATCAGGGCGATGCCGTAGTTGTAATAATCTTCCGCCGAATGCAGGTTCACGGTGGTCTGCTGGAGGCGCCGGTCGCACATCGCCATGTGCATGCGGGCGCGATTGGCCACGTCGCGTTCGGGCCCCGCCACCGCCTGCTGAAACAGGTCGCGAGCTTCTTTGAACTGGCGCGCGTGGAATAGCCTCACGGCCGCTTCAAAATTGCCCAGTTGCTTGGGCCCATCGTGGACCGGCGCCCCCGCGGCGCCAGGCGCGGGGGCCCGAGCGGGCTCGGCAGCTTTGGCGGTTTTGGACGCCTGTGGTTTCGTAATTCGCCTGTCGGTGTTCTTGCGAGCGGTCAGCGGCTTCTTCTTTTCGGGCATAACAGCCAGTTCAGTTCTCGCACAGAGAACGATTAGCGTTTATACCAGAACGCGGCGCTGGCGCGCAACCGGGGGTTATCCAAGGCGCCACGCCATAGGCGTTACGACAAGGCCGATTTTCGCGCGATGAAGCTTGTCCCTGACACTGCGGATACATGGCAGAAGGCCGTTTGCGTCAACTTCCGCGATGGCGGACCATCCGAAGGCGGGGCGCATTGCGGGTTGCCGTGCCGGCGGGAAGCCGCGGGCGTCGCAGCAAGGCAATCGGTCGACGACTGGGGCGCGGGATGCCTGGAGTGTCGTTGGAGTTGCCGAAATGCCACAGTTCTTGCTTACGTAATACGTTTGAATGTCTTGCGACGCCCCCCACTCCGTCATATGATAGATATTGCCCGGTTCAAACCGCAAACGGAACAACGCTTAGCGCAACTAGAGAGAGGAACCTTTATGAGCGATCACTCCTTCGGCCTGAAGCCGTTTATGACGCACCCTTCAATGCGGCTCCGCATCACGTTGCTGCTGCTCGCTGCCGCCGCCTTGGCCCACGCAGTCACGTTTGGCCCACCCACCTCAAGCTTCGACACGCATGACGACAACTGCCAGTACGCGAACTATGGCCCAGGCGGCGGCGGTACCAGCATAACCGGTTCCGTAACCAACGGCGGTTCTGGCTTGACACTCTCCGGGAACGACTCGTTTCAAGGCTACGGCGCCAACGGTGTGTGCCACTTAACCTTCGACTGGCAGGGGACCGCTTCTGGAAGCTCCTCGGGAATTGCCACGGTCACTCCCAATTTCACTCTCACTGTGCCGGCGGACGTCACTATCACGTGTTCCGTTACCGTCACCATCAACGGCATCCAGGAGTCACAGCTCAATTGCACCGAGGCGCCCCCCGGCGGAACCTACAGCCTCCCGCCACAGTCTTTCTCGGTGCCGCCCACTCCGACTTCGTATCTCGTGCAGTTGGCCATCACCGCCACCTGGAGCCCATCTTCATCGTCGCCTTTTTCGACGGTCTCCGTGAACGTGCCCGCCGACGCCTCCATCGATATCCTGGCGGGGAACGCGCCGCCGGTGGTGGTGCCGGTGCTTTCGCCGTCACTTCTTGTCGTAACAGGCGTTCTTCTGGTCATCGTGGGATGGTTCGCAGTCTGGCGGCGCACCACGGCCTTGGCGCGATAAGAGACCAGCAAGACGTTAGCCCGGCCAATGAGTCCGATCGCGTCGCATACGGCCGCTGCTCAGGCCTTGCACCGACTGTCGACTGGCCTGCAACCAATACCATTTAATAGGCCTTACACGGTTCTTGGAAGGAACAGAACTGGCCCTCCCGGAGGCGCATTGAGGACATTCAGGGGCAAAAATGGCGCTCCAACGGCTCCAAAAGAGGCGAATGGGTGTATACTTTGGGCGGCGCTTCCGCATGGGAGTTAGCGCGTCCGCCAGGAGGCAGCGCGATGGTGCGGGGATTCGTCATTTTCGCGATTGCGTGCCTGGCGCCGGCTGGGCCCGTACGCGCCCAAGGCTCGTCAGGCGCCGCCGGCCATCCACAAATCGAAACCGCATTCTTGGAACCAGGCCAACCGCTGGAGCGGACACTTGCAGGCGGAGAGAAACACGTCTATGCGATTCGCGCGGAGACCGGACATTACATTCACGCCATCGTCGACCAACTTGGCATCGATGTAGCCTTGACGCTCTACACACCCGATGACAAACCAATCGGCTCGATGGATAGTCTGAGCGGCACCTTCGGCCTGGAACAGATCTCCACGATTGCGGAAGCGCCGGGGATTTACAGATTAGAAGTGGCCTCCGGTGACAAGAGTGTAGCCGCCGGCCGTTACCGTGTGACGGTCGAACCTGTTCGAGCTCCCGGCAACCGGGATCGCGCCCGCATCGCTGCCGAGCGAATGTATTTCGAGGCTGTACAACTCCAGAGACAAGGCAGCGCGGATTCGCTAAGAATGGCGATTCAAAAGTACCTGGCGAGTCTGCCGCTGTGGCGCACAGCGGGCGATGGCTATGAAGAAGCCTGGACGCTGGACAGCATCGGGTTCGCCTATTCCGCCTTCGGGGAGAATCAGAAGGCTCTGGACTATTACAACCAGGCCTTGCCGCTCCGGCGCTTTGTGGGGGACCGCGCCGGCGAGGCGGATACGCTGAACAACATCGGTTTCGTTTACGCCGGCCTCGGGGAGAAGCAGAAGGCGCTGGATTACTACAACCAGGCTCTGCCGCTCTGGCGTGACGCGGGGGACCGCGCCGACGAGGCGGCTACCCGGAACAACATCGGTGTGGTCTACGACGCCCTCGGAGAGAAGCAGAAGGCGCTGGATTACTTCAACCAGGCCCTGTCGCTCAAGCGTGCCATGGGAGACCGCGCGGGCGAGGCGGATGCGCTGAGCAACATCGGTGCAGTCTACGACGATCTCGGGGAGAAGCAGAAGGCGCTGGAATACTACAACCAGGCCTTGCCGCTCATGCGAGCGGTGGGGGACCGCGCCGGTGAGGCGGCGATGCTGAACAACATCGGTTTGCTTTACGACACCCTCGGGGAGAAGCCGAAGGCGCTGGATTACTACAACCAGGCTCTGCCGCCCACGCGCGCCGCGGGGGACCGCGCAGGCGAGGCGATTACGCTGAGCAACATCGGTTGGGTTTACTCTGCCCTCGGGGAGAACCGGAAAGCGCTGGATTACTACAACCAGGCCCTGCCGCTCATGCGAGCCGCGGGAGACCGCGCCAGCGAGGCGGCCACGTTGAGCAACATTGGTGTGGTTTATTCCGACCTCGGGGAGAAGCCGAAGGCGCTGGATTATTTCAACCAGGCCCTGCCACTCGCGCACGCCGTGGGGGATCGCTCGGTCGAGGCGAAGACGCTGGCCCACATCGGTGGAGTCTATGACGACCTCGGGGAGAAGCCGAAGGCGCTGGATTACTACAACCAATCCTTACCGCTTTTCCGTGCTGTCCAGGATCCTCTGGGCGAGGCTTCCGCCCTGGTGCGCATGATGGAGTACTGGAAGAGTCTCCAGAACCCGAGCCTGGCCGTGCTCTTTGGCAAGCAGGCCATCGACCGCTTCCAGCAGGTGCGGCGCAACATCGGAGGGCTGGAAAAAGGGACGCAACAGAGCTTCCTGAAATCGAAGGAAGACTATTATCGCGAGCTAGCGGAGTTGCTTATTTCCGGGGGACGCCTTCCGGAAGCGCAGCAGGTGCTGGATCTGCTGAAGGCGGAGGAGTACTCGG
>Ga0181530_10006763_pt1 | contig 11172 bp, 14 predicted proteins | sample PEATcosm2014_Bin_42_FD_119769 | JGI IMG/M metagenome (GOLD analysis project Ga0181530, IMG submission 119769) | Peatland microbial communities from MTU Mesocosm Facility, Houghton, MI, USA - PEATcosm2014_Bin10_60_metaG | ecosystem: Environmental > Terrestrial > Soil > Wetlands > Peat | place... | reverse complement strand
TGCTGGTGACATCGAAGTTGGAGATCGTGATGTTCTCGAGGCAAACGACAGATACGCACGTATTCGGCACGGAGTAGACACTGTCCGCGGGCGGTACGAGCGGGCTGGGTTCGAAAACGTCGGCCAATGCGAATGGTGCAAAGGCCAGGGAAGCGGTCAGTAAGCAGGCACGGAAACGATTGCGGCTGTTAGGTTGCGGCATCTTGGCTCCTTCGCCGGATCTCCATTCTGGCTCCCAGCTTGTCGGCCATTATACACCAGGCTTGCGCGCCATATTACGGCGCGGTCCAATTCCAATCCACCAGGCGCAGGCCTTTGATGCAGTGAATGACGGTGTTCGTGCAGGGCTACTGCGCCGCCGCTGGAGAAGGCCCCGGATTGCCGACCGTGCCCCGGTCCACTTTGGTCGCCTTGCCCTGCTTCTCCAGATCGCGCGCGCCGGTCAGCGCATCGGTCATCATGTAGTTCCCCTCGTGACAGGCATACTCGTAAATGACGTAGCTTTTATCCAGGTGATAAGGCATATGGATGGTCCAGGGCTTCGTCCACGTCTTCGCATCGTTCACCGTCAGATCGTAGCTGAGATCTTCCGGCCCGGTGCGCGTGAACCGCTCCGTCAGCACCGCGGCATCGGTGAAGTAGCCGCCGCCGGCACCGGTGCGGTCGTTGAAATTGGTGGTTTCAACCACCAGCGTGTTGCCCTCCCAGTGCCCGCGCGAATCGCCCATGTAGCTGGTAACGCCCTTCCCGGCATGCGGACGCCCGTCCGTCGGAATCACGCGCGTCTCGTGGATCATCTCGTTGCGAATGACGACGACTCCGGGTGCCTGCATGATCTGATTGCCGAAGTTATACAGCGTCGGCAGCATGCTGCTCACCAGCCCCCGCGTGATGCAGCGGCTGTAAGCATCGAAGTCTTCCCACGAATCGACCTTGTCGGGGAAGTGACTGCCCGGTCCAAGCCCTCCGCGCAGGCTCTTCACGAACTTCTGACCTTCCGCCGTCATGGGAGGAATTCTGCCGTTGGGCGGGTCCACCACCAAAGACGCCTGATGGTCGGGCTTCCCGTGCTCCTGCCAATAGCCCGGCGGATTGATCGTGACATTCACAGCGCCGGACTCCGGCACGAACTCTTCGCTGTCGGCCTCGCTTTGTTTTTGCGCGTTCTTGGCCCGCTGCGCAAACTCTTCCTCCGTAAGGAACGCCCGCGTGCCGTAACTGGCTGGGCGCTGCATGGGGATGTTCGCGTAGGCGGGCCATTCTCCCTGCAGGTCCGGATCGCCCCATGGCGTCTTCGGCGGTGTGTAATCCTTTGTCGCCGCCAGCTTCGGTTTTACCGTAGAGGACTTGGCCGCGGCATGTGGAATAGCCACCGGCGACTGCGAGATGGAGGTCTGCGCGGCCACCGGTAAACAGGCCAGCGCAAACGCTACCGGCAAACTAAGGATCCTGCGCTTCATAATGTAACCTCCTGCCTACTTCTTATCATCCGGAATATCCGGGTTCGACCCGCCGACGAACAGCTTTCTTCCATCCTTGAACGTGATGCTGCTTCCATTGGCCCGGTTGGTGCCGTTCTTGGCCTGATAACCCTTCACCGAAATCTCCGTCCCAACCTCGAGCGAGTGCTTCGTGAATCCGCGCCGCAGCATGATATTCGGGCTCCCGCACTCGATCATCCAGTTCGTCACCGTGCCGTCCGCGCCGGTCACGTCGATATGGATCCAGGAGTGCGGATTGATCCATTCCATGCCGGTAACCTTGCCCACCAGAGTCACCGGCTTGTTCTGGTCGAACTCCGCCTCGAACGCGTGATGCGCCCAGACGGGGGTTCCCGTAATAACCAGCCCCAGGGCCATCGCCGCACACAGCTTAATTCGCATAAGATCCGTCTCCTGTATATATAGGCTTTGTATCTATAAGCTTACTTCGATATTTTCTTCGCCGCTTCCGCGTCCCGCGCGCCGCTCAGAATGTCGCTCATCGCGTAATTGCCTTCATGGCATGCGTATTCCAGAATCTGATAGTTGTCGTCCCTTGCCAGTTCGATCAGGATGGTCCACGGCCGCGTCCACGTCTTTGGATCGATCACGGTGGCCCTGTATTCCAGACTCTTGGCGCCGGTACGCGTGAACTTTTCGACGATCTTCAGCTGGTCGCTGTGATAGCCGGGGTCCCCGGGATATCCGGCGCCATTCGACCCGATCGCGTCCTTGTCCGTGAAGTTCGTCGTCTCCACTACCAGCGTGTTGCCTTCCCAATGCCCGCGCGAATCACCCATATACAAGTGGATATCGGGACCAACGTGCGGGCGTCCGTCCAGCGGAATCACCCGGCTCTCGTGAATCATCTCGTTGCGGAAAACAACATACCCCGGAGCCTGCAAAATCTGGTTCCCGTTGTTGTACACCACCGGAATCACCGAGCCCATCAGGCCGCGCGTGATGCAGCGGTAATAGATGTTGAGGTCTTCCCATGAATCGGCCTTACCGCGCCATTCTCCGGGCAGCTTGGCTTCTTTGCGGTAATGCTCGGCTTCCGGCGTCAGCGGAGGAAGCCTCCCGTTGGGCGGATCGATAATCAGCGAAGCCTGCCTTGTCGGTTTACCGCGTTCGTTCCAATAAGAAGGAGGCCCGATCCCAACCTTCGTATCGCTCGCCGCCGTCGATACCGCATCGGCCTGGGCCTGCTTCTTCGCCTGCTCCTGTTTTTTGGCAAACTCTTCGTCGTTAAGAGTCGTTCTCTCGCCAAAAGTCACCGGCCGCTGCATGGGGACGCCCATATTGCCCGGCCAAACCCCCTGCAGATCGGGGTCGCCCCAAGGCGTCTTCGGCGGCGTATAGCTGGTCTGCGCCATCAGCGTTGCCGCCACCAACGCAGCCAACCAAGCGGCGCTCGTCATTTCTGCACCCCGCCTTTCTTGTATTTCCCGTACAGCAACTCCTCGGCAAACTCCGTACACTTGAACTCCAGCAACTGGGCGTCCTTCTCGACCCTTCTATACAGCGGCATGCTGATCCTCCACGGCCTTGTAAACACCGATGGATCTTCAATCGTCGCCTGATACATCAAATGATCGGCGTCGGTCCGCGTAAACCGCTCGACGATATGCACTTTGTCGCTGGCGAAATTGCCGGCCCGGTCGAACCACGCCAAACCATTCAACCCGGTCACGTCGATCATCAGCGTGTCGCCTTCCCAGTGCCCGTTATTCGTTCCCATCCACGTGTCCGAAGGAGCTTCCATCGGCTTCCCCATATTCACCAGCCGGTTGGAACTCGCATACTCGTAAACAAACAAAATATCCTTCGCTGTCTGGACGATCTGAAACGGATACGGCATATAGTTGGCGCGCGGAATGCCGGGCATGAAGCACTTCGCTTCCGGATCCTCGGTGCGCCGATTCTTGAAATTCTCTTTCCTCTTCGCGGCCGCCTCGGGTTTGTACGGGATCTCATTACCCTCCACCACGCCCTTGCCCGACGGCACCGCGGCAATCGCGCCCAGCTCCCACATCGGACCCGCATACGCGGGATGATCCTGCAGGTTCCAGTTGGCCGTGTTCACCGCCTGCCAGATTCCGTTCAGATTCGGATGGCCGTCCGGCATGCGGGCGGCTTTCTGAGCTTGGAGCAACGAACCGGATGCCGAAAGAAAAATACAAAGGAAAGCTGAAGTCCGCATTATGACCGATCGAACTGATGCTATCTGGAAACCCTTTCGGAGTCAACGGCTTCCGGCTGTTGCTCGTCAGGGTGCCGGGGCATGGTTCGCATGGCCGGAAGCGGCGGGAGTGCGTTTTTACAAAACGAAGCCAATTTGGCCTTAAGCTCTTTTATTCCTCCAGTTGCACAGCCTTGGCTGGAGAATTCCTCCCGCTGGCGGCCGTTATGAGGCGTGCAGAGTTTGTTCTTATTGGGAAGCTGCTTCGTTAAAGACATAGGATCGTCGCCTGGCCCCCGCCTAGCCCGAGAGTAACACCCAGTTTGGGGGCTGCGAGGCCGGAATCCGGTAAGGCGTTGATTACGTTGAGACGATGTTTTGATTTGGTGGGCGAACGCTTCAGCCGGTATCGTAAAGTGAGGTTAGATTGCGCTATTTCTTGACAGCGAGATTTGCCTCACTCTAGAGTCAAGACTGGTTTCACACGACCGCAAAGAGAGGCCGCCCATGACTGGAATTCAGTTTGTAACCGACGAAAAGGGCCGTAAGCTGGCGGTTCAGATCGATCTGAAGCGATACGGCACTGTGCTGGAGGATTTTTGGGACGGGCTGATTTCAGAATCGCGCCGCAAGGAGAAGGGCGTCCCGCTCGAAAAGATCAAGGCGGACCTCGTTAAGCGCGGTCGGCTGCGTGGCTAAGTATTCCGTTGAGGTAAAGCCTCCGGCACGGAAGGAACTCGAAGCGCTGCCGGACGAGTTGCTGGCACGTGTCGTCCGAAAGCTGGACGCTTTGGCCGATTCGCCGCGGCCGGCAGGATGCAGGAAGCTGAAGGGCTACGAGGATCAGTGGCGAATCCGGGTCGGCGACTGGCGCGTGGTCTACGTTATCGACGACGCAGCGAAGCTCGTCAGCATCACGCGCATCGCTCATCGCCGCGAGGTCTACGAAAGATGACTGCGGTAATCCGCTCTCGCGCACATTGACGAAGGGGAACCTGCGAATGAACGCCCACCGGATTCGGCGCGCTCCCGAACATATGAGCGGGCTCGGAACCATCCCGCCACAGAGTATAATCGTGCTGACTTCAGCGAGCAGGAGCCATCAGGGTTCCGGTGATGATGCAAAACTTGCCCTTTGTGAAACTCAATCTGCCCTGACGGGGTAGAGTGTATCGCTCCCTTCGCGCACGGCAAAGACAGCTTTAAAGGCTGTGCTGGGAAGTGGCCCAACGTGCGCGGCTTCTATTTGTGGCATGATTTTGTTGCCGACTTTCTTGGCGTTAACGCAATATTCCTTGAAAGCGGTTCATGTTCGTGGTGTGCCATACGCCGCCCTGAAGCTTCTGCAAAACCAGTGCCCTGAGTACCTCCATTTCGGCCTCTTTTGCCTGACCACCCATACTCGTGCTTCGGTGTCAGATTGACTGATGAAGCAAACCGTTTTAAGTCCACGAGATTTTACGATTTTCCCGAACTTTCCGATTGAGCCAGCCGGAAGGACCACACTTTGACCGTCAACCGCACGTTTGGCGATGGTTCCGGGCTTGATTTTTTCGGCGATGCGCATCAGTTCGCCGCCAACTATTTTTCTGGGGTAGACGGTCCCTTACATGTGATTTTGTCAAGGATCGTCTGCGTGGTAAACCCCCTGAAATCCGACGACAAGGAAGCGCGAGACCGGGGCCGGACGAACCGGCCTTTTACGTAACATCGGGCTATCGGAAGCGGGCCGCGGGAGTGGTGAAGGCCGCCAAAACTTTCGGGCTGCGCTACCGCGCCGCTGAGAGACATGCGCCGGGGCTATGCCGGGGCTAACGGTACGTTAGTCTGCGTCAGCGGCGCTTCCAGCCCCAATCCACGCGCGGCCAAATCAAGATCACTTTTCCGACAGCGGGCAAACAACGCCTGTAAATCACCCTCGTTGACTAAACTCGCGCCCGGCGCTCCCGCGCAAGCCTCTCGGAATACCTTGAGCAGCGACTGGTAGGGCACATCGCGCCGATTGGCGAGAACCTTGAGATCCTCGATCATCGAAACGGGGAGGCGCAGCGAAATCGTCCGCAGCGTTGGCCTGAGGTTGACCAATTTCCTGCGCTTACCCGGTGACCAATCGACGTACTGCGCTGAGTCGGCCGACGCCCAGAAGTTTCGTTCTTCATCCTCGTTCCCGAACTCAGGAATCTTTTTTCTTTTCTTGTCTTCCATACAACTCTTTTTCGTTCCGATTCATATCCCGGACCGAGATCACCCGAATCAGGCGCTGTCCGATCATGAAAGCTGCGAATAACTTCCTGCCGGTGCTCGCTTGCCCGAGAGCGTAGTATCGCTTTTCGCGCTTCGAGTGGCGCGCGTCGCTTCGGTCCACGAGCGGATCATGAAAGAAAACATCCTCGGCCTCTTCCGGAGTTACCCGATGCCGTTTCCAATTCTTGTCTGAATTGTCTTCATCCCAGTCGAACACGGCGCAATTCTCCAGAGGGTCGAGAGTTGCCACCGATTCGGTATACGACTATCGTATACGTTCCTGTGTGAACTCCGGGCGCTGCCGCAGCACCGAACCAACGCGGCTGGTAGCCGCATCTACGGGTCTCTCGTAAACTAGTCTTCTCCACATGACCACCAGCCGGGACCGCATCCTCACCACCCACGTCGGCAGCCTTCCACGCAACGAAGCGCTTTCGAGCCTCCTCGTCAGCCGCGAAGAAGGCGTTGCCATCGACAAAGCCCAACTCGATCTCGAGATGGACCGTGCCGTCCACCATGTCGTGGAAGAGCAGGTCAAGGCCGGGATCGATATCGGCAATGACGGCGAACAGCAGCGCGTCGGCTTCCAGACCTATGTGCCGCAGCGCATGTCGGGTTTCGCCGGAGAATCCAAACGCCGGCGCGGGCGGGACTACGAAGAATTTCCCGAGCTCGTCGAGGATCTGCAGCGGCGTTTTCCCAAGCGCAGCCGCATGCAGAACGCTCCCGAAGCTCAGGGCGAGTTGCACTATCTCGACACCGAACCGATCAACCGCGAAATCGAACGCCTGAAAACCGCCGTCCGCGCCACGCCCGGCTTTACGGATTGCTTTCTGACCGCCCCCTCCCCAGGCATCATCTCAACGACGATGTTCAACGCGTATTACGATTCGCACGAGGCGTATCTCGCCGCGCTGGCGCGTGAGATGAGCAAAGAGTATCGCGCCATTACCGATGCCGGCTTCATTCTCCAGCTCGATTCACCCGATCTCGCCATGGACCGGGCCATGTTCTACCGCGACCTCTCCGACGCCGCGTTCGTCAAGGCCGCGGAGAAGCACGTTGCCGCGCTCAACTTGGGGCTGGAAGGCATTCCGCGCGACCGCGTCCGGCTGCACTGCTGCTGGGGCAACTGGGAGGGGCCGCATCTGCACGATGTTGCGCTCGAAACCATTCTGCCGGTGCTTTATCAGGCCAACGTCGGCGCGCTCAGCATCGAGTTCGCCAATCCCCGCCACCAGCACGAATATGAAGCCATCCGGCGCAATCGCCCGCCCGCCCATATGGTCCTCATCCCTGGCGTGATCGATTCCACCACGAACATCGTCGAACATCCCGAAGTGGTTGCGCGCCGTGTTCAGGAAGCGGTCGCGGCTGTCGGCGACCGGGAGCGCGTCATCGCCGGCGCCGATTGCGGATTCGGCACATTCACCGGACGCGAATGGGTCATCGAGCCCGTAGTTTGGCTGAAGCTCAAAGCCCTCCGCGAGGGCTCCGACCTCGCCTCCTCCCGCCTCTGGCCAGCGTGATGTGATCGCGATCTACGGCCGCCCCGCCGGCCCCACCAAATGCTTCACGTCCCGATTATTTTCCTGACAAATGTACTCCATCAATTCGTCATTCGGCAGCAGCCGGTGCGCAGCCACAATCGTGAACGGATGCTGATACGACCCAGGGTCCTCGATCATAACCTCCTCCGCCAGCGTTCCCATATCGGTTCGCGTATAGCGCTCGACAGTATGCAGCTGTTCCGTGTGCGGGTGCCCCACAAAATCAAACCAGAAAATATCGTTGAACCCGATCGTGTCGATCACCAGCGTGTCCTTTTCCCAATGCCCCACCGAGTGCCCGTACCACGTGGGATCGGGATTCGCCGGATGCTTGCGTCCGTCCATGAAAATCTGCCGGTAGCTGTGAATGTTCCCTTCGAAAAGGAAATAAATATATGGCGGGCTCTCGACGATCTTCCACGGATAAGGCGCCTGTCGCGGCACGCCCGTCGGCAGGCAATTCGTCTCCGGATCGTCTTTCGACAAGTGCCGCTTCATGATTTCTTCCGCGGCCGGCGTCAGCGCGATCGTGTCGCCTTTCTTCAGCCCCAGCGAAATGTCCTCGATCAGGAAGATATCGGCGGGACGCCAGACGCCGGAGAAATCCACTCGCCCATCCGCCAGGTGAGGCGCAGGTTTTGCCGGAGCCTTTGCCGGAGTTTGGGCAAGCGCGGGCAACGCGACCGCAAGTAACGACCAAATCCGCCACATACTATTTCCCGATCATGTGAATCGAGCTCTTCTCGTTCTCGTTGCACACGTACTCTATCAGTTCCATCCCCGGCCGCCACGAAACCGTGTTATTGGTGACCCACGGCTTGGAATACGCGCCCGGATCGTCGATGGCGACCTCGTATTTCAGCGTCCGCGAGTCGGCGCGCGTGTAGCGTTCCACTATGTGCGCCTGCCCGGTCTGCGCATGACCAGCCTGGTCGAGCCAAGCCAGGCCATTGAAGCCCACCACGTCGACCACCAAAGTGTCGCCTTCGTAATGGCCCACCGCATCGCCCATCCATGTGGGATTCACGTCCTTCGGATGCGGCCTTCCATCCGTGGGCACAATTCGCCAGGGATAATTGTCGCCTTCAAAAAGGAAGACCACCCGGTCCGCCATTTGAATCATCTGGAACGGATAAGGATCGAACATGTACCGCGGGACGCCGACCGGCAGGCATTTGGCCTCCGGATCGTCCTTCCCGATGTTCTCCACCCGCTCGTTGAACAGCTTCAGCGCCCAGGGCAGGAAGGGAACGTCGACATGCCGGTCGGCGCTCTTCACGCCCTTCCACTTCGGCTCGGCGATATTGCCCGCGAACCCCGGATACCAAGCTCCCTTACCGCCAAAGTCGGGACGGCCATCGGGCAGGTGCGGCGCCGGACCAGCCGGTGGTAACGGAGGCGCTGGCCGCCTGGCGGGTTCGTTCAACGCCGGATCGAAAGCGCCCGGATCTTTAGCGAGAGGCTCCTGCGCGGCGAGAGGCAGAATCACGGTAAATGCGATTATGATCCAGCGTCCCAAATCACCGGCGATTATACCTGATCGGCAAGTTGGGCAGGTTGGCAACCGGTTGGCAACGGTTGGCAACCTGAATGGCATCCTGCGCGACGGTTGGTAACCGCCGCCACTCGGGCGATCGGCCCGCGCGATACAATTGTGAGCGAAATGCGACGTTATTTGACGATATATGCCGCGGCCTGCTTCGTGCCGCTCTGTTTTGCGCAGCCCCCCGGTCCGGCGCGAGGCCCCGCGCGCGCGGCGCGTCCCGCCCTCTTCTTCCGGGAAGAATGGAAGCCGGCCGCGGGCGGCGCGGAGGCTGCGGTGAACCCGGCGGAAGCGGTGGCGAATCCGAATCTCGAACTCAAGTTGTACGGCCCCGGCGCCAAAGACATTCAGTTAAGCGGCGTCCCGCAGAGCGACAGCAATCCCCTCCACCTGTGGACCGGACTTTGCGAAGAGGTCTGCGCCGCGGCGCTCCGGGACAAAAGCAACTACGTCGATCTGAGCGGACTCGCCATGATCCGGTGGGTCACCAAGGTTTCCGGATTCCACCAGGTTCACCCCATTCTGAAGCTCGCCGACGGAACCTGGCTGGTGGGGGACCATGCCGACGGGTCCACGGTCGATTGGCATGAAAATGAATTCTCGATCGCCGATGTGCGCTGGCGCAAGCTGAACATCGCCAGGGTTGTCACGACCGGAGATTGGGTCAACAATCCGGATCTGAGCAAAGTAGACGAGGTAGGCTTCACGGACCTTCTGCCCGGCAGCGGACACGGTCCCGGCGGATGGTCCGACGTCGGCAGGATTGAAGTCTACGGCAAGCCGGTCAAACGGTAACAAACTCGATATGCCGCATCTCAGACTGGAAGTTGCGGAAGAATGGCTGCGCGAGGATTTCAAGCTGGCCACGGGCTTCGACGCGAAGAAACTGCTCGATCGTCTGGTTCAGGTAGTCGCCGCGTTGCGCATGGAGAATCCCGATCCCGCCATCCCCGAAGAGGTTTCTTTTATCAACCTCGGTAATTTGAAGCACGCCATCGTGCCGCTGCATTACGCGCACGTGGCCGGCGATTCCTCCAAACGATTTCTGCACGTTACTCTGTCGGCGGGAAACGACACCCCCGGACGCAGCGCCGCGGTCCGCCGGCGTGTCGCGCAAACTCTCGGCGATGAAGTCGACAGTTTCGTGTCCGGTCTTGACGGAATCGCTTCGGTAACGGTCCACATAAAGGATATTGACCGCGACCGGGGCTACTCCACCACGGCCGAACGCAAAAAGAAGCGCGAACAGAAGATTTGAATTAATCGTGCAGAACGACGTTCAGAAGCGAGCTGTGAACTTCCAGCGTGCCGTTGTATTCGATGAACCCGAGCCGCCGGAACTTGTTCATGAAAAAGCTGACTCTCGAGCGGGTGGTCCCGATCATCGTGGCCAGCGTTTCCTGACTGATTTTGGGAATCACCATTTCGGGCTTGCCCTCTTTGCCGAAATTGGCCAGCAGAAGAAGTGCGCGAGCGAGCCTTTTCTCGCTCGAGTTGAAGAGCTGGTCTATCAGATCCTCCTCGATACGCATGGTGCGGGTGAGCATGTATGAGAGCAGCACCTTCGAGAAGGCGGCGTCATTTTGAAGCCTTTCGAGTACGGCCGCGACCTCCATCCGCATAATCGAACAATCCGTCATCGCGGTAGCGGTCGACATGCGCAATTGTTGCCCCGCCAGACATCCTTCACCGAAAAAGTCGCCGTCTCCGAGCACCGCGATCACCGCTTCTTTGCCGGCATTCGATAGGACGGTTAACTTAATTTTGCCCTTCTGTATCCTGAAGAGCGCATCCGCCGGATCGCCCTGGGCGAAGACCACACTACCCTCGTTAAGGGTCGCGATGGCCGCTCCCTCACCAAGTTCGGCGCCACGCTTTCCATTGCGAGATGGCGGATTCTTCTTCCGCGCCACGTGATCCATTTTAGCCGATTTACCCGAACGAACGGAAACGCCGATGGCCAACATCACCCTCCACTGGCCGATCGTCTGATCCCGCTCCATTGCGAAAACTCCCGTGCCGGCGAAACCTCCATACCCTGGGCCGGGGTTCTGTCGGGAATCGCGGACCCGGCGCCCACCTCCTCGGCTGCCGCAACCGTGAAACAGAAAACCGAACCCGACCCGGGCTCCGACTCTACCCAAATCACGCCTCCCATCGCTTCGATGATCT
>Ga0181530_10006761_pt1 | contig 11172 bp, 13 predicted proteins | sample PEATcosm2014_Bin_42_FD_119769 | JGI IMG/M metagenome (GOLD analysis project Ga0181530, IMG submission 119769) | Peatland microbial communities from MTU Mesocosm Facility, Houghton, MI, USA - PEATcosm2014_Bin10_60_metaG | ecosystem: Environmental > Terrestrial > Soil > Wetlands > Peat | place... | reverse complement strand
GCTTCGTCGCAGATCTCAAGCGGCAGCCGGGCGGCACCATCGTGAAGTACGGCAACGGCCCGCTGGACCGGGTCCTCATGGCGAGCAACCTGATCGACGAGTTTCACCTCCTCCTGACACCGGTCGCGGCAGGGTCAGGCCAGCACATGTTCGAGAAAATCCACGGCGCTCCGCACCTGTCCCTCGCGGACGTCAGGCGCTTCGCCAGCGGCGTGCTCGTTTTGATCTACACACCCAAACTCAAGGTGCCCTGACATCATGACCATGGATCTGTTCACGGGCGTCCCCGTCCGCGATTACACCGCGGCCTCAGCATCACCAGCACGCCCACCAGGCCGAGCGCATGAACCGTCATGGAGCCCAGCGCCAGCCTCCGGACATCGGGGCGATCGGCAATCGCGCCGGCGAACGGCATGCACAACAGGGCAGGTAGCGTGCCGACGAGTTCCACAATCGCGAGTGAAGAAGCCGGGAAATGGTGGAGCACGTAACGAAAACAGCTACCAGCATGATCCAGGAGGCACCTTCGTTTCCCGCACTTGCCGCCCACAGCAGCATTACGTGCCGATTCCCGGGCCGCAGTCCGCTCAACGGACCTCCTAACCATTCCGATGATGAAGCACGAGGTCCCTTGCCGCTCCTCGTAAAGGAGAAGCGGGAACAAGTGGCGTTAGGCCATGACGACAGCAGCTGCTCGCCGTGCTCGTCCCTGAGGCCCCCCTCTGGGTCGCGTGACCTAGCCGCGTTACGGGCGCTGGAGTTCCTCGAACGTGACGGCAAGCCGCAGCGGCTCGTCCAAGGATCAGCGCGGCTGGGTGATGATCGAGGTTCTGGACACTGCGGCGGCCGGGCGGGCGCTGGCCCGCCGAAAGCTGCCCTGCCCGGGCTGCCGCCAGCCGCTGCCGCCGTGGGGCCGGGGCCGGGAGCTTCTTGAGCGCTCGCCCGGAGACGTAAGCGGTGAAAAGTCCGTCAAATACCTCTCGTGTACAATGGGTGACTCAAGGTTCGCATAGTCCCATGCGACACCACGATCCGGGGGAATCGGAGGTGCGGCATGAGCACTCCTCATGGCGATCCCTATGGTCCTAATCCTGACGCCGACCCTGTCCAGGAACACGTTCCGGGACAGGGCGCCTGGGCAGGCGGCCAGCAGGGCCAGGCCGGCGACCAGCAAGCGTCCTACGGCGGCCACCCGCAGGCGGACGCCCCGCCCGGCAGCGGCTTCCCGCCGGGAGGCGGCTACACCGGCGCCGCGCCGACGGCCTACCTGCAAGGCGCTCCGGTCGGCTTCGGCGAAGCGGTCCGCGGCGCGTTCGGCCACATCCTCACCTTTCGCGGGCGCGCATCCAGGTCGGCGTTCTGGTGGTTCGCCCTGCTCCAGGTCATCGCCTACTTGGTCATCGGCTTCATAACCAACCGGTCCTCGGTGGCCGGCATCATCCTCGATATTTTGGTCGGCATCCCGCTGTGGCTGGCCGGCCTGTCGCTGACGGTCCGGCGGCTGCACGACGCGAACCACACCGGCTGGTGGTGGTGGATCGGCTTGGTGCCGATAGTCGGCTGGATCGTGCTGCTCGTCTTCTGCCTGCTGCCGGGCACACCCGGACCCAACCGCTACAACTTCGCCCGATAGAAACTCGTCATCTCGGGAGCGCCCGCGGCCATCTTCACCTGGTGGTGCGGGCGCCCCCTTTGACGTGCGGGGGTCTGCCCGGTGATGCGCCCCGTGTCCTGGCCAGGCAGACAGACTCCGACCCTTCAGCCCCTCCAGCTTCGGGTCTTGCTTGCGCTTTCCCGCGGTGATGTGTGCGGTGAGCAACTGTCGCTGGTTTTGATCTTGTGAACCGCCAGGTCCAGCCGCCCAGGCGGTGGGTTCAGCCGTGCCGCAGCTTGAACCAGATCACGGTCCGCCCGCCACGCCGCCGCCAACCCCACCGGGCGGCCAGCCCCCCGCCATGAGCCGTAGCCCCCGGCCGCCATCCGCACCACGATCGGCGGCACGCAGCTCCGGCACGCCGGGCCCGCTGCGATCGGTGACCTCGACCCGGACCACGCCTCCCCCGCTCTGACCGCGACCGTGACCGTCTCGCCCAGAACGCCCGAGCCCGGGGGAGAATACGGCAGTCATCCGAACGGCCAGGTGTTTCACCGCGTGCGAACTCACAGAACCCCGGCGTGTCGGCCAAGGCGCGCGGCCGGTCCGGGACACTATTTTCCTTATGTCAACACAGCAGCTGCTTGACCGTGTTCGTGAGCTGCGGGACGCCGGGCGCACGCCGAAGGAGATCGCCCGGGCACTGAAGATGCCACCGAGTGAGGTCGCGCCGCTCATCAGATCGCTCGCCGCCGCCGCCGGGCGGACCCGGGAGGACGCGCTGATCGGGTGCTGGATCAGTCCGGGCTGGTCATCCAGCGTCCAGGCACCGGAGCGGCCGGACTGGCCGGGGTCAGGGCCGCCGGAACGAACCGGGCACTCGGGGCTGGTGACCGTGCTGGTCGCCCGCGACCGGGGCGGGTCCACGGCCGGGGTGTGCTTCTACCTGGTGGACACCTGGTGCCTGGGGCTGAAGGACGCGGCCGGGCCGCAGCCGGTGGACCGCCGGCGGCTGGGCGGGTTCATCCAGCAGATCTTCAGCGCCTGGCGACCTTGTCCGGTGTGCTGTTGCTGGTCATTGTGATCAGGCCTCCGGGATCTCTCGGCCGAAGCCTTCAAGGGTGATGGCGTCCGGCTCGGGACCGCCGCGCTTGCCGGTATCGAGCCCGTCGATGGCCGCGACCTCGTCAGTGGTGAGCTCGAAGTCGAACACGTCGAAGTTCTCAGCGATGCGGCGGGGCTTGGTTGACTTCGGGATGACCGAACGTCCCTCCTGCAGGTGCCAGCGCAGCATGACCTGCGCGGGACTCTTGGAGTGGGACTCGGCGATCTTGACGATGGTCGGGTCTTCCAGGGTGCTGGTGTGCTCACTCTCGCGGTAGAAGGTGATGCCGCCGATCGGTGACCAGGCTTGGGTCACGATGCCGTGCTCGGCGTTGAACGCCTGCACCTCGGGCTGCTGGAAGTAGGGGTGCAGCTCGATCTGGTTGACGGCGGGGACGACCTCGGCCTCATCAAGCAGGTTCGTGAGGTGCTCGACCATGAAGTTGCTGACGCCGATGGCGCGGACCTTGCCGTCCTTGAGCAACGTCTCCAGCGCTCGGTAAGCCTCAAGCGTCTTGTCGAAGTCGGACGGCAGCGCCTGGTGCAAGATGAGTAGGTCGATCTGGTCGACGCCGAGCTTGCCGGCGCTCTTGTCGAAGGCGTGCAGCGTCTCGTCATATCCAAAGTCGCTGATCCAGATCTTGGTCTCCAGGAAGACCGCCGTACGACCACCCTTCGACGCGTGCACCGCTTCGCCAACCTCGCGCTCGTTGCCGTATGCGGCGGCCGTGTCAATGTGGCGGTAGCCGGTGTCGAGCGCGGCCGCGACCGCGCTGAGCGTCTCGTCGGGCGGTGTCTGGAAGACGCCGAGGCCGATCGAGGGCATCTCGACGCCGTTGTTCAGGGCGATGTCTGGTACTTCGTATGCCATGGTGATACTTCTCCGAACTTAGCGAGGACCGCAGCGAGTTACCGCCGCGGTGTGGTCTTGCCCGCCCGCGTCGACGGCGTCACCCAGAATGGGTCAGTCGTCGTCATAGGCGAGTGAGGATGAGAGGTCTCGATAGGCGTCGGCCTGCGCGATCAAGTCCCGGCCCTTGTTTCCGACCGTCTGGACTGCATCAGCGCCGGCGACCCAGCGGACCGGTGCCTCATCCTGGCTGACGAGCTTGATTAGCGCGTCGGCAAGCTTCACCGGATCGCCGCCCTGCTTGCCGTTCATGCTGGTCCAGTTGGCGACCGTCTGCGTGGTGCGCTGCGCGTAGTCCTCGATCGAGGGCTCGGCGTACGTGGTCGACTCCGGCGTAAGCAGATCGGTGCGGAAGAAGCCAGGCTCTACGACCATGGTGTGGATGCCGAAAGGCGCTACCTCCGGTGCCAGCGATTCAATCCAGCCTTCGATGCCGAACTTCGAGGCCGAGTATGCGGAGCAGAATTCCTGACCAACGATGCCGCCGGTCGAGGAGATCGCGATGACCAGACCGGAGCGCTGCTGACGCATGACGGGCAGCACAGCTCGGGTGACGTTCAACGGGCCGAAAAGATTCGTCTCGACCTGTGCCCTGAAGTCGTCCGGGCTGATCTCCTCGAAGAATCCCGCGATGAAGTTGCCCGCATTGTTGACCAGAACGTCAACCCGGCCGAACCTGTCGACCGCCGCCTGAGCGGCGGCCGTGGCATCGTCGGGGTTGGTGACGTCGAGCTTGACGGCTAGCAAGTCGTCATGGGCTCCGATCGCGGCCGCGACCCGCTCAGGGTCGCGGCCCGTGGCCACTACCGCGTGACCAGCGGCCAAAGCAGCCTTGGCGATGTCTGTTCCCATGCCGCGTCCAGCACCGGTAATCAGCCAAACTGTCTTACTCATCAAATTCCTCCTGCCTCGGCCTTGCCGCATTCCTGGTCGATGACGTGCTCGTCCGGGTGGTTATCGCCGGCGGGCCTGCGGCGTCAGTTCGGCCGCGCCGTAGCTGTTGTCGTCCGCGTTCAGCGTTACGCCTGGCGCTACGAGCTCATCGATGCGATCCAGGATCTCGGTGTCCAACGTGACGTGCACCGATGGGAGCTGCGACTCGAGCTGTTCCATGGTCCGCGGGCCGATAATCGCCGAGATGACGCCCGGGTGGTTGATCGCCCATGCGAGTGCGAGCTCGATCATCGTCATTCCTGACCGCTCGGCGAGCAGTGCAAGCTCTTCAACGACGCCGAGCTTGCGCTGGTTCGCCGCGGTGCTCATGTCGAACCGAGCGCTCGGGCGTGCGGCTGATGTGGGGGTGCCGGGGGCGTCCTTGCGCCACCGGCCGGTGAGCCATCCACCGGACAGCGGGCTGTACACGAGGGTCCCCATGCCGTAACGCTGCGCTGTCGGGAGGATGTCTTCCTCGATGCCGCGGACGAGGATCGAGTACGGGGGCTGCTCGGTGACGAACCGAGCGAGGTTCCGCTCGCGGGACGCCCATTGTGCCTCGACGATCTGGCTGGCCGAGTAGGAGGACGAGCCGATGTAGCGGACCTTTCCCTGGTGCACGAGGTCGGTCAGCGCGCCGAGGGTCTCCTCGACGTCTGTCGTCGGGCTCGGGCGGTGTACCTGATACAGGTCGATGTAATCCGTCTTCAGACGCCGCAGCGAATCCTCGACCTCCTGCATGATCCACTTCCGCGAACCGCCACCATGATTTGGCCGGTCGTCCATCGGCACGAAGAACTTCGTCGCCAGCACGACATCGTCGCGACGCCCCTGCAGAGCCTCACCGACGATCTCCTCCGACACACCGCCCGAATACACGTCAGCGGTGTCGACGAAGTTGATCCCGGCATCGAGTGCGCGGTGAATAACGCGGACCGCGTCGGCACGGTCGTCGTTGCCCCACGGCCCGAACATCATCGTGCCCAGGCACAGCGGGCTCACCGATACCCCGGTCCGGCCCAGCAATCGGTATTCCATGTCGTGCTCCTCGTTGCTTGTATTCAGCTGCCGGTGATGTCGTTGAGCGCGGCGAGGCCGTTGAGGGTGCGGGGGTAGCCGATGAAGGGCACGAGCACGGTCAGCACGGCGAGCAGCCTCGCGCGGGTGTTGCCGACCCTGAGGTTCCCGTTGACGTGCCCGCGCACCTGAGCGTCTGCACCGCCCAGGGCGACAAGCATCGAGAACGTGAGCAGCTCGCGCACATCCAGGTCGATGCCACCGCGCCCGACGGTGTCGCCGAAGCAGTTAGCGGCCAGGTAGCGCTGGAAGTGCACCTTATCCGCCGGGTGTCCGTGAGGCGAGCGGCCACCGCGTCGTCGCCGACAATGCGGCCCCGCACCGCCTTGCCGTATTCGAGGCGCGTCTGCGGCGTGGACGCCGACTGCCCGGGCAGAGGCAGCTCGGCCCCTGCCTCGGTGAGGACATCATTGACCGCGTGCAGGTAGTCGAACACGCGGGCCATGCCGACGTAGGCGACGGACTGATAGACGATCTCCTTCAACTCGACCGGGCTCACCCGCCGTTGGCCACCGATGCGGCGCCCACGACGCGGAACTCTGCGAGCCCGCCGGTGGCCAGGATCGCGGCCAGTCCTTGCTCACGGGGGTGTGGGGAGTCCGCTGGAAAGTTTATTTTCGCCACATCCTGCACCTTCCCCGCCGTTACGGCCACGGCGCCTCCGCAAAAACCTGTTGGCGGACCACGGCGACCACTGCTAGTTTTCCGGAGGCCGAGCCAGAGAACGAGGAGGTGGTACCCGTGAATGTATCGACATGGGTGCTCCCCTCCGGGGTCACGGTCGGGCGATAGGTCGTCCGGGAGCGCCGTTCAAGAGCACTCCCGAAAGGCACGACCATGCGATTCACTTCTGAACAGCGCCTCGACGACGGCGTCCTCGAACGCGAATTCACCCTCGGCGACATCCCCGGCGTCCTGTGGACGCCTGGATCCGCACCGGCCCCGCTGATCCTGAGCGGCCACAACGGCGGCCTGCACAAGCGGCTCCCCCGGCTGGTGGCCAGGGCCCGGCACTACGCGGCGGAGTACGGCTTCGCGGTGGCCGCCATCGACGCCCCCGGGCACGGTGACCGGCCCCGTTCCGCCGTCGACGAGCAGGCCCGCGCCGACCTCCGCGGGGCGTTGGAGGCCGGCGAGCCGGTCAGCGAGATCGTCGACGCCTTCATCCTCCCGCTGGTCGAAAAGGCGGTCCCGGAATGGCGGACCACCCTGGACGCCCTCCTTTCGCTGCCCGGAATCGGCGGCCCGGTCGGGTACGAGGGGATGACCGCCATCGGCATTCGGCTGGCGGTGGTCGAGCCGCGCATCTCGGCCGCCGTTTTCTTCGCCGGGGGTTTCGTGCCCGGCACCCTGGTCGAGGAGGCCCGGCAGGTCACCATTCCGCTGCAGTTCCTGCTGCAGTGGGACGACGAAGGGATGGAACGGCAGCCGGTCCTGGACCTGTTCGACGCCTTCGGCACCAAGGAGAAGACGCTCCACGCCAATCTGGGCGGGCACGCCGGCGTCCCGTGGTTCGAGGTGGACGCCGCGGCCCGGTTCTTCACCCGGCACCTGAAGTGAGGCCGGGCCGTCAAGCCAGCAGCAGACGGTAGGCGGTGTCGGCCAGGATGCCGCTCATCGAGGACAGGTCCCGGCCCTCCTCGATGGCGGTGGCCAGCAGATGCACAACCGCCCCGATCGCAGCGGTACCGGCCATCGGCGGTACCGGCCGGTCGGGGCGGCGCTCGGCCACCAGCGTCTCCATCAACTGGGCGACCCGCGCTCCGGCCACCCACCGAACCTGGCACACCAATGTGGCCAAGTAGCCGCAAAGTGGCCAAGTAGATCTGATCCCTACAGCCGCGCGGCCTACCAGCTCACCGGCAAGCCCCGCAGTTGACGCCCCAGAAGCCGGCCGGCGGCCGTCAGCGGCAAGGCAGGGCCAGCGGGCGGGCACGGGGACCGGGCAAGCGCCGCGTCCGCCGTGAATCGCCCGGCGCGTGGCCGACGAGGCCGTCCTGACGTGCTGCCCGTCGCGGTGCTGGCGGTGATCGCGGGCGCGGGATCGTTCACCCACATCCGTGACACCGCCGCCCAGCGCCGCTGCACGCCTGGGAACCGGTGATCTACTGCGGTGGCCGTCAGCTGGTCACTGGGGCGCGGCGGGCCGATTCGCTGGTGTGCGGGGTGGGGCTGCTGGATACGCTGCCGGGCCGGGTGATTGGGGCCAAGCCCGCGGCGGTGTGCCGGTGGATTTTCACCCTGCTGGGGGCGGCGCCCGGTGACAGTCTGGATGACCTGTTTCCCGGGTCGGGGGCGGTCGGCCGGGCGTGGTCCGCCTACACCGGCGGCGATCCGTCGCTTACGCCGGCGTCCGACGTGTCGTGTCAGGATCCAGGCGACGCGTCGTCCCCGGCCGGCCGCGGGCAACGGCTTTGACCCGTCGCTTACGCCCACGTCCGACGCGTCGCGTGAGGCCCGGGCGGACGCGTCGTCCCCAGCTGCGACCGGCGGCACTGACCGGTCGTGTGGGGCCTTGGACGACGGCTGCCTGTTCTCGCTGGAGGCGGCCCGGTGACCGCGTGCACCGTGCAGGGGATAGCCCGCGTCCGGTCCGGGCAGGCTTGCCCCTGCCCCGTGGTTTCTGGCCGGAGTGTCCCTAGAGCTCCGGGGTCAAGCGTGACTTCGCGTGTACGTTGACCAGGCACCTTCCGCCTGTGCTCGTTGTCCTGCGGTCACAGTAACGCTTGAGGCTGGAGGGGCGGACGCGGACACTCAGCGGGCCATCCCCGGATCTGAGCCCAGCCAGGACTCTTGCACCTTCCGCCTGCCGCGCCGAAGACCTTGTGATCCGTAGATACCCGTACGGGCATCCGGACCAGTTCAGATCAGTCCGTTACCTCGGGCGCGTCCCTGCCCGTTGTTTATAAAGGTCCGGAGAACCGGAAGGTCGTTCGCCCGCGTGGCTCCCGGCCGCACATGACACCTGGCACCGTGACGCCCTGGTCGTTGTCACCAGCATCGGAAGCGGCTGTCCGATGTCCCCTTCCCCGGTCGAGGAGCTGGCCAAGGTGGCGGACATGTTGGAAAAAGGCCTGCGACCCGCGAGGAATTCGACCTGATGAAAGCTAAGCTCCTTGGTCCGCCGACGATCTGATCCGTAGCAAGATCAGGGCTGTCCAGCGTTGGCCACAGTTGTCAGATAGAGCTACTCACGCGGGTTGCGGGCGGCGATCAGTTCCACGTCCATCCGAGGTCGTCCATGTCCGTCGTTAGCATTCGTGTTAGCAAGATCAGCCCGGGCCGACCACGGGTGGGCGTGCCGATTGCTCGGCCTCCTGGGCCGCGTAACCGTCCGCATTTCAGGCGTAGCAGCCTTCCTGTTCGGTGAAGAGGCGCGAGCGTGGCGGGTGGATGCTGCGTGGCCCGGCGGCAGTCTCATCAAACTTGTCTTCTTTTTTGCCATAATAAAATCTCCTTAGGTAATATACCCCTAAGGAGATTTTATAGTTAGGCTTACTCTGCATTACCGTCCCCGGTAATTAGTCTGTCAGTCGTCAGGGCTTTGGCGTCGCCTGCCGTCCTCAGCGGGCTTGCCAGGTACCCCAGGCGAAAGGCACGCCTTTCACGATGTTCGCGCCACCATACTCGGCCCCGATGCAGTAGTTGGCTTTAGATGGCGGCGGTGTAGAAGCATAGTATTGGCACCAGGCTAGTGCGATTGACCGAGCGTTGGCACTAGTAGGAGCCACGCCGAAGCCATAAGCCGATGCAAACGGTTCCGCGATGGCAAGAGCATAGTACCCATTGCGTTCCCAGAGGCCCTGGGACTTGCAGTCACCCCTATACTGCTTCGGGTACTTGCGGGCGACAGTCATGCATTCGCCGTAAGCGGTTGCCTCGGCCTGGGACAGGGTGTTGGAGTTCCCGGTGAATTCCGGGAGCTGGCCAGTCCCCCGGCAGGGGAGTTTGCACGGGCCATGAGAGCCATAGTTCCACAGTGATGTGGCGTAGACTTGCGCCACGTACTGCGGACCCGATGCTGCCGGTGTCACTGGTGCTGCGCCTGCTGTGCCAGATGCTGCTAAGAGCCCAGCCGCCACCATAATGACGGCGATGCCGTACCTAAATCGTTTCATTGTTCCCCTCCGATCTGCATTCTTAGCCCTCACGCGACTCTGATCCGGCGTGGGTTCAGTAGGGTCGTCGGTCGGTCCTAAGCCGGGACCTTGGTCGGTCGCCGTCTACTGCAGGTCAGTGGGATTTGGCGGGCTTTCCTTCGGTGACGGTGGGATACCACGGGTGACTGCTCGATCGGGCACGCAGCGGGCACGGCGCGTAGGTCACCGTGCCCGCTTTGCGTGTCTACTCAGCGCCCGCATGTAGTCGGCTGTGCCCTATTGGCGGGCTCAGTCGCGGTCCGGGGTCACCCCGATGACCTACGCATTACGAGCGTGTTCTCGTGCGTTGGTCAGTGGTTCAAAGCCCGCGCTGGCTTCAGGTTTATAGCTTGCTGCTGGCGGCGACCGTTGGCTGTTGATGGCGGTTCGGGGACATCTGGGGGACACGCCTGGATCGCGTCCGTAATGCGCAGGCCAGGTGCTCGGCGGCGCCGACGCTGACGGCCGCGACCGCTCGTCGGACCTAGCGGAGCAGCTGCTCCAACCGGCCGGCTACCTCTCGGTACCGGCCGACCGGGACCAGATGCACCCCGTCGAATGCGCCCGAGTCACGGAGCCGGATGACCTGATCACAGGCTGCCTCGACGCCCGCGAGGCGATCTGCCCGCACCCGGTCGCACAGGTCGGCGGGAATGTCAATGTCGGGAATTACAGATGCCATCCGCTGGGCGTGCGCCTCGCTGGCCAGGACCATCACCCCAGCGAAGACTGGGATCTCGACCGGGTTGGCGTCCCGCCACCGCATCAGTGCGTCAACAGAGAAGCTGACTTGTGCGAACAAGAAGTCTGCGGTCTGCTTCCAGGCAGGCAGGGGACGCAGGGCCGCAGCGGCCCCTACCCGGAACTCTGCCACCCCGGCGAAGGCCTGGTCTGCGGGGAGCGCGCGGACCTCCTCGATCATCGTCCGCACTGATAGCTCGCTAGTCCGGCCGCCAGAACTTGGCTTGTCCCCGTATACGAACAAGAACTGATCCACGCCATAGGACGCCGCCGTGAGCAGGTCGCGGCGGAATCCCAGCAGATTGCGGTCCCGCGAGTTCAGGCAGGCGATGCTGCGGCCGCCCATTGCCTCGACCTCGTGCGCGACGGCCACACTCGACACGGTCGCCCGACCCAGATGATTGTCCGGAATCAGGAAAGCATCCGCGGTCTTGCTGAGAGTCCCGATCTGGTGGCGCACATGCATGAGGTCAGGCCGGGTCGGCGGCTCTATCTCACATACGACCTGAAAAGGGTTCCCCGTCATGTGAGCAAGGTACACGGCACACTAACGCGGTCTTCCACGCTCACTAATCCGCCCTCCGCCTGGACCGGGCTATCAGCCTGGTCCGGGAGCGTCGGACCTTGCCTGAGCAGTAGCAATGTACCCGTCTGTGGGTTAGTGATGATCAGGT
>Ga0181530_10006758_pt1 | contig 11174 bp, 14 predicted proteins | sample PEATcosm2014_Bin_42_FD_119769 | JGI IMG/M metagenome (GOLD analysis project Ga0181530, IMG submission 119769) | Peatland microbial communities from MTU Mesocosm Facility, Houghton, MI, USA - PEATcosm2014_Bin10_60_metaG | ecosystem: Environmental > Terrestrial > Soil > Wetlands > Peat | place... | reverse complement strand
GCCAACGCGCTTGCATGGCCGCGCCATCGCGTCTATTTCGAGGGCAGGCTCCCTTCGTCTAGCGGTCTAGGACGCGGCCCTCTCAAGGCTGAAACAGGGGTTCGATTCCCCTAGGGAGCGCCAGTCCTTTTTTGTTCACTTTGATTCATTGTTGTTTTTTGTTGTTCTTCCCAAACCAGCGGGTTTGGTTTGGGCGTTTCTGTTCGCGGTCCGTCCCTCAAGCTTCGTCATCGCTTCCGTCGCGAGCCACACCTGGTCCGCTTCACGCGTGTAGCGCTCTGCCTCCGCGAGCGTCTTGTGGCCAAGTACAGCCATGATCTCGTGCGCAGTGCATCCCGCGTCGGCAAGACGGCGGCCAGCAGCTTTGCGAAGGCCATGCGGCTGACAATCGAGCGGGAGCCCGGCGCCGGTGATCGCATTCCGCATCCACTGGCTGAAGCCATCGACCGTGAACGGCTTGCCGTACTCTGTGTTGACGATGGTCACATGGTCGTGCTCAGCCGCCGCCAACACCGCGAGCAGTTCGCGGTTGAGCGGGATCATCAGCTTTCGCCCGGTCTTTTGTTGCACGACGCGAATTGTCCCGTCGCTTGCGTCCGCCCAGGTCATGCGGTGCACATCGCTCCGGCGTTGGCCCGTATAGAGCATCAGCGCAAACGCAAGCCGCTGCTTTGTGCCGATCGGCCAACGCTCTTCAAATGCCGCAATTTCGGACTCGGTCCACGCGCGGATTTCCTGCGTCTTTGGTCGTTTGATGCCCAGGGATGGATCATGGTCAAGCCATCCGATGTCGATGGCATGCCGGATCAACACGCGCAAAATTTTGAGGATCGAAAGCGCGGCGCCTGGCCGGTCAGCATAGGGCTGCAAGATGCCGGACGCGATCCGCTGACGTGTCAGGCCAACAACAGAGCGATGGCCGTGCTTTGTCCTAAGCGTCTCGATGGGCGAGGAGTATGCGACTCGTGTCGTGTCTCGCAGGCCCAGATACGCCGAACTGCGCATATAGGAGACAACGAGGGCGCCGATAGAACCCGAGGCAAGGCTCGCATGCTTCTCTCGGCTATGCGCGAACTGACCTGCTAACGCCGCCTGATATGCCGCGTCGAATTCATCTGATCCAATCGTGGTCGGTAAAGGAATCCGACGGCCTCTGGCCCTGCGGAAATAGACCCGAACCTTGCCGTGGCGATCACGCCAGCACTCAACAAAGGGTGGAAGCTTACGCGGCATCGATATTGCTCCACGTATCATCGTCATTATCGTTGTTGGGCAAGCCGTCGATCGCCGCATCCAAGGCACGAACGTCCCAGGCTTTGCGACGCCCACCGAGCCGCTTTGGCCGGGGCATCCTGCCATCCTTCACCATCGCATCGAACGTCGTTGGCGACACGCTTACGTAAGCGGCAGCAGCCTCCCTACTGATGAGCCGGGGCGCGAGCGTTGGTGGCAATGCCTTCTGGTGTGCCATGATAATTTGCCTATCATTCTGGGCTAGAGTCGCGCGCGCGAAACGCTCTTTTGGGTGTTTCGTCCTTCTCGGCGGCGGGATGAATTATCCCTCATCATCAGGATCTGCAGGTCCCGGCACACTTTCGTCTATCTCCTCGCGAGTTTCGGCGGCCACCATTCGATCCAAATCGTCCGCTGTATCTTCAATCAGCAGGTGTTCGTGATCCTCGAATCGGAATTCCCCCTTTGCGACCTCATTGAGCTCATCTGCAATTCTGTTGGTGCCAAGGCGGGGCCAATTCTTAACCGCGCTGATGCGTACGGCGGCATAGGTCGCGCCGGCATTGAAGAAGCACCAACCCGCGACCGCCAACCACGCGGAGACGTGTTCCAGGAATTCGGGCGAAAGCCGTGGCCGATTCCAAAGGCGTCTCAGCATCGGCACCGTGAACTGGGCTCGCGTCATCGGTTTGTGGCGATCCTTGTCCCTTAGCTCGATGTCCCGGAGGACCAGGATGGCCGCTTGCCGAGGGTCGGCTAGATACCGGGCTGCGGCCTTGCTGGTCTTGCTGGCTTTGCGACTAGGCATTATGTCCCCAAGAAAAGCCCCAGAACAGGGTTGCATAGCTGATCATATTATATATATAGTATAGGAGCTTTTGACCAATCCGCAACACTCTTATCTCGGTGTTTTACGGCCGAGATGGCGCTTGCCCTCCAATTTCGGCGTTCAGTTTGGCGTGGTCGGCCTGCTGTTTGAAAAGTGAAGAGAAGGAAAAAGACCGCCGGCTTGGCGGTGAGTTCGCCATGCCGATCGTGCGGGCGAATGTTCTAGCAGCTCGACTTTCGCTCGCTCATTTATCAGATCGAAAATTATTCGGCCGTCGGCCCAAAATAACAAAACCAAAACTGATCATTTCTGAATCATGAAGTTTTGGCGATACCTCTAAGTCAACTCACAGGAGAGAATTCATGACTAAAAAATCGCAGACTAATCGCGCACTGGCGGTGGTTACCGAAAACCTTCGCGTCGCGCTCAAACACCAAGCCGCCAATGTCATCAAGATCGGCAGCTTACTCTCTGAAGTCAGGGAGAAGGTTGGCCATGATGGCAACAGCGAAATCAGCAGAGGTTAAACGATGAAAGAGGACATTTCAGTCGAAAAGTTGCGAAAAATCGAAGCTCTCCGAAAGGGCGGATCTACCGAGGGTGAGCGCGAAGCCGCTGCAGCCGCGCTGGAACGCGTCAAGAGCAACCTTCCGCTTCGCATAACGTGTACCATCATTCACGTCGACAAGCAGGAAGCCTTCTACGAGGTGCAATATCGCGACGTCGAAGGCCGGCCACAGACGCGAAAGGTACCTCGTGAATATTTTTTGCGACCCCCAAGAGTCGTCGAAGATCTGCTCAAGGCTGGTGCCGCTCTCCCTGATGATCAGACCGCCGCTGTCAAGAATGTCAAGGACGCCATCGAGCTGAAAGCCGCTGCTACACGCCGGGTGACCGAACGCTCTGGGTGGTATGAGGTTGAAAGCTTTTTGGGGCCGGACAAGACATACGGGAAGTTGGCGGGGCAAATCGAATATCTCCCTCCTCGTGAACTTGATCCCGCATTGGGTCTGAGTGCTGGATCGCTAGAGGCATGGCGAGAGGGTTTGCGCGCGCCTTGCCAGCATTCGGACTATCTCATTATCGTAATCGGTCATAAGGCTTCGAATGCGCTGCTTGAGGTGATCGGTGAGGACGAGGGCTGGGTTCTTCATCTCCACGGCACCGAAAGCGACAGTGCCGAAAAGACGGCGAGCTCGTCGGGCAAAACCCTTATGACGAGGGTGGCAGCATCTATGACCGGTCGCTGCCAGCGAACTGACCTCATCACGTTTGGGATTACGGAAGCGGCGCTTTGCGATCTTTGCTCTGCCCGCAGTCATCTGGGCGTAGAACTAGATGAGGAGGGCCGGGCGCTCGGTAGTGGAACGGGTCCGCGGGTCAAAGCCGATCAACTAAGTTATTTGATCTCGAGCGGTCGCGGTGGTGTGCGCTCGAACTACGCAACGCGTCGTGCTGAGCTCAAGAACCGCACCTGGCTATCGAACGCAATTACTTCCGGCGAAACGCCACTTGATGTGAACAGCAAAAGGCAGGCGCGCACTGAGGGATCGCAAGTACGAATGATCGGATTGCCAGTCCCACCAGGGGCCAGGGGCGGGGTTTTCAACCGAGTTAAAGGGGGAGGAAAAAAGAGAGCGAAGCGCTGCCAACAACTGGCCGAGGACACTGAGGCGACAATCGCGGCTAATCATTGTGTCTTCTTCCCAGCGCTCCTTGACGCTACCGTGCCCATCCGTGCCACCTTACGCGAGCGCATAAATCGCCGAGTTGCGAAGCTTGTCGAGAAAGTTGGCGCCGACACGAATCCCTGGGAACGACGCTTCGCGCACAAGCTGGCCACAGCCGGCGCAACGGCTGTGCTGTTGTCGGAGCTCGGCATTGCGCCATGGACGAAAAAAAGAGCTGTACGCGCGTATGTGCGTCTTTACCGAAAGGCGCGAGCGGCGACAGCAACGGTGGACGAAATCGCGGAACGCGTGATCAGCGCCCTTCGCAGGTCGCTGTCCAAAGGAAAATTTCCGAAGGTGCGGAAGGGAGTGGAACTATCGGCGCGCACGGTGACGCGTGCCCAGCGGGGCTTTCGAAAGGAGCTGCCTGGCCTCGGACTCGTGCTTCTGATCCCAATGGAGCGAATCGAGCAGCGTATCGAGAAATTCTTCGGGCGGCGTGGCATAGCCAGTCTCGTCGTGCAGCGACTGTCCCAACGGGGCGTGGTGCACCTAGGCGGTGATGGAAAACTTACCCGAGAAGTTATGGCCAAGGAAGTAGCCGAAGGACGTCATCGCTATGTCTGCTTCGATTTGGCGAGGCTTACGGGCGGAGAGAAATAGTGGCGATTATGCACCTCTTGACTAGTTTCCGACATTGGATTATATTGCCTCCATTGGATAGGGGAGGCCGATATGGCCCGCGTCAAGACGATAAAACAGCTTACAAATCAACAGTTTAGTGACATGTTCCCGAATGAGGATGCCTGCAAAAACTACCTCGTTTTGCGGCGCTGGCCCAACGGCATCCATTGCCCGCGTTGCGGGAATATCGACGTTTATCCGGTGACTAACCGGCCCTTCCATTGGCAATGTTCCAAGTGCGCCAAGGCGGGCGGCTATCGGTTCTCTGTTTTGGTCGGAACGATCTTCGAGAACACGAACAAGCCCCTGAAAGACTGGTTCAAGGTCATCCACCTCATGCTGACCAGCAAGAAGGGAATGAGCGCACTCCAAATCATGCGCTACATGGGCTTCGGGAGCTACAGGACTGCGCTCTACATGTGCAACCGTATCCGCGCCGGTCTCAGCGAACACAAGCCCGACAAGCTCGCTGGCATCGTTGAGGTGGACGAGACTTACATCGGCGGGAAGGACAAGAACAAACATTGGGACAAGCGCAGCGGTGGTCCCGGTGATCCGGGTGGCAGTAAGATCAAAGTCATTGGCGCGGTCAGCCGCAAAGGCAAAGTCGTTGCCAAGGTTCTGGAGCGCGTCACCTCGCAAAGTGTCATGAACTTTGTGAACGAGGCCGTGTCCAATAAGGTTAGTTTGCTGGCAACCGACTCTTGGCCCGGCTACGGCCATTACCTCAAAAAATTCCCGCACGCGACTGTCGATCACCACGCTCATCAATACGTCGTTGGTGCCGTTCACACCAACACGATTGAAGGTTTCTGGTCGATCTTGAAGCGCGGCGTTGTCGGCACGTTCCACAAGGTCAGCGCCAAGTACATGCCGCTCTATGTTGCCGAATTTGAGTTCCGATACAACAACCGGGACAACGCGGATATTTTCGGTGCTGCTATAGCACGGTGCTGAGGCGTCGATCCCGGGGGGGGCGGAGACGTTCTCAGAAAAGAACGGAAGATGGCCGACGATAATCCAAACAGTACCGATACAAACGGCGGTAACGGCAGCGAGCCATCCACCGAACAGCATCCTGTCGCTACCGCCATCCAATCCCTTGAAAGCCAAAAACACGCCGCCCGCAATAACCCCACACAATATGAACGCGAGAGCCACGTCTGGGCCATACGTACTGGCAAAGGAGTGATCCTTTATACAATTTTCACGGCCGCCATTATGGTAGCGGGCATCTGTGCTGCTATTTACAGCCGCCAACAGGCGCAAACGACTAGAGAGATGGAACATAAGCAACTGCGGGCTTATGTCTCGGCGAAAGTCAGCCAAAAGGGCATCACCAATTTTGTCCCCGATCAGATTGCCGAATTGGAGATTGGCATTCAAAATTCCGGGCAAACTCCGGCCCTTGATCTGGTCACCGACGCGATCTTGTTTCTGAGAAAATACCCATTGCCGGAGACAGAAGACCTGACAATTCCAGGCACTCCGACCAAAACGACTTCCGGTCTCGGAATCACGCTCCATCCCCGAGACATTGATTTTGGCACCACGCTTAAACGCAAAATTGAACCTGCAATTTACGAGGGCCTTAAAATAACTGATATCGGTCGTTTTTATGCATTTGGCACGATCCTCTACTTGGACATTTTTGGTGTCCAGCATTGGACCCACTTTTGCTACAATTTCTACGGGACCGGACCGGTCGTGACTCAATGGGAAGCCTGCCCCCGTTACAACGACACCGATAAGAACGAATAGGGCGCAGGCCGTCGCCAAAAACGCGACCGCCGACCATGGCGGAATCCAGTAGTCAAGTAAGGCATAATCGCCGAAATAGTCCGGAAACGGTCGCGTGCTGGTGTAACTCGGCGGCCGCGACCGAGCGCGCCTGTATAGCGCGGTAACGAGTGAGCCACTTGCGGTAGTCATCACGAATCATCGGCAGGGTTTGGTCGCCGAACCAGCAACCGAACCGAGCACCCGGTGAAGACCGACGAGATGATGACCCTTCGCACGCTTCTGGAAAAGAGCTCTGACGCCGATCTGTCGCGCGAGATGACCGGCTTCACCGCCCAGCGCCTGATGGAGCTGGAGGTCTAGGGATTAACTGGCGCCGCTCAAGGCGAGCGCAGTCCAGAGCGAATCAATCAACGCAATGGCTACAGCGACCGGTCGTGGGACACGCGCCGACACGGTGGATCTGCGCATCCGCAAGCTGCGCAAAGGCAGCTACTCCCGGGCTTCTCGGAGCCGCGCCGTTTGACCGCCCGGCCATGCCCGCCGGAAATCACGACGGCCTCGCCGTTGTTACACTACACTCATTCGGACACGATCTCCGGGAACAGTCAGGGGCCAAGTGCTCACTGCTTATTGAACTACGAAACGCGCGAGCGTGTAGGGAGTAGTGAGGAGTTGCAGCGGTCACTTTCACCTCAAATAGCCCTAAAAGCCCAATCTTTGTCGTTTCCTTGGCTTCCTCCGCCGTTTCTGCGGCTTACGTGCTACCCGAAGTGCTCACTACTCACTAACTCGCAGTGCGCTATCAGCTTATTTCTACTGGCGCCCGGTTTCGTGCATTGGGCGAAATTCGGGTGAGTAGTGAGCAATGACCCCGCGGATTATGACGGCAAACGTGAAAGTACACTTGAAAGTACACTTCATTTCAACATTCGGCCATTCCAATGGTTCAATTGGCCCAAGAAAGCCTTCTTTCGGCACCCCTGTCCTTTTCTCAGTTATGTAAATTCTCTAATTCATAGTTGATCACCATATCTAAAATAGAAATCATCAATGACCCTCAATGAGACGTTGGAATTATTGCGGAAGAAAGAAAAACAGTCTGGTTCCTTGCTTGCATCTTCGCTTTCGCTGAAGCGATATCGCAAATTGTCAGATTATCGGGTTCTTCATGGTTCCGATGCCTTTTATTTGCCAGCTGTAAATACCAAAGCGCGAATAAAATGGGGACATGTATTTATTCGGCAGTTGTATCACTTCTTCAATTTGGCCGAGGATGACAATGGTCCAATCGAACCAGTATTCCTTGTTACCCTCGCTGAAAAGTCGGGTTTGACAAAAGATCGAGCGAGGCCAATTAATCTTTCACGCATTAAGCGCAAGCTCGCCGCCGGCTTGGTTGGATTGTCATATATTGGCATGATTGAGCCTGGTTATTATAACAACATTTATGATCAGGCGCAGGGGAAGCAGAGAAATGTCGTCAGTTGGCATGGTCATTTTCTGGTTTGGGGTGTTAGCCGTAAACAACTAAATCGGCACCTTGATAAAATAAAGCCGCGCTTCACACCAATCATGCCGGGGCTCTGTGCTGTCCATAAAAAGCGAATTGCGCCCGATCAATTCGGCTACAAGCTTTGGTACATAGTCAAATCGCCGCGCAAAGAATATTCAATTGGCCTGCGACTTGATTCCGACGGGAGCACTGGAAAAGCGAGGTTCAAGCAAAATTCTCGCAACATTCGCCCCGGGCACCGCGTCAAGCTATTCAATATAATGCGAGATGTATATCTCGATCAGTTGGCAATGGCTGGAGGAGAAGGCCGGCAAATACTGCAAGATATTAAATATGAGGCTCTCCGGGATTATCGCCGTAAAAATGGTTGGCAAAATCGCCGCCCATAATTCAATTTTTGGAGTTTATTGTCCCCGCAAATAATTCGCCTTGAATATTGATGCTGCGAAAGCCAGTCACAAGTCGAAATAATCTGCATTTTAAGGATCCGCGATTCTTTGCTAACAAACGCCGATTCCCTGCAACGTTCGGGCCTTGAGATTGCACGTCCGATATAGTATACTGTTTATCACTGGCTAGCGTGGGTTATTCGCGCCGCCGAATTTAAATCTAATTAAATCGACAGATATTTCGCCGCGCGTTCGCCTTGAGTGAGCGGGTACCTGGCCAATCCATTAATCACCACTCTCGATTTAATTCGAGCCAGCCGGTCGAACATGATCAACGCAGGAGAAGTCGAAATGTCAAAGGTGGAACGCGTTACCGAAGATAAAACTACGACGCACCCCACTGAGCGAAAGCTCAATGATGAGACTCTTTTTATACTCAGGATATTTCAAAATGCATATTCATGTGAGGGCGATCCCGATGGCTTAGGAGAATATCTTAAGCAACATAAACATGCGATCGAGCGGATTGGTGAGATATTTAGTTGGTTGGGTTTGGCAATATACCACAAGGATGCCCCGCTGGGCTGGAGACCCGCTAGCAGATTTAATGATCTTATTGCGAAGCGAATCGTTCGACAAAAGGTTAGCAAAAAGGAGCCAAACGCAGTCGATCTAGCAATTGAACGTTTGTTTGTCGACCTTTCCGACGATGCGATGGCGCGCAAGGGGGGCCCCCGTGGGAGCGATGCGAATTTCTGTCTTCATGTTCTTGGCGCACTTGGATTGCTCCGAGACACTGAAGAGGGCACTTGGAAAGCGACCAAGAAGTTGAGGCGATTTATGCGCGAGGGTGGTGAACCGCCATTGCCGTCACATTGACGGTGGTCCTTCGAAACTAGGCCTTGTAAATGGAATGCCACAAAGTGCGGTTTCGAGGCACGGATCTCGTTCTAGGGAGTTACGCTCGAGGGTAAATGAGTAATATTGGATATTACGCTCTGCGTGTTATTGAGAGTTTCTGCATTGTTGTGGCGTCGTTTCACGTAAATATTGATCAAATGAATTTTTGTGCTGACCCTTTGCAAAAATGAAGTGTTTGCGCTTGCTTAGCGGGCGGGACCAAACTGTAAATGAGCATCAGCAACGACGCCCTAAGGTCGCTGCGTAACCTTTGGAGACATAAGATGACTACTTTTGCGCATCCCATCATTGGCCTGCACCCGGTTCGGATTACACCCGCTTAAGCTAATCCTGCCTGCATCTCGAACTCCATGGGGCTTCTGTAGCCGATTGTCGAGTGTCGGCGTTTAGCATTGTAGAAGCACTCGATGTAGTCGAACACGTCGGCCTTGGCTTCGTCACGTGTCCGATACGTTTTGCGTGCCGTGCGCTCGGTCTTCAGCGACGAGAAGAAGCTCTCCATCGCCGCATTGTCCCAGACATTGCCCGAACGGCTCATCGAGCAGACGATGCCGTGATCGGCCATCAGCTTCTGGAACTGCTCGCTGGTGTATTGGCTGCCGCGATCGGAGTGATGCAGCAGCGCATCGGGCTTGCCTCGTCGCCAGATCGCCATCACCAGAGCGTCGGTGACGAGCTGGGCTGTCATCTCTGCACTCATCGACCAGCCGACCACGCGGCGTGAGAACAGATCGATCACGGCCGCCACATAGAGCCAACCTTCCGCCGTCCACACATAGGTGAAGTCGGCGATCCATTTGCGGTTGGGAGCGGGCGCCTCGAAGCTACGCTCGAGCACGTTCGCAGCGACGGCGGCGACCTGCCGCTCACCCAGATCGGGCGGCAGTCGACGCCGGCGCGGGCGGGCTTTGAGAGCCTGTAATCGCATCAATCGCTCGATCCGATGCAGACCGCAGGGGGTGCCTTCTGCAAGCATGTCATGCCACACCCGCCTGGCGCCGTAGGTTCGATCGCTGGCAATGAAGCTGGCCCGGACCTTGGCGCCCAGCTCTTCATTGCTGCGACTGCGCCGACTGCGCGGTCGCCTCAGCCAGGCATAGAAGCCACCCCGCGAGACACCGAGCGCCCCGCACAACCAATCCGCCGGCCAGATCCCCCGGTGCTTCGCAATGAATCCGAACTTCACGTCGATTCCTTCGCGAAGTAGGCCGCGGCTTTTTTTAGGATGTCTCGCTCGGCCTTCAGCTTGATGACTTCGCGCTTGAGCCGCGCGATCTCCAGCTGCTCGGGCTTCATCTGACCCTGCCCGGGAAACGCATGCTGCGGATCGTCCGCAAATGCCTTCACCCAATTGCGCAGCTGCGTCGGATGCACCTTCAGGTCTTCGGACGCCTGCGCGTACGAGACGCCGCGATCCCTGATCAGCCGTACAGCCTCAAGCTTGAACTCCCGCGTAAACCTTCGTCTCTCCATGACTCACCTCCGGTCCCATCAAAACACCTAACTCGGTGTCTTCGGAACCGGGTGCAGGCCAACGGGATGAATTTGGATGAGTTTAACTTTCTGGCGTACGTTGGAACGATGTTTGCCTACGAGGAAAAGTCGTTCTTTAGGTGGGTATTGGCGGAAATGGACATCATTGAGTTCGGACGCAAAACGTTGCCAAAATTCGGTGCAAGCAAAAGAGCAACAGATGGTGCAATAAAGTTTGCGGTAAGCTCCCTTTTTCTCATAGATCGAGCGCGGTGTTTGCGACATTTCCTATCGCGATGGAGACGCGATGAAAAGCGTCGGAAGGCAAGACGTGAAGCGAGGCGGCAAGAGGGACGTGAAGAGGAAAGTCAGCGAGGGTTAGAGGTACAGAATATCCCTGTCGGTACATCATCGACAATGGAAGCGTCCGTTACTACAGACGTAGCATCTGCCGAACGGTCGGGGTGACAAGCAAATTGGCGCATCGCGACTGACCTGCGGGCTGAAGAAACACCGGTAATTTAGTGATAAATCATTCGCCTCAGGCTGAACCAGGCGCGACGCGACTATTCGAATTAGCAGGGGCGCTACGGCATATGGCCTGTACCCGGTTCGGTTGACACCCGCCTAAGCTAATCCCGCCTGCATCTCGAACTCCACGGGACTCAGATATCCGATCGTCGAGTGCCGGCGTTTTGGATTATAGAAGCATTCAATGT